>Ga0137459_1000083_pt1 | contig 31711 bp, 28 predicted proteins | sample EasRivERMGT700_2_FD_104908 | JGI IMG/M metagenome (GOLD analysis project Ga0137459, IMG submission 104908) | Soil microbial communities from meander-bound floodplain in the East River, Colorado, USA - East River MetaG ERMGT700_2 | ecosystem: Environmental > Terrestrial > Soil > Floodplain ...
CCGACCGCGCGAAGCGCCGCGAGACCCTGCGCGGCGTCATCGCCCGCGACCGCCTCGTCCGGCTGCGGGCGACCGGCGATGGCGCGCGCCTCCTGCCCGACGCGCTCGACGACTGCCGCGCGCTCGGCCACGCGCCGCGCGTCGAGGTCAAGCTGCGGCGGTTCGTCGAGCCGGACTTCGCCCGCTTCGCGCTGCCGTGGGTCGAGGGCGTCGAGCTGGTGCACGGCGTGCCCGGCCGCGCGATCGGCTCCGACCTCGGGTCCGACCGCGGCTCCGGCCGCGGGGCCGACGCCGTGCTCGCGCAGCTCCGCGCCCTGCCCGACGCGGTCCTGGCGAAGGTCAGGACGCTCCGGCTGTTCCTCACGCCGGCCGCGCGCAACGACGGCCGGCTCGCGGCGAGCGCGGTCCCCGAGGTCCACGCGCTACGCCGGCTGTTCCGCGCGCGCGGCGCCGTCGTCGTGCCACCTCCCGAGCTCATGCGCTACCTGTCCGAGGTCCCCGCCGGCGGCCCCGAGACCGGGATGATCGAGCCGACCAACCTGTGCAACCTCGCCTGCCCGACCTGCCCGACGGGCACCGGCAAGATCAAGCCGCTGCCGCAGCTGACGCTCGACCGGTTCGCGCACGTGCTGGGCGGGCTCACGCCGCGCCTGCGCAACCTCGCGCTGTGGAACTACGGCGAGCCGCTGCTCAACAAGGAGCTGCCGGCGATGATCGCGCACGCCAAGCAGGCCGGCGTGGGCGTGGTCAAGGTCTCGTCGAACGTCCACTTCCTCGACGGCGAGCGCGGCTCGGCGCTCTTGCGCTCGGGGCTCGACGTCCTGATCCTCAGCGTCGACGGCGCCAGCCAGGCGACCTACGAGACGTTCCGCCAGGACGGCGACTTCGCGCACGTCGCGCGCTCGGTCGCGTGGCTGTGCGCCGAGAAGCAGCGGCTGGCGCTGACCCGGCCGCGCATCGAGCTGCAGTTCATCGCGATGCGCCACAACGAGCACGAGCTGCCCGAGATGCGCCGGCTGGCGCAGGCGTGGGGCGTCGACGCGCTGCGCGTCAAGACGGTCGGCGCCGACGACGACGCGACCAGGCGCCTCGTGCCGGCGTCGCGCCTCTTGTCGCGCTACGCGGCCGACGGCGAGACCCCGAACGTGCGCCACGCGTTCTGCACGATGGCGTGGGACCACACCGTGGTGAACGTCGACGGCTCGGTCACGCCGTGCTGCTACCTGCGGCCCGACATGGGCGAGGCGTTCGTGATGGGCAACGTGTTCGAGGCGCCGTTCGCCGCGATCTGGCGCGGCGAGAAGTACCGGGCGTTCCGCGCGCAGATGCTCGACGGGCGCGGCGCGATGCCGGTGTGCAACAAGTGCCGCGGCGGCACCCACGATCTGATCGCCGCGGTCGAGGAGGTCGCCAGATGACGATGCCGACGATGCCGACGATGCCGACGGTGCCGACGGTCCTGACGGTGCCGAGCGTGCCCAGCGTGCTGTTCGAGCACGGAACCCCCGACGAGCCGGGCGCCGCGCTCGCCGCGTTCGCCGACTACCGGCGCGGCGCCGCCACGCCCGGCGCGGACGGCCCGGACGGGACAAACGCCGCGCCGCTGCGCTGGTACGTCGATCCCGGCAACCTGGGCCTCCTGTCGCGCGCGCTGGGCGAGCTGCCGCCGCGCGGCATCGAGGCCGTGCTCCGCGCCGACGACGTCGCCGAGGATCAGACCCACGTCGCCCACGAATGCGCGCTGGTCCCGACGCTGCGCCGGCTCCACACCGAGCGGGGCCTGGCGCTCGTGATGTCGAACGGCCGGCCGTACCTGCTGCCGCCGCCCGCGCTCGACATCTCGACGAACGACCTGTGCGGCCTCGCGTGCAACATGTGCGGCAACCGCGCGAAGCAGCGCGATCCGCACACCATGTCGCCGGACCAGGTGCGCGCGCTGATCGCCGAGGCGGCCGCGTGGGGCATCCGGCGGGTCGCGCTGACCGGCGCCGGCGAGCCGTTCCGCGACAAGCAGATGCCGGGCCACATCCGCTACGCCAACGAGCTCGGCCACCTCGTCACGATCACGTCGAACGGCTTCCCGATCTCCGAGCCGCTGGCCGAGGAGCTCGCCGGGCGCGTGGTCTCGATCTCGATCTCGATCCACGGCGCGAGCGACGACACCCACGAGCGGATCACCGGCGTGGCCAAGGCCGGCGACAACGCCTGGCGGGCGATCCGCCGGATGGTCCGCGCGCGCGATGCACGGCCCGGCTCGAAGCTCAGCGTCAACGTCTCGACCGTGATCCAGCGCGCCAACTTCGCCGAGATCCCCGCGCTGGTCCGCCGCGCGCGCGACGAGGGCGTCGACGGGATCAACATCCAGCCGGTCAACCTGCAGCACGGCGCGTTCCGCGACGGCCAGATCATCCGGCGCGACGATCTCGCGCTGATGGCGACCTTGTGGCCGGCGCGCGACCACCACGCGGCGCTCGACGCCATGTTCGACGAGCTCGACGCGCTGAAGCACGAGGTGGGCAAGGTGATGCACGCCTCGCCCGAGCGCCTGGCGCTGATGCGCCGCTACTTCCACGATTCGTCGCGCGAGGCGCTCGGCGTCGCGTGTCGCGTCGGCGAGGCGTTCCTCGCCGTCGATCACCGCGGCGAGATCAAGCCGTGCTACCGGCTGCCGTGGAGCCACGGCGACGCGCGGATCACGAGCGTCCGCGCGCTGTGGAACAGCCGCGCTTACGCCAGGACGCGCGCGCACGTCGACGCGTGCCCGTTGACCTGCATGAACAACTGCTTCTTCCGCAAGAAGGTGCCGTCATGAGCGGAGAGACCGGCAACGCCGTCGGCGGCCCCACCCTCCTCGATTCCTGTTCGCTGATCGATCCCACGGGGCCCACGGGGTTCCCCCCGCCCTGTACCTCCGCTTCCCTCGTGGAGGTCGTCGCCGGCACGGCATCCGTGCCCGGGGCTGCGGTCGACGCCGCGCTGGTCGTGCGCGTCGCGCCGTACACCCCCGGTGGTGCCACGCCGCGCGAGGCCAGCATCGGCGTCGCGATCGCCGATCCCTCGCTCGCGCAGGCGATCACGGCCGCGGTCGCGGCGGCGATCCGCGACGCCGGTCCGGACCGCGCGCCCGCGGACCGCGCGCGGACGGTTCGCCTGCGCTCGCGCAAGCGCCTCGCGTGCGTCGCCGGCCAGCTCGCCGGCGCGATCGCGATCGTCCCGGTCACCGCGCGCAACGCGCGCCACCTCGTCGCGCTGGTCGACGGGATCCGGGCCGCCGGCGCGGCCGGCGTCCAGCTCGTGTGGGACGGCGCCGTGCCGCCGCGCGCGGCGGTCGAGCGCCACGTGTTCGCGGTGCTCGAGCGCGCACGCGCGACCCCGAACGATCCGCCGGTCGTGCTCGCGACGAGCGACCTGCCGGTCGCCGCGCTGCACCTCCTCGTCGCACATCGACCACCGAGCACACCGAGCACACGAAGGGACGAGCCCCGATGAACTGTCAACGCGCTGCATCCGTCCTCGCCGGCCTCGCCGCCAACCGGCCGGCGTTCACCGCCGTCGAGATCGAGGAGCTGCTCGCGCAGGGGCTCGCCGTCGAGGCCGACCCGCGCGACATGGCGACCTTGCAGTGGCTCGTGCCGGTGGTGCAGGACCACGCCGGGTGCGCGATCGAGGATCCCGAGGCCCCGCTCAAGCTGGGCGTGAAGCTCGGCGAGATCAACGATCAGCTGAACAGCGACTGGTACCGGTTCACGACCGGCAAGGCGACGCTCGCGCTGCGCGAGCAGAAGCGCCACACGATGCGGCGCGCGATCGCCGTGCTCCACGATCCGATCGAGCTCGCGCGGCTCGTCAAGATCCTGGCCGACGGGCGGCAGGGCGGCAACGCGAAGTACGCGGCGTGCGAGGCGCTCGGCTCGGAGATCTACGCGATCACCCAGAAGGGCGTCCGGGTGAGCCGCGAGCTCAAGCTCCGGATCGCCCGGTTCGCCGCACAACCGCTCGGCGCGTTCCTCTCGGCGTTCGACAAGTCCGAGCGCAAGATGGAGGCGTTCACCGGCGACATCGCGACGCTCGCGCACGGCATCGGCCACGTGAAGAAGAACCCGCACCAGGTGGTGATCGGCCTCGCCAAGACCGGCGCGCCGCCGGCCGAGGCGCTCGGGCTGTACCAGCAGACGATGCGCGCGACGGGCGCCCCCGACGTCGCGGTCACCTGCGCCCGCAACGCCGCTGCCCACGGCGGGCCGCTGCAGGTGGCGCAGCGGCTCAAGCAGGCGCAGCAGGCGCTGCGCGGCGTCGGTCTCACGATGACGCCCGCCGTCCTGGGCGCCGCGAAGACGCTGCTGCCGTTCGAGCAGGTCGAGACCGGCGCGCTGCGGTTCGCGGCGATCGCGCAGCTGCTCGAGGCCCAGAACCTGACGCGTGGCGACGCCACCATCAAGGGCACCGCCCGCCTGATGCCCGCGGCCGGCACGCCGCAGGACGTCGTGCAGCGCACGCTCACGGCCTACGGTCAGCTGCCGGCCGGGCCGGATCGTGAGGGCCTGACCGCGATCGCGGTCGCGCTGGCGTCGATGGTCCACAGCGAGGACGCCGTCGCGCCCCTCGCGCACCGCTTCCTCAAGCTCTATCAGGAGCTGGCCCGCCGCAAGGTGAGCGCGCCGCAGCACGCCGCCGCCGACGCACTCGAGTGTGTCGCGTGCCCCGGCACGCCGGCCGAGGTCGCCGGGACGGTGCGTACGCTGGCCTGGAAGGTCGCACGCCAGCACGAGCCGCAGCGCAGCGACGTCGCGATCGCCGTCGCGTTCGCGAAGCGCTTCGCGTACTGAGCCGCCGTGCGCGTCAGTGCTTCGTGATGTTGCCCTTGGAGTCGATCAGCCACATGCCTTCGCGATCGATCTCGTCGTCGTCGAGCTTGTCGTTCTTGTTCGTGTTCGTTTTGTGAATATCGAGCTGACCCGCGAGCTTGGCGTTCTTCTTCTTGTACTGCTCTTCCCAGGTGCGCGGCTTCTTGCCGTCGGTGTCGACGAGCACGACCGTGCCGCCGTTCATGATGTTGACCATCGGGACGGTCACGCCCTCGACGACGACGCGCTCGTACTTGCCATCCGGGGGCGGGTTGCCGGCGGGCGCCTCCGCCACCTCCGGCGTGGTTGGCCCGGGCGCCGCGCTGGGCTTCTCGACCGGGACCGGCGCCCTGGGTGGCTCGGGCGGGGCCGGGGCTGGGGCTGGTGGAACGACCCGCGACTCGGCCGGGGCCGGCTTGGCTTCGTCCTTCTTGCCGCCACAAGCGATGCAGGACACGACACCCATCACGAGGAGTGCACGGAGCATGGTGGCCATCCTAGCGCGGCTGATCGTAGCGTGGGCGCCTGGGATTCTCGGGCCCACAAGAACGTACGGATGCCCCCGGCCGTGCGGGCCATGAGCGCCAGGAGATCGCGGACACGCGCGCCGGCCGTGCGGGCCGTGAGCTCCCGGAGATCGCGGGCACGCGCGCTGGCACCGCGGGCTGGGTCGGGCGCTCGTCCGTTGACCACCGGATCGAGCATGGAGGGCGGCGCCATCTCCACGACCCACCGGCGAGCCACCACCCGGCCGTGCAATCTATCTCGCGCCCTGACCCAGCCCGCGGTGCTGCGCTGCGCGTTGTCGCCGGCGCGGGGACGAGCATGCTGTCGGTGCTCGACCATCGACTGGAGCCGTGGCAAAGCGCTTCGCGACCGCGAGCGACGCTGGCCTACGGCGCGGGCACAGCCTCGACGTAGAACACGTAGTCGAACCACGCCGTCATCCCGTACGTGTACAGGCCGATCTGGCCGTCGGGGAAGGACGACACCGTGTTGGTGACCGTCACCGGCGCTCCGGCCTCGGCGATGCACGACAGGTTGTCGAGTAGCTGGGGGAGGTCGCCCTCCCCCAGCTCTCACAGAACCGGACTTGTGGGTCTCACATCCGGCTCTTCGGGGCGCGCGGGGTGCCCGTTGGTGCGCTCCCACGCCTCACGCAGGCCGTCATCGCATGCCTCCGTGGCTCGCAGGCGGTTGGCAGTCGTGCATAACACGTGGGCTGCCGCGTGTTCGGCGACCGGCGGCTGCCGCACCGCGAGGCACGTCAGCGAGTGGTGGACGCGCGCCGTCGAAGGTGGGAGCCTGCCCGGATGGACGCGCTGCTTCGCTTCGTCCTCGATCCCGCTCGTGTGCCTCCCGCCGTCGACGACCTGCGCGCGTGGTGGGATGCGACCGCCGCGTGGCGCGCCGCGTGGACCGAGCCGTTCGATCGCGCGTTCGCCGGCGGCGGGTGCGCGGATCGCCTCGGGTTCGCGTTCGCCGCGGGCTACGCCGAGGCGTTGCGCGTGCTCGTGCCCGATCTGCCGCCCGGATCGATCACCGCGCTGTGCGCCACCGAGGAAGCCGGCGTGCACCCCCGCGCGATCCGCACGCGGCTGGTCGCGACGGAGCCGGGCCGCTACACGCTGACCGGCCGCAAGAAGTGGGCGACCGTCGCGAGCGCGGCGTCGTCGCTGCTCGTGGTCGCGAGCACGGGCGAGGACGCCGGCAAGAACCGGCTGCGCGTCGTCCGCGTGCGCGCCGATGCGCCGGGGGTGCGCCTGCATTCCGCCACCACGCCGTTCGTCCCCGAGATCCCGCACGCCGAGGTCGAGCTCGACGGCGTGATCGCGAGCGACGCCGACGTGCTGCCCGGCGACGGCTACGACGCGTACCTGAAGCCGTTCCGCACGATCGAAGACCTCCACGTCCACGCCGCGCTCGCCGGCTACCTGATCGGCGTCGCGCGCAGGCACGGCCTCCCGCACGAGCTGCAGGAGCGCCTGCTCGTGCTCGCAGTGGCGGCCCGGGCGCTCGCACACGCCGATCCGAAGGCCGCGACCACCCACGCCGCGCTCGCCGGCGTCATCGATCTCGCGCAGCGGCTGGTCGGCGAGCTCGAGCCGCTGTGGGCGGCCGCCGGGGGCGACGAGTGGACGCGCTGGCAGCGCGATCGGCCGTTGCTCCGCGTCGCCAGCGGGGCACGCACCGCGCGCCGCGACCGCGCGTGGTCGATCCTCGACGGCGCGGCGCCGGCGGCCGAGACCTGAGCGACGCCACGCCCGCCCGGCCGCGCGCAACCCACCGTGGCCTCGCCGCGCGGGGCCGAGGACGCGCGTGCTCAGGAGGTGGGTCCGCGTGACCGGGCCTGCCAGCGCACGCCGAGATCGTGCACGAGCTGATAGAACGCCGGCAACGCGAGCAGCGTGAAGATCGTCGAGGTCACGAGGCCGCCGACCATCACGATGGCGAGCGGGCGCTCGATCTCGGTGCCGTGCATCCGGAGGACCAGGAGCGGCAACAGGCCGAGGATGGCCGTCGAGGCCGTCATGATCTTGGGCCGCACGCGCCCGACGCAGGCCTCGCGCAAGGCGGCAGTGAACGCGCGACCTTCCGAGATCAAGCCGCGCGTCTGGGTGACCAGCACCAGGCCGTTCTGCACCGCGATCCCGAACAGCCCGATCAGGCCGACGAGCGAGGACACGCTCCAGCTCTCGCGCGCGACCAGGAGCGCCACGATGCCGCCGACGAACGCGCTCGGCAGCGTCGCGAGGATCACGAGCGTCTCGGCGAGCGAGCCGAGCGCGAGGTACAGGAGGAGGAACACCGCCAAGAGGGCGAGCGCGATGGCGAGGTGGAGGGCCGCCTGGGCGCGCGCCTGGCTCTCGACCTTGCCGCCGACCTCGAAGAAGTACCCCGGCGGCAGCGTGAGCCCCGTGCGCAGCGCGTCGCGGACGTCGTGCGCCGCGGAGCCGAGATCCCGGCCGGTGACGGTCCCCTCGATCGCGATCCGCCGGCTGCCGGCCTCGCGCTTGAGGGTGCCGATCCCGAAGCTCGGCTCGATCCTGGCGAGCTTGCTGAGCGGGATCCGGCTGCCGTCATGGCCGTCGACCAGGAGCGCCGACAGCGTGGTGGCGTCGCGGCGAAAGTCCGGTGCGAGCTTGACGACGAGATCGAACCGGCGCTGCCCGATCCAGACCTCGGAGACCTGCTGGCCGGCGAGGCCGATCTGCACGGCCTCGATGACGTCGCCCGGCGTGAGCCCGACGCGCGCCGCCGCGTCGCGATCGACCTGGACGGTCAGCTGGGGCAGCCCGACGAGCGGCTCGGCACGAACATCCTCGAGGCCGCGCACGCCTCGCATCAGGCTCGCCGCGGCATCCGCGAGATCCGCGAGCGCTTGCGGCTCCGAGCCGAAGATGCGGACCGCGATGTCGGCCGGCGTCCCGCCGAGCCCCTCGTCGATGCGCATCCCGAGCGGCGTGGTGAACAGCGCGGAGACCCCCGGGACCTTCTCCACGGCCTCGCGCATCGCGTGCTCGAGCGCCTCGCCGTGGCGGGCTCGGTCGGGCGCGAGCAGGATCAACACGTCCGAGGTCGTGTGCGGCATCGGATCTTCGGTCCGCTCCGCGCGCCCGGTGCGCCGGACGACGTCCACGACCTCGGGGAACGTGCGCAGCACGTCCTCGACCCGGTGATTGAGCCGGTCGACCTCATCGAGCGACGCCTCGGGCGGCAAGAACGTCTGCATCAGGATCGCGCCCTCGTCGAGGGGCGGCACGAGATCCGAGCCGAGGCGCGTCGCGATCCACAGCGCGGGCAGCGTGATCGCGAGCGTGAGGGCCATGACGAGCGCCGCGTGACGGAGCGCCCGATCGAGCACCGGCCGGTACAGCCGCTTCAGCGCGCGGATGATCGCGACGTCGTCGTGGCTGCCCTCGCGCCGCGGCCGCAGCACCCCGGCCGCGATCACCGGGATCAGGGCGAGCGAGAGCACCAGCGCGGCGACCACCGCGGCGATCACCGCGCCCGCGAGCGGCTTGTACATGCGTCCCTCGATCCCGGTCATCGCGAACAGCGGGATGAACACGGCGACGACGACCGCCGTCGCGAACATGATCGGCCTGGCGACCTCGATCACGGCCGCCAGCGCATGGCCTCGCCGGTCGCCCGCGCGGTGCTGGGTGATGCGGTGGACGATGTTCTCGACCACGATGATCGACGAGTCGACGAGCAACCCCACCGCGATCGCGAGGCCGCCGAGCGTCATCGTGTTGATCCCGATCCCGGCCACCCGCAAGCAGACTCCGGACAGCGCCAGCGCCAGCGGCAGCGTGAACGTGACGAGCAGGGCCGCGCGCAGGTTGCCGAGCAGCACGACCAGCACGAGCGCGACCAGCCCGGCGCCGATCAGGACGGCGCGCCCGACGCCGCCGAGCGACGACTCCACCAGCTGGGCCTGATCGTAGACGATCCGGATCGCGACGCCCGCCGGCAAGCTGCCGCGCAGCTCGGCGATCGCCGCGCGGATGCCCGCGGAGACCGCCACGGTGTCGGCGCCGAACTGCTTCACGATCCGGCAGCTCACGACCTCGCCCGCCAGGCGATGCGCGATGCCGCGCCGGACCGCGGGGGCCTCGCGCACGTCGGCGACATCGCCGAGCAGCACCGGCGTGCCGCCCTTCATCGCCACGACGGTGTCGCGCAGCTGCTCGACCGTGGCCGCGCGCCCCGCCGCGCGGATCGTCCACTCCATCTGGGCCTGGGTGAGGAAGCCCCCGGCCGCGCTGACGTTCGCGCCGCGGGCGGCGTGCAGGACATCGTCGAGCGAGACCCCACGCGCCGCCATGCGGTCCGGCTCCATGAGGATCTGGAACTCGCGCAGGTAGCCGCCGAGCCGCTCGACGGCGGCGACCCCGGGAGCCGCGAGCAGGCGATTCTTGATCTCGTGCTCGGCCAGGTCCCGCAGCGTCATCAGATCCGCGCCCCCGGGCCCGGCTTCGACCGTGATCTCGAAGATCTCGTTGAGCCGCCCGGTCACGCCGGACAGCAGCGGCGCGTCGGTGCCCGGTGGCAGCTCGACCTGCGAGAGCCGCTCGGCGACGGCCTGCCGCGATCGCGGATAGTCGGCATCCGGCTCGAACTCGATCGTGATCTGGACGACGCCGAGCGTCGACGACGACCGGACGCGCCGCACGTCGGGCAGGCCCGCGAGCACGGTCTCGAACGGGATCGCGACGCGCATCTCCAGCTCGTCGGCGTTCATCGCCGGGTTCTGCACGATGAGGTTGAACACCGGCGCGGACAGATCCGGAAACACGTCGCGCGGCAGCTCGCGCATCCAGGCGGCGCCGAGCGCGGCACCGGCGAGCGCGAGCACGATCGCGACGAGCGGCCTTCCGAAGCTCGCGGTGATGATGCGTCCCAGCATGGCTAGTCCTCGTGCTCCCCGCCGCCGCGCGCCTTGTCGGCCTCGGCCTTGAGCAAGAACGCCCCGGCGATGACGAGCTCGTCGCCGGGCGCGAGCCCGGACAGCACCTCGACCTCGCCCGACAGATCGCGGCCGCGACCGATCGGCCGGGCCTCGAACGCAGCCTCGCCGTGCGGCAGGAACACCACCCACGCCGATCCGACGCGCTGCACCGCGGCGGCCGGCACGACGATCACGGGGGCGTCGCCGACCTCGCCCAGCGGCAGCGCGACCGTGGCGGACATCCCCGGGCGCAGGACGCCGCCGGGGTTGGCGACATCGAGGCGGATCGCGATCGTCCGCGACGCCGCATCGACCTCTCGCCCGATCGAGCGGATCACCGCCTCGAAGGTCTTGCCCGGCAGCGCCGCGAAGCTCGCCGAGGCCGGCCGGCCACTCTGGACCCGCACGGCGTCGCGCTCGAACACGTGCGCGACGAGCCACAGCATCGACAGGTCGCCGACCCGGAACAACGTCCTGGACGGGTCCGCGAGCTGGCCCATCACCACGCTGCGATCGATCACCGTGCCCGCGATCGGCGACTTGATCGCGAGCGCCGACTCGCCGTCGCCGCCGCCGAACCTGCGCAGCGACGCAGCCGCGACGCGGGACGCGGCCTCCGCGTCCGCCTGCGCGGCCTCGGCCTCGAGCTGCTCGCGCTCGGGGATCAACCGATCCGCGGCGAGGCCGCGCTTGCGCTCGGCGGTCTTGCGCGCGAGCTCGAGGCGCGCGCGCGCGGCGTCGAGCTCGGCGCGGGCCTGGGCGAGCTCCGGGCTGTCGAGCCGCGCGAGCACCTGGCCGACCGCGACGGTGTCGCCGGGCCGCGCGAGCACCTGGGTCACCCGGGCGCTGACGGGAGACGCGATCTCCGCGTACGCGTCCTCGTTGACATGCAGCTCGCCGAGCGCGGAGACGATCTCCGCGGCGGCGCGCGCCTGGGCCTTGCCCGTCGTGACGCGCAGATCGCGCATCATGTCGGGCGCGATCTTGACCAGCTCGGGCTCCTGGTGGGCCGCGCCGTGGGCAGTACCGGATCCGCGGTGCGCGACCGGATCCGCGGCCGCCGGTCCTGGATCCGGCGGCTTCGGATCGCGGCACGCCGCGGCCACGACGATCCACGTGGCGATCCGGAGCGTCATGGCGCCACCCCCGCGACGAAGCGAACCCCGGCGGCAGCCCTGGCGAGCGCGAGCAAGCGCTCCAGGTGCTCGCGATGGCCGCTCGCCAGCTCCTGGCGTGCGACGAGGTAGTCGTTCACGGCGATCTGGCCGGCGTCGATGGTGTGCTGCAGCAGCCGCTCGCTGGCCTCGAGCAGCGGGACGACCTCACGCACGAAGCCCTCGACCGCCTGCCGCGCGCTGGTGTACGCGGCGAGCGCGTCCGCGACCTGCCGATCCGCCGTGCGCAAGATCGCGTCGCGGGTCTCGACCGCGCGGCGCCCCCGGGCGACCGCCGCCGCGTACGCTCCCTGCGCGCGATTCCATACCGGGAGCGACATGCGCACGCCGCCGAGCACGACGCCGGCCGTGTCCTCCCGCTGGTAGGCCGCCCACACGGCGATCTCCGGACGGCCATCGGCGATCGCCTGCGCTCGTTGCGCGTTCGCGATCTCGCGCTCGGTATCGAGCACGCGAACATCGGCGCGCGCGGCGAGCGAGCCACGCAGCGCGGCGAGATCCGCGACGGCCGCGGCCGCGAGATCTCCGCGCAGGACGATCGTCTCGCCCGGTGCGACGCCGACCCGCGCGGCCAGGCGCCCGATCGCGAGCGCGCGCTCCGAGGCCGCTGCCAGCACCGCCGAGCTCGCGCGCCCGGAGGCGACACGCGCGAGGGTCGCCGCGAGATCGGTGATCTCCCCTGCCTGACGCCGTCGCTCGGCGACCGCGGCCGCACGTTGCGCGAGGCCCTGTGCGCGGTCCGCCAGCTCCGCGGCAGCGTCCGCGAACAGCGCCTCGTAGAACGCGATCGAGACCTCGAGATCGAGCTCGCGCAGCGCGCGGTCGACCTCGGCGCGCGCTTGCCGCAGCTCGGCGCCGGCGAGCTGCCTGCGCGGACCGCGGCGCCCGACCTCGAGATCTTGCTCGATGCGAAGCTCCGCATCGATCGGCCGGCTCGCCGTGAGCCGCGGGCCGGCTCCGCCCTCGAGCTCGGGGTTCGTGGTGAACGCGACGTTCGCGCCGCGAACGCCGGCCTCGGCCTCGGCGATGTGCCCCCGCGCCGCAACGGCCTCGGGCGCGGCGCGATGGGCGCGATCGAGCGCGCCGCGGAGATCGATCTCGACGGGTTCGGCAGCGGCAGACAACGAATGCAAGGCAAGCGCGGCGACGGTCAACCGCGCGATCGGAACATGCGACATGACGTACCTCGGGCAGCGGCAGCGCAAGCCTGCCTGGTCACGACATCCACGCGAACGGGAGTCAGCCGTGCTGGCGGGGGACGTGCAGGATCTCGCGCGGGTCGGGGCTCGAAGGACGCCGATCCGCGCGGCCGAAGCTGATCTCGGCCACGTGGGTGGCGGGGGCGATCGCCACGGCCGTCACGCCGGGCGCCGTGAGCGTCGACGAGCTCGGGCAATGACACGGGCACTGCGGACAATCGTCGACCGGCGTCCCGTCGCCGTCACAACCATCGCTCCGGCACGCTTCCAGGCACGTCGCGCTCCGGACGACCTCGAGGACGCCGGCTGCCTGCAGCAGCGCCAAGACGAGCAGCAGCGCCCGCGGGACCGTCACGGAGCGATGCTAGCACGCGCGCCACGGACACGAGCGGGCGGGCGCCGGGATGCGCCCTACTCGTACGGCGCGAACACCGCCGTCGAGCGGCGATGCGCGTTGAGCTGCGCCAGCTCCGCGGCCGTGTAGGCGACGTCGCCACGGAGCCGCGCGCGGATCGCGCCGATGACCAGCGCGCGCGCCGCGGCGCCCCCGGCGACGAGCTCGTCGCTGCCGGCCTCCGCGCAGTCGTCCCACAGCTCGAACAGCCCGGCCTTGCGCGCCGCGAGCTCGCTCGTGACCGCCCACAGCCGGTCGATGTTGTTCTGCATCAGCTCGGTGGCGTGCGCCAGCTGCGCGCGATTGTGGCGCTCGCCGACCGCGGCGCGTTGATCGCGCGTCCGATCGAGGAACGCGAGCTTGTTGCGGCCGTACGGATCGATCCCCATGCGCAGCATCATCTTGTCCTGCGTGTCGAGCTTGCCCGGCCTGTCCTTCAGGTGGACCTTGCCGTCGGCGTCGACCTTCGCGGTGAACGTCTCCTTGTCGGCGCGGTACGTGCCGCCGCCCGCCGGCTTCAGCTCCTCGGCGGCGCGCTGGTCGTTCAACGCGACGAGCTGTTGCAGGCCCCCGGCGACCTCGTCCGGGCGGTAGCGCTCAGCGCGGCGCAGCTGCTTGCGCAGCTCGGCGATCTCGTCGCCGATCCGCTCGCCGGGGATGTCGGGCGGTGGCGGCACGGGTCTGCTGTGCGCGAGGAAGTCCGCGAGAAACTCCGGCGACAGCCCGACGCCCCCGGGCCGCTCGGGGCCCCGCATCGTCATCCACGGCGAGCGCGCCGGCCCGCCGCTCGCCGGCGCGCCACGGGGGAGCTCATCGCCGCGGGCTGTCCCCGTCGAGATCGCCGGCGCACCGCGAGGTTGCTCGTGGGCGCGCGCCGCGCTCGTCGAGATCGCCCGGCGCTCCGGTGGCGTGCGATCCGGTGCGGCATCGCGCGGCGCGGGCGTGGGCGCGCTGCGGGCATCGAGGAACACGACCGCGATCGGCTCGGATTCCGGCGGTGGATCGGCCGGCGGTGGATCGGCCGGCCGCGGATCGGCCACGGCGGCGAACACGCTTCGCAGCGGCACGGCGGGCGCAGCACCGTCGCGCACGACCCAGGCGAACGCGGCGGCGTGGCTGGCCATCGAGAGGACGATCGCCGCCGGCAGCTTCCGCACGGTCGTGTGACCGCGGATCCGGCTCGCAGCGTTGCAGGGTCGGCCGCAACTCGCGTAACAGCTCGAGATAACTTGCCTTCTCCCCACAAGAACCCGCCCCGATCAGAGCCCTCATCCCCCAGATCCTCGTGCGCCGGGATCTGCGAGGTGACGCCACCTGCCCCCTGGCGGTACAGCTCTGCCATGTCCAAGGTTGCCATCATCATCGGCGCCGGGCCCGGGCTCGGCGCCGCCGTCGCCCACCGGTTCGCGCGCGAGGGCTTCGCCGTCGCCGTCGTCGCGCGGAAGCGCGAGACCGTCGATCCCATCGCGCAGGCGATCCCGGGCGCGCGCGCGTTCGCCGCCGACACCGCCGACACCGCCGCGGTCGCGAAGCTGTTCGCCGACATCCACGGCGAGCTCGGCGCGCCCGGCGTGCTCGTCTACAACGCGGGCGCGTTCCAGCCGGGCGGCATCCTCGACGTCTCGCCCGAGGACTTCGAGCGCTGCTGGAAGGTCGGCTGCCACGGCGCGTTCCTGTGCGCGCGCGAGGTACTGCCGGCGATGATCGATCGCGGCGCCGGCACGATCCTGCTCACCGGCGCGACGGCGTCGCTGCGCGGCAGCGCCAGGTTCTCGTGCCTCGCCGTCGGCAAGTTCGGCTTGCGCGCGCTCGGTCAATCGATGGCACGCGAATTCGGCGAGCGCGGCATCCACGTGGCCCACGTGATCGTCGATGGTCAGATCGACTCCGAGCGCGTGCGCGCGCGGTCACCGGATCGCCCGGCGAGCACGTTGCTCGCCCCCGACGCGATCGCCGAGACCTACTGGCAGCTCCACGCGCAGCACCCGACCGCGTGGACGCAGGAGATCGATCTACGGCCGGCCCCGGAGAAGTTCTAGCGCGCGGTATCAGGGTCGATGCGCGGCCGCCGAACGGAGGCGCAGCATGACAACCTCGCCTGGCTCGGTTACGCTTCCAGCAATGACCGATGGGGATGCAAACCTCATGGAGCTTGCGCAAATTTGCGCATTGACGCCCGCCTTGGTCGGAATGTGGTCCGAGGCCGCCACCGTCATGTTCTTCAAATTCCATCAGGTCCCCCCTCCCCGAACGCCAGTGGCGCTCGCCTGGAACGATGGTCGTTGCTCACTCCATGTTCACTGGACACAACCCGACCTCCAGACGCTCGAGAGTCATGCGAACGAGAAAGACGCCACGGAGGCTGCTGCCTATGCGGTAGCGATCGCGGCCGCGAACCACCAAGGGTACGTCGTGAGGCGACGAGCTCATCAAGGATCAGGGGCTGATCTGTTGATGGTGCGCCGTGGAGAGCCTGACAACGACTTCGTGAAGCTGGAGGTCTCTGGGATCGCGAGGGGCGGCAGTCTAGAAACCAGAGTCTCCCAAAAAGCGGAACAGGTCGCCGGAGGGAACCTCTCGCGACCCGGCGTTGCCCTCGTGGTTCACTTCGAAGCCGCAGAGATCGTGGCGAGGGGGCCATGACGGGATTCGATGATCCGCGCGGCCGCCGGAGCGAGCAGCTTGCCTTCGAGGCCGAGCGTGCCGCGAATACGGGAGAGCTGGATACAGCGCGAGCTCTCTTCGCCCAGGCCGCAGAGCTCGAAGAGCAGGTGGTTGCCGACACCGACCCAGCGCAGCCACGTGTCAAGAGCGTCCTCGCCGTCAGCGCTGTCGCGCTTTGGTACAAGGCGCATCGGTTGACCCGAGCGCAAGCGTTGGCGAGGCATTACCTGGCAGCAGGCGTGGCGCTCGAGGAAGCGTCCATCCGAGAGCTGCGAGCGCTGATCCACGAAGCCCGACGGGCCAACGACCAGCGGGATCAACCCACGGTTACCGCAGCCAAGAAAACCGATGCGGCTCAACGATATTGTGAGGTCCTGGACGAGATCGAGTGGCGACGGGCGACCGCCCCCTCGAGCCCGATGATTCCGATCGCCGGCACGACCGAGCTCGAGCGGCTGTGGGCCAAGCTCGACGACGAAGATCGGAAGGCGATAGAGCGTGAGATCCAGGCGCTCGAGATGCTGGACAGGACGGGCGAGTTCCTTTACTCCGACGTCGAGCTCGACAAAGTAGAGGAAGCCGGACCGCGAGTGGCACGGGCGTCGCCATGAAGCTCGTCGCTCAACGGGTCATGCAGCCTGCAGCAGGGACCCAGGCGACTCACGCCTTTCACTATACACACGGCGGACTCGTATGGATCGGCCCCCCGCCACCGGGCCTCGGGCACGGAATGCTGCAAGCGAGTCATGTGGAGCTACCCCCGGGTAGCAATCATGTCCTCACCTACCTCGACATCATCGCGCCGGATGAAACGCCGACGGCAACGATCCTGCGAGCCTTCACCCAGATCTACGAGCGCGGACACCCACCACCGTTTGTACATACCATCGGAAACTGTACCTTCTCGTCAGCGATGATTCACGCCTTCCAGCTTGCGTGGCGCGCGGAGCTCGGTCATCTCTACAACAACGCGATTGCAGCGCGAACCACGCTGCACTAGCAACAAGCCCCACGCGCTCGCTACCTCACGGTGCGCAAGGCCTCGCCGGCGACGAGCAGGGGCCGCCGGCGATGAGCAGGGAGGCCGCCGCTCGCGCAACAACCCTGCGCGACGTCCGGACCGCAGATCAGCCGAGGCCCTTGTGCTTGACGTTGTGGTACTTCACCCACGCGCCGAGGTCGGCCTTGAGCGGCTTGCCGAGCCCGCTGGGTAGGCCGAACTTCTTGCCGTTCCAGCGGATCAGCCGCCACCAGATCGTCTCCTTGATCTCCTCGATCTGTGCGGCCTCCATGATCAGGCTGCCCGGGTACTGCGAGATCGCGTGCAGCATCCGTTCCCTCCTCGCGAGAGCGAGCGGCGACCACTGTACGCGGCACCGCCGGCGCTCGCCAGGCTTATGGGCCGAACCGCGCACACCCACGGAAGCCACGCGCTGCTGTGCGCTTCGCCACGATCAGCGGCGGCGCTCAGCTCGCGAGCCTGACCCGCAGGCCGGCATCGAGCCATCTAGGATCTGCTGTGGACCGCGATGGGCGGCTACCGAAGGGCTACAGCAGGCTGAGTTGGCGCGGGCCGCCCGGCCATGCGGGGAGCTCGCCGACGTCGCGGTGGCCGCGGACCATCGCGTGGAACGCGTAGGCGTTCTCGGGCGCAAATGTATCGTCGGGCGCGTGCATGAAGAAGTACGGCCGCTTGCCCTCGCTGATCCAGCGCGCGATCTGCGCGGCCCACGGCTCGACGAAGTGGCGCGCCGCGTCGAGCTGCTCGTGTGGCACGCAGCGCACCATCGGCCGCTCGGCGGTGCTGCGCACGAGCACCGGCAGGCTCGGCTTGCGCGCGCGGACGTCGGCGAGCTGGAGGCTGTGACCGGCGTGGAGGCCGCGCGTATCCATCGTCACCAGATCGACGCGGCGCTCGCGGAGGAGCGCGAGGACCTCGGCTGCTTCGGGCCCGTCGCGAAAGAACGCCTCGTGGCGAAGCTCGACCGCGTAGGCGTGGCCGGCGGGCAGGCGGTCGAGGAACGTGCGCAGGCGCGGCAGCTGCGTGCCGTCGAACCGCGGCGGCAGCTGGAGGAACAGCGTGCCGAGCTTGTCGCCGAGCGGCGCGACGCGGCCGAGGAACGTCGCGACCTCATCGCCGCAATCGATCAGCAGCTTGTCGTGCGTGACCTCGCGCGGAAACTTGAAGCAGAACCGGAACTCGGCGGGCACCTGGTCGCGCCAGCGCGCGACGATGTCCGGCGCCGGCAGCGCGTAGAACGTCGTGTTGCCCTCGACCGTGTTGAACACCCGCGCGTAGCGCTCGAGGAACTCGGTCGGCCGCGTCCCCGGCGGAAACAGCCGGCCGACCCAGGTCTTCACGCCCCAGCCGGGACAGCCGAGGTAGTAGCCGCGGATCGCCACGCCGGTGGTGTCGCGCGAATCCGCGGACACCGCAAGCGCGGCCGGTTGTCTCGCTACCCGGCAAAGCGCGACCAGCGCTCGAGCCGGTAGTCGAAGCCATTGTCGTGATGTTGCGTCGGATCCACAGCGCGGATCCAGGCTGCAGTTGCCTCGAAGTCCGCAAAGAAGGCCTCCTCGCCCGGAGGCGGAGTCGCGTCCGTGCCCCCAGTGCACCTCCGGATCGGCGCCCTCGCCGAGGATCAGGATGCGACGGTTCACGCCGGTCGAGCCAGCTTGCTGTCGCCGACGTTGTACCAGAGCTCTCCGAGTGACATCTCCGTGGCGAGATCATCCAGCCCTCGGGCCTCGCTCATGCGCTGTGCTCGAACGCCCGACTGATCACGCGTCACGAGCACGACTTCCTCGGCGCCGAAGTGATTGAGCAGCAGCGGACTGTGGGTCGTCAGGATGATCTGCGTGCCCTGGGTCTGGGCGATCAAGCGAATCGTGTCGGCCACCACCTTGAGCTGTCGCGGATGGAGCCCGTTCTCGGGTTCCTCGATCAGCAAGCGTGGGGTGCCTGCTCCGAGTGTGATCACGACCAGTGCGGTTGCCAGGACGACTCCATCGGACATCTGCGACGCGGGGATGACCGCGCCGCTTCGCAGCGCGAAGTGAAGCTCCTTGTCGCCGATCGACTTGACGAAGCCTGGCGAACGCTGCCCGAACGCAGCCGCATCACCGTGCACCACCACGTCACATCCGTCCATCCCCGCGCCGGGCGGGTCTCGTGGAACACCGACCGATTCAACGACAACACCTTCGCAGCCGTCCTGCTCGCCGTCGGCTTCGGTCTCGAGCAGCAGTTCAAGAATGTGCCCTGGGCTTCCTACTGGCAGAACGATTCACTCCACCAACCGTCGCTGAAGGGGCCTACGCGCCACCTGGTCTCGGGCTGCGGCGACGGCGGGTTGATCGACTTGCTCCGCGTTCGGCTCCGCAACTTCAAGCACGAGGAGCTGGCTGCGCTCCTCACGCTCGTCCCGGAGGACGTGAAGGCCGAGCTCCTCGTCATCGACGACGAAGCACGCCAGTCCTCCGACCCGGCGGCCGTGCTCTACCGGCGCTACAACGCGCTGCAGCTCCCCGCGCTCGATACCGAGATCAGAGCGCGCCTCCGCGGCGACACCACGGCGGTCCTCAATGGCCGTGACGCGCTCCCGTTCACCCTTGGCGCGTCCATCCTCGGCCGGCTCCTCACCTCGCGGCTCGTTCTCCGGCTCGGCGTTTCGTACCGGAGCGGCGATCTCACATGCCACCCGGTGGGTGACGGATACGAAGTCACCTTCGCCACGGGCAAGCCCGAGCGATTCGACCACGTGACCGTCCGTCACGGCCCGAACCCCAGTGCGCTCGAGGAAGGCTTCCCCGATATCTGGAAGCGGGGCGCCGCGATGCGTGCGCGCAACGCCCTCATCAGACCCGCTGGCCGATCTACGGTGATGCCTTTGGCCCCATCGTCGCACCGAGTGGCACTCGCTCCGTCATCGATCGAGCCATGCCCGTGATCGCACGACCTCCGGTCCTCGATGTGCATGATGGCGACCTCGCAAGACCCGAGCTTCAGGAATCAATCGATCACGATCCCGCGAAGCTCACACCAGAGCTCCCACCGCCGGCCAGGGCTCCCGTTCCAGTACACCACGAGGTGGAAGCGCCTTCCGAGCAAGGACGGCGTTCGCCCGAGGTACCGGAACGGCTGGACCATCCGGCGTCTGCCATCGGCGCCATCCACAACGCCAGAGGGATCGCTCGCGAAGCAGGGCCGCGCCTGGATCGTCGTCCCAAGCGCGGTGAGCCGCATCCACCAACACCTCATCGTTGGAAGACCTCCGCGGGGCCGACCAGGAGCGCACCGGGCGCACGCAGCTGGCCACGCATGGTCGCCGCGAACATCGCCCGGACGACGGTCCGGGTTCCGGCGAAGGCCGGCGCGGGCCGGTGGAGCAGGTTGTCGACGTCCTGCTGCGAGGCCCGGAGCTTGACCTCTCCGAGGAGGAGCCTGGTTCGATCGATCGACTCTGCGACGACGTCCCATTCGGCTTCGTTGCCGCGCCACCACCGCGACGCGGTCGACCAGTTGCCGAGGCGCGGGACCGCGTCGCGGCACAGCTCCTCCCAGGCCTGTCCGAGCAGCCCTGGCCAGTGCTTCGCGAGCAGCTCCCGCCGCGATGCCGGGCTCATGGTGGCGAGCGGGCCGCGGTTGGGCGCGACGACGCGGAACCACATACGGAAGAACGGATCGGCGATGCGATACAACGCGCGCTTCGAGCCAGCCTCGCCGAACGGGAGCTCGCGCGTCACGAGCCCCATCCCCTGCAGTCGGTCGAGCGGACGGGCCAGCGAGGTTGCAGGGCGGCCCATGCGTCCGGCGATCTCCGACACGCGGTGGGCGCCGGCACCGATCGCGTCGAGCACCGGCCGGACCTCGACGGCGCTCGGGACCTCCTCGAGCAAGATGTGGTCGGGCTCGCGATGCAGGGGGCCGAGCGGATCGAGCACGAGCCGATCGATGCGTGCCGCCATCGGTCCGCGCTCGTCGCCGGCCAGCTCCCAGTAGCGCGGAATGCCACCCCACGCCGTCCAGGCCTCGAGCAGATCCTGGTTCCCGAACGCCTCGCGCGCGTACGCCGGCGGGATCGGCCGCATGGTGAAGCTCTCTCGGGCACGCCCGAACAGCGGCGCGCTCGCGTTCATCACGATGCCCTGCATCATGCGCTGGCTCGATCCTGCGATCGCCACCGTCAAGCGCGCGCGCTTGGCATCATGATCGATGAACTGTTGCAGCACGCTCGGCAACTCGCGGGCCTGGAGCACGAGGTACGGGATCTCGTCGAGGACCAGCGGCCCGGTCCACTTCGCCTCGATGGCGCGCTCGGCCACGCCGGCCAGCAACGCCCGCCAGTCCGAGAACATCACGCCGTCGAGCCCCCGCAGCTTCGCCGCGAGCGCCGCAGTGAGGTAGCGCCGCTGTAGCTCCGGCGAGGACTGATCGGCAACGAAGTACACGCCACCGGTCCGCTCGACCCACTCCACGAGGAGGCGCGTCTTGCCGACGCGTCGCCGTCCGGTGATGACCGCCAGGCCGCCCTCGCGCCGCTTCGACAGCGCGAGCAGTCGCGACAGCTCCTCCACGCGGTCGATGAACTTCATATGCCGGATGGCATAATGCCAGATGGCATAACATCGGTCCATCCCCGGTCCTGACCCGGAGGGCCGGCACAACCGGACGGCCGTGCCCCGAAGGGGTGAGCGTCACCAGCCGCGCACGGTCAGCGCTCGGCCTCCGCCCGCAGGGCCTCCGCGGCGAGCCGCGCGATCAGGCCCGCGTCGATCTCCGGCGCGACGACGCCCATCCCGGCCAGCAGCTGCGTGGTCCGATCGACGGCGAAGTCGGCGCCGGTCGCGAGGAACAGATCGAAGCTCGGTGGCACCGCGCCGGAGCGCGCGGTCCCGAGGCGACCGCCGAACGACAGGTACGCCATCGCGACGTCGGGATCGGCGAGCCGGCCGGCCGCGCGCTCGGCCCACGCCGCGGGCGGCAGCTCGGCCAGCTGGGCACCGGCGACGCGTAGCCCCGCCACGAGCTGGCCGAAGGTTGCGTCGCCGGCGCTCGCGACGTGGTGCGTGTCGTCGCGCCCGATGCCCTCCGCCCGGATCGCGAGCGCGGCCACGGCCGCCGCCGCGTAGCCGACCGGCGTGAGATCGAGGCGCAGCTCCTCGGCGCCGGCTGGGATCGCGCCGAGCCGGGCGAGGCCGCGCAGCGTCATCGGGAGCCGATCGCCCGCGCGCGACGCTTCGCCGACGAGCAGCCCGAGCCGCAGGATCGTGGTGGGTGCGCTGCGGCCACGCGACGCCCGCGCGATCGCCTCGGCGGCGAGCTTGGTCTGCGCGTAGCCGCCGTGCGCGATCGCCCCGGCGCTCGGGGTCGCGGCCTCGCGGTGCACGCCGGCCTTGCGACCGGTGCCGGCAAACACCGACAGCGTCGAGATGTGGTGCCACGCGATGCCGGTGCGCGACCCGACGAGCCGCGCGACCTCCGCCGTGCCGTCGACGTTCGCCGCCGCGTGCGCGTCCCAGTCCGCGACCAGATCGATGTGCGCCGCCGCGTGGACGACCGCCGACACGCGCCCGGCGAGCTCGCGCCAGGCGTCGCGCGGCAGGCCGAAGTACGGCAGCGCCAGATCGCCGCAGATCACCTCGACGCCGGCAGCCTCGGTAGCCTCGGGGGCGAGCCGCCCGCGCGCTGCCTCCGGATCGGGCGCACGCACCAGGGCGATGAGCGGCCGCGGATCGCGCGACCGCCACGTACGCAGGACCGCGCCGCCGAGCCGGCCGGTGGCGCCGGTGACGAGCACGGACCCGCCGGGGCGGCGATCCGTGGCGACCTCCGGACCGGGCGCGCGCTCGGCCCGTTCGGTCGCGCCGGCATCGCGCACGAGGACGATCGCGGGCGCGTAGCCAGCCTCGGCGCGCTCCGCGACGGCCTCGCGGGCCACGAACCCGCCGGTCGGGAGCGCGACCGCGAACCGATCGCGCTCGCTGCGCGCCGTCCGCGCGGCCAGGCCGCGGGCCTCGCAGTCCGCGACGGTGATCGAGGCGGCGCCGGCACGCACGGCTCGGGCCAGCTCGGCGAACGTCGGATCGGCGGCGAGCGCCGTCGTGTCGAGCGCGATCCCGCGCGCCGTGGCGGCCGCCTGCAGCGTGAGCCGCGCCAGCGAGTCTCCGCCCGCGTCGCGCAACCGCTCGCCGGTGACCGCGGCGACGCCGAGCGCGTCGCACCACAGCGCCGCCAGCGTGCGCTCGAGTGGATCGCCGTCGACCGGCGCCGGGACCGGCAGCTCGCGCCGGGACAGCGCGCCGTGATCGATCTGGCCGGTCGGCGTTCGCGGCAGCGCACCGGCGATCACGCGCGACGGCACCATCCAGGCAGGCGCGGCGTGCCGCATCCACGCCCGGAGCGCCACCGGCTCGACCTCGCCCTCGACGAACGCGACCAGCCGCGCGCGCCCGCCGGGCACCGGGGTCGCGACCGTCACCGCGGCCTCGCGGACGCCCGGGGCGCGCCGCAGCACGGCCTCGATCTCGTCGAGCTCGACGCGAACCCCGGCGATCGTGCGCTGGCGATCGATCCGGCCGACGAAGGCCAGCCCACCGTCGGACGGCTCGACGCGATCGCCGGTGCGGACCATGCGCTGGCCGTCGTGCTCGACGAACACGCGGGCCGTCGCGTCCGGATCGCCGGCGTAGCCGAGCGCGAGGCCGTCGCCGCCGATCCACAGCTCGCCGTCGACCACGCGATACGCCACGCCCGGCAGCGGCTCGCCGATCAGCGGCCGGGTCCAGCGCTCGGGATCGACGACGGCGAGGCTCGCGCACCCCGTGGCCTCGGGCGGTCCGTACACCACGACGACCCGCGCGCGGCGCGCCAGGCTGCGCAGCGGCTCGACCGGGCACGGCTCGCCGCCGAGCACCACGACGCGCAGCCCGGGCGGCGGATCCCCGGGCGGCAGGTGCGCGAGCAGCGCCGGCGGCAGATCGACGTGGGTGATGCCGCGCCGCGCGAGCTCGCCGCGCAGCCGCTCGGGGGCCGCGAGGGCGTCGGCCGCCGGGATCACGAGCGTGGCGCCGGCCGCGAGCGCGGTCCCCCAGACGGACACCGAGCCGTCGAGCCCGGGCGCGTGGAGCCACAGCGCGCGCGCCCCCGGGGCGAGATCGAACGCGTCGAGCTGCGCGTCGAGCAACGCCGGCAGCCCGCGGTGCGCGATCATCACGAGCTTCGGCGCGCCGCTCGATCCCGGCGTCGCGATCACGTACGCCAGATCCTGGCCGGGCCTGGGGTCGCCGGGCAAACCGGGGGCTGAGCCGCCAGGCGCACCCGCTACCGGGACGCCGTGCGCGGCGAGGGCAGCGCGGATCGCGGCGCGGCGCCCGGCCGGCTCGTCGGCGGCGATCGGGATCCACGCCGCCCCGGCGAGCCAGGCGGCGAGGCACCCTGCGAGGAAGTCGACCGTGCGCGCCGCCTCGAGCTCGACGATCGAGCCGGCCGCGATCGCACCGGCCGCGTGCCGCGCACGCCCGAGCAGCTCGCGATACGTCACGCCCCGGCCGCCGGCGTCCTCGATGGCGACCCGGCCCGCGTGGCGCTCGGCCGCGGCCACGATCATGGCGAGCGCCGTCATGTCCGGTGCCGGGCCTCGGGGTCCATGAGCTATCGGCGGCCCAGCGCCGGCGGATTGTAGCGCTCGGCGGGAAACTGGCCGGGGGTGCCGCCGCTGATCAGGATCGTGCCGTCGCACAGGATCAGCGCCTGGTGGCCCGCGCGCGCGATCGCCATCCGATCGGTCGCCACGACATCGACCGAGCCGCCGAGCGGATCGAGGCGCGCGATGTACGCGCTGTCGAGCGCCGGCGAGCCCGGCGTCAACCGTCCGCCGGCGATCAGGATCCGGCCGTCGGGGAGCGTCGTCGCCGAGAAGTCGATGCCGCCGGCGCCCGCCGGCAGGTCACCGACGTCGACGAAGCCGGCGTCGACGGAGAACAGCTCGAGCTTGCGGACCACCTGGCCGACCTTGTCGATGCCGCCGATGATGAGGACGCTGCCATCGGGCATCAGCGAGGCGGTGTGGCCGTGCCGCGGGACGATCATCGGCGGCGCGAACGTCATCGGGTTCGCCAGCTCCTCGCTGAGCGGCTTGAACAGCTCGGCGACGTCGACCGGCGTGCCGTCCGGGCCGACCCCGCCCGCGATCAGCACCGGCGCGCCGAAATCCTCGCCGAGGCGCGTGGCGGTGTGATCGCCGCGCGGGTGCGCGAGCACGGCGGGCAGCTTGCGGACCTCGAACGACTCATCGTTGAGCGTGAGCTTGTCGATCTCGCCCGACGCCGTGTCGCCCGGCGCGTGGCCGCCGATCACGATCACGCGGCCATCGGTCAACGACGTCGCCGTGAGATCGATCCGCGCCATCCCGTCGAGCTCGAGCCGTTCGATGCGGCGGTCGTCGAGCACCTCGATGAACTTCGCGCCCGCGGCCTCGAACGTTCCGCCGATCACGACGACGCGGGGCGGCGAGGTCCCGAGCAGCGCGTGCACCGCCCGATCGCGCGGCAACACGCCGCCCACCACGGTGAGCGCACCGGTCAGCGGATCGAAGCGCTCGACCTCGGTGACCAGGCCGGTGCTGCCGGTGCTGCCGTCGCTGCCGCCGACGAGCAACGCGGCCCCCAGGTACGGGATCCCGAGCCCGCCGATCCGCGGCTTCGGCGCGATGCCGAGGTTCGCGAACTTGACGCTGCGCGAGAAGAACAGGTGCGGCTGCGGCGGTTCGGCGCCGGCCGAGACCGCGATCGTGCAGGTCCGGCCGTACGCGACGTTGCTGGCGCCGACCTGGCCCGTCATGTGGATCACCAGATCGTCGCCGAACGGCACCCCGGGCACCTCGAGCACCTCGTCGCGCGCGAACGTCAGCGACACCAGCGGGCTCTCGCTCCCGGCGTGCGCGACACTCAGCGCGATCTTGTCGAGCGGCGCCGCCGTCGCGTCGACATCGTCGACGGGGAGGTCGATCACCGGCGTGACCACCGTCGCCCCGTCGCCGCACGCCGCGAGCACGAACCCGACCAGCGCCGCACCGGCCGCCCGCCCGCGTGCCCACCGATCGTACGGCGCTACGGCCACTTGTAGACCGGCCTCGCCGTCCACGTCGACGGGCTGGTGTCCTGCGTGATCGCGGCGGTGAGCGGGATCAGGATCGCGGCCGCGACCACGGCCGCCCCCGCCGCCCACGCCCACCGCGTCTCGTACCACGGGGTCTTCGCGACCGGCGCGAGCAGCTCGTGCACGGCGCCGGCGAGCCGCGTCAGATCGCCCGTGATCGCCACGCTGCGCCGATCGCGCTCGCGGCCATCGACGCCGACCAGCCGGGCGGTGCCGACGCCGCTGCGGACCTCGACCGCGACAAAGGCCCGCGCGCCGACCGTGCGCGCCTGGATCAGCACCTCGTCGTCGGTCGGCGGGGCGAGCACGGTGTTGCGGGCGACGACGAGCTGATCGCCGGTCACCTCGACCCGGGTGCCCCACGGCGCGCGATCGGCGCACGTGACATAGGCCCAGTGCGAGCCGACGAGCAGCTGCGCCGACGCGACCGCGCTCGCCGCCGCGCCGTCGATCAGGGCGGTGCAGCCCGGCGGCGCGTCGACGGCGAGCGTCGCCCGCTTGCGATCCTGGAGCGCCTGGTGGACCCGCGCGAGCTCGCTCGCGACCCGGGGCGGAAACCGCGCCGGATCGAGCACGCGCACCGGATCGATCGTGACCGAGGTGACCAGCTCGTCCCAGTACGCCGTCAGCTCGCCCTGCTGGATCTTGACGAGGCCGCGGTACAGGAACAGGTCGGCCAGCTGGGCCTGGCTGAGCCCCGCCGCGCCGGTCCGATCGGCCAGCGCGCGCGCCTCGTCGAGCGTCGCCCACGCGTCCTCGAACCGCAGCGCGTCGTACGCCTCGATCCCGCGCTTCAAGACGCCCGCGGTCGCCGGGATCGCGTTGGCCACCGGCGAGCGATCGATCACCGCCGCCCCGGCGCGCCGGGCCACCTCGTCGATCGGCGCCACCTTGGACCCGGGTGCCCACACCACGACGACATCGGCCATCGGCGCCGCCCTCGCCGCCGACGGCACGGCCACGCCGAACGCGGCCACCGCGGCTACGGCGAGCAGGGGCGCAGGGCTAGGCACGCGGAAGAGAGTTTCGGACGGTCCGGAGCGGGGGTCAACCTCACGCTATAGTGTTGGTGCATGGCCCGTGCGCTGGGTCGCTACGAGCTCCTCCGACCGCTAGCCCGAGGCGGTATGGCGGAGGTGTATCTTGCGCGCCGCCGCGCGGCCGGCGTCGAGAAGTGGCTGGTCGTCAAGCGCATGCGGCCCGAGACCTCCGGGGACCCCCGGTTCCTCGAGCTGTTCGTCCGCGAGGCACGGCTGTCGATGAGCCTCGTGCACCAGAACATCGTCCCGGTGTTCGACTTCGGCAAGATCGATGATCAGGTCTTCCTCGCGATGGAGCGCGTCGAGGGCAAGGACCTCGGCTCGAGCCTGGCGCGGGCCAGGACCCATCGGCTGCCGCCGCTGCTCGCCGCGTTCGTCGCCGCCGAGTGCTGCCAGGCGCTCGACTACGCGCACCAGCGCAAGAGCCCCGACGGCGTCGCGCTCGGCGTCGTGCACCGCGACGTCACGCCGCGCAACGTGCTGTTGTCGTGGTCCGGCGAGGTCAAGCTGACCGACTTCGGGATCGCCGCGCTCGCCGGCGACGCCACCTCGCGGCTGCTCGGGACGCCGCAGTACATGGCGCCCGAGCAGGCGCGCAGCGAGCCGATCGATCCGCGCGCCGACATCTACGCGATCGGCCTGGTGCTGCGCGAGGCGGTCAGCGGCACGCGGCCGCGCCCCGGCGCCGATCGCGAGGCGATCCTCGAGGCCGCGCGCCGCGGCGAGCTGTTGCCGTGGTCGCACCTGGCCACCGCGGTCGCCGATCCGGCCTCGCCTCCCGCGGAGCTGATCGCGATCATCGATCGCGCCACCGCCGCCCGCCCCGGCGATCGCTATCCGGACGCGCGCTCGATGCTCGAGGAGCTCGACAGCTTCATCGTCGGCCAGCGCGCGGCCCACAAGGCGGAGTCCCCGGCGCGCCAGCTCGCGGCGTGGCTCGCGAGCATCTGGGAAGGCGCCCGCGACGACGTCGAGACCGACGCGACGATCGAAGGCAATCACCTGCTCAGCTTCATCGATGACGGCGCGTTCGACGTGCTCGGGACCGGCACCGTCCGCTCGCTGGCGGCGACCGCGGCCGACGACGGCCCGGCGGCGCCCGCGGCGCCCGGCGTGTCCGCACCCACGCCGGCGGCGGCCGACGCCACACCGCCGCCCGCGGTGGCCGCCACACCGCCACCCGCGGCCGGTGCAGCCGTACCGGTGGCAGGCTCGTCCGAGCCCGGCCGGCGCTCGACGAAGATCTCCTCGAGCAACACGACCGTGGCCTCCGGCTCGTTCCACACGATCCCGGCGTCGGGCCCGCACGCCGGCCCCGGCAAGCCAGCCGGCGCCGTGGCGCGCCGCCGCACGTCGCGGCAGGTCCCCGCGCTGGCGGGCATCGTGTTCGTCAGCGTCGCGGTGGGCGCGGTCGTGTTCTTCCTGACGAACCGCTACCGTGATCGCGACCGTCCGATCACCGGACAACCGAGCGCAGCACCGCCCGACGCAGCACCGCCGGACGCAGCACCGCCGGACGCAGCACCGCCCGACGCAGCACCGCCCGACGCAGCACAGCCCGACGCAGCACAGCCCACCACCGGGCAACCGCACACCCGATCACCGGGTACCGGGCAGCCGCACACGGGGCAACCCAACCTCCCCCGTTCCGGCAGCGGGCAACCCCCCCCCGGCGCAGGGCACGGCGGCAGCGGGAGCGCCGCGACGGCGTCGCACAACGGTAGCGATCGAGCCAGGCCAGCCGCGTGTCGGGTCAGGATCAATTTCACGCCGTGGGCCTACTTCGCGGCCGACGGCGACAGCACCCGCCACGAGACGCCGAGCACGATCGAGCTCACGCCGGGGCCGCATCGCATTCACGTGTGGAATCCCGAGCTCCACGTCGAGCGCGACATCACGATCAACGTGCCCGCCGACCGCGACACCATGAACTTCAGCGAGCCGCTCCAGCCAACGACCCTGCCTCCCGATCCAGGTCCATCGGCCCAGCCCTGAACCACCTACCTGATGCGGTGTGCCGCGAATCGCACAGCGCACTGCGTCGTCACTCGCAAACATGCCGGCACCGCATCGCCACGCCGGGCCGCGCACACGAGCGCTTTACCATCACCATCAGAGTTCGCCTCGACCTGGCGCGTCGAGCCTGCTTCGGGGCTATCTCCTCGGGACGCCTCGAAGGCCGCGCCGCCTGCAGCGGCATCCTGTGACCCGCGCCGTACCACGAGCGCTCGTGACCATGGGGCGCTCACGTGGTCCAGCCGGGGAGTGCAGGGTTCGCAACTTGCACTATTTTGTTGGCGTATCGTGACGATACCGCAAGCAAGCCGCCTGGAGATCATGACGTGGATCCTCCGGGCCATGGTCGTCGCAACCGCGATCGCATTGTTCACGACGGGTGACCTCGCGTACGCACTGTTCGGCGTTGCGGCGGGAATCCTGGCGTTCGTACCGGCGATGCTGGCGCGCTCACTCCGAGCTCGGATCTCCGGCGTGGTCGAGCTGCCACTGCTGTGGTTGATCCTCACCGACCTCACCATCGGTCGGCTCTGCGGTGTCTACGAGCTGCTGCCCTGGTACGACAAGGCCCTCCACGGCGGCGATGCCTTCCTGATCGCGGCGCTGGCGTTCGTCGTGGTCTATCTCCTGCACTTCATCGGACACACCCATCGACACCCGTGGATCGATGGGGTCGTCATCTTCTTGCTCACGCTCGGTCTGGGCGCGTTGTGGGAGATCGGCGAGTACCTCGTCGATCAATGGCTCGGCCGAGCGACCCAAGGCTCTCCGCAGATGCCGCCGTTCGCCGATACGATGGTCGACCTCATGCTCGACGGAGTCGGCGGCCTCCTGGCGGCGATCGTGGGCCCCATCTACATGCGGCACTCGAAACGAAGTCGGCGGCGCATCGAAGCCTTCGCCGAGCTCATGACCACCAAGCACGAACGGGTCGCGCGCGCGCAGGCGGGCCGCCGGGACCGCCGAGACGCCCGAGCGCGGCGAGCACCGCGGTAGCCCGATACGACGGTCCAGAACAGCCGCCTCACCGGCATTGATCGGAGAGCGGCGTGGGCCGTGAGGGGCGGACTTGTCATCGGGGCGCGAAGGGCAGGAAAAGTTCGGCTTCGGCTGGGACTCGGACATGCACAAGTTCGGCCCCAGCGCCCACCTGGCCTCGGCCATCATCGACTGGGCGCCCTACTACAAGAAGGCCGTCCTCGACGGGACGTGGAAGACCCAGCAGACCTGGTGGGGCGTCAAGGAAGCCGCCATCGACGTCGTCTCGGTCTCGGACAAGGTGCCGGCGCCGATCCGGGACAAGCTCGCCGCGGTGAAGCAGGGGCTGGCCGCCGGAACCTTCGCCATCTGGAAGGGCCCGATCGTCGATCAGGCCGGCAAGGAGGTCCTCGCCGCGAACCAGGTCGCCGGCGACGACTTCCTGCACGCCATCAACTTCTACGTGAAGGGCGTGCAAGGCCAGCTCCCCTCGGCGCCCTGACGGCCGGTGCGGCGATTCAGTGGGCGGCTCGCCGCAATCCTACCGACCGCACATAGGCGTCGGCGATACCTGGGTTGCCGGTCGCCACCACGTCGAAGACGCAGTTCGCGAACGAGGCCTTGTCATCGACGATCGCATGGCAGAGCTTCTGCGCCGTCTCGCGGTCGATCTCCTTCACTTGACGCGGGCCTCGCGGTGGCGCGCCCCAGACGTCGATCTTCGCGACGCACGGTTCGCCGGGCTTCGGCGGCCAGTTGCGGTCCGTGAAGCTCGCGGTCGACGTGCCCGGCGCGTAGTCGAAGAGGCTCGTCGTGTCCTTCACGCGCCAGGCGTCGGCGAACTTCTGGTTGAGCACGATGTGCCGCTCGTCGAGCGATACCGGCTTCGGACCGAAGGACGACCCGTTCGGAGCCGGCGGCAGCCAGCTCCCCGGGGAGATGTACCCCATGATGCCCTCACGAGCGGTCGTGTTGAACACATCGATGTTCAGGTACCAGTAGCCTTCCGACGCCCAGTAGGTCGGCGTGATGATCACCCGCGTTCCATCGGCTGCCCTGACGTCCAGCCCACCGTTCGCATCGGCCCTGGTGACCTTGGCGCCGCCGCCGAGGTCCAGGCCACCGTCGGGAACTCGATCTCGGCGCCCCCTCCCTGGTACAGGCCAGCCGGGTTGATGGCGGGATCAGGGACACCAATGGGAATCAGGGTGCCGGCCGGGAACGGGAAGCCGCTGCCCCCATCTGGTTGTCCCAGAAGCAGACCCGCGAGGTCGTCTTGCTGAGACAGATGACGCCGTCGAGCTCCACGGTGTCCAGGCTGGTGCCCATGTACCGCGGGAGCGCGATGCACATGCCCTGGGGGCTCTCGAAGGTCCGCACCTCCGCCGGCGTCCCGACGATGAACTGCGCTGCGGATGGGATGAAGCCCTGCGACTTCCAGCCCGAAACGCCTGCCGGGTCCAGCTGCCCGATCGGGGGCGGGATGGGCACGCCCGCGGCAGCGCACTCGTTGATGTACGCCTGTCCCGAGTTGACGGTGGCGAGGAACACCTGGCGACCGCCCAGCTTGAGGTCCGGCTGATCGAGCCTGACCGCGATGCTCGGGTCGAGCTTGAACACCTCGCGATTCCCGATCGTCGCAGGGTCGGTCCCCACAGGCAGCTTGAAGCGCAGCTCGTAGGCCAGAGCGGCGATCTTTCCCACCGTCCGACTGTCACTCCGCCACTCCGCCACTCCGCCACTCCGCCACTCCGCCACTCCGCGAGGCCATCACGCGCCACGCGATC
>Ga0137459_1000086_pt1 | contig 31138 bp, 20 predicted proteins | sample EasRivERMGT700_2_FD_104908 | JGI IMG/M metagenome (GOLD analysis project Ga0137459, IMG submission 104908) | Soil microbial communities from meander-bound floodplain in the East River, Colorado, USA - East River MetaG ERMGT700_2 | ecosystem: Environmental > Terrestrial > Soil > Floodplain ...
CCTCGGAGGCAGGCACTGCACGCCGCCGACGCTGAACGTCGCCGGCGGGCCTGCGCCACCCGGGCCGCCGGTCTGGCCGCCGCCGCCGCCGCCGCCGCCGCTGTCGCCCGTGCCGCTCTTCTTCCCCGGCGCGCCGGGGCCACACCCCTTCGCTGGCGCGCTGTCGGTGCCACCGGCGCCGCCGCCCGGGCCCGGCGTCGTTCGCGCGCCCTGGCCGGCCGACACGTCGAGCACGCCGGCGATCTTGGCGGCGTCACCGACGAGCAGCACCGCGGCGCGCGTGCCGGTGAAGCGGACCGTCGCCGCGGCCTCGACCGTCAGGTTGTGGAACACGAAGATCCCGAGCGGCACACCGCCGGGCCCGAACGCCGGCGCCTGGACGTAGCCGATGCCGCCGTCGATCCCGGCGCCGGCCGCGCGGGTGAGGCCGCCGGTGATGGCGCCGGTGTCGACATCGAACGTCGCGTTCGCCGCGATCGTCGTGGTCCCGCTCAGCGGGGCCGCGGCCGCCGGATCGACGCCGTTGGACGGCGTGGGTCCGATGCAATGCGCGTTGCCGGTGCTCGAGCAACCCAGGACGCACGTCGTCGTCGGCCCCGTACACGTCGTCAGCTGGTCGGCCTGACACCCCGGCGTGCAGGCGGTCAGCGCCAGCGAGACCGCGACGGTCTTGCCGAGCTTCGGGACCGTGGTCGCCGCGCCAAACGCGGCGCGCTTGTCGGCCTTGAGGGCCCACACCTCCACCGGGATGTCCTTGCCGGCGAGGTCGTCGGGCACCAGCAGCAGCAGCTCGTGCGCGATCGGCGCGGACTGCGTCCGATCGGCCAGCGTGACCTCCGCGCTGTCCAGCCCGAGGGCGTCGTCGTAGTCGAGCGCGACCCGGAGGCTGGTGCCGGGGCCCTGGTTGCAGCCGGCGGCAAGGGGCGCGAGGACGGTCGAGAGGACAGCCGCGAGGAGCGGCAGCGCCGCGGCGAGGAGCGTCCTGGTGAGGCGTTGCATGGCGGCTACCGGAAGTTGATCTGGGTGCAGCCCGCGCCACAGGGATCGCCGTCGCGGCCGGCGGCGTACACGAGCGCGCCGCCGGCGACGACGCCGACGCCGACGACGGCCCAGAACGGCCACTTCTTGTAGATCGGCGTGCTGTCGGCGCGCGCGATGGTGACGGGCCGATCGACCCGCAACGGCTCGCCGGGGCTCGCGCCCGACGGCTGCGTGGCCGAGGGCGGCAGCAGCGGCAGCGGCTCGGACCGCGTCCCCCCGGGGTTGGTGGTCACCGCCGGTGGGGGCGTCGCCGGGCCGGTGGGGCCCGGGCCGGCTGCCGCGCGGTCGAGCTCGACGAGCCGGGCCTGCGCGGTGGCGGCCAGCTCGTTGGACGGATCGACGCGCAAGAACTCGAGGTAGTTCTCGCGCGCCTTGGCGACGTCGCCGCCTCCGCGCGCCGCCTCTGCCATGTTGAACAGGAACAGCGGGCGCTCGGTCAACGCGTAGCCGGCCGCGAACTCGCGATACGCCGCCGCGTAGTCGCCGCTGGCGCTCAGCTTCTGGCCGCGTTGAAAGTGCGCACGGCCGCTCGCGTCCGCCGCTGCCGCGGCCTTGGCATCCGACGGCCCTGCCGACGCTCCGCGCGGCGCCGCGACCAGCCCGAGCAGCAACAACAAGAGGAGATAGCTGAGCTTCATGGCGAATCGCTCCGGATGGTCATTTACCGCGGGGGGCGAACGGATCGACGATCAGCACGCCGTTGGGATCGCCGGGCGGCGGTTTCTCGCCGGGCGGCGGCTTCTTCCCCGGCGGCTTCTTCCCCGGCGGCTTCTTCCCCGGCGGGCGAGCCACGGCGGTGCCGGCGGGCTTGCCCGCTGATCCGTCGTTCGGCGAGGCGCCCGCAGGGTGCGCGCTGCCCTCGGCGTGCGCGGTGGCATCCTCACCGGGGACCGCCGCCGGCACGTTCGAGCCGCTGCCTCCGCCCGCGGGGGTGTCCGAGCCTGGCGCCGGCGGCACGGGCGGCGCGGATGGCGGCGGCGCCACGATCTGGGCAGCCGCGCTCCCGGCCGGGGGCTCCGGAACGCCGTGCGGCGGCGGTGGCTCCGGGGTGGTGGAGCGGAGCCACAACACGCCGGCCAGCGCGACCGTGGCCACCGCGGTCAGCACGCCACCGGTGATCACCCACCTGCTCCGCCGCGGCGGTTCGTCGGGAAGCGCGTCGGACGCCATCTCCTCGTTCGTGGCCGCCGCATCGCCGTTGCTCTCGTCGCCCCCCGTGTCGGCGCGGGCAAACACCGTGGTGTCGTCCGGATCCGCGGCCGGCGGATCGCGCTCGATCCGGGGCGTCCCGCTGCCGACCTCGACCGGCTCGGGCGCCGCGGCGCCGGGCCTGTCCGGCTGCGACCAGCCCGCCATCTCCTCGAGCACCCACGCCATCGACGGCGCGCGGCGGGCGGGCTCGCGGGCGAGCATCCTGCGAATCGTGTGCGCCACCGCGGCCGGCACGCCGGCGGCCACCAGATCCGGTGGCTCCGCGGTGGCCTTCGACGACAGGATCTCGGGGACCTCGCCGACGAACGGCGGCGATCCCGTGAGCATCTCGAAGGCCGTGGCGCCGAGGCTGTAGACGTCGGTCCGCGCGTCCACTTCGTGGCCGAACACCTGCTCCGGAGCGCAGTAGTACGGCGTCCCCAGGAAGTAGCCGGTCTGGGTCCGGGTCGCCGAGCGCTTGCCGACCATCTTGGCGATCCCGAAATCGAGCACCTTGACGTCGATCGCGGACTTCACCAGCCCGGACCCGGTCGACGCGGCGCGCTCGGTGCCCGACCGGCTGGCCTTGGGGTCGGGCTTGACCAGCAGGATGTTCTCCGGCTTCAGGTCGCGGTGGATCAGGCCTGCTTCGTGCGCCATCAGCAGCGCGCTCGCCACCTGCTCGAGGATCTGCGTCGTCTCCGCGACCGACAGGGTCCCGACGCGGGTGAGCCGTGCGCCGAGCGTCTCACCGTCGAAGTACTCCATCATCGCGTACGGCAGCCCGTCGGTCGTGGTGCCGAAATCGAAGTAGCGCGGAATGTGAGGGCTGCCGATCTGGCTCGACGCTTGTGCCTCCTGGACGAAGCGCTCGACGGTCTCGGTGCTGCGCGCGATCTCCGGAAACAGGACCTTGATCGCCACCTTGCTGCCGATCACAGGGTGCTGGCCGAGGTACACCCGGCCGGTGCCGCCCGAGCCGAGCACCCGCACCACCCGGTAGCTTCCGATCATCTCGGGCACCGCGACCTGATCGGTCTGCGTGACGGCCGGCAGCGTCGCCCCTTCCTGCACGTCCTGCCCGCCCTGCCCGCCCTCGACGGGCAGCAAGCTCACTTCGGTCTGTTCGCGGCTCGGTCGTAACATCGGGTTGAGCAGGATCGCTTCGATTTCTTCCAGGTCTGGCCGCGATTTCGGGTTGCGGCTCCGGCACGCCCGGATCAGCGCATCGAGCATATCCGGCAGCGCCAGCGCAGGAAACTGCTCGTTCACACCGATCGCATCCTCACGGCGGGAGCCGTTCGTCCGGCTGCCGGCCGACGGCGGTTGCCCGGTCAACAGCTCGTACCCGATCATGCCGAGGCCGTAGACGTCGTCGCGCGGATCGGAGCTCGCCCCCGGGGTGGCCGCGCCGCTGGTGAAACCGAAATCACACAGCTTCACGACCTGGCGGTCCGCGCTGTGCACCACCAAGACCTTCTGGGCCGTCAGGCTGCCATCGCTGATCCCGCGCCCGTGGGCGGCCCGGAGGGCGCGACAGATCTGCACCAGCAGCGGGACCACCTGCTGCCAGCGCAGCGGGCCGGTCCGCCGGACCAGCGCGGCGGCCGTCTCTCCCGACACCCGGTCCATCACGAGATATGTCACGCCGAGGGCCTCGTCCCACCCGAAATCGACGACCCCGAGGAGGTGCTCGTGGGTGAGCTTGCTGAGCGCGGCCGCCTGGCGGAGGAACCGCTGCTGCACCTCGCTGCCCCCGGCCGGCGGCGATCCAGACCCCTGCGATCGCAAGACCTTGACCGCCACCGGGCGCCCCGCCGTGCGGTCCTGCGCCCCGAACACGAACGCGCCCGCGCTCGTGCTGGTGAGCTCCTCCACCTCGTAGCGCCCGCCGATCGAGAACGGCCGGTGCACCCTCCCGTGCCTGGGGCAGTACGGGCCCTCTTCGACCACGTGACAAAGGGAACAGAGCTCGCTCATAGCGTGCGCGGTGCGGCCAGCTTCGATCATGCGCCACCCCAGGCTACGTAACAATCGCACACTACCCCGGCGAATGGGCCAGGTCCCACGGTCGCAGGGAGCCCCGACCGGCCAGGCTGGCTCCGGCGTCCCGACCCGGACCGGCGGCCGACCGGCTGGCCGCGTGTGGGTGTTGGCGCGGGCGCAGGCGCCCGTGCGCCGCAGGAACCAGCGTGCTCGATGTCACGACCGCGATCGCGCGCCGGGGTGACGGCGAGCGCCGGATGCCACCTCGAGCGACGTGTCCGTGACGCGGGCCGTGGGGCCTTTGAACGACCGGCCGCCGCGGAGGCCGCGTCCGGCGTTGCGGCGAGCGTGCGTCGTACCGCTTCACCTGCAGGTGGACTGGCGACAGGTGAGCTCGCCGATCAGCCCCGCTGCGCCCACGGCGCACAGGATCCTGTTCGGGGCGCTCGTGGATTCCACTGTTGTAGTGTACGGGAGTCCAAGAAAGCCACTTGCCGATCGCGTGAGTCCAGGGTCTAGTACAGATACCGATGGGCTACCTCGATATCGAAGGCTCGTTCGATCAGCTGAAGATCCGGATCCTGCGGCATCAGCTCGCCGGCCATCCGCTGATGACGATGCACAGCCTGGCCGAGCTCGCGCTGCGCCTCGAGCCCAGGTACGTGCGATTTCACAATGGCATACGCCACGTCGACACCTGTATGGGCGAGATGCTGGCGGCCGACCGGACCCGGAAGGGCCTGCGCAGCGCGATAGACAATCTCCACAAGGAGAAGGCGTTCGTACAGATCATCAATGTGCGCGCGGACCCCGCGTATCGCAAGCTGGTCGACGAGGTGCTCGACGAGCTGGTACCGCGGTTGCCGGCCGGCGACCGCCGGCTGCTCAACCGCGACGCGGCCGCGTTCCTGGCCTCGCCGCGGTCGGTGACCCCGTTCCACCTCGACCACGAGCAGAACTTTGTCTGTCACCTCCGCGGCGCGAAGACGTTCTACGTCTGGGACCACCGCGATCGCAGCGTGGTCGGCGAACGGGCGCTCGAGATCTTCTATCGCGAGGGCTCGCTGCGCGAGGCGCTGTATCACCCGTCCATGCAGCCGAAGGCGCGGTCCATCGCTCTCCAGCCGGGTGACTGCGTCTACATGCCGATGGGCTCCCCGCACGCGGCGGTGACCGGCGACGAGGTCACCGTCACCTTCAGCGTGCTGATGAACACCCGGAGCTCGTTCGAGCTCGTGGAGTCCTATCGAGTCAATCACGCACTGCGCCGCCTGGGGCTGGCCCCGACCCCGGTCGGCATCAGCCAGGTGTACGACGCCTGGAAGCGACACGCGGCGGGCGCGGTCCGCTGGGTCCGCGCGCTCGCCCGTGGCTCCCGCACCGAGCGGTGGCTGCAGCGGTACTGACGCCGCGGATCGGCGGCCACGGCGCCGAGCTCACGACTTCAGCTTGTAGCCGGTCTTGAAGATCCACCAGATGAACGTCATGCAGACGGCGAGGAAGCCGAGCGTCATGCCGATGCTGATCGCGACGTTGACGTCCGCGGTGCCGTAGAACGCCCAGCGCATGCCGCTGATCAGGTAGACCACGGGGTTACACAGCGTGACCTTCTGCCAGAACGGCGGCAGCATGCTGATCGAGTAGAACGCGCCGCCGAGGAACGTCAGCGGCGTGACGATCATGAGCGGGATGGCCTGCAGCTTCTGGAAGCTGTCGGCCCACAGCCCGATGATGAAGCCGAACATGCTGAACGTCACCGCGGTCAGGACGAGGAAGGCCACCATCCACCCCGGGTGAACGATCTCGTACGGCACGAACACCCTCGCCGTGATCAGGATCAAGACGCCGAGCATGATCGACTTGGAGGCCGCGGCGCCGACATAGCCGATCACGACCTCGAGGAACGACACCGGCGCGGACAGCAGCTCGTAGATCGTGCCCGACCACTTCGGCAGGTAGATCCCGAACGACGCGTTGGAGATGCTCTCGCCGAGCAGCGACAGCATGACGAGGCCGGGCACGATGAACGCGCCGTAGCCGACGCCGCCGACCTCGCCCATCCGCGAGCCGATCGCCGAGCCGAACACCACGAAGTAGAGCGACGTCGACAAGACCGGCGACGCGATGCTCTGCACCACGGTCCGGAACGTGCGCGCCATCTCGAACCGGTAGATCGCGCGGATCGCGTGGAGGTTCATCGCTGGCCTTTCACGAGGCTGACGAAGATGTCTTCGAGCGAGGACTCGCTCGACTGCAGATCCTTGAAGTCGATGCCGTGCTCGCCGAGCTGCTTGAGCAGCGCCGCGATGCCGGTGTCCTCACCCTGGACGTCGAAGCTGTAGGTCAGCACGCTGCCCTCCTTGGACAGCGCGAGCGGGAGCTTGGCCAGCGCGTCGGGCAGCCGGTCGAGCGGGCGCTGGAGCTGCAGGGTCAGCTGGCGCTTGCCGAGCTTGCGGATGAGCACGTCCTTGTCCTCGACGAGGATCAGCTCGCCCTTGTTGATCACGCCGATCCGGTCGGCCATCTCCTGGGCCTCCTCGATGTAGTGCGTGGTCAGGATGATCGTGACGCCGCTGTCGCGCAGCTCGCGCACCATCTTCCACATGTCGTGGCGGAGCTCGACGTCGACCCCGGCCGAGGGCTCGTCGAGGAACAGGATCGTCGGCTCGTGCGACAGCGCCTTGGCGATCAGCACGCGCCGCTTCATGCCGCCGGACAGCGTCATGATCTTGGCGTCCTTCTTGTCCCACAGCGACAGCGCGCGCAGCGTCTTCTCGACGTGGCCCGGGCTGGCCGGCTTGCCGTACAGGCCGCGGCTGAACGTCACCGTCGCCCACACGGTCTCGAACGCGTCGGTCGACAGCTCCTGCGGGACCAGGCCGATCTTCTCGCGCGCGGCGCGAAACTCACGGACGATGTCATGACCGTCGGCGACCACCGTGCCCGCGCTCGGCCGGACGATGCCGCAGATGATGTTGATGAGCGTGGTCTTGCCGGCGCCGTTGGGGCCGAGCAGCGCCAGGATCTCGCCGCGCCGGATCGTCAGATCGACGCGCTTGAGCGCGTGGAACCCGCTCGCGTAGGTCTTGCTGAGGCCGGTGACGGTCACGATCGATGGCGGCAGATCCGGCATGACGCCCTACTCTTGGACCACCGCGGCGCCGATGCAAAGGAGCCGAGGGCGTAGTTTGCGCTCCCGCGCCCCGGACGATCGGGCAGGTGCCGCGTCTGGCAGGTTCCTGCGCTGACGTTCGCGAGTCCTCGAGGAAGCTCATGGCTTCGGCTCGTCGAGCGAGCGCCCGGCATGACGCTGAGCGCATGGGCGCACACATACGAAAGGCCCCGGTCAGGGGCCTCGCGTAATACCACTACAGCCGGGACTCGAACCCTCTCAATGTGAAGACCAAGACTCGCGTTTCCACGAGACCAGTAACACTTCGATAGCACCAATGCCTGTTGGCTGCCCAGACACGATAGGGCCGGGCACAGAGAATGTCAAGCCCTGTTTCCGGTATCAATCACGTTGTCCGCGACTCCGATCTTGAGCGACCGGTCGACCACCGGATTCGAGCCCGATGCGATGTTGTCGACCACCTTCCACATCGACGATTGCCCGGCGACCGTGTCGTTGATCGGCGCGATCCGGATACCGGTGGTGAAGCCGATCAGGTCGTTGCGCGTGATGTAGGCCATCCTGCCGAAGAAGCCATAACAGCGGATCCCGTCGATCCGCAGGCGCTTGGCCTCGCCGAGCCGTTCGCACTCGAGGTGGTTATCCTCGATCACCAGGCTCTTGCAGTTGCCGGTGAAGATGCCGTGCCGCTCGACCACGGACTCGGGCATCAGGGTCAGATAGATGGCATTATTGGCAATGACGACGCGGCCCGCGGTGTCGGACACCGGCGCACCGGGACCCGGGTTGCGGATGCGCTGGGTGCTGATCCCGACGTGGATGCCCTGCGGCGTGTCGCGCACCAGGTTTCCGGTGATGCGGACGTCGTGGGCCGCGGTGCCGGCGACGACGATGCCCTGGGCGGCGAGGGTCCTGACCGCGGTGGTGGTGGAGCGCAGCGCCAGCATGTCGGTGAGGTAACGCTCGAACTCCGGGAAGTTCTTCGCACCGATGGCGCCCTTGGCGTAGATCAGGTCGGCGGCCAGCTCGTAGAGGAACTCGCCGACCGTCAGGTGATCGATCCGCTTGGGACTGAACTTGCGGGTGTTGATCACTGCTTGCCACGCCTTGGCAACCTCGGGCGCGGTCTCGATCCAAGCGGGAGTCTGACCGACGGTGACCCGGGTTGCGTCGCCGGGCACCGGGCTGCGGTCGTCGACCAGCCCGAACCGGTAGACGAGGGTGCGCCGGAAGCTGTTGCGAAACCCGCGATCCTGGAGCCACCACGCCGGCATCGCGGCGTTCTCGGCGTCGTCGACGTGGACCACGTTGTCGCTGATCGTGGTGTGGCCGTAGTTGATGACCGAGAGCCCGATCTGGTTGGCGCCGACGATCAGCTCGCAGCCCTGGACGCGCGCGCTGGAGGCGAGCACCCGGTTGGCCGGCAGCGCGCTGTAGATCGCCAGGCACGCGGCGTTCTTCGCCGGGCCCGACGCGCTGCGGGCGATCACGCCGCTGATCGCGACGTGGTCGCAGTTGGTGGTGGTGATGGCGCCGGACAGGTGAGGTCTGGGTGCGGCCTTGCCTTCCCGGACGGTCGCGGTGGCCTCGATCGAGAGATCGCTGATCTCGACGTGGGCGCAGCCCTCGAACTTCAGTACCGTCTCGAGGCCGGTGCCGTGGATCCGGCTGGCGCCGCCGGCGCCGTGGACCTTGACGTTCTTGTTGCGCAAGACGAGCGTGCGCGTGGTGGTGAAGTCGCCGGGCTGGAAGCACAGGCAGAGATCGTCATCGGCGGCGTGCTGGTCGACGATGTGCTCCCAGCCCGAGCGCGGCGACACGGTGACGCAGCAGCCGCGCGGGCGGGTGAGGGGATCAAATGTCTCGCGGCAGTCGAACACGGTGTGCACGCCGCCGGGCCGCCAGTGGATGATCCCGAGCGGCGCATAGAACCGGCGAACGCCCTCGGCGATCCGGCCGGTCTCGAGGCTCCACGGCACCACCTTGGCGGGGCTCTTGGGGCGCGCGGCGATGATCCAGAAGTCGCCCTGCCGGAACGTGGTGCTGCCGAACGTGACCTGGAGGCCGGTGCCGGTGAGCGCAACCGGGGTGCCGGGCACGAACGGGATCTGGATCGGCGACGCGGTGTCGGCGCCGCGGTTCCAGGCGCGCAGGTAGAAGTAGCTGGTCGTGGTGGTCCCGAGTGACGCGGCGTCGGCCCGCGCCTGCCAGGCGTTGCCGAACGTCGCGCCCACGGTGGGCGTGATCTTGATGTTCTGCGTGTTCGGATCGTACGAGGCGCTGACCCGCGCCAGGAAGCCTCCCGAAGTGTCCGCCACCTTCTGGCCGTTGGGCAGCACCGCGGACCACGGCAACAGCTCGACGATCTGCTGCGCCAGCGGCCAGTGCTGCTCGTCCTTGGGCCGTGACAGGAAGTGGATCACCTGCGCGCCGCTGGTGTCGGTGGTGACCTGCACGCGGTAGAGCGGCGAGGCGTTGTCGTAGCCCCACAGGAACGTATTGCCGGCGCCGATCTCGACGCGGATGGCCTGGTTCTCGGCGCCGAGATAGCCGAGCTGCGCAGCCGGGCTGCACAGGTCGGTGGCCGGGCCGCCGTTCGGCACGAAGCCGATCGTGAGGGTGGCGTTATTGAGGAGCTCGTTCTGGGCGCTGAGCCCACCGAGGCTTGCGACGAGGCCGGTCCACGCAGCGTCGCAGCTCTCGTTGCCCACGTTGGGGCGCAGCCGCACGCGGCGCATGGTGCGAACGCGAATCGAGGTGTCGGGCCCGCCGAGCGCGACCTCCTGCAGCTCGTCATCCTCGACGGCGGTGACCGGCTGCTCCCAGACCTCGAGGTACGCGAAGTCGATGCGCTCGGTGGCGCCGAGCGGGGGGCGATCGGCGGCCACCTGCTCGAGCCAGTCGCGCTGCAGCGTGAACGCCTCGGTCTGCTCCAGCGTGGCGCGCAGGCCGCCGGTATAGAGCGTGCCGGGCAAGACGTCGAAATTGATGGCGCCGTTGGCGGCGGCGGTCGGGTTCGACAGCTGGAAGCCGTCGTCGGGCGAGCCGGACGGCCCGATGACGTGGACGCGGGTGTGCCGCGTGTCGTCCTTGGTGATGGCGTCCGCCTCGTTCCAGTCGTCATCGGACAGGAGGCGGCCCTGCTGGGCCCCCAGGCTGCTCCAGTGCTTGGGCTTGCGGACGTCGAAGGCGGAACGAGATCGGTCCTGTGCCATGGCTCAGGTCTCCGTGAGGTAGAGGGGAATCAAACCGAACGGGAGGAACTCGTCCACCTTGGCTCGGAGGCTGTCGAACTTGATGGGACTGAGCAGCATGTGGAACGCACCGATCTCGGTGCCGTTGTCTCCTCCGCGCGCGATGGTGTCGGGCGCGACGTCGCTCAGCTGGGCGTAGTCGGGGTCGCCGAACCGGAGCGAGTTGAACAGCGAGCGCGCGTCGGTGAGCGACTGCGTGCGGTACGCGCGCGGCACCACGCTGCCCGGCGGGAACGCCGAGAACCGGATGCAGCCTGCCTGCACGTCGTCGATGGTGATGACGCCGGTGCACAGCAGCTCGGAGGCCTCGATGCGGTGCGCGTGGAGCTGGCCGATGACCGTGCAGCCGCGGAGGTCGAGCTCGCCGCGGGGCTGCGAGACCGCCACCGGGTGTCCGGCGACATCGGTGGTATGCACGATCGTGCTGCGCACGGTCAGCTTCTCGACGAGCCCGGTCGGTACGACGGTGACGCAGCCGAGGATGCTCGCCTCGATCACCAGCTCGGTGACGCGCGACTCGATCGACAGGAAGATCGGGCCGAGGGCGCCGCCGTCGGCGTCGGTCCCGCCGGGATCGAACGTGACGTGCCCGAGCGTGACCCGGCTCCAGCCGGCGTTCGCCGCGGCGGTGAGGTGGATGGTGCGCGGGCCGCGTCCGCCGATCCACAGGCCGTCGAGGGTGAGCGCGCTGTCGGTCTGCGTGGCGGTGACGGTCCAGTCGCCGGCGAGCTCGAGGTAGGGGCGCTCTTCGTTGGCCGCCTGGAACAAGAGGCTGCGCTGCACCGAGAGGTTGGCCACCGGGCCGTAGCTGCGGCTGTCGGTGATCTCGAGCTGGAGGTCGGCGGCGGCGGCCGGCGCAGCGATGGCCCCGCCGCCGATCACCTGCGCCGGGGCGGGTACCACGGCGAGCCCGGGGCGGTCGTAGCTGCCCGCGCCGATCGGTCCGGAGAACCCGTAGCAGTACGACCCGAGGATGCCGGCGGGCGGCGTGCCGGCGGTGCCGGCGGTGAAAAACCCCAGGCCGTTCTCGGCGTCGATGATGAGCCGCTTGTCGGCGGGGCCCGGCAGCGCGGCGCTGAGGTTGCCCGCGACGGTGAGCTCGCGCGCGACAGGCGTCAGCACCGCGGCGATGGGCTCCTCGACCTGCACCGACCACGTATCGCCGGCCCCGGTGCCGGACGGCGCCGGCAACAGCACGGCCTTGCCGCAGTCGGCGACCAGGGCGTCGGCCAGCACGCGGTGCAGGGCGGCGAGGCCGAGCGGCACGGCCAACGAAACCCCGAGGCGGATGCGGAACCGGCTCTCGTTGGGAAACCGGATGCCGCGGAGCGCCCGCAGCTCGCCGGCCTGCGCGGGCGTGATCGCGGCGGCGTCGAGCCACGTCAAGATCAGCGCCTCGGTGACCACGAACTCGGCGTTGGCGAGCACCTCGCAGCGCATCGGCGCGGGCAGCTCCCACTCGAGCGCGGCCCGCCAGTCGAACGCGAAGTCGGGGCGGCTGTGGCGCTGGAACAGCGGGATGGCGCGGCCCGACGGGTCGAACGAGAACCGCACGTGGCCGGCGCCGTCGGCCGCGAGCCGCCGCGGCACGGCGCGATCGACGCGATAGGCGAGCAGGCGGAACAGATGGAACGCGAGCCGGGTGATGCCGTGGCGCCCGTCGAGCCCGCCCTTGTTGCGCCGCATGTCGGGCAGGTGGTGGAGCTCGTCCCACGCGCCCCACGCCAGCTCGGCGCCGCGCGGGTGGCGCAGGTCGGGCAGCGCGTGGGCGGGCGTGCCGGTGAACCGGCCGGTGGCGGCGGGCGCCGGATCGAGCCCGTGCGGATGGCGCACCAGGCGGCGGAACTCCTCGACGGCGGTGCCCTCCCAGCCGGTGATGTCGGCGACCAGCCCCTCGAGCACGGCGAGCGTGCCGGCGCGGCGGCGATAGTAGATGGTATTGGCAACGTCGGCCCGGCGACCGCGCTTGTCGAGCGCGGAGACCATGCGCGTGCCGACCAGGTCGCCGAGGTACGGCACCGCCCAGTCGTCGCAGAAGTCGATGACCTGATCTTCCCACAGCCGATCGCTGCTGCGGCGAATCACGGCCGCCTGATCGGCGAGCACCTCGACGAGCGCGCGCAGCACGCCGGGCTTGGCCGCGATGCCGTCCTCGTGACGGTAGATCGGCGGGATCAGATCCCAGAGCTTCTCGGCGTAGTAGCGCCGGAAGCGATCGTCGGGCGCGTCAGCCATCTTGATCCTCCGTGGCGTTGACGGTGAGGCTCACCTGGAACCAGGCACCGTCGCCGGGCAGGACGCCGAACTCGGTGAACGAGGCGCCCTGCCACAGGAGCCCGCCCAGCGTGCTCGCGCCCGGGGCGGCGAGCGCCTCGGCGAGGATGCGGCTGCGGAACAGCGGTACGCCGATGCCGATCTGCTCGGGGGACAGGAGGCCGGTCCCCGCCGCGGTGAGCCGCGCGATCACCGCCGCCTGCACCAGCGCGACCTGATAGCGCCGATCGACGCGCAGATCGACGACCAGCGTCGCGGGGATGGCCGCAGCGGGGCTAGCGGTGATCGGCGTCGACGGCGCGGTGGCCGACCGCAGCGACTGGGTCAGCGCGGCGGCGATGCCGGCGGGCCCGATGTACCAGATCTGCACCCCGGGCTGCTGCATCTGCGCGTCCCAGGCCCACTGCGCCTGCACCGCCTGCACGCCGGGCTGTCCGGCGGCCAGCGCCTCCATGTCCTTGATCGACACCGCGCGCCCGAACAGCAGCGCCGAGCGCGGCGCGTAGACCCGGACCTGCGACGCGGGCTCGCGATCGGCGCCGCCCGCGGCGGGCACCGGGTTTCTGACCGCGGTCAGCCCCTTCACCGGCCTGGCCAGCTGGATGATGCCTCCGGCGGGCGGGCTCGCGGCGCCGCCGCCGAACCGGTAGCGCGCGACGACCGACGCGCCGGCCGGGAGCCTGGCGCCGCGCACGCCGTCGCCGAACGTGACCCACGACTCGCCGTCGTCGTCCTGGCGAACGACGTAGATCTGCGCGTCGGGCGGCACGCCGAACAAGCTCGGCACTTCGCGCCATGCGATGTCGCGCACCCAGATCGTGAGCGTGCTCCGCACGCCGGCGGCGTCGCTGGTGGTCGGCGCCGAAACGTAGGTGAGCGGCTTCTTCTTGAGCTTGAAGGTCTGGTTGGCGAGCGAGCCGTCGCCGATCCCGAGCGCCTCGCTGGGGACCGTCTCGCCGCGCGTCACCGCGGCCACGTTGGCGTACACGGTGGCCGGCGGATTGAGCGGCGCGGTGAGCCCGCTGCCCTGCGCGGGGTTGAGCGTGCGAGCGGCGAAGTCGACGCCGCCGGCCAGCTCGAGCGAGCTGCCGTCGGCGTCGGCGATCAAGAACGTGCCGGGCTGCGTGCCGTCGGGCGGCGCCTCGATCGGCGGCTGGAGGCGCAGCGGATCGCCGGGATCGATGCGCGGCGAAACGAGCGTGGTGATAACGCCAGCGTCCTGCAGGTTGTACTCGATGCTGATCTGCGCCGCGCTGGTCCCCATGGACGCCGGCCACGGTGGGGAGAACGAGAGCGAGGTCACCGCGACGTTGATCTGGGGCGTGCTAGTGGCGGGGGTGGTGTTGGGGATCGGCACCGCGGGCGCGAGGCGGCGCGTCGACTGGAACGCCGAGGTGATGAACAACGCGATGGCGCCCGACGGCCCGGTGGCGATGACCCACGTGTTGGCCTTGATCTGCGGCACCACCGTCGACAGGAACAGCGCCGTGGTGTTGACGGTGAGCGGGAAGCTCGCGTCCGACGGGTTACTCCAGATCGCCACCGACGCGGTGGGCCGGACCAGCCGGGTGCTGGCGGCCGGCCGCGCGGACGGGATCGCCGCGTTCAGCGCCACCTGCTTGTACTTGTTGCCGTCGCTGCCGGTGATCGCGGTCACCGCCTGCGCCGTGAACACGGGGGGCGCGGACTCACCGGCGGTGAGCAGCAGCAGCTGATCGCCCCGCTGCACCTTCGCCGAGTCGGGCGCGAGCAAGAGCTGTGTGGTCCCGGCGGCGATCGTATCGGGCCGCACCGGCGCGAGGCTCCAGCCGTTGAGCAGCGGGTGCACCCGGGTGTCGGCGTCGAGCTCGAACACCTGCGGCGGCTCGTTGCCGAACGCCGACGACCGGAACGCGGTCCCGGCCGGCACCACCAGCGGCAAGCGGCCGTCGGCCGCCACCGCCAGCCGCGCGCGCGCCGCCACCGCCGGGCGCGGGCGATACCCGAGCAGCCCCACGAGCTTGCGCACCGACGGCGTCAGGCGCGCGGTGCGCAGATACGACTCGTGCGCGATGGTCTCGTCGTAGAACGCGACCACGTCGCAGACGTAGGCCCACATCTCGAGCAGCATCACGCCGAGATCCTGGTCGCCGCGGGCGCGCCATTCGGCGAGCGCCGGCTGGGTGGGCAGCGCCCGGAGCATGGCGTGGCGGAACTCCGCGAACGTGGCGATCTGGCGCGGCAGGACCGAGAGCCCGGCGTCGATCGCGAGCGGCGCGGGGTGGACGAAGGCGTCGCACGGGCAGTTGACCGTCGTCATGCGCCACCTTCCGGAAGGAGCTGGACCGAGCCGCGATCCGGGTGCAGCCGATCGTTCTCCACGCGGATCACCTCGTCGTGCGCGGGCAGGAATTCGGTCACCGGCAGCGGCTGCCAGTCGAAGAAGCCGCGGCGGCGGAACTGGATGGCCTCGACGGCGCGCACGCCGGATACGCCCTGGATCGCCGCCTCCAGGCGCGAGCGTTCGAGCGGGGTGCCGAACGTGAAGTGGTCGGCCGAGAAGAACGCGTCGGGCGAGCCGGTGAGCACCGCCGCCAGCCGCGTCTTCACCTCGCTGGCGTAGGCGTCCGGCGCGACGCAGAACATGATCTTCAGATCGAGGTCGGCGTAGCGCGGATCGAGCGCGTGGGTCTCGCGCCCGGCCTGGCGAAACCTGTCGAGCTGGCGCTCCAGCTCGGCGCGCTGCGGGTCCGTGATCTCGACGCTGGCGCGCGGATCCGGGGTGGCGAACGCGGTCTGCCACGAGCCGGTCCAGCGGAAGCTGCACCCGGCGCGCTGGACCCACGGGAGCCGCTCGACGGCCTCGGCGTAGTCCTCGGGCCGCACCGCACGGTAGGTGATCGAGCGGAAGGCGTCGGGCGCCAGCTGGCGGATCTCCTCGGGCGTCTCGGGATCGACGCCGTCCGCGATGGCCAGCGGGTTCTCGATCGCGGCGACCTTCGCCTTGATCTGGACGTCGGCGATCGGATCGGCCTGATCGAAGCGCGTCACGGCGGCGGCAGGCAGGTTGGCGCGGCGCCCGTTGCCGGCGAGGTAGCTCGCCTGGAAGCGCGTGCCACGGGCCGGCACCCCGCCGAACACCCCGTCGCCGAACCGGACGGTGACGCCATCATCGGCGGCGTAGTCGAGGTGGACGAATTCGCCGCTGGCGATGCGGTAGCCGACCACGCGGCGCCAGGTCCCGTCGTCGAGCGTGACGTGGGTGTCGACCGCGGTCGAGGCCGGCGAATCGAGCAGCGAGTGGCGGATCTCCCAGCGGTCGCCGTCGTCGAACCCGCCGCCGCCGTTGGCCACGCGCTCGACGAGCACTAGCTCTGGATCGGCCTGGCGGGGATCGCCGGGGGCGGCCTCCGACGCGCGGCGCACCAGGCCGTCGGTGTCGGTGCGCGGCAGGCTGAACAGGAAGGTCACACAGCCGTTGGGGCCCAGGCGCTCGATGGCCCACGGTGGGTCCTGTCCATCGGGCGGAATGGCCTCGCCGCCGGGGCCGATCAGGAACTCCTGGGTGACGAGCAGGCCGGCGACGGCGCGGATGATGTTGCCGTGCACGTGCAGCGCGGCGAGATCGAGCTCGAACGGCAGCGACTGCGCCGCCTCCCACACGAGGTGCGTGGTGTCGAGGCCGGCCAGCGGATCGTGGACCTTCTCGACGGTGACGAGCCGTACCAGGTGGCGCCGCGCCGGCAGCCCCGCGTCGATCGGATCGGTGCGCAGCAGCACCCAGCGCCCGGGCGCGCGATCAGGTGGCAGATCGTCGAACGGCAGCAGCGCGGCGGTGACGTCGCCGGTGAGCGACAGCTCGGTGGCACCACGCGGCACGCACACGTCGTGCACATCCCACTGGTAGGGCACGAGGTTCGCGTCGTTGCGCGCCGGATCGATGGCGTAGCCGCGGGGCGGCGTGGACAGCATCTCGTCGAGATCGCGCCCCACCGAGTAGTCGATGCGCACGCCGTCGCGCAGCGCGTAGAGCGTGGTGCCGGCGTCGAGCTTGTCCTTGGTGAGCGCGGTGACGTCGATCCACGTGCTGGCGCCGAGACCGTCGTGGATGCGGTAATCGACGAGCCGCGCGAGCCGGCGCAGCGAGCGGCGCTGCGTCGCGGTCTCGAGGTAGGCCTCGCGGGCCACGCGATCCTGGTAGTAGGCCAGCTCGTCGCCGACGGCGGCCATCACCTCGGCCAGCATCACCGCGGCGTCGGCCTCGAGCCGGTCGACCCAGCGCGGATAGCGCTGCGAGGCGAAGTCGAGGAGCGCGGTGCGCAGGCTGAAGAAGTCGCGCGCCTGGTAATCGACCGGGAAGTCGACCGGCGCGTCGGGTGAGCAGGCGTGCGGGCCCTCGTCGCAGTCGATGTCGCTGTAGCAGCCGGCCTTGAACGAGAACCGCACCCGCGCCAGGTACGGGTCGAGGACCTGCGGACCGGCGGGCGGGTTGGCCAGCGCCAGCGTGTACTGCGTGAACGTCCCCGGGGCGGCGGTGCGGATGCGCATCACCAGCTCGCCGCCGACCACCGGGAAGTCGACCTGGCGGATGACCACCGGCGGCGCGTCGCCCTCGGTCGCGGTGATCGAGACGCGCTCGATCGTCAGCTGCGCCTGCTGCGCGCCGGACGGCGGAACCACGAAGTGGACGTAGAGATCGGTCTGGTTGGTGTTGTCGACGAACAGGTAGTCGATGCCCACCACGGTGTGGTCGAGCTGGAGCGCGCGGCGGCGATCGAGGCCCGGGGTCACAGCGTCACCTCGAGGTTCAGGTAGCGCCGCTCGCCGCGTGCCTTGAGCAGGTACGCGAGGTGGAGCTCGAGTACCTCGTTATTGGCCACCACCCGGACGCTGTCGACCGAGATCACGGTGCCGAGCCACCTGTCGAGCGACTGGAGCACCATCACCTGGAGCAGCTGTGCGGTGGCGTCCGAGCTGGGCGCGAACACCATGCGGCGCAGGCCGCAGCCGAAGTCGGGCCGGTTGATGCGCTCGCCGGGCGCGGTCAGCAGCACCTGCTTGATCATCTGCTCGACGTGCTCGGCGTACAGCGGCTCCTGCGCCAGGCGGCCGGCGTTGCCGTCGACGGCGAATGGGTAGCGGACGCTCTCGATGGTGGGCTTCATCGGCGGCTCATTGCGTCTTCACGCGTTGCTGGGTGGAAACCACGGTGACCGGCCCCTGGGGCGCGTTCTGTCCGTTCATGCACAGGCCGGTGCTCGACGAGCTGAGCGTCGCCGCGCCGGCCTTGACCCGGGTGTCGGCTACCAGCCACTGGACGCTCAGGCACGGGCTGGGCGTGCCGCTCGGCAAGGTGAAGGCGCAGCCGGCGATCGTGAAGGTGTCCGACGACGTGAGCAGGTAGTCGCCGGCCTTGGCGCGGGTCTGCGACGGCACCGGCTGGACCTGGCCGCCGTGCGGGCATTGCAGGGTCGAGCTCCTGGTGAGCGCCGGGCTCGACATCACATCACCTCCAGCGCGCCGCCGTCGACCGAGAAGCTCGCTTGCGTCAGCTCGGTCTTCTGCCCGCCGATCTCGCTCGTCACGCCGTCGGTCGACACCGTGTGGGTGGCCTGGTCGCGCTTGATGACGATCTCGTCGCCGATCTTGACGTCGCCGGCGTCGTCGACGAACGCGTGGATCTCGGGCGTCTCGTCGTCGAGCACGACGGTGGACTTCTCGGTGCGGAGGACCTTCTTGACGGCGCCGGTGGCCTCGTCGGGCAGCTGGTCGTCGGCCCAGAAGAACCCGGCCCAGATCGGATACGACGGATCGCCGGCCTCGAACTCCACCCACACGCCGGTCTCGGGCTCGGGCAGGAAGTAGAACCCGACCTTGTCGCCGGCGTACGGCACGCACGGCATCGCCCAGACCTCGAGATCTCCGAGCACCGCCGGCACGCGCACCTTGAGCCGCGCGCGCTTGGTCGGATCGGCGTTGTCGGTGACCGTGCCGCGGTACTTGCCGAAGTACCGATTGCGCGCCCAGTCGACGAGCTTCTCGAGGATGTCGGCGTCCACGTCAGGCCCCCCAGGCGTTGCGCAGGAGCTCCAGCTCCATGCGGTGTGAGATGGGATCGATGGTGTGGCGGACCCCGGCGACGAAGTACTTGCCGCTGTGGCGGGTGCCGGCGCCCTGGATCTCGATGACGGTGTGGGCGCGAACCGGGCCGCCGGTGCGGTCGACGCGGGTCTCGCCGCTGGCACGAATGAAGAAGTGCGAGTCGACGAGCGCGCCGTCCGCGCGGCCCGTGAGGTCGCCGCCGTCGTCGCCGGGCGCGGCCAGGAAGATCGAGCGCGGGTCGCCGGTGATGGCGCCGAGATCCTGCGCGCCGAGCGCCGTGAGCGGCCCGCCCTGCTTGCCGGCGTCGATGTCGTCCTTGGTGTTGAGATCGAGCTGCACGCCCACCACGCTGGTGGGGCGCTCGACGTCCCAGCGCACGTCGAGCGAATCCAGCGCCGGCGGGGTCTGGTTGATGAGGAGCGTCACCTGGGCCGAGCCGTCGACCGGCGGCTTCTGGAAGTGCCCGGTCTCGATGCCGAGCGCGTCGCAGGTGATCCAGAACAGGTAGCCGTTGCGGCGCGCCAGCCGGCGCACGAACGACAGGTCGCTCTCGCGCTGCACCAGCGCGTGCTTGTTCTCGTAGTGGCCGCCCTCGGTGGATCCGACGTCGGGGGTGAGCGCGTAGGTGCCGAGGATCGACGTCACCGCCTGGCTGTCGGTCACGTCGGTCCAGAGCTTCGATTGCGCCTCGCGGTCCATCTTGATCGCGCTATCGGTGCCGCGGACCTCCACGTAGCTGCCGGCGCCACCGTGCTCGAAGTGGATGCGCTGGGCGCCCACCGGACCCTTGACCAGGCACTCGTTGCCCGAGCGCCCGGGCACCAGCACCGACAGCGTCGAGCCGGCATCGAGCCGCGCGTCGACCAGGCGATCGAAGTCGCTCGAGCCGACCTCGACCTCGTAGCGGATCCGGTACACGGTGGGCTGGCCCATGCGCTCGTGGACCTCGACCCACGACGCCGCGGCGAGGGCATCGTCGACGGTGCCGTCGACCGCGATGGCCGCGCCGAGCGCCATCAGGTGCCCTTCACCGGGATGGCGATCTCGGCCAGCTCGCTGATCCACTCCGACTGCATGGCGTCGTTGGCTTCGGCGATCCGCCAGGAGCCGGCGCCGTCGGTGAGGTACTGGAACGCGAGGTGGTCGGGGCGCTGGCCCTCGCGCCGCACGTGCCAGCCCGCGGTCGGTACGTTCACATGCGGCGGCACCCCGACCACGGTCACGGCACGCCCGCGGTGATCGATCACCACGTAGGTCGGCGTCTTGAGGTAGCGGCTCTTGGGATCGAAGCTCGACATGGGCAAGGCTCCTAGAACGGCAACATCGACAGCACGCTGTCGATGCTGTTGAGGACGTTGGCGGCGGCGAGCACCTTCTTCTGCTTGAGCGTGAAGCGGTACGCGCTGCGGGCCATCTCCTCGGCCGGACGCAGCGGGGTCGTTTCGGTCACGCGGGCGTTGTAGTAGTCCTCGGTGAGCACCTTGATGCCGACCGTGACCTTGGCGCGGATCGGATAGAGCGCGGTGTTGAACGCCTGCTCCTCGACGGTGACGCTGTCGATCTTCACCGGCAGGATGCGGCCCGGACCCCACGCCAGCAGCACCACCGGGGTCTCGCGGCGGTCCGGGATGCTGGCGGTCGCGCCGACGCCCAGGCTGCCGGCCAAGGACGCGATCGCCGATGACAGGAGGCCGATCTCGTCGGCGGGGAACAGCAGCATCTCGAGGGCGGCGATGCGATCGGCGACGCCGGCGAGCACGGCGGTCGGGTGGGTGAGCGGCTCCTCGAGATCGTCGGTGGCGTCGATCTCGAGCGCGAGGTCGAACTCCTCGTCCGGATCGGCGGGCTGCACGGTGTCGCCGGGGTTGGCGGTCTTGGACGCCTCCTTGTCCTCCTTCTTCTCGGCGCGCTTCAGCTTCCGGCTGATCGACTCCGGATTGTACTGAAACGCGATGATCTGCGGGACCACGCCGATGCCGGTCTCGTCGAGGCGGATCAGCGCGCCCTTGAGCAGCTTGGGGGCGAGCGGGGAGGTGTTGGGCATGGGCTATTCCCCTCGCTCGCGCTGATGGTGCGCCTTGGCGTACGCCGGGCCGGTGGCGCGGTAGTAGTCGATGATGTTGATCGGCGTGAAGTTCTCGAGCTTCATCTCGCCGCCCAGCGGCAGCGCCGCATGGATGCCGAGGATCTCGTCGTCGCCGAGGAAGCGGCCCGACGTCTTCAGCCATTGCTCATAGACGCTGGTCTCGAAGAAATGAGGCATGTGCCGGCGTGGCAGCCAGCGGTTGAGCAGGGTTCCGTACACGCACTCGGAATCTCCCCAGTAGATGACGTTCGTCGGTTCGAGAAGACGCACCGGCGCCACCAGCCCTTCCTCGGTCTCGTTCTCGAGGATCAGCAGCGCGCCGTAGGCGTTGTATCCGATGATCCTGCGTTCGGCTGCGGGCGGAGACAGCAGGAATGACCACGCCTCGAGGCAGGGCGTGAAGTGATTGAGGCCCTCGCCGAGCAGGAAGAAGAACCGGCCAAGGAACCACCCCGCACCCGTTCGCTGGTGCCGCCGCTGCCAGTTCTCCTCGAGAAACTGCTCCGTGAAACGCAAGGGCACGGCCGGCTCGTCCGGCGGGCCGAATGCCGTCACAAAGTTATCGTTCACGTTCTGCGTGTCGCTCATCGTGCGCGTCCTATCCGTACTTCACGTCGAGCTTGAAGTTCATCAGCCACAGGGGATAGCTGGCCTCTTTCTTGTGGCGCGTGGTCACCTTCTTGAAGATGTCTTCGATGTTGGCGCTCCAGCCTGGGCCGATCCGGCTGTTCACCTTGGCGGCGCCGATATAGGGCTCGAGGTCGTCGAGGTACTTGTTCCAGGCCGTATCGTCCTCGCCGGCCTTGGGCTTGGGCACCTTCGTGATGTCCGGCAGCTTGCCCTCGCCGCCACCGACCTGATCGGCATTATGCGTGATGGCATTCTTGATGTACCCCGCGGAGCGGCTCTCCAGGCCCGCCCACAGCGGCTCCAGCGTCCCGAGGAGCTCATTGATGGCCTCCGAGTGCTCCGCCCGCCACTCCACCTCGTTGCCGTACCGCCCGGTGAACTGGTTCTTGATGTAGCTGTCGGCGGTGATCTTCTTGATCGCCTGCGCGACGGTGAGCTTGCCGGCCTCCAGCTGGGCGTGGATCTTCGCCGCGGTCTTCTGCGCCTTCTTCAATTCCGCGGTCTCGCGCAGCGCCTCGGCCGCCGCGTCCTTGATGCGCGCCTCGACCTCCTCGAGAACAGCGAGCCTGGTGGCTGACCCGAGCGAGGCGATCCACTGCTGGTTGGGAGCCTTGTACGTCGCGACGTTCACCACCCAGGCGTCGACCGTCAGTTTGTTCTGTCCTGCTTCCTGGAGGCCGAGCTGCCTCGTCACTTCGTCCTGGAAGTTCTTTTCATAGGCGGCGTTTCCCACCACGGCCGGCGGGACGCTCATATTGAAGACGACTGTATCGAGCTGCGTCTTCGCCGTCTCCGTCGCCCGCTTCAGCGTGGTGATGTCGAGGCCGGTACCGAACTCCGTGACGATGGTGACGATCTTCGGCGTGCCGTCGGTGATCGTCTTTCGATCATTGGCCGCGAGCCAGCCCTTCGCCGCCACCTTCTCGATGGGGGCGCCTGCGGTGGTGAAAGCCTTTTGACTTTTGGCGTGGAGCACTTGCCCGGCCTTGGTCTCGGCTTTCGAGAACACCTCCGAATCGGCGGCGGCGAAGCGCTCCGTGATCCGGACACCATCCTTGTCGACGATGACCAAGTTCGGGTCCGCCGGCTTGATCTGGATGGAGTCGCCGCCGAGGATGTCCTGCGTCACCGGCTTGTATGGCGGTGCCTCGCCGGTCGCCAGCTTGGCCCTCGCTTCGTCGATGGCGCCCACGAGGGTGAAGTCGGCCTGGCCCTTCGTGAAGTTGATGCGCGCCACCCCGCTGCCCGCGGCGGCCGCGTCGCCCATCTCGGTCGCGCTTCCGGCGGCGCCCAGCGCGGAGGCCCCCGGTGCGTTGAGCGTGAGCGCGCCGGTGGCGTCGTCGAAGCTGGCCTCGCCCTTGCGCCGCTCGAGCAGCGCCTTGATGAAGTCCGGACCGGTGGCCTCCTTGTGGATATCCGTGCTCGACGCAGTGCTCTCGATGCTGGTGACGAGCGCGTCGGCGTAGTCGGTGACCTTGGCAGCGCCCTTGATGCTGAGGCTCTTCACGATCATCGGCTTGCCGAACATCGTCCCGAGCTGCTCGAGCGTGTTGCGCAGTGCCTCCTCTTCGGCGTTGACCTTGGGCCCGAGCTCCGCCTGGGCCGGCGCCGACGTCGCTGCACCCTCACCGGCCGGCGTCGCCGCAGCCGCCAGCTTGTCGGCATCGGCGTCCGTCTTGGCGAGCTGCTGGCGCGCCGTGCCCACCAGCTCGGTGGCCTTCTTCTGCTGCTCCTTGTCGGTCAGCGCCGGGATGTCCTTGCTCACCAGCGAGTCGAGCCACCCCGATAGGGTCATCGGCGAGCTGGAGACCATCACCGTCGCGGCCTTGTTGGCGACGTCGATATAGAGGTGGTGCGTCTCCTTGCCGCTGGTGAACGTGAGGCGCTCCCCGATCGCGCCGGCGGCACCCTCCTTGCCCTTCTCGCCGTCCTTCTTGCCGATGCCGATCGAGGCCAGCAGGCTCTTCGCGGTCTCGACCAGCGTCTTGATGATCGCCTTGACGATGCCCTCGACCCACGACTGCAGGCTCTTGACGATCTCGGCGACCTTCTCGGGCAGATCGCCGAGGTCGACCAGCGAGGCCAAGAAGTCGATCACCGGCGGGATCAGCATCGCCAGGCCGAGCTCGACGCCCTTGGCGACCGTGGCGGTGTCGCCGGCGACCACCGCGGCCAGGGTGTTCACCACCGCCTCGATGAAGTGGAAGATGCTGGCCGCGTTCTGGAAGATCCACTTGGCCACCTTGTAGACGGCCTCGATGGCGGCGAGCACGGCGCCGACCGGGTTGAGCAGCTTGATGATGTACTTCGCGACCGTCTTGATCAGCGTGATGACGACGTAGTCGAGCGCCATGTCGAGGACGCGGGTGAAGATGGCCTCGGGGGTCAGCTTGTCCTCGATGAGCGCCAGGATGCCCTCGGGGCCCTTGGCGATCAGCTCGCCGAGCTTGAGCACCTTCTCGGCGGCGGCGACGTACTTATCACCGATGACGTCGGCGAGCATCTTGCGGATGCGCATCCACGACAGGCCCATCAGCTGCAGGAAGAACGTGATGATGCTCTTGAGCGAGAAGTCGGCGGGGACCTCGACGCCGAGGTTCTTCAGGCCGCGGAACAGCCACTTGAAGAAGCCTTCCCGGGCGTGCTTCGGGAAGTGCGAGAAGAACAGGTCGAAGCCGGCGCCGACGCCGTCCATCAGGTTCGAGATGAACCGGATCGGGTGCCAGGCGATGTCGGAGATGACCGCCGAGATCTTGTCGATGACCGCCCAGAACGACTTGGGCGAGATGCCGAGCAGCTCGAGGAGGCCGTCGATGATGAACCGGATCGGATCGTCGAGGAAGCTCTCGAGGGCGTCGACGAACCGGCTCAGCGCGCCCTTGGCCGCCTGGCGCAGCGCCTGGATCCGCTCGCGCGCCGCCTGGACCGCCTCACCGGCGTTCTGGGCGAGCTCCTTGGTGAACTTGTCGCGGGTGTCCTCGGTGCGCTTCTGGAGCGTGTCGAGCTTCTTGTCGAAGCCGAGCTTCTGCTCCTCGGCCCAGGTCTTGAGGCCGTCGGGCAGATCCTTGGTGAAGATATCCGCGATCTCCTGGCGCGCGCCATCGATGATCAGCTGGCACGCCTTGATGGTCGTGTTGACCTGGGCGGAGATGCCGAGGATGAGATCGCAGACGCTCTTGGCGAACTTCTTCTCGGCCGCGTCGTAGCCGCGCGTGACCCAGGGGGGGAGCCCGAAGGCCCAGTCCTTGACGGCCTTGAGCTTGCCGACGTACTTCGAGTGCCGTCGCCGGATGTCGGCGCGGACCGCGAGGATGTCGGCGTTGAACGTCCCCGAGATCAGTGGCAGGTTGGCGCGCCACGTCGTCATCGCCGCCTCGGGCAGCGCCTTGAGCTGGGTATCGACCGGGGTCTGGGCGGCCTTGTATGCCTCGTTGGCCTTGCTGGAGAGCCTGGTCTTGAGCTCCTCCTCGCCGCCCTTGAGCTCGTCCTGCTGGGTCTTCACCCCGGTGACGTGGCGCTTGCGCGTCGCGGCCAGCGCCGCCGCGGCCTGGGCCTGCAGCGCGGCCATGTTGGTATTGGCCTGGGTGAGCGCGGCCTCTTGCTGCTTGAGTGCCTCGGCGGCGCCGTCGCCGGCGAGCGAGTCCATCTCGCCGCGGGCGTCGCGGGCGTCGCGGACCGGGCCGCTCTGCACCAGCTGTGCGGGCTCCTCGTGGAGCCCGGCGTCCTGGGCGCGGGCGTCCATCGCGGCGCCATCGGCGTCGAGGTTGACCTGCTCGGGCGGGACCGCGTCGGGGGTCGCCGCGGTGGCGTTGACCTGGGGCGCCTGGACCTGCTCGGGGAGCGGCTCGATCGTCGCCGCGGTCGGCGGCTGCGGGCCCTCCGGCGTGGTCTTGATCGCGGCCAGTGAGTCGTTGGCGTCCTTGACGTTCTGCTTGACGTTCTTCTCGACGTGGGCGCCTTGGGCCTCGGCGATCTCCTTGGCCGGATCGTCGAAGACGCCTTCCTTGTCGGCGGGGCGCTGGCCCTCGATCAGCTTGCCGATCTTGTCGCAGAGCTCGACGATCTCGGGGCTCGGCGGCTCGGTGGCGACCAGCTGGGTGGCGAGCTGCTGCGCGGCCTTGGCGTCGCTCTCCTGCTGCGGGTCCTGGACCCGGGCCTCGGCGTAGTCGACGTTCTCCTTGCCGGTCGGCGCGGTGGCGGTCGCGGTCGCGGTGCTCTTGGCGCGGCCCTTGACGCCGCTGACCCGGTGGCGCTCCTTGGCCGACAGCTCGGTCGGCGGCTCGGGCATGATCAGCTCGAGCGGCGCCTTGACCTTGGCCTTGGGGCCCCCCGCGGCGTCCTCGGCGGTGGCGCCCTCAGCCTTGGCGGCGTCCTTCGCGGCCGCGTCCTTCGCTGCCGCGTCCTTCACGATGCCCTCGGCCACCGCGACCGTCGCCGCGACCTGCTTCGCCACCGCCTGCTTCGCCGCCGCGCCGGGCTTCTTGCGATCACGCTCGGGGCGCTTGTGCTTCTCGACGTCGGCGCCGGCGCTGAGCTGATCGCCGGCGTGATCGGCGGCGGCCTCGAGCGCGTCGTGCTCGGCGCCGCCCATGGCCTTGCGCGCCGGCCGGTGGAGCAGGCCGCGCTGGGCCTGATCGACGTGGGCCAGCTCGTGGGCGATCAGGGCGTCGCCGGCGCGGGTGCCCGGGCGATACTCACCGTCGGCGAAGAAGACGTCGACGCCGTCGGCGACCGCGCGGGCCCGGTGCGCGTCCGCGCGCGCGTTCGCCGCTGGGCCGATGTGGAGGCGCGCGGCCTCGATCGCGCGGGTGCCGACGATGGGCGCCAGCCGGGCCTGCAGCTCGGCCGGCAACGCGCTCCAGGCGGTGCGCGGGGCGGGAATCGCGCCCGCCCCGACGTGGTTCGCCGGGGTCGCCTGCAGCGACAGGATCCGCGCCAGCTGCGGGAGCCGCGGACCCGGGCGCTGCTCGTCCGGGATCCGGACAACGCCGCGCACCGAGGTGGCCGCGCGGATCGCCGCGGGCTCGACCGCGCCGGCGCGCTCGCCGCTGGCCTTGCCGGTCGCCGCCGCCGTCGCAGTCGACGCCTCGGCCGCCTTGCCGGCGCCGCCGCGCGCGGCCATGACCCCCGCGGTCCTCATCGGGCCAGCGCCACCAGGATGGCCTTCGCCACCGTGTCCGCCACCTCGTCACGGCTGGCGCCGTCGCGCACCTCGATCCGGACATCGAGCGCGCCCAGCGAGCGCGGCGGCATGGCCTCGGCGAGCCCGCGACCGAGCCGCTCGGCGATCTCGCGCGACAGCCCGTGCGCGTCATCGCGCGAGATGAACGGGAGCCGGATGAACAGCTCCTCGATGATGACCCGATCACCGGGCACGGAGACCGAGCCTCTCGCGGACTCGCTCACCGAGCGGGCGGCCTTCCTTGGCCAGCTCGCGCTCGAGCCCGCGCACCAGGTGATGGGCATCGACCGGCCGGGCCTCGCGGCGCGCCGCGAACAGCGCGCTCAGCACGGCGTACTTGATCTGGGCGCCGGTGGCCTCGACCGCCGCGGCGAGGCGGTCGAGCTCGCCGTGCAGCTCGACGGCACGCGCCGGACCGGCGAGGGCCTCGATCATGCTCCGCCACATGCGCCGGCGCTCGGCCTCCTCCGGGAGCGGGTAGTCGAGCACGTAGCGCAGGCGGCGCAGGAAGGCGGGGTCGATGTCGGCCTTGCGGTTGCTCGCGAGCAGCGCGACGCCGCGATAGCTCTCGATCGCCTGGAGCAGGTAGCCGGTGTCGGTGTTGGCGAACCGATCGTTGGCGTCGCGGATCTCGGTGCGCCGCCCGAACAGCGCGTCGGCCTCGTCGAACAGCAGCACGACATCCAGCCGCGCCGCGCGTGACAGCAGGCGATCGATGTTGCGCGAGGTCTCGCCCACCCACTTGCTGACCACCGCCGCCAGGTCGATGCGAAACAGGTCGACGCCCAGCGCCGCCGCGATCACCTGCGCCGACATCGTCTTGCCGGTGCCGGGTGGTCCGCACAACAGCGCCAGCAGGCCGCGGCCCTGCGGGAACAGCCGCCGCGCCTCGGGGCGCTCCCAGAACGCCACCCGGTCGTGCGCCTCGAACAGCAGATCGTCGAGTGCCTCGTGGAGCGGCGCGGTGACCACGAGGTCGTCGCGCGTGAACGGGCACTCGAGGTGCTGCGCCAGCTCGGTCAAGGTCTCGCGCGACGACTCGCGCAGCAGCGCCTCCGCCTCCGCCGGGCCGCTCGGGCCGCGGCGCGCCACGCGGGCGAGCTCGGCCGGGAGCACGCGGTGCTGCGCGATCAGCGTCTCTTGCGCGGCCGCCGGCCAGCTCGCGCTCCACGGGGCGTGGTGGAGCCACAGCGCGCGGCGCGCGTCCAGCGACGGCGGCGGCAGCTCGACGAGGTGATCGATCGTGCCCGGCGGCAGCGGCGCGGCGCGCGCAACCTCGCCGATCAGGAACTGCAGCGGGAAGTGCGCGATGGCCGGCGGCGGGCGCGTGAAGGCCGGCTCGCCGGATAGCGCCAGCGCCGCGCCCGACAGGAACGCCTGGCGTTGCGCCTTCACGTAGAGCCGCGTCCAGCCGGCGTCGCCCGTGCCCTCGAGGGCAGCGGCCGTGTCGAGCTCGAGGAGCGGCAGGCCGAGGCGCCCGGCGACCACGGCGGCGAACGTGCGGCGGCCGCTGCCGGCGGCGCCCGTGACCCGTACTCGCACCGGCACAGGCTTTCCGCCCGACAGCCAGCGGTGCAAGAGGGCGACCGTGCTGTCCACCGGCCAATCGGCGAGCGGCGGCTGCTCGTCGACGGGCCGCGCGCTGCCGGCCAGCTCGGGGTCGAGCGCGTCGCTGCCGAGCAGCCACGCGCGCAGCGCGGCATCGAGCGCGAACGCCGGCGGCTCGCCGTGCGCCGGCCAGGCGGCGCTCACCATCGCCCAGCGATGGACCGGCGAGTCGGCGTCGATCCCGAGGGTGAGGCCGTGCCCGAACAGGCGCGCCACCAGCGCGTCGGTGACGCAGGCGCGGCCGGCGTGATCCTGGAGGTACGCGTAGACGCGCAGCAGCGCCGGATCGAGCGTGGCCGCGAGGCAGGCCTGCACCAGATCGCGCTCCGCGGCGGACAGGCCGAAGATGGCGCCGAGCCGGCCGAGCCGCGTCGTGGTGTCGGCGGCGATCGCGGTCTCGAGCGTGGACAGCGCGCGCGCGTCGGGCGCGCTCGCCGAAGCCTCGAGCCAGCGCGCCTCCGCCGCCGGGTTGTCGCGATCGTCGAGCTGCAGGTCGACCTCGGCGTGTGCCACCTGCGCGCCCTGCGCCCCCTGCGTCAGTGACGCGCCCGCCGCCTCCTGGCGCCACAGCGTGCGCAGCCACTCCACGCGACGGCGCGCCCGCAGCCGCACGCGGGCCAGCACCCGGGCCAGCGCTGGGTCGAGCGCGACCGGGGACGCCGGGTGCGCGGCGTCGTGCACCGGCGCGGCGTCCCCGGGCCCGGGGAGGGCCGGCACGTCGCCGATCCGCAGCGTGCGTGGGGCGCTCATGGCGTGAACCACCGCGGCGGCGACTCCGCCCCCAGCACGAACAGCCGCAACGACAACGCCTTGCCGGCGACCGTGCCGGCCGGCAGGCGGAAGCGAAGCGTGCTCGGGCTATCGACCACGAGCTGACCGGGCGCCAGCACCGGCGGCGGCGTGGCGGGCACCTCGGTGAGCACGGTATCGCCGACGCATAGCTGCACGGCGTCGGGCGGGAACGCGGGCGCGGCCGGATCGGGCTCCGCGAACACGTGGCCGGTGATCGTCCCGACGTCGGCCAGGAAGCTCAAACTGTCGATCCGCGCCGAGATCGCGAACGGCGTGTCGTTCGACATCACGCCGAAGTCGCGCGTGCTGCCGTCGGGCATGACGCGGCGGCGCACCACCTTCATCCGCGCCGAGTACAGCCCGGGGATGATGTCGCGCCCGTCGGCCTGGGCCTGCACCGTCGCGTACACGCGATCGTCGGATGCCACCACGCCCCAGGTCGCGTCGGCCTCGGCGCGATCGCGCCACCGGAAGTGCTGGAGCAGCAGGCGAGTGCTGTCACCGGACAGGTTGTACCCGGTGAAGATCACCTGGCCGCCCACCGGGACCTCGGCCGGACGCGCCACCAGCGACTGCGGCGGCAGCCCGGGCACATGCACGTCGAACGTGTTCTGGCTGCCGTCGAGCCGCGGCGCGCCGCCGACGAACGTCTGGATGCCGTACTGGAACACCCGGCCCGACACCGAGGCGGGCTTGTCGGGCGGAAGCAGGATGACCGAGACCTGGTAGTAGATCGCGAGCCGGGGCACCAGCTGGGACGCGTTCCAGAACGACGTCGACTCGGTGTACGCGACCGGCTGCATCACGATGCGCAGCTTGTTGCCGGCGCCGTCGAGGCCCACCGCGGCCAGGAGCTCGAGCGGCGGCTGCGGCGGGCGCCGCGCGACCGTGGTGTTGTCATCGATCACGGGGAAGTCGTGCAGCGCCTTGAGGGCGCAGCCGATATAAGTCTGCTCCTGCTTGGTGATCTGCTCGCCCAGGCCGGTGCCGAGCGCGCTGATCTGGTAGTAGAGCGACAGCCCCATCGGTGTGAACCGCACCGGCGGCGAGTCACGGCCGGCGGGCGCCTGGTTCTTGAGGTGGGCCTCCTCGGTGACGTGATAGAGGTAGACGCCGAGGGTGCCGGCGGCGACCTGATCGGGCGGCTGGGCGGTCACCAGCGGCGTGCCGTAGGTCGCAAACGGCCAGCCGGCCGAATTGCCGATGTGCGCCTTCAGCAACTCGACGAGCGCCTGGGTCACCAGCGAGAGGTCGAGCAGCGCCATGGCTAGAGCTGCCCCAGGCCGAATCGGTGCGAGAGCCCGCTGCTCTCGTCCGCGTTACGAGGCGTGGCCGTCACATGGCGGACCACGGTGCGCGTCGCTGCCGCCGTCGGACGGGCGCTCTCGACGACGACCGAGATGCGGCCGATCACGACCTCGGGACGCAACGCCGCGGACGGCCGGGGCGACGCCGCGTGCTCGGCCGGCGGCGCGGCGACCACGACGGTGGGGCGTCGGGGATCTGCACCGGCGGCGGGCGCGTCGTGGCGCGGTCGCACAGGGTCGGTCGCGGCGGCCGGCTCGCGCCGGGGGACCAGGGGCGGCGGCATCAAGACCGCCGATGGCTCGGCGCGGCGCTCGGAGGCGACGCTGGCGGGCCGTGACATCAGGCCCAGCGTCGCGGGCAACGCCACCTGGGCGCTCGGCGGGGGGCGCAGCGGCAGCCAGGGCGCGGGCGGCTCCTTCGCACCCTGGATCCGCAACTACATCCAGCGCTCGGGCGCGCCCGAGCACATCGGCTGGAAGGTCGCGCTCAAGGACCGCCAGAACGCGCTCCGCAACGAGTACGCGCACCTGAAACTTCCAAACCTGACGATCGAGGCGATCAAGGAGTCGCCG
>Ga0137459_1000087_pt1 | contig 30736 bp, 32 predicted proteins | sample EasRivERMGT700_2_FD_104908 | JGI IMG/M metagenome (GOLD analysis project Ga0137459, IMG submission 104908) | Soil microbial communities from meander-bound floodplain in the East River, Colorado, USA - East River MetaG ERMGT700_2 | ecosystem: Environmental > Terrestrial > Soil > Floodplain ...
GCGATTTCGCGCGCAGACCGCAGGCCCGCGCGCCTCGTCGAAGATCAGCGCGCGGTTCACGGGGACGCGTGTGCGAGTGGCCGGCGGAGCGTCAAGTGAAATCGACGACACCCGTACGAATCCCGGCGTCGATCGCAAAGATGAACCGCGAGCTCGCCGGTCTGGCGATCGTACAACCGCCTGAGCTCGCGACACGAGTACGAATCCTGAAGCGCTCCCGCAGTCCCCTGGAACGAACTGCAACGTCACCACATCCACGTGCCCATGCGCCCACGTGGGCACGAGTGATGCCCACGATCCTCTCGAGTGGAGCCGAATCCCACCGAGCTCACGTGGGCACGTGGGCGCCGGCCAGAAGTCGATCCCAAGATCTACTCGCGGCGGTACGGCGGATCCATTGCTCGACGTCCCAGCTGGGACGTGGCGTTGCCGGGCAGAGCGCGCACCGCAGGAGCGAGCCGGGCTGCCGTGGACCGGGCTGCTCGAGGTCCCAGCTGGGACGGTGTGGTCCGATGACACCAACGCTCGGCTGGATCTCCGAGACGCGCGTCCTCACCGATGGCGAGGCGATCTCGCCGGGGCTCGATCAGCTGCGCGGATCGGGCGCTGGCGCGCTACGCGAGTTCGTCCTCGTCGAGCTGGCCGCCGGCCACCGTGTCCGACTGGTCTGACCCCACACGTTGGCTCGTCGCACGATCAGCCTCTCTCGACGACCGTAGCTCGCCCGATGTCCAGGCTGGGACGCTGCGTGCGGCCGAGCTCGGTACGACCGCAATGGCGCGTTCCGCCTCGCGTTCCGGCTCGCCAAAGATCTCCCGGAGGCGCTGCTCGATCAGCTGCTCGCGCTCTCGAAGATCCGCGCGTCGAGGTGTTCGAGGACACCGAGCACGGCGCCTGGAAGTTCGAGATCATGTAGGCGAGGCTTCCCGCACGCCGGTCTCGATGCTCGATGGCGTGCGGGCCGATGCGGGCGTGTTCCGTCGATATGGATCGCACACGATGAACGGCCGATCAGTGCCGCGCTCGCTGGTCCAGCCGAGCAATCATGCGAGGAGGCCCTACCGGCGGTCAGTGGTCAGCATGTGCGTCACGCTCCTTCCGATGCGTGGGAGAGACAGAGGGCGAGCTCTCCGCTGATCTCCCTCGCCACCCGCACGGTCTCGGCCGTTGCAGCGACGAGGTGCGCGAGGCGTTCGAAGCGGAGGCGGCCTTCCTGGTCCTGGACCTGGATCACGTCTTTGCAGAGACCCTCGGCGGCGGTCACCAGGGCGTTGGTTCGTGCGATGAGCTGGCAGAGATCGTCGATCCTGTTCGAGACGTCGACCGTCATGATCGTCACTGCGCACCTCCGGCCACGACGAACATGAACACGCCAGCACCGTCGTCGAGGTATCCGACGAGGCGAGCGGCCGACGCGGTGTGCGCAAGCAGGTCGACGAGGGCGGCTTCAAGGACCGGGGGCTTGCGCTGCATGGTCGCTACTATCGATCGAGGGAGCATCTCTTGTCAGCGATAAGATGCGAAGATATGCGAAGAGCAGCTAATTGGCGCAGCGCACGATGTGGCCGCTCCGCATCGGATCGCCGACACTTGGCACGTGACCAAGGGACCGAAGAAACGGGACGTCCGAATTACCCTGCGATTGCCAGAAGATCTGGCGACACAGGTTCAGGAAGCGGCCGAAGCCGATCGTCGCTCGAAGTCCGACTGGATCGTGTTGCAGCTCGAAGCGGTGTTCGTGAAACGAGCACACCGCAAGCCTGAGAAGTAGGATCCCATGGCGCGCGGCAACGGCCGACGGCGAGCGCGGTGGACCTGCGCACGCTGCCGCCGATCAAGGCAAGCGCCGGTAGGCATCCCTCTGCAACCAAGGCGGAGATCCTTACCTGGGGCGAGGCTACGGTTACGCTTGGAGAATCCGGGGCCGACCGGCGAAGCAGCAGTGGATCTGACCGGTTGCGCTGCGGAGGCCCGACGTCAACGCGCAGCGTAGCGCCGCGGGGTGGGTCAGGGCGCGAGATAGATTGCACGGCCGGGTGGTGGATCGTCGGCCGGTCGTGGAGATGGCACCGGCCTACATGCTCGCTTCGGTGGTTAACGGACGAGCGCCCGACCCAGCCCCGGGGCGCGAGCGCGCGTGTCCGCGTTCTCTAGATGCCCGCGACGGCAAGGTCGCCACCGTGACGCCCTATCTCGGTGCCGGGGCGGTGACATTCGTGCTGAGCGGCGACAACTGCGACAGCGACTGCACGAGGCAGATCGTCCACCCACGCGCCGAGGTCGTCGAGATCGTCCGCGACGCCACACACCGAGGACGGCGAGGGCTTCACGGGGCCCATGCGGCTGTTCTGCAATCACGGCTGCTGCGAGGGCCTAACCCATCCCACTCGCACGGCAGGATCACGCACGTTCGCACGCTGTGCTTCAGCGACGGCGCGCACCCTCGGTGGACGTCGCTGTTTGCGCTCGAAGGCGGCTGACGAGCGCGCGCGCGGCGCCTCGATTGTCCGGAGCGGGAGCCCGCGAGCGTATACTGTCGCTCCGCCGGCGGAGGCGCCGCCGGCCGAAGGGGAGACCATGAGAGCTCGGATGATTGGATGGCAGCTTGCCGTGATGGCGATGGCGCTCGCGACGCCCGCGCGGGCGCAGGGGCCGCGGCAGACCTCGCAGGACGAGTACACGCGCTACGAGCTGCTCGCGCCCGACACGGCGGCTTTCAAGATCGAGTACGAGGTCACCGCGACGACGGCGGGCGCCCGGTCGTTCTGGAATCCGATCCGCAAGGGCAGCGCCGCCAGCGACGAAGCCGCCTACGACATGATGACCGGTGCGCCGCTGAAGCTCGAGCAGATCACGGGCGCGCAGGCCAAGGCGCACGGCCTCGACGACGCCGAGCTCGAGAGTGACTACCTCGAGGTCCACCTCGCGCGGCCGGTGCCGCCCGGCGGTGGACAGGCGCGGATCCGCATCGTCAAGACGTACAAGGATGCCAGGAGCTACTTCCGTCAGGGCGACGCGATCGTCTTCGATCGCCCGCTCAGCATCCGGCGCAACGCGGTCGTGCTGCCGGCCGGCTATCAGCTGACCGGCTGCAACGTGCCATCGCAGGTGACGTCCGAGCCCGACGGCCGGATTCGCATCAGCTTCATGCATCAGGCACCTGGCGCCGCCGCGTTGATCCTCCAGGCGCGGCCCGGCGCGCCGACGGGCGACGCGGCGAAGCCCCGTCCACCGACCGACGCGCGCAGCTGGGAGCCGCCGCCGTCGCAGGGGCCGACCGAGCGCGAGCGGTTGTCCGAGCGGGCCCATCAGGATCGCGACATCATCTACTTCCTGCAGGCGCCGGAGTCGAACGCGTTTTACCTCGAGCATGACTACACGGAGTCGCGGGAGGGCGTGGACAGGTACCTGAACGTCGTCCGGACCGGCAGCAAGGTCTCGAAGCCGGCGGGCAAGATCCTCGATACGGGGCAAGCCTTGAAGGTCGAGATCCTCACCGGCGTGCAGCTGAAGGCCGCGGGCATCACCACGGGAGACGAGCAGGTGGCGCCGGATCAGGAAGTGGTCGTCACGCGCTTCGCCCCGATCAAGAAGGGCCAGTCGGTGCGGCTCAGGCTGTCCGAGACCTATACCGCACCGCAAAGCTACCGCCTCGACGGCGACGAGCTCGTCCTCGAGCGCAGCCTCGGCCGCCCGCGCAACTCCGTCGTGCTGCCGCGCGGCTGGTACCTCACGTGGCTGTCGATTCCCGCCGTCGTCCGTCAGACGCCCGATGGCCTGACGCGGCTTGATTTCGTGAACGGCCGCCCCGATGCGGTCGAGGTGCTGATCAAGGGCAGGCGGCTCGCGGCCCCGTGAGCCCCGATCATCTCGGCCCGCGTCGATCGTCGCGGGCGGCGATCAGATCGAGCCGCGGTGGATCGAGGTGCGCGCCTGCTCGGACAGGATCCGCACGCCGAAGATCAGCTTCTCGAACCGCGGATCGGTCGTGATGCCCTTGCGCCAGCGGTAGTAGATCTGCTGCAAGACCACGGCGGTCTTGAACAGGCCGAACGCGTAGTAGAACACCAGGTTGTCGGCGTGCCGGCCCGAGCGCTCGAGGTAGCGCTCGGCGAAGTCCTTGCGCGTCATCATGCCGGGCGCAGCGGTGGGCCCGAACGGCAGCTGGTAGAACGTGGCCGGATCGTCGGCCTCGGCCCAGTACGACAGCGACGTGCCCAGATCCATCCGCGGATCGCCGACCGTGGCCATCTCCCAGTCGAGCACGCCGGTGATCCGCTCGAGCGCCGGATCGAAGATCACGTTGTCGAACTTGAAGTCGTTGTGGATCAGCGCGGGCGGGCCCTCGGCGGGGAGGTGCGCGGCGAGCCAGGCGGCGACCTCGGTGACCGCGGTGACCGCGGGGAGCTCGTCGGTCTGCGCGTCGGCGTAGCGCTTGGTCCAGCCGGTGACCTGGCGCTCGATGTAGCCGACCGGCTTGCCGAACTCGCCGAGCCCGGCGGCGGTGTAGTCGACCGCGTGGAGATCGACCAGCGCGTCGACCAGGAGCTCGCAGACCCGGCGGACGCGGGCGTGGTCGCCGGCGAGCGCTTCGGGCACCTCCTTGCGCAAGATCACGCCGTGCCGGCGCTCCATCAGGTAGAACGGCGCGCCGAGCACGTCGCCGGTCGCCTCGTAGGCAAACGGCCGGGGCGCGCGATCGTAGACCGCCGAGAGCTTGGTCAGCACCGTGAACTCGCGGCCCATGTCGTGCGCGGACTTCACCTTGCTGCCGAACGGCGGCCGGCGCAGCACGTACTCGCGATCGCCGTGGTGGACGAGGTAGGTCAGGTTCGAGTGGCCACCCGGGAATTGCTCGACGCTGACCGCGCCGGCGCCGAACTGGGTCTCGAGGTAGGCCGATAGCTTGGCGAGGTCGAGCTCTTCGCCCGGGCGGATCTGCTTGGGAGCGTCTTCACCTGGACCCGCGGTCACGCATACCTCGCGAGGATGCGCTTGGCGACCGCCATCTTGTGGACCTCGTCCGGACCGTCGTAGATCCGCGCGCCGCGCTCGTGGACGTAGTAGTGCGCGAGGATGGTATCGCTGGTGATGCCGAGCGCGCCGTGCAGCTGGATCGCGCGATCGATCAGCTGCAGCATGATGTTGGCGACGAAGAACTTGATCAGCGAGACGTTGTCGCGCGCGGCCGAGAAGCCCTTCTTCTCGATCGTCCACGCGGTATGCAGCACCATGAGCCGCGCCGCCTCGATCTCGGCGCGGGCCTCGGCGACCCACGCCTGCGCGATCTGGCGGGTCGCGAGCGTCTTCTCGCTGTCGATCTTGCGCCGCGTGATGTGGCGGCACATCGTGTCGAACACGCGCTCGCAGATCCCGATCCACCGCATGCAGTGGTGGATCCGGCCGGGCCCCAGGCGCTCCTGGGCGATCAGGAAGCCGGCGCCCTCGGGCCCCAGCCGGTTGGCGACCGGGACGTGGACGTCGCGGTACCAGATCTCGGAGTGGCTCGAGTAGCCCGAGCCGGTGTCGCCCATGATCGGGATGTTGCGGGTCCGCTCGAAGCCCGGCGCGTCGGTCGGCACGATGATCATCGAGGCGCGGCTGTGCGGCGAGGCGTCGGGGTTGGTCACCGCCATCACGATCGCGAACGCGGCGCCGTCGGCGGAGCTGGTGAACCACTTGTGGCCGTCGATCACGTACTCGTCGCCCGAGCGCACCGCGCGGCACGACAAGAGCGTCGGGTTCGAGCCCGGGTTCTCCGGCTCGGTCATCGAGAAGCACGACCGGATCTCGCCGTGCGCGAGCGGCTCGAGCCACCGGGCCTTCTGCTCCGGCGTGCCGAACTTGTGCAGGATCTCGATGTTGCCGGCGTCGGGCGCCTGGCAGCCGAACACGTAGTGGCCGATCGGCGTCTTGCCGAGCCGCTCCGATACCAGGCCGTGCTCGACGAGGCCGAGGCCGAGGCCGCCGAGCTCGTGCGGCAGCTGTGGGCCCCACAGCTTGGCCGCCTTGCACTGCGCCCGCAGGTCGTTCAAGAGGGGCGTGCTCTCGGCGAACCCTTGCTGCATCACGGTCAGCTCCGCCGGGATCACGACGTTCGCGACGAATTTTTCGATGCGATCGAGGAGGGGGCGCACTGCGTCGGGAGGATCGAAGTCCATGGCTACCTGGCTTTCATCGGGCTTTTATCGGGCGATCATCGGGCGGTTATCGTTCGGTTATCGTTCGGTGTGCAACTCCTCGGGGAGGTGCGCGGTGGCGTTGAACGTGACCAGCGAGAGTTGATCGGGCTGCCAGTCGAAGCCCTGGCTGCGGAACCGCAGCTCGGTGATCGAGGCGTTGCGGATCACGATGCTGGTCCGCACCATGCGCTCGGCGGCGATCCCGAACACCAGGCCGACCGCGACGCCGATCGGCCCGGCGCTGGTCACGCACGCCAGCCGCGCGCCCGAGCCGGCGGCCCGCAGCACGCGATCGAGCCCCGTGCGGATCCGCTCGACGAACGTGGCGACCTGCTCGACGCCCTCGACCTCCCACTCGTCGCGCGACCATCCGGACAGGATCCGGTGGAACGCCTGGTCGAGCAGACGCGGCGTCGGCGCGCTGGTCAGCTGCGCGAACTTCGGATCCTCGGCGACCAGCCGGGGCACCAGGTGCTGCAGCATCTCGAACGCCGGGTACTCGGCCAGCTCGGCGAGCTCCAGCAGCGCCGGGAGCGTGCCGCCGGCAGCTTCGTTCGCGTACTGCGCGGTCTGCTGCTGCCGGCGCAGCGGCCCGGCGTACAGCGCGTCGAGCCCGGCACGCGCCGCCCACCGCCCGACCGCGCGCGCTTGCTCGATGCCGCGCGGCGACAGCCGATCGTAGTCGGCCTCGCCGTATGACGCTTGCCCGTGCCGGATCAGATACAGCGTGCCCACGCGCCGCGGATGCTACCGCGGCCGACCGGACGCTGTCCCGGAGGCCGGCCGCCGTTGGTGGAACCAGCCCGAACCCGCATGCCGGTGAGGCCATCGCTCGCGTGGACGTGGCGCGCGTTGAAGAAGCGTTGCGTGCAAAACGCGATCGATGCTGCATCGACGATCCGGACGCGAGCCTCGCGCGACTTCTCGGCAAGTCGTGTTGTACGGTGCTGCGCGAGATGCCGGGTCGCTACTGCTGGAGCTGCGCACGACGACGCCCCAACGAGCGGTTCTCGCGACGGAGCGGGCTGCGAGGTGTGTGTCGGGACTGCTATCGCGCGGGCCCGGCCGAGCTGGCCTATCGCCAGGTCGTGAGGGACATCGACAGGGCCCTTGGGTGCGGACAGTGCATCCCTCGCCGCCAGCGCAAGATGATCGAAGGCTACCTCACCTATCGCGACGAGCGGGTCCGGGCGTATGCAGCTCGCGTGATCGCGCGCGACGCGGAGGCCCGGCAGGAGAGTGCACGGCTGCGGGAGGAAGATGAGCTGGCGTTCGAAGCGATGGGAGCGATGGGAACGATGATGATGCCCGACGAGGGACCGGCTGACGCGACGTCCGAGCTGGATCCATTCGCGCCGGATCCATCGGACGACGACCTGCCGTTCTGAGGGCCCGCCTGGATCCGACGGATCAGAAGTACATCCGGCAGCTCTTGCAGTAGAACCGCAGGTGCTCCTCGACCCACGCCATCGGTGATTCGCATTGCGGGCACGCCGGGGACGGGCCGCTCTGCTGCTTGGTGTCCTTCGGCGGCGGCAGCGAGTCGGGCGCCGTCGAGATCGGCAGCTTCGGGATCGCGCGATCGCGGGATACGGGCGTCACCGGTAGCGGGGCCACGGCGACGGGGAACACGGGTACGAGCGGCGTGAGCGACGCGGGCGACGCGAAGGCCGGGTAGGGCGCGGCCGGAGGGGCCGTGGCGCGGCTGGGATCGGTCTTGCCGACGGCGGCGTCGAGGTCATCGAGCGGCTCGAGGGGCTCGCCGGCGGTGGTGGGCTCGGCGAACCCGAGCTCGGCCGCCGTGGCGCGATCGTGTCCACCGAGCTCGATCGCATCGGTGTGGACCTCGCCGGCGTGGAGCTCGCCGGTGGCATCGTGCGGCACGACGAAGTCATCGACCGCGGCGGCGAGCTCCTCGGCGGTCACCATGCCGAATGACACGCTGGTCTGCGAGGTGCTGTCGCCGATCTCGACGGGGAAGCGCGCGCCGGTGGGTTGATCGACGGTCTGGTCGACGGTCGCGGCGCGGTCGTGCAGATCGGCCGCGGCCCGGTTGGCGAGCATCGGGATCGCCGGGATCGCGGGGATCGGGGGAATGGACGTGGGCACGACGATCGGCCGCGGCGGCGCGCCGCGTGCTGGGCTGGGGACCGAGAACGGCGGTGGTCGCGTCGGGCTCGCGGCCGGTCGCGCCGGCATCGGGACCGCCGCGCGTCCACCCGGGCGAGGCGACTGGGTGTCGCGCTGGGGCCGCGGCAGCGGCTGGCTCTCGCGCTGGGGCCGCGGCAGCGGCTGGCTCTCGCGCTGGGGCCGCGGCAGCGGGGCGACCGGCGGTGGCGGTGGCGCCAGCGGGGTCTCGGCGCGCGGCCGCGGGGTCGTCGTGCTGGGCATGGGGGGCGGCGCCAGCGGGGTCTCGATGGACGGAAACAGGTTCGGCTCGGTGTTGGGTGGGGCCTCCGACACCTCGGGCTTGCCGTCGGACACGACCGGCGGGGGCGGCGGGGGCGGCGGGACCGGCGCGGGCGGAGGCGGCGCGATCGCGATGTCGTTGTCGGGCATCGGCGGCACGAGCGAGACCTGGGTGCGCGGCGACGCGCCGGGCGGGAGCGGCGGGGCGATGCTCGACGGCTTCGTGCGCGCGCCGAAGTTGGGCGGCGGCAGCGTCTTGGGCCGCTCGGCAGTGAACGCCGGCGGGGTCGGGATCCCGGCCACCGCGCTGATCTGCGCGCGCGGCATGGGCGCCGGCGGCTCGGACGGCATCACCGGCCGCTCGATCGGGATCAGCCCGCCCGTGCCGCCCTGGAGCGGGGTGGCATCGTAGAGCGGCCGCAGCTGGGGCGACGACGAGAACAGCGGCCCCTCGCCGCCCGGTTGCGGGATCGCGAACGGATTCGCGGACTCTTCGAAATCGCCGCTCCCGGGGGGCTGCTCCGGGCGTACCTGCGGGCCCGGCCATCGGGCTGGCTCGGGGCCGCGCTCGGCGGGGCGGCGCTGATCGTCGCCGAACAGTGCCTGCATGTCGAACGGCTGCGGCGCGGGGATCGCCGCGACCGGCTGCGAGCCGCGACCGGCCACGCGGAGCTTGAGCGGCGGCGGCGACCGCCCTGCGAGCACGCTCGCCAGGAACGCGCCCAGGACGGCGCCGCCGTACATCGCCATGCCGATGCCGAGCGGGATCTCGGCCTGTTCGGTCGGGCCCAGGACGATCAGCGCGCCGGCTCCGGCCGCGGCGAGCACGGCGAGGATGCGCACGAACCGGCCGGCTGCCTTGCGCCGCTCGCTCTTGCGCAGCGTCAACAGGGCGAGCACGAGGAGGCTCGCGCCGAGCAGGCCCGTCACGCCGAGCTCGGCGAACGCCGTGAGCTTGAACGTGCGCTGGGGATCTCCGGTCATGCAGGTGCCGTCGCCGCCGGGGTTACACAGCCGGGCGCCGTAGAACCCGACGTAGTAGTCCTGCATCTCGCGTGTCTTGCCGTTGACCGTGGGGTGGCCGGCGAACAGCGAGAGCTGCGCGGGCAGCACCACGGGGGTCGCGATCGACACCGCGAACAAGGCCGCCGCGATCAGCGCGAGGCCCGCGCCGGCGACGCGAGAGGACATGGCGAAAAACTACCACACGGCGAGGGCGTCGAGGGCGGCGCTCGCCGACGATGCAGTGCGAAACAGCGATCGCACCTCGGGCCTCAGCACCCCGGCGCCGACCGCATGATCGAGGAACGCCTCCAGCGGCGGCCAGAACCCGTCGACATCGAGGAACACGACGGGCTTGTTGTGGTAGCCGAGCTGGATCCCGGTGAGGTGCTCGAAGGCCTCTTCGAGCGTGCCTAGCCCGCCGGGCGCGACCACGACGGCGTCGGCGAGCTGGAACATCATCGCCTTGCGCTGGTGCATCGTGTCGACCACATGGAGCTCGGTCAGCCCGCGGTGCGCGATCTCGGCCTCCACGAGCGCCTGCGGGATCACCCCGATCGCGCGGCCGCCCGCGGCGAGCACGGCGTCGGCGAGCACGCCCATGAGGCCACGGTGCGCCCCGCCGTAGACCAGGGTCAGCTCGCGTGCGGCCAGCTCGCGCGCCAGCGCGGTGATCGCGGCGACATCGACGGGCCGCCCCGGCGAAGACGACAGAAACACGCACACGTTGCGCACCGCGCGAACCTAGCCCATCTGCTAGCGTAGGTGCGTGGGGTTGCGCTGGCACGACCCCGCGCGAGCGAGCCCTACCTCGAGGACGGGCTTCCACACCTCGAGATGCTGCGCGGTTGACCCGTTTCGGCCGTTCACCCCGGCCGGCAATTGCGCGGGGCCTGTGCGCGTGCTTGGATGCCGATCTATGCGCATGATCCTCGTCGGGCCTCCGGGTGCTGGAAAGGGCACGCAGGCTGCCAGGCTGGTCGACACCTACCGTATCCGGCACATCTCGAGCGGCGACATGCTGCGCGCGTCCGTCAAGGAGGGGACGGCGTTCGGGCTGTCCGCCGACACGTACATGAAGGCCGGCAAGCTCGTGCCCGACGTCGTCGTGATCGGCATGATCCTCGAGCGGATCGCCCGACCCGACTGCGCGGCCGGCTTCATGCTCGACGGCTTTCCGCGTACCGCGCCGCAAGCCGAGGCGCTCGACGCCGCGATGCGCGCCGCGGGGGTCGAGCTCGACGCCGTCGTGCTGATCGAGGTTCCGGACGCGCTGCTCGAGGAGCGCGCTATCGGCCGCCGCACCGATCCCGAGACCGGCGCGATCTATCACCTCACGTACAACCCGCCGCCGGCGAACATCGTCCACCGCCTGGTCCACCGCAAGGACGACACCATCGAGGCGGTGACGATGCGCGTCCAGAAGTACCACTCCGAGACCGCGCCGATCATCCCGTTCTACCTGTCCAGGGGCATCCTCAAGCGGGTCGACGGCGTCGGCGATCCGGACCTCGTCACGCAGCGGATCACCGCGGTCCTGAACAGCTAACGGACGGCTCATGGCAGGCTTTCAGCACTCGATCATCGACGCCAGGTGGCAAGCGTTCTGGGACCGCGAACAGACGTTCAAGACCCCGGCCGATCGCACCCGCCCGAAGTACTACGTGCTCGACATGTTCCCGTATCCGTCGGGAGATGGCCTGCACGTCGGTCACCCCAAGGGCTACACCGCGACCGACGTCGTGGCGCGCGCCAAGCGGATGATGGGGTTCAACGTGCTGCGCGTGATGGGCTGGGACAGCTTCGGGCTGCCGGCCGAGCGCCGGGCCGAGCGCACCGGCGAGCACCCCTCGGTGATCACCGCGCGCAACATCAGCACCTTCAAGAGCCAGCTCCAGAAGCTCGGCCTGTCGTACGACTGGACCCGCGAGCTGACGACCAGCGACCCTCGCTACTACAAGTGGACGCAGTGGATCTTCGAGGTCCTGTTCGAGCGCGGCCTGGCGTATCGCGCCGAGGTCGCGGTCAACTTCTGCCCGGCGCTCGGGACCGTGCTCGCCAACGAGGAGGTCCACGACGGCAAGTACATCGAGACCGGCGATCCCGTCGAGAAGCGGCTGATGAAGCAGTGGATGCTGCGGATCACCGAGTACGCGGACCGGCTCGCCGAGGATCTCGATGGGCTCGACTGGCCGGCCGGCACCTACAAGGCGCAGCGCGACTGGATCGGCAAGTCGATCGGCGCCAACGTCGTGTTCCAGGTCGTCCCGCAGGGATTCCCTCGGGCCACGGAGTCGCGGGGCCCCCACCCCGCGATCGATCCATCGCCCTCGGTCGTCCGCAGCGCCGAAACGATCACGGTGTTCACGACCCGTCCGGACACGCTGTTCGGCGGGACCTGGGTCGTGCTCGCGCCCGAGCATCCGCTGGTCGATGCGATCACGACGCCCGCGCAGCACGGCGCCGTGGCGGCGTACCGCGCAGAGGTCGGCAAGCGCAGCGAGCGCGATCGGATCACCGAGGCCGCCGACGCGCCCAAGACCGGCGTGCCGACCGGCGCGTTCGCCGTGAACCCGGTCAACGGCGAGCACATCCCGATCTGGATCGCCGACTACGTGCTCGCGAGCTACGGCACCGGCGCGGTGTTCGCGTGCCCGGCGGGCGACGAGCGCGACCACGCGTTCGCCAGGAAGTTCGGCCTGCCGATCGTCGAGGTCGTCGCCGGTCCGGCCGGCACCGACGTGCAGGTCGCGCCGTACATCGGCGATGGCCCGCACGTCAACTCCGAGCTCCTCGACGGCCTCCACAACGACGACGCCAAGGCCAAGGTGATCGCCTGGCTCGCCGAGCGCGGGCTCGGCGCCCCGAGCGTGCGCTACAAGCTCCGCGACTGGCTGTTCTCGCGCCAGCGCTACTGGGGCGAGCCGTTTCCGATGATCGAGCTGCCCGACGGCAGCGTCAAGCTCGTGCCCGAGGACGAGCTGCCGGTCGCGCTGCCGCAGATCGACGAGTACAAGCCGACGCCCGACGGCAAGCCGCCGCTCGCGCGCGCGACGGCCTGGCTGGCGACGGTCGATCGCGAGACCGGCCAGCCGGCGCGGCGCGAGACCAACACGATGCCGCAGTGGGCCGGCTCGTGCTGGTACTACCTGCGGTTCCTGTCGCCGGAGCGCGATGACGTCGCGTGGGATCTCGACGAGGAGCGCTACTGGATGCCGGTCGATCTGTACGTCGGCGGCTCCGAGCACGCGACCCTGCACCTCCTGTACGCGCGGTTCTGGCACAAGGTGCTGTTCGACGCGGGCCTGGTGTCGACCAAGGAGCCGTTCCAGCGCCTGATCCACCAGGGCATGATCCACAACACCTCGTTCAAGGATCCGCGCGGCAAGTACCACGGCCCCGACGAGGTCGAGCGCCGCGATTCCGCTTCCTTCATCGATCCGGCCCGGGACAACTTCGCCCGGGTCAGCTCGGTGCGCTGGTACCTCAAGGGCACCGACGACGTCGTCGAGACCAAGCTCGATAAGATGTCGAAGAGCCGCTACAACGTCGTCAACCCCGACGACATGGCGGCCGAGTACGGCGCCGACGCGATGCGGCTGTACGAGCTGTTCATGGGGCCGCTCGAGGACGGCGTCGAGTGGGAGACCGCGGGGGTGTCCGGCACGCGCCGGTTCCTGGACCGCGTGTGGCGGCTGCTCGTCGATCCGGAGGCCGACGCGCTGTCCGGCAAGGTGAACATCGACGCGGCGACCGACAACCGCGAGCTCGAGCGCGCGCTGCACGCGGCGATCAAGAAGGTCACGCAGGCGGTCGGCGATCTGCGGTTCAACACCGCGATCGCCGAGATGATGGTGTTCGTCAACGAGGCCACCAAGGCGACCACCGTGCCCAAGGCCTGGTTCGAGATGTTCGTGAAGATCCTGTCGCCGTTCGCGCCGCACCTCGCCGAGGAGGTGTGGCAGCGCCTCGGTCACACGCACACGATCGCGTTCGAGCCGTGGCCGGCCCACGACGAGGCCAAGCTCGCGCGCGACGTGATGGTCATCGCGGTCCAGGTCGGCGGCAAGCTGCGCGGCCAGATCGAGGTCGCGCCCGACGCGAGCGAGGCCGACATCCTCGCGGCGGCGCAGGCCGACGCCAAGGTCCAGTCGTTCGTCGCGGGCAAGCCGGTCAAGAAGGCGATCTACGTCAAGGGCCGCCTGGTCAACCTCGTCGTGTAGCGCCCGGCCCGCCGGCTGGCCGCATGGGGTCGGGGTTTGGGCTATTCGACGTCGAGCGCGACCCGCAGCGCGGCCCGCAGCGCGGTGAGCTTGGCCGACCCGAGCGTGCCGACATAGTCGGTCAGCTGGCTGCGCGGAAAGCTCGTGAGCACGTCGCACAGGATCGCCGACGCGTGCTTGAGCCCCTCGGCGGGGCCGACCTCGACCTCGCTCGCGAGCCCGCCGCGCTGGGTGTAGACCGGCGCGCAGATCGCGGTGGAGAACCGCGACGCCAGGTGCGCGCCGCGGCTGACGACCACGACGACGCGGCTGCGCTTGGGATCACCGCTGGGGTGCTTGATGCGATACAGCTCGCCGCGCCGGATCTGCGAGCCCCATCGGACGACGGTTCCCTCCTCGGCCCTGGCCGGCCGCGGCCTGGGCACGCGGTACGGCTTACTCGCCAAGCTCGATCCAGGGCTGGTAGCTGAGGAGATCCGCGGTCTCGAGGTTGTACGCGTCGGCGTGCTTGTTCATGATCTCGACGTCGCGGGCGTCGCGCAGCTGCCGCTCGCGCGCGGCCAGGAAGTCCCGCAGCGCCTGCTCGATCACCTCCGAGCGGCTGGACGACTTCGCGAGCTCGTCGATGGCCTGCAGGACATCGTCGGACAGCGTGATCGAGGTCTTGATCTTCATCCTACCAATATCCTACCAGCCGCCGTACCCGCGTCAACGAGATCATCCGACAAATCGCCTGACGCGGTCAGGCCCACCGGGTCAGGCGGACGCGGTGACGCCGGAGACCGCCGTGTTCGCGAGCTGCGTGGCGGCGTTGGTGGTCTCGCGAGCGGTCTTGACGGCGCCGCCGAGGACGCGCTCGGCGCCGGTCAGCGCCTCGCCGGTGGCGTCGTCGATCCGCTGCACCGCCTTGCGGGTGAAGCGGATCGCCGCGGCGGTGACCTTCTCCACCAGCTCGATGCCGTGCTCGACCGTGGTCCGGATCTCGATCCGGGCGTCCTGGAGCACGGCGAGCGTGGTCGACTGGCCCTTGTCGGCGACGTCGAGCGCGAGGTGGACGACGCCGGGCAGGACGCCGAGGCGGGTGGTCGGGGTTTCGATTTTTGGGGTAGCTGGGGTAACCATGGTGGGTGCCTCCTTCATGTGGCCCGCACCATAAGACGCACTGCGTCACGAGGCAGCTACGAGACGTGGCGAGCTGATGACATCTTCTAACGCATCGCGTTGATACAGCCGTAACCAGTGGTGAGCTTGGGGAAATATCGCGCTAAGATGGCGAGATGGAGCCTCCCTTCATCCCCGTCAACGTCGCGGTGCTCACGGTCTCGGACACGCGGACGATCGAGACCGATACCTCGGGTGCGTACCTCGCGGACCGGCTGACCGAGGTGGGCCACCGGATCGTCGCGCGTGCGATCGTCAAGGACGGCGAGCTCGTGATTCGCGCGCAGCTGGCCCAGTGGATCGCCGATCCGGGCGTCGACGTGGTGATCGCCACCGGCGGCACCGGGGTCACGCCGCGCGACGTCACCCCGGAGGCGCTGGCGCCGCTCGTCACCAAGGCGATCCCGGGCTTCGGCGAGCTGTTTCGCTGGATCTCGTACCAGGAGATCGGAACGTCGACGATCCAGAGCCGGGCCGAGGCGGCGCTGTGCGGCCAGACCTACGTGTTCCTGCTGCCGGGCTCGACCGGCGGCGTGCGCACCGGGCTCGAGAAGATCTTGATCCCGCAGCTCGATCACCGCTTGAAGCCGTGCAACTTCGTGATGCTGTTGCCGCGCATCAAGAACGAGCCGACCGGCCTGGGCAGCCGGTGATCAGGGGGATGCGGGGGACGCGAGCCACGTGATACCGTCGATCGAATGAGCTCGCTCGACCTCGCACTTCAGCGTGCGCTCTCGGTCCGGCTGAATCTGCAGATCAGCTTGTCGCAACTGGCGATCGTCGAGGAGTGGATGGATATCCACCTCGATCGCTGGCTCGAGCACCTCCCGATGCCACCCGACATGCCCGACGGTCAGGCAGTGAGCTACCTGGCGATGTTCGGGAGCGACGTCCGCCGGGTGTGGTGGGGGGCGTGGGGCGATCCGCGCGGCTTCATCCCGAAGATGGCCGACTACTTCAAGCTGTGCAACATCGCCAAGAGCGACGCGGCGCTGCTCGACCAGGTCGGCGAGCAGCTCGAGCCCAAGCTGGTCGGCTCGTGGATCGGCGTGTGGGGCGGCAAGGTCACGACCGGCTGGCACTTCCTGGACCCGCACCCGTGGCCCAAGGTCGAGCCGATGTTCGGCACCCACGAGGCGAAGTACCAGCTGAAGAAGTGGGTCGACGATCACCAGATCGAGCGGATCGAGCGGTTCACCCAGTCGATCGGCGACTCGGCGTTCTCCGAGATCGAGCTGGCGCTCCCGGGCGCGACCGTCGACGCGCAGGTCACCGCGCTGTCCGAGGCGTTCGTCCACTTCACGGGCGCGCCGCTCGAGGCCGCGTTCGTGGCCGGGCTGCGCACGATCAACGCGCCGCAGTTCAGCCTCGCGATCCGGATCCGCGGCGGCAAGATCTCGCGCGTCGGGGCGCTGTTGCCGGGCATCGCGCTCGGCGACATCCAGCGGATGTGCGCCGACGCGAACGTCGCGGTCGACGCCCGGCTCGGCAAGCTGGTCGGGGCGCTCGGCGAGGGCATCGCGCGCGTCGAGTACGGCCGCGCCGGCGACCGCGCCGGCGTCGACGTCTACCTCGAGCCGGCCGACGCCGCGACCGGCGCGCCGCCGTCCCCCTCGGGACAAGCGAACTGAGCGCGCCGCGTGTCGCGCGCCGCATACCTGCTCGCGAGCGACGACGCGCTGATCGCGCAATGCGAGGTCGACCGCTACCGGGCCTCGGGCCCCGGCGGCCAGCACCGCAACAAGACCGAGAGCGCCGTCCGGCTCCGCCACAAGGCCTCGGGCACGACCGCGATCGGCGAGGACAGCCGCTCGCAGGCCGAGAACAAGCTCCACGCCGTGCGCCGGCTGCGCGCGGCGATCGCGCTCGAGGTCCGCGAGCCGGTCGGGCTCGACGGCTACGCGCCGTCGCCGCGGCTGGCTGCCCTGGTCGCCGCCGGGACGGCCCCGCTCGGCGCGAAGACCCGGTTGACCGGCGACTACTGGGCGGCGATCGCCGAGCTGCTCGACCTGCTCGTCGCCGGCGAGGTCGAGATCGCCACCACGGCGCAGCGCCTCGGGATCACCACGGGGGCACTCTCGAAGCTGCTGCTGCACGACGACCACGTCGCCCGCGTGGTCAACGATCTACGCCGCGGCCGCGGCATGCGTTCGCTGCGCTAACGGATCGCGCGGAGCAGCTTCGGTGGGATCGAGGCACGGACCTGCATGCCACCCGGCACCGCGGTGCCCTCGAGCCACACCACGCCGGCCTTCTTGATGACCAGCGCGTCGCCGTGCCGGGTGTCGCCGAACGCGAGCCAGGCGACGAGCTCGCCGAGCCACGGCTCGTGGCCGACGACGGCGGTGGTCTCGTTGCGCTCCGCGATCAGCGCGAGCAGCTCGGCGCGCGGTGGCTGCGTGAGCAGGTCGGTCGCGATCGGGCCGTCGTTCGCGATCGGCGCGAGCAGCCCGGCGGTCTGCGCGGCGCGCCGCCACGGGCTGGTCAGGATCCGCTCGAACCGGATCTCGAGCGCGCGCAGGCCGCGGACGGCGCGGCGAAGCCTGGCCTCGCCGGCGCGGGTGAGCTCGCGCGCGGCGTCGGCTTGACCGGGCTCGGCGTCCTCGGCGACCGCGTGGCGAATCACGAACAGCTGCATGGCGGTATTTGACACCCCGGGCGGCACGTGCGAAAGCCGCGGGCATGGGCATGAAAGCAGCACTGATGATGATGCTCGCGGCGGCGGTGGCGTGTGGCGGCAAGGCCGCTCCGGACCAGGGCGGCAAGCCGGCCGAGCTGGGCCAGGACGGCGCCAAGCACGACATGGACCGGGAGATGGGCCGGGAGATGGGCCGGGAGATGGCGGCGATGCCGCCTCCGATCGCCAAGTTTCACGACACGCTGGCGCCGCGCTGGCATGCCCCGCAGGGCCCGCAGCGCATGGCCGACGCCTGCGCGGCGATCGGGCAGCTCCACAGCGATGCCGCCGCCATCGTCGCGGCGCCGGCACCGGCCGGGGCGAACCCGGGCTCGTGGTCGGCGAGCGGCCAGCAGCTCGCCGAGGCGGTCACCGCGCTCGAGGCGACCTGCAAGGCCAGCGATGCGGCGGCGTTCGAGCCGGCGTTCACGCGGGTGCACACCAGCTTCCACCACGCGATGGAGGCCGGCATGCCCAAGCACGACAAGCACGGCAAGCACGGCGACCACGGCGACCACAAGATGTGACAGCGCTCGATCGCTCGCGGAGACAGCGTCACCTGGCACGAGCGGCGTGGTAATCACGCACCATGACCAACGAGCTGTGGCGGCTGGGTGAGCAGTACGCGGGGACGCCGCTCGATCCGGCGGACTGCGATCCGGATCCGATCGTCGAGCTCCGGCGCTGGCTCGACATCGCCGTGGCCGCCGAGCTCCCCCAGGCCAACGCCGTGACGCTCGCGACCGTCGACGAGCGCGGCCGGCCGGCGGCCCGGATCGTCTTGCTGAAGGATCTCGATGATCGCGGCCTGGTGTTCTTCACGAACTACGCCAGCCGCAAGGCCCAGGATCTCGCGGCGCATCCGTTCGCAGCGCTCGTCGCGTTCTGGGAGCCGCTGCATCGCCAGGTCCGGATCGAAGGCGCGATCGAGAAGCTCGAGCCCGAGGCCAGCGACGCGTACTTCGCGTCGCGCCCGCGCGGCAGCCAGATCGGCGCGATCGCTTCACCGCAATCGCGCCCGATCGCCAGCCGCGAGATGCTCGAGCAGTGGGTCGCCGAGGCCGAGCTAGCGATCGGCACGGCCAAGCCGGTGCGGCCCGCACACTGGGGCGGATATCGCCTGGTTCCCGACATGATCGAGCTCTGGCAGGGCCAGCTGTCGCGGCTGCACGATCGGGTGCGCTACCGCCGTGAGCACGCGCAGTGGGTTCGCGATCGCCTGGCGCCGTGAATTGCCTCGCGGGTCGGTAAATCCAACAGCGCGGGTGTGGTGGTGGTAGCGCAACCATCCGAGATCTCTTGACGGTGCAATGGCCCCGGCGTTGCTACATGGGCAACGCGGAGGATCTCGTGCAGCTACCACGATGGGTCATTTCGGTCGTCTGGCCGGTCGTCTGGACGCTCGCCTGGACGCTCGGGGCAGGCGCGTGCAGCGAGACCGTCGGCGGCCAGAAGCCGGTCGGCAAGGCGGTCGACACCGACGCGCAGCTCCAGCGCTACCTGCGCCACGCGTACCTCGATCTGTCGGGCCACGGCCCGAGCGACAGCGAGCTCGGCGACGCGACCGCCCGGCTGCGCGACGCGAGCAACACCGCCGGCGCCCGCGGCGAGCTGGTCGATGACCTGATCGCGAAGGACGCGTTCGCCCAGGTCTGGTTCGGCGAGCTCGAGAACGGGATCTTCGGCGGCAACTCGGTCGATCAGCAGTACACGCTGGTCTGCAACCTCGTGCGCGGGACCACGCCGGCGTGCATGTCCTGCGTGCAGGCCGACGCGTGCACGTGTCCGTGTCCCCCGCTGCAGGCGCTCGGCACCGAGCGTACCCAGCTGCGCGCCTCGGCCGGCGACCTCGGCGGCGGCACCAGGAGCGCGACCATCGAGCGGCGCTACGCGATGGCCGGCGGGTACTTCGCGCTCGCCGGCACGCCCGAGGCGCGGGTCAAGGCGCTGTTCGACGACTTCCTGGCCCGCACCGCCGAGCCCGACGAGGTCGAGAACGGCCGGTCGATGATCTTCGGCTCGATCCTGCCCGGGTCGCCGGCGGGCCTGGTGTTTCACCGGCACGGCGCGTCGTACGCCGATCTGATCGACATCGTGTTCCGCAGCGAGGTCTACCGCGAGGCCATGGTGCGTCGCATGTTCGATCGCTACCTCGCGCGCTCGCCGAGCGCCGGCGAGCTCGCGCACTTCGTGTCCACCCTCGATGCGAACGATCCCGACGCGCGTGGCCTCGTGCGCGCCGTCGTGTCGTCGCGGGAGTACTTCGCCCAATGACCCGCTTCGTCCTCCTGCTTGCCCTGCTGCTCGCGGCCACCGCGTGCGCGACCACCTACGACTACGATCCGGCGACGATCGGCGATCCGGAAGGCGGCGACCGCGCGCCGCGCAGCAAGACGTCGAGCCAGTTCCTGCGCGACGTCTACGCCGATCTGCTGGGCCGCACGCCCGAGACCTACGACTTCACGCTCAAGATCAACGGCGTCACGCAGTTCACGCTGCCGATCGACGAGCAGACCGAGCTGGTCAACGTGCTCGACGGCATCGGCGACGCGCTGCCGATGCGCAACCTGATCGTCAACGGCCTGTTGCACGGGACCGCGGTCACGGTCCCCGACAAGGCCGGCGTGCCGGACGCGCGGGCGTACATCGGCCAGCAGTTCACGCGCCTGCTCGGCCGCGAGCCCAACGTGTACGAGCTTGCGGGCTTCGCCGACGCCTGGGCGCGCGATCCGGCGGTCGGCCCACGCACCATCATCCGCGCGATCGTCGGATCGCGCGAGTACCAGAGCCAGTAGCCAGGTCCGCCAAGGAGAGATGCCAATGAATCGCCGCAACTTCCTCGGGGCCACGCTCGCGGGCCTCGGAGCCGCCGCCACGACCACTGCGCTCGCGCCGCTCGTCAAGGTCCGCAAGGCCCGGGCGGCGACCACCGGCAAGCGCGTCATCATCGTCGGCATCGGCGGTGGCCTGCGGCTCAGCGAGTCGCTCGGCATGGCGCAGGGCGCGACGATGCCCAACCTGTTCGGCACCGCGCCGCTGATCTCGGGGTTCGGGACCTCCGCGGGCGCGCCGAAGATCGCGCCGGAGTACGCGGCGCGGGTCCCGGCGCTGGTGCTGCCGGCGCCGCGCGCGACGCCGCTCTACACCCAGGGCTCGCTGATCACCAACCTGCGCTACGCCGACGGGCCGCCGGGGCACCTGCAGGGCCACGGCTGCCTGCTGTCCGGGTTCTACAACAAGCTCGAGAACCGCGCCGACGCGCACCTGCCGGTGCCGACGGTGTTCGAGCTGCATCGCCGCGAGGCGAACGCCCCGGCCACCGACGCCTGGTACGTCTCGGTGGTCGGCGGGTTCTACCGCGCCCTGATCTCGAGCGACCACCCCGCGTACGGCAGCCGCTACGCCGGTGTGTATCTCCAGCCGCCCGGGGTGATGCAGCCGCTGGCCCCGATCATCGCGAGCGGCAAGCGGACCCTCGATCTCAGCACGACGAGCATCACGCTGCCGGCGATCCCGTCGGACCCGGCCGAGGACGCGGCCGCGGCCAAGCTGACGAGCATCCTCGACGGCAACACGCCCGCGTTCCCGACCGGCGACGCCACGGTGCACCTGTCGCCCGGCGACAACACGCGGATCCAGGCCCACCTCGCCGAGATCTACGCCGATCCGACCTACCAGAAGTTCTTCCCCCAGAGCTTCGGGATCGGCCTGCGCAAGGCCGATGGCACGGGAATCGACGCGACCAACGACGGCCGCACGATCTATCACGCCGAGCGCGTGCTCGCGCGGTTCCGCCCGTCGGTCATGGCGATCACGCTGCTCGACGTCGACGCCTGCCACACCGACTTCAACGCCTACCTGCGCGCGCAGCAGCTCGCCGACGCGGCGGTCACGCACCTGTGGGACGCAATCCAGGCCGACCCCGAGCTGCGCGACACCACGACGATGATCGTGATGCCGGAGCACGGCCGCCACCTGTTCATGAACGGCAACAACACCGACAGCCTGGGCCGCTCGGGGATCGACCACGGCCAGGGTGACAACGGCGACCGCGACGTCTGGATGCTGGCGCTCGGCCCCGACATCAAGCGCAACGCGGTGATCGCGCCGACCGGGATCACCCAGGCCGGCCGCGGCTCGGGCCGCTACGAGACGATCGACGCGATCATGACGGCGATGAGCGTGCTCGGCCACGACACCGCGATGAAGTCGGAGCTCACCGACCACGGCGCGCGGCCCGGGCTCGTGGTCCAGGAGGTGATGCGATGAAGGCGATGCAGGCGATGCTGTGCGCCGCGGTGGCCATCGCCGCGTGTGGCGCCGCGTGTGGCAACGACCACGCCGAGCCGGACGTCGGCGACGAGGCCACGGACGACGATCCGCTGGCGGTCACGAACACGCCGCCGGCCGGCAGCCTCGACGACCTGCACCAGCGGATCTTCGCGAACCGCTGCTCGGGGCAACCGGGGCTGTGCCACAACGGCCAGTTCGAGCCCAACCTGTCGACCCCGGCGATGACCTACGCCTACCTGGTCGGCCGGCCGGGGCTCGAGAAGGCCGACCGGCTGCGCGTCAAGCCGGGCGACGCGGCGGGCAGCCTGATGGTCGACAAGCTGCGCAACCGCGGCGGCGTGGCGACCCAGATGCCGCTCGGCGCCGAGCCGCTCGACGAGGCCGACATCAAGGCGCTCGAGGCCTGGATCGACGCCGGGGCGTTGCGCGCACCCGGTGCCGCGCCGGCGCCGCTGCTCAACAACCCGCCGCACCGGCCGGAGATCGGGATCTTCGACGCCGGCGGCACGCGGCTCGACGGCACCGGCGCGGTCCGCGTCACCGCCGGCACGACCCTCGTGCTGCGCCACAGCGTGCAGGACTTCGAGACCCCGGACGCGGCGATCCCGTTCGCGGCGGTGATCCTCGCCGCGGCCGACGGCCGCGACGTCGTGCTCGACGCGACCGCGACCGATCCGCAGCTCGGGCGCACGACCTACGACGCGAACGGCCCGATCAGCAAGGGCGATCGCCTGAACTACCTGCGCAGCTGGACGATCGGCTCGACGCTGACCCTGTACGACACCCAGCTGAAGACCCGCGCGGACGTCCCGGCGCGCGGCCAGGTGGTCACCGTGCTCGTCGTGTACCTCGACGCCACGACCCAGGGCATCGCGGCGCTCGAGTTCGGCGCGTCGCAGATCCAGATCCAGTGACCGCCATGACCTGCCACCTGCCGAGGAGCGCCCCGATGAAGCCCGCGATCTTGCTCGTCCTGTGCCTCGCCTGCTTCGCCTGCCTCGCCGCCTGCACCGACGACCCGGCGCCGAGCGCGGCGATCGAGGAGGTGACCCCCGACCAGCTGACGCCGTCGGACGACACGCTCGACGATCTGACGATCGAGCTGCGCTACGACGACCGCGACGGCGATCTCGGCGGCGGCGTCGCCGAGGTCTATGACTGCCGCGCCGAAGGCGTGATGATCGAGCTTCCGATCCCGCCGATCGCCGCGGACGCCGGCCGGCACATCACCGGGACGCTGGATCTCCACGTCAACGACATCGGCGCGATCACCTCCACGGCGCTGCCGCCGGTGTGCGCCGAGCTGGGCGTCCCGGAGCTCGCGGCGAACGCGGCGGTGTTCTGCGTGGTCCTCGCCGACGCGGCCGGCCATCGCGGCGGTGGTGATTGCACGCAGCCGATCGAGCTCGCGCCGTAGCGCCGGCGCAGCGGGCGTCGGCGCGGCGCATCGGTGCTACAGCTTCCCGTATGCGTCAGCTCCTCGTGGCCACGTTGGTCCTCGCTGCATGTCGTGACCGGCCGGCGGCGCCGCCGGTGGACCGGGGTAGCGCCGGGGCCCATGAGGCCGCCGGTTCCGCCGGGTCCGGCAGCACCGCCGACGTCGATCCGTGGAGCGCGCCGCCCCCGGCCAAGGTCGCCGACACCCCGGCGGCGCGCCAGCAACGCGCCGAGGCCGCGCTCGGCCGGGTCGCGGCGATCAAGCCCGAGGTCGCCAGGCTGCGCGGGCTCGCGTTCGACCGCGAGGTCCCGACCCACTACCAGAAGGCCGGCGACTTCCAGGCGTTCGTGCGCCGCGAGATCGCCAAGGAGCTCCCCGCCGCGCGGTCGCGCGACCTGTCGGCCGCGCTGGCGCACATCGGCTTCCTGGTCCAGCCGATCGACATCGCCCAGGTCGCGGAGCAGGCGATGACCACGCAGGCCGGCGCCTACTACGATCCGGCCGCCAAGGCGTTCTTCCTCGTGATGGTGCCCGACAACACGCTGATGCTCGATACGATGTCGGCGCACGAGCTGACCCACGCCCTCCAGGATCAGCACTTCGATCTGACCCGGTACCTGCCGAACGACGGCATCGACGATGACGCCGCCACCGCCCGGCGGTTCGTCGCCGAGGGCGACGCGACGTTCGTCATGCTGCTCTATGCGATGCACGGCGTGCTCGGCGACACGATCTCGCCGGCGGTCATGGGGATGCTGCGCAAGCAGATCACGACGTTTGCCGCGATGGACATCGCCGCGCTCGAGGAGATGACCCGATCGCAGTCCGCGGCGTTCGGCATCATGGACGCCGAGATCAAGAAGGCGATCGACGCGATGGACGACATCCCGGCCACCGTGCTCGTGCCGATGCTCGACTCGTACATGAAGGGCGCGCTGGTCGCGCTGACCGCGTACGATCACGGTGGCTGGCCGGCCGTCGACGCGCTCTACCGCGACCCGCCGGCATCCACCGAGCAGGTGCTCCACCCCCAGGCCAAGCTGTTTCCGACCCGCGAGCGCCCGCACCGCGTCACGTTCGCCCGGACGGCGGATCCCGAGCTCACCGGCAACGTGCTCGGTGAGCTGCAATGGCAGATCTACTTCTCGCTGTGGAAGTCGCCGCACGCGGCCGAGGCATCCGAAGGCTGGGCCGGCGACCGCTACCGCGTGACCCGCCGCAAGGACGGCCGCCTGATCGGCCGGATCGCCACGACGTGGGACACCGCGGAAGACGCCGAGCAGTTCGCGAGCGCCTACCTCGCCAGCCTCGCGGTGCGGTTCCCCAGCGCCGGCACGAGCGCCCCGGCGGCGGGCTTCGCGCGGACGGGCGGCGGACGGGTGTTCGTGCGGACGGCTGGCACGCGGGTGTTCATCGTCGATGGCGCCGACGATGCCGGTGCGCTCGACGCGCTGGCTCGCACGACGACGTTCGACTGATCCTCGCTGCTCCCTGCTCGCTGCTCCCTGTTCCCTGCTCCCTGTTCCCTGTTCCCTGCTCCCTGTTCCCTGCTCCCGCGGGCGCAGGCTCGGGAGATCGCGGACACGCGCGCTGGCGACGCGGGGTTGGGTCCCGTGCTCGTCCGTTAACCGCCGTATCGCGATGGAGGTTTGCGCCATCTCCACGACCCACCGGCGTTCGACCACCCGGCCGTGCAATTTATCTCGCACGGTGACCCACCCCGCGTCGCTGCGCTGCGCGTTGTCGTCGTCACGCCCTGCTGCACGGCGGTGCACTTCCGGGCCTGGCCGAGCCCGTTGCTGCGCTGTCGTCGTCACGCCCCGCTGCACGGCGGTGCACTTCCGCCTGGCCGAGCGCGTTGCTGCGCTGCGCGTTGTCGTCGTCACGGCCCGAGCACGCGAGCTGACGTCATCGGGTAGGGGGTGAAGCGAGGCTTGACATCGTGTAGATCGTACACCATGTTAGTGTTCGATGAACACGATCTAGGCGGCAAGCGCGGCGGTGACCGGCGCGCGGCATGTGCGGGTGGCGCGAAATGGCCAGGACGCGGCGGCGAGCTGGGTTGGCGACGGGGCCGGGGCGATCGTTGTCTGCGACGGCTGTGGGTCCGGGGCGAGCTCGGAGGTCGGGGCGCGGCTGGGGGCGCAGCTGGTGATCGGGGCGATCGCGGCGCGGCTCGCGCGCGGTGAGCGGCCGGGCGAGCTGTGGAGCGGCGTGCGGGATGAGGTGGTGGCGGTGCTCGCGCGGCTGGCCGAGGCGATGCCGGGGGAGCGCGCGATCGCGATCCGCGAGCACTTGCTGTTCACGGTTGTCGCGGCGGCCGTGGCCGGCGAGGAGGCCTGCGTGTGGGCGATCGGCGACGGGGGATATGTCCTGGGAGACCGCGTGCGCGGGCTCGGCCCGTTCGCCGACAACCAGCCGCCGTACCTCGCGTATGACCTGCTCGGGATGCCGCAGGTGGGGCACATGGAGGTCGGCGACGCGCGCGGTGGCTCGGTGGTGGTCGCGACCGACGGAGTCGCGGAGCTCGGGCTCGCGGAGCTGGTCGATGCGCGGACGCTCGCGCACCCCGATGGCCTGCGCAGGAGGCTCGCCGTGCTCGCGCGCGGCAGCGAGCGGATCGACTGGGACGCGCGGCGGATCGTGCGCACGCCCGCGGCGCTGCAGGACGACGGCGCGGTCGCCGTCTTGCGGTGGCAGTCCAAGGGGTTGTCGCCGTCCAGGGGGGTGTCATTGACCGAGGGCGATCGAGCGAACGCGAGGCAGCCGTGAGCCGCACGGTGTGGATCGACGGCGCGCGCGTTGCGCTCACGCCGCAGGCGCTGCTCGGCCAGGGCGGCGAGGCCGAGGTCTACGATCTCGGCGACGGCCGGTGGTCAAGTGGTGGAAGCCGGCCGATCACCCCGACTTCGCCGGCTCGCCCGAGGCCCAGGTGGCCGCGGCGCACCGGCTCGCCGAGCGGCCGGCCAAGCTGCGCGCGCTGCCCGGCAACCTGCCGCCCGAGGTCGTCGTGCCGTGCGGGTTCGCGCTCGCGGGGCGGCGCTCGGCCGAGGTCGTCGGCTGCCTCTTGCCCCGGGTCACCGGCGAGCCGCTGCACTCGTACGGCGAGCCCCGGTGGCGGCGCGATCATCCGATCGATGGCGTTGACCTCGTCGCCGCGTTGATCGCGATGCACGACGCGATCGATCGGCTGCACCGCGCGGGGGTCGTGATCGGCGACTGCAACGATCTCAACGTCCTGGTCGACGGCCGCCGCGTCCACCTGATCGACGTCGATAGCTACCAGTTCGGCGGCTACACGTGCCCGATGTTCAGCGAGCGGTTCGTCGATCCGCGGATCGGCGGCGTGCTCGCCGGGCTGACCCGCGCGTGGGCCGGGGCCCGGCTCGGCGTCGGGTTCTATCGGGCCGGCGGCTACGCGGTCGGCTTCGTGTTCCACCCCGGGCGCGGCGTGCTCGACGATCGCGTCGCGCTGCCGCCGATCCGCGGCCAGCTCGTTGCCGCGCACGCGACGATCGGCGACGACCGCGCGTGGCTGTGGCTGACCTTGGCCGCGGCCGGCCGGCTCACGACCACGTGCGTCGTGATCGGCGCCGATGCGTCGGTGCTCGCCGCCGATGCGCTCGCCGATGCGCCCTGGCTCGCCGGGATCACCGGCGCGTGCGCGGCGGGCCCCCACCTGTTCGTGCCGACCGACGACGGCGTCGCGCGCGTCGAGATCGTGCAAGGCGCCATCGTCCAGACCCGTACGTTCGCCGAGACCGCGCCGCTGGTCGCCGCCGGCGATCGCCTCGCCCTCCACCCCACCGGCCTCGATGCGATCCGTCGCCATGACGCGATCCGCATGCACCTCACCTGAAGGAGACATCATGTCCGTGACCCCGTTACCCCTCCCGAGCTTGTTCGACCCGCGGCGCGCCGCGGAGTACGGCTACCGCCCCGACGCCGCGGCCGTGGCGTCCGCCGCCGCCGACTGGCGCAAGCAACACCAGGTCCGCCCGTCGGCCTCCGATGAGACCCGCGTCCATCTGGTGCTGATCGACGTCCAGAAGGACTTCTGCTTCCCCGAGGGCACGCTCTACGTCGCCGGTCGCTCCGGCACCGGCGCGATCGACGACGCGCGGCGGATCGCCGAGCTGGTCTATCGCAACCTCGGCGTGATCACCGAGATCACGGCGACGATGGATACTCACCTGGCCTACCAGATCTTCTTTCCGAGCTTCTGGCTCGACCAGGCCGACGCGCCGCTGACCGCGCACCGCGTGGTCACCTCCGAGCAGATCGCCGCCGGCGACGTGCGGCCGAACCCCGCGATCGCGAAGTGGCTGTGCGGCGGCAACTACACCTGGCTGTGCAAGCAGGTCCTGCACTACACCCGGGAGCTCGAGCGCGCCGGCAAGTACCAGCTCTACCTGTGGCCGCCGCACTGCCTGCTCGGCTCGGACGGCCACGCGCTCGCCGGCATCGTCCACGAGGCGCGGCTGTTCCATTCGTTCGCGCGGACGGCGCAATCGAACGTCGAGGTCAAGGGCGGCAATCCGTTGACCGAGAACTACTCGGTGTTGCGGCCCGAGGTGCTGTCGCGGTTCGACGGCGCGGCGCTCGCGCAGCGCAACACGGGCTTCGTGCAGACGCTCCTGGCGGCCGACGCCGTCGTGATCGCGGGGCAGGCCGCGAGCCACTGCGTGAAGAGCACGATCGACGACCTGCTCGGCGAGATCGCCGCGCACGATCCGGCGCTCGCGAGCAAGGTCTACCTCGTCACCGACTGCATGTCGGCGGTCACCGTCCCGGACGGCAAGGGCGGGCTCGCCGCCGACTTCACCGCCGACGCCGAGGCCGCGCTGCAGCGGTTCGCCGACGCCGGCATGCACCTCGTCACCTCGACCACCCCGGTCGCCAGCTGGCCGGGCCTCCGGCTGTAAGGAGCACCATGTCGAAACCGAAATCCAAGGATGACACCGACCCGGGCGTCAAGCAGCTGCTCGCCGACGCCCACGATCAGGGCGCGCTGTCGGCCCGGTCGCTCGCCGCGCTCGACGTGGTCGATGTCGGCGCGCAGATCCAGGCCGGCCTCGGCGTCACGATCGACGACGTCGCCGCGAGCGAGGTCGTGCTGGTCACGATGATGCCCGACGACTCGCAGTCGATCGCCCAGGCCGGCAACACCTGTGCGGTGCGCGATGGCCACAACTTCGTGCTCGACGCGCTCGGCAGCTCGAAGCAGTCGGGCGAGGTGCTCGCGCACACGCGCTACCTCAATGGCCACGTGCTGTGCCCCTACATCGCGCTCGACCACGCGGTGAAGATGACGCCGGCCAACTACCACCCGCACCTGGGCACGCCGCTCTACGACCAGGTCGTGGTCGTGCTCGGGACGGTGATCGCCAAGGTGCAGGAGCTGTCGCAGGCCGGCATCGCCGTACGCACTGTCACGCTGATCATCACCGACGGCGGCGACTACGGCTCGACGCGGATGAAGCCGGCCGACGTCAAGGCGATCGTCGACGACATGCTCGCCCAGGAGCACCACATCGTCGCCGCGATGGGGATCAGCGACGGCTCGACCGACTTTCGCGCCGTGTTCCGCGCGATGGGCATCCCGGATCGCTGGATGCAACTGAGCAATCGATCTCCTGCGATCCCCGTCGGCGTTCTTCGCAACGTCGAAGACAACGGGATGGCGACGCGCCGGGCGACATTGCGCACATACAAGGCCCGCGCTCGAGGCCGAACCGGTCAGTTGATGGCGACCTCCTGACTTCCTCGGGTCGTACCGACCGCCATCACGTCAACCGAGGCCGGCCCCTGGCCGGCTCCCAACTACTTGATCCGGAGTCTCTCATGCGCAGTTCTCATCTTCTCAAGTGCATCCTGTTCGTTTCCCTGGTGGGTTCATCGGCCGCGCTGGCCGCGACGACCGATACTGTTTCGCTCAGCGGGAGCATCGCGTCCACCCTCTCGGTCGCCGCTACCGATACCGCGGGCGCGACCTCGCTCGATCTCTCGGCGGGCGAGAAGATCGCGCAGGTCGCCGACGTCAACATGAGCACCAACAATGACGCCGGGCTCACGCTGACGGCGACGGCGGGCAACCTGAGCCATACGGGTACCGACATCGCGTTCCAGGTCACGAGCGTCGCCGACGGCGCCACCGCCCCCGATAACACCGGGTTTGCGGCTGGCACCCACACAACCACGGCCGCTCGCGGTTCGACCGACAAGGATCTGTACATCCTGTACAACCCGGCGGGGACGGAGGGGGCCGGTGCCTATACCGGAAGCATCGCTCTGGACGTCACGGACAACTAACCGCCGCCATGAGGTCCCCGGCGTGCTCGATGTATCTCGTTGCGGTGCTCTCGCTGGCAGCGCCCGCGCGGGTGTTCGCCCTGCCGGCGGTGACCGCGACCGCGGCCGCCGGTGTCCTCAACCTGGACCTCGACGGGGAAGGCAGCGCCTCGACGCACATCGTGAAGGTCGCGGACCTCTCGCTCTCGGACGGCGGGGCGAACGGGATCGAGGTGACGATCTCCTCGGGCTCGCTGACCAAGGCTGGTGGTGAGCCGGTGGCATTCCAGGTGGCGGTCGTCGAGCGCGGCGCGGCCCAGCCTTCCTCGGGCGATTTCACGGCGGTGTCGGGGTCGTTCTCGACCGGCGCGTCGGCCGAGAAGGATCTCTATATCAAGTATCTGCCTGCCTCGTTGCAGGATCCAGGCGTATACGCCGCGGATATCGATATCCATGTTTCCGATAAACCGTAGCTCCGAGCACGTCATGAAATCCATGATCTTCATCATTGCCACTGCGGTGGCGGTCCAGCTCGTGGGAGAGCCCGCCAGCGCGGCGTATCAGTTTCAGCCGATCTCGCGCGTGTTCTCGCCCACGGGCTCGAAGGCGACGCAGTCGTTCGAGGTCGTGAACAGCGGCAAGGCCCGGGTCGCCCTCACGGTGTCGTTCGCGACGCTCGAGCGCGACGAGGGCTATGTCGAGACCAACCGGGACGCCGAGGATGAGTTCCTCGCGTACCCCGCCCAGATGATCCTGGAGCCCGGGGCCCGGCAGACCCTGCGGGTGACCTGGCTCGGGCCCCCGAAGCCTGCGCGCGAGCTCACCTACCGCATCATCGTCACCCAGGTTCCGATCGAGCGGCTCGATCCCACCAGGGCCGATGAGCCTACCAAGGGCCAGGTGCGGATCATGCTCAGCTACCGCGGGACCCTGTTCATCCGGCCTCCCAGGGCCGCGCCGAGGGTCGTGCTTCGGGGCGCGGAGCTCGCGACCGGCGCGGACGGCGGCCACGCCCTCGCGCTCACCCTCGAGAACGCCGGCACGGCGGTCGGGCTCGTGA
>Ga0137459_1000088_pt1 | contig 30670 bp, 29 predicted proteins | sample EasRivERMGT700_2_FD_104908 | JGI IMG/M metagenome (GOLD analysis project Ga0137459, IMG submission 104908) | Soil microbial communities from meander-bound floodplain in the East River, Colorado, USA - East River MetaG ERMGT700_2 | ecosystem: Environmental > Terrestrial > Soil > Floodplain ...
CAATACGATCCGGGATCCGCGTAGTTCGCGAAGCGGGTGTGCTGGCCGAGGAAGGTGAGCCTCACCAGCCCGATCGGCCCGTTCCTCTGCTTGCCGACGATGACCTCGGCGACCGCGCGCTGATCCTCGGGCAGGTCGGGCTTGTAGACCACCTCGCGGTAGATGAACAGGATGACGTCGGCGTCCTGCTCGATCGCGCCCGACTCGCGAAGGTCCGAGAGCTGCGGCCGCTTGTCGGTGCGTTGCTCGAGCGAGCGGTTGAGCTGCGATAGCGCGAGGACCGGGCAATGGAGCTCCTTGGCGAGCGCCTTGAGGCCGCGCGAGATCTCGCTGATCTCCTGCTCGCGGCTCGCCTTGGCGGCCTGCGGCGAGCCGCGCATCAGCTGGAGGTAATCGATCAGGATCAGGCCGAACTTCTTGTCGCCGAACAGCTCCTTGTTCGAGCGAAACCGGCGGGCGCGGGCGCGCAGCTCGCGGAGCGAGAGCGCCGGGGTATCGTCGATCAGGATCGGCGCCTTGGACAGCGAGGCCGCGGCGTAGGTCAGGTTCGTCATGTCCTGACGCTGGAGCTGGCCGCGACGCAGCGCGGACGAATCGACCCGTGCCTCCGAGCACAGCATGCGCTCGGCCAGCTGGGTCGACGACATCTCGAGCGAGAACACCAGGCACGGCCAGCCCCCGGCGGTCGCGGCGTTCTGCGCGAGCGACATCGCGAACGAGGTCTTGCCCATCGCGGGGCGCGCCGCCAGGATGACGAGCTCGGTGGGCTGAAGTCCGGCGGTGCGGCTGTCGAGATCGGCAAACCCGGTCGGCACCCCGGTGATGCCGTCGGGTGACTTGAAGCGCTCGTCGAGCGAGCTGAACACCTTCTTGACCAGGCTCTTGATCGGCTCGGGGCCCGACTTGTCGCGGCGCTGCGTGACCTCGAAGATCTTGGCCTCGGCGTCGTCGAGGTAGTCGCGGACCTCCAGGTTGTCTTCGTAGCCACGCTCGGAGATCTCGCCGGCGGCGAGCATCAGCTTCCGTGCCTGGTGCTTGTCGGTCACGATCTCGGCGTACGCGACCACGTTGTCGACCGTCGGCACGCGGAGGGTGAGCTCGCCGAGGAACGCGACCCCGCCGATCGCGTCGAGCTTACCGGCCTTCTCGATCTCGTTCTCGAGGGTGACCACGTCGACCGGCCGCGCGGCGGCCTCGAGGTTGCGGATCGCCTGGAACACCACCTTGTGGCGGTTGTCGTAGAAGTCTTCGACCTCGATGGTGTCGAGGTGGGTCAGGACCTCGTTGCGCAGGATGATACCGCCCAGGATGCTGGCTTCAGCCTCCACGTTGTGCGGCAGCACTCGACGGTCGCGACCCATCGCAGACCTGCGCGCTGACTACTTGTCTTTGCCGACGACCCAGAACTTCAGCGTCGCGACCACGCCTGCGGCGAGCCGGACCGGCACCTCGTACTTGCCGAGGGCCTTGACCGCCTGATCGAGGTGGATCGTGCGGTGGTCGAGATCGACACCCGCGCGCTTGAGCTGCTCCGCGATGTCCCGGTTGGTGACCGAGCCGAACAGCTTTTCGTCCTCGCCGACCATGCGCTCGAACTGCAGCGTCATGCCGTTGATGCGCGCCGCGATCTCGGTCGCGCCCGCGCGCTCCTTGGCGACCTTGCGCTCGATCAGCAACTTCTCGTGATCGAGCCGGTTCTTGTTGCGCACCGTGGCGCTGACGGCGAGGCCGCGCGGCACGAGGTAGTTGCGGCCGTAGCCAGGGCGGACCGAGACCAGCTCCCCGGCCTTGCCGAGGTTCTGGACGTCTTGCGTGAGGATGATTTGCATCGCCATGATGGTTCCTCTTCAGTCCCCGGTGACCGAGAACGGCAGGAGCGCGAGCATGCGCGCGCGGCGAATCGCGGTCGAGATCACGCGCTGCTGGCGCGCGCTCGCGCCGCTGATCCGGCGCGGGATCATCTTGCCGCGATCGGTGACGAACGAGCGCAGGATCTGCGGGTTCTTGTAGTCGATCTTGTCGACGACCTCTTGCGGCAGCAGCTTGCGGCGCGCGCCGGCGCCACGTCCGCCCTTGCCGCCGCGGCGGTCGTCGCCGTCGCGATCGAGACCTTCATCGGGTGCATCCATACGGGTCGACATGGCTTACTCCTTGTCCTCGGCCGGCGGGGTCGGCGGGGTCGGGTCCATCGCGGGGACGTCCTCGAAATCATCGCCGCCGAATTCATCGTCATCGTCCGACGGCGACTCGTCGGAGCCGCGCGACAGGAACAGGTCCTCTTCGTCGGCCGCGGTCTGCGCCGCCTTCTCGAACGAGGTGTCGTCGATCTCGGTCGGCCGCGCGCCGACGTCGACGTCCTCGTCGACCTTCACGGTCAGGTAGCGGATCACCGAGTCAAGCATGCGCAGGTTGCGCTCGGTCTCTTCGACGACGCCGGGCTGCGCGAGGTACTGCCAGTACAGGTAGATCCCCTTGCGCTCCTTGGCGACCTCGTACGCGAGGCGGCGCTTGCCCCAGTTATCGACCTTGATGACCTTGCCACCCATGCCCTCGATCACGCCCTTGATGCGGGTGTTGACCTCGGCGACGCCCTCGTTCGGCGTGTTCGGGCGCAGGATGTAGACCGTCTCGTATTCGCGGGCCGTGTTCGGCTTGTCGCGCAGGGATTGCAGTCGTGCCATGTCGTGCTTCCTCGTGGACCTAGCGTGAAAGTAGGGGCCGCCGGTGAGCGACCGAGGGGGTTCGAGAGCGGGGTCTATATCACGTGGCCGTCCCGGGAGACGAGAGCTTCGGGCGTGTGTTGTGCTGATTCATCGCCGGGCCGATGCCCCTGGCGAGGACGGCCTGGATGTCCTCGCAACCGGCCTTGATCATGGCGGTCACGACGCCGGCGTGGGCCGGGGGAAAGTCGGAGAGCACCCAGCCCGCGACGGCTTGCCCGCCGGCGCCACCCCCCGGGGGCAGCCTGGGATCGCGCCCGACGCCCATTCGCAGCCGCGCGAACGCGCCGCCGCCGAGCTGCTCCATCATCGAGCGCAGGCCGTTGTGGCCGCCGTGGCCGCCGCCGCTCTTGAGCCGGACGACGCCGAGCTCGAGATCGATCTCGTCGTGGACCACCAGGATGCGGTCGGGCTCGATGTGATGAAAGCCCGCGGTGCGCTGCACGGCTCCGCCCGACAGGTTCATGAACTCCATCGGCTTCAGCAGCACGGCGCGCTCGCGGCCGCGCTCGGTCGTGATCAAGCCGCTGGTCGTGTCGCCGCCAAGCCTGCCGGTCTTCCAGGCCGGCAGCCCATGGCTTCCCGCGAGCTCGTCGACGACCTGAAAGCCGATGTTGTGGCGGTTGCGGGCGTACTTCGCACCGGGGTTGCCCAGGCCGACCACTAGCCACATGACGGGCGACTACTTCTTCGCGGGCTTCGCGGCCGCGGCGGGTGCGGCCTTTCCGGCAGGCGCCGCCTTGGCGTCCTTGGCCGGAGTGGCACCCTTGGCATCCTTGGCCGGAGCGGCGGCGGCGGCCGGAGCGGCGGCGGTGGCACCCTCGGCCGGGACCGTCCCCTCGGCCGTGGTCGGGGTCTTGTCCTCTTCCGGCGCCGCGCAGGTGACGACGGCGAGGTCGCGGCCGGTCACGCTCGCAACACCGCTGGGCAGCGTGATCGTGCTGACGTGGATGACGTCACCGATCTCGAGCGGCGAGACGTCGACCGAGAGCTTGACCGGGATGTCGTTCGGCTTCGCGCGCACCGTGAGGCTGCGCAACACGATCCGGAGCTGGCCGCCGTTGATCGTGCCCTTCGGCTTGCCGGTGAACTCGAGCGGGACTTCCGCGCGAACTTCCTTGTTCGGATCGATCGCGAGCAGATCGACGTGCGTGACGTCGCGGCGCACGACGTCGACCTGGAAGTCCTTGACCAGCGCGTGCAGGGACCGCGGCGCCGCGCCACCCTCGATGGTCAGGCTGATCACGGTGTTGCGCTTGCGCACCGGGTCGAGCGCGCCGCGGAGCTGCTTGACGTCGACGGTGATCGGCAGCGGGTCGATCCGACCATCGACCGACGCGCCGTAGCAAACGCCCGGGACCTTACCTTGAGCACGGAGCTTGCGCGCACCTCCCTTACCAGAGCGATCGCGAAGCGTGACAGTGAGCTTTCCGACTTCCATGACGTTCTTTCTTGCTGGCTTTGGGCTGGCTTTGGGCTGGTTGGCCGGCGTTGCTGGGTCCCGACTAGACGAACAAACTGCTGATCGAATCACCGTGGTGGATGCGCTTGATCGCCTCACCGAGCAGGCGCCCGACGCTCTTGACGCGCACCTTGCTACACGCCATCCCGATCTCGGTGAGCGGGATCGTGTTGGTGACCACGACGTGCTGGAGCGGCGAGTCGTCGATCCGCTGCACGGCCCTGCCGCTGAACACGGCGTGGCTCGCGCACGCGCTGACGCTCGCGGCGCCAGCGTTGATGATCGCCTGCGCGGCGTTGGTCAGGGTGCCGGCGGTGTCGATGATGTCGTCGACGATCACCGCCTTCTTGCCGCGAACATCACCGACGATGTTCATGATCTCGGAGACGTTGGGCGCGGGGCGCCGCTTGTCGATGATCGCGAGCCCGGCGCCGAGCCGCTTCGAGAACGCGCGCGCGCGCTCGACGCCCCCGGCGTCGGGCGACACGACGATCGTCTGCTCGCCGCCGAAGCCGAGCACGCGGAGCTCGTCGATCAACACCGGCATCGCGTAGAGGTGATCGAACGGGATGTCGAAGAAGCCCTGGATCTGTCCGGCGTGGAGATCCATCGCGAGCGCGCGACCGGCGCCCGCCGCGGTGATGAGGTTCGCGACCAGCTTCGCGGTGATCGGCGTGCGTGGCTTCGCCTTACGATCCTGCCGCGCGTAGCCGAAGTACGGGATGATCGCGACGATGCTGCCGGCCGACGCGCGCTTGAGGGCGTCGATCATGATCAAGAGCTCCATCAGCGCTTGATTGGGCGGTGAGCAGGTGGGCTGCACGACGAAGCAGTTGACGCCGCGCACGTTCTCACCGACCTCGACGTAGATCTCGCCGTCGGAGAAGTGCGTGACATCGGCGCGGCCGAGCGGAATCTCCACGAACTTGCAGATCTCATCTGCGAGTGCGCGATTCGAATTGCCCGTGAAGATCGATAACGATTTCAGCACCGCGAACCACCGGTCAGGACGGCGATCTACCAGTCCAGAGGCCTTGGCGTCAAGGGTCGCCTCTCAGTTCGCCGCAGCTAACGCCGCAGGATCACGCCGATCATGCGTGTGGTGCCGCCGGTTCGCCGGGGACCGGCAGCCCGAGCTGGCGCGCTCGCGCGAGCAGCGCCTCGACCACCGGTGCGGCGACGTCGCTGGCTTCCTCCACCAGCATCACGGGGACACCGTCCTGGATCGGATAGCGCAGCCGTGACGCCGGGCACAGCAAGAACGCATCGGCCTCGTCGCGATCGGCCTCGCCGCGCGGAAAGTACACCAGCGGCTGCTTCGACTTCGGGCAAACCAGCACCTCGAGGAGATCCTTGGGCAACACGCGCATCTCCTAGCACGAGACGCCCGGCGAGCGGCCCGAAACGCCGGAGCGAAAAAAACCGAGGCGCCGGAGCGCCCCGTCGTGGCCCCGACGGCGGGGCTCGACCCCGCCGCGGAAGCGGTTTACTGCGTCAGCGAGCTGATCAGCTTGAACTCGACGCGGCGGTTCTTCGCGCGCGCGGCGTTCAGCTTGCCGGCCTTGAGGTCCTTCGGGTCCTCGACGGGAACCGTGTCGCCGTAGCCCTTCGCGGTCAGGCGTGGCTCTTCGATGCCCTTGCCGACGAAGTAGGCCTTGACCGAGTCAGCGCGGGATTGCGACAGCGACTGGTTGTCGGGGTACTTGCCACCCGCCTTGAGCGGCTGATCGTCGGTGTGGCCCTGGATCTCGAGCTTCAGATCGCCGAACTCCTTGAGCACCGCGACGGCCTTGTCGAGCGTCGCGTTCGAGGTGGGCTGGAGGGCCGCGTCGTTGACCTTGAAGTTGATGCCCTGGATGACGCCGGTGAACTGCTTCAGCTTTGCCGGGATCTCGTCCGGGCAGCCGTCCGCGTCCTGGAAGCCGTTCTTGGTCTCGGGCTCGGTCGGGCAGCGGTCGTCCGCATCGAGCACGCCGTCGCCGTCGTTGTCCGGATCGGGGCAGCCGTCCTCGTCCTGGAAGCCGTCCTTGTCCTCGGGCTCGTTCGCGCACTTGTCCGCCGCGTCGGCGATGCCGTCACCGTCGTTGTCCGGATCGGGGCAGCCGTCGTCGTCCTGGAAGCCGTCCTTGTCTTCCGGCTCGTTCGCGCACTTGTCCGCCGCGTCGGCGATGCCGTCACCGTCGTTGTCCGGATCGGGGCAGCCGTCGTCATCCTGGAAGCCGTCCTTGTCCTCGGCCTCGTTGGGGCACTTGTCGGCGTCACCGACGATGCCATCCTTGTCCGGATCGTTGTCGACCGGCGGCGGCACGGGCTTCTCGACCTTCTTGCGGCCGAAGTCCTTGTAGATCGACAGCAGCGCTTCGAAGTCCTCCGTGAAGCTCTCGTCCTTGCTGCTCGGCGGGAACAGGAGCCGGACGTCCGCGCGCAGGCCCCACCCGTTATCGACGCGGTACTTCGCGCCGGCACCGAGGAACAGCATCCCGTCGGTGTCCTTGGCGATCTGGGCGTCGTTCTTTGCGCCGCCGTTGTCGACGATCTGTAATGCGCCGAGGCCGAGGAACACGAACGGGACCAGCTTGACCTGTGGATCCGCCGCGCGGAACTGGGCGACGACCTGGGCGCGATATGTGATGTTCCACACATCGAACACGCTCTTGCGCGACTCGCTCGGAATGACGGCGAACTCACCTTCGACGCCGAACATCGGGGTGAAGAACACACCGAGGCGCAGCCCGAACAGGGCCGAGTTGTGCTCAGAGTTGGCATCCGGCACGTCGTTGACGCCGAGCTCGTTGGTATTCGAGAACACATGGAGGCCGGCGGTACCACCGATCTCGACGTTGGCCTGCGCCAGACTTGTCGAGGCCGCAACCCCACCCGCGGCCAGTGCGGCAACAATTGTAGGTCGAAGCAAGCGATTCATAGAGTGTCGATCCTTTTGCTGTCGTTCCGGCCGCTCCTGTGGAGCACGACCTGTTCGTAAGTAGTCGTCAGCGTTCTTAACGTCTTGCGAGATCGGATGCCAGCATGTGCGACAACTTAGTGAGGCGCGGGCGATCGCTTTGTCAGCCGCGCGCCCTACCGGCAAAATACTCACGATCTACATGTAATAACTTTGGAATTCTATCCCGACGCGCACGAACGAGGTCGCGCGTAGAAGAATATCGCAGCGTCAAACTATCGGGGAGGCGGAGGCTCCTCGGCAGGTACAAGGTCGCGCACGCGGGCCCGCCGCCTGCCTTTCCGAACAATTCAAACAATGGGACATGGTGCGTCACCAGGCCCAGTCGCTGAAGCTGCTCGACGAACGCAGGCGAAACTCCGTCGGGAACCAGCACGCCATCGCCGACCTGGCGCGAGTTGCCGGCGTACTGCTCGACGGCATCGTGCGCGGCGATCGCGACGATCCGATCTTTGCCGAGCCGGGCTTCAACGACGTCCGCGCCGTCGCCGTAGAGCCCGCCGCGGTAGTGCACCAGCACCGGCGCGCCGGTCGTCGGCCGCGCGCCGAAATGTACAGTGTCGCCGTGGAAGTGTGGGTACACCAGCTCCGCATAGATCCGGGCGGCCTCGGGGATCTCCGCAAAGTCCGCCGCGAACGCGACCCCGGCGCGCGAGCTGCGCGAGCTCTTGGGCGTGGTGCCTTGATCGTAGTGCCCGGCGACGGCGTAGGTGAGGACGACCTGATCTCCGACGGCGGCGATGTCGGCCATGCCCTCCCAGCGATGCGGGTTGTCGGCGAGCTCGAGCGCGAGCCCGCCGGCGGCCGCGAGCTCGCCGAGCAGCGTGCGGTAGTACGCGGCCTCGGGACGGCGATGCTCGAGCATGTTCGGCATCACCGCGCGCAGCGTGCGGTCGCGTACGCTGACCCACGGTCCGTTCGCGGCGAACACGCGTCCGGTCATCACCTCGTCGATCCGGCCGAGGGTCTCGCGCGCGCCGCGCGGATGGATCGCGCCATCGCCGTCGACCTCGAGCGCGCCGCGATCGAGGAACGGCTCGTCGGCGGCCTCGAACTGGTACAGCGCGTCGCCGCCGCACGCGACGATCGCGTCGAGGATCGAGAGCCACTCGTCGTAGGCCCGGCGCGGCGAGTATTCGAGGTGCGTGACCTCGCTCTTGTAGTTCGCGCCGGCCTTGTTGACCGTCGCTGGTACGGGCGGCCTCACGATCAAGAGCTTGCCGTAGACGTCGGTCAGCGAGGTCAGCTCGATCATCCGCCGGAGACTACCGGAAGTAGCTTCCGCGCGGCATGCCGGCCGGCGATCGCGCACACCGCGTCGACCCACGGCTGGGTCGCGTTGAGCGACGGGACCAGGACGAGCTCGTCACCACCGGCGAGCTTGAACTGCTTGCGCGCCCGGATCCCGATCTCCTCGACGGTCTCGAGGCAGTCGGCGACGAACGCGGGGCACATGACCGCGAGCCGCTTGGTTCCGCCGCGGCCGAGCCGGTCGATCACGTGGTCGGTGTACGGCTCGATCCACGGCGTGCGGCCGAGCCGGGACTGAAAGCAGATCGTGTAGCGCTCGGCGGCCAGCTCGAGCCGCGAGGCCAGCGCGCGCGTGGTCGCGAACGACTGCGCCCGGTAACAGCTGGGGTTGCGCAGCTCGTCGCAGCAGGTCTCGCGCTGGAAGCACACCGTCCGCTCGCGGTCGGTCTTGACGATCTGCCGGACCGGCAGGCCGTGGAACGAGAACAGCACGTGGTCGGGCCGGAACTCCGCGAGCACCGGGCGGGCGACCTGTTCGAACGCCCCGACAAACCCCGGATCGTCGTAGAAGGCGGGCACGAAGTCGAGCGCCGGGACGTTCCAGCGCTCGCCGGCGAGCTCCATCACGCGGGCCTGCGCCGTCCCGGTGGAGGACGAGGCGTACTGCGGGAACAGCGGCAGCACCACGACACGCTCGACACCGCTGGCGGCGAACGCGTCGAGCGCGGCGCCCAGCGACGGACGGCCGTAGCGCATCGCCAGCTCGACGTGCCAGTCGGCGCCGAGCTGCTCGGCGACCGCCGCGGCGAGGTCGCGCGAGTGGTAGAGCAGAGGGGAGCCGCGCTTGGCGTCCCAGATCGATGCGTAGGCGTGGGCCGACTTCGCCGGCCGGCGAGGCAGGATGATCAGGTTGAGGAGCAGCGCCCGGCCGATCGGGTTGATGTCGAGGACCCGGGGGTCGCCGAGAAACTCGCGGAGGTAGCGACGGACCGCGCTCGTGGTGGGCGCGTCGGGGGTGCCGAGGTTGATGAGGAGGAGTCCGGTGCGCATGGCGGGGGCGTCGGCTGGATCGCCGGCTGGATCAGCGTCGACCACTACGCTGTTTTGCGGCGGCGGAGAACCCGGGCCGGGTAGAAAACGGCCGCCGCCATGGGCGGCGGCGCCGAGCACGATGCGCCCAGCCGCCTGCGCAGCCGCCGGCGTGGGGCGCCGGGGTCAACGGTCCTCACCTCCTCGGCGTGCGCCAGGATCACCCCTCCGAAAGGAGGGGGAGCGGCTGCGGGACCCCAAAAGTCAAGGTGGGGGCCCGGGTGGAGGGCGGGTTTTTGACAAGGCCCCGGAAGGACCCAAATCGCGGTGGGCGTTTGGTCATCCAAGCCACCAAAAACTCCGGAGCTGGCATATCGCGCGAAAGTAAGTAATTCAGAATGGTTATAAGATGATCTGGCCTTCCTGTTTGACCTCCCTGGTGGGGGCTGCATTATCCCCAGGTCATGGCTGGGTACCCGGGAACGCCACTGCCCAAGAAGCTTGGGATCAAGTCAGGCCACAAGGTCTGCTTGCTCAACGCCCCGGGGAGCTTCGAGCGCCACCTGGAGCAGGACGACGTCCGCATCACCCACGACCTGAGGCTGCCGCCGGTCGATGTCGTGGTGCTGTTCGTCGACCGCATCGCCGACCTCGAACGCAGGGTCGGGGACATCGTGGCCCGCCTGCACCCAGAGGGAGGATTCTGGGTCGCGTTCCGTACCTCCGGGCGCGGGTCGGACATCACGGAGGACGTGGTGTGCCGGATCGCGCTCGCGGCCGGTATGGTGCATAACAAGGTCTGCGAGATCGACGCGAGCTGGTCCGGCGTCCGCCTCGTCATCCGCAGCGAGATCCGTGACGCGATCGCGTATCGTGTTGCGCCGCCGCCGCTGTCCCGCCGCGTCCGTCGCCCATCCGCTGCCGCGCGGATCGCCCGGATGTCGAGCAGCGGCGCGGGCTCCACGTTGCGTCGGGCTCGCGCGCGTTCGACAAAGTAACTTTTGTCACGCCGGTGTCACAACAGACGTCGGGGCGAAGATCGTCACGTTGGTGGTGCGCCCGATCCTGACCAAGGCCCGATCAAGGGCCGATCACGTGGCCCGAACAAGTGGCCGCAGGCAATACGCAATTCCCACAACCCTGTTGTATCGTGCGCGCCATGTATCGCCTCGTCCTTGTTGGGGCCGCCGCGCTGGCGGCCTGCAACCAGACTGACAACAATCGCCCGGCGACGCTCGAGTACATCACGGAGGCAATCCTCCAGCCGAGCTGCAGCCAGTACACCTGTCATTCTTCCTACCGCAGGGAGAAGACCTACGCGTTCGACACGGTCGATGCAGCCAGGCAATCGCTGACGCGCCCCGGCATCGTGAACACGGAGGAGCCCGAGCTCTCGCTCCTCTATGTCGTGCTCACGCGGCAGATCAAGCGGATGCCCTATGATTCGCCGCTCCCCGACAAGGACATCGCGCTGATCTTGCAGTGGATCCAGGACGGCGCGCCGGGATTGGACGTGCCATGAAGCGCGCCATCCGCTTGCTGACCCTCGCCGCGCCGGTCGCCGTTGCGGTGCTCATCCTGTTCGGCGGGCTGTTCGGCGGGACCGCCCACGCCTACCCGCAGTTCCAGATGAGCCGCGACCAGACGTGTACCGGCTGCCACCTCTCTCCTTCCGGCGGCGGACTGCTCAACGAGAACGGGCTCACGACGGCCGAGGGCATCTCGCAGTGGGGCACCGCCCCGGAGTTCTTCTACGGCAAGGTCCCGACGCCGAGCTGGCTGGTCCTCGGTGGCGATCTGCGCGGCGCGAGCGGCTACGTCCAGACCCCCGAGAAGCTGCTGGCCAGCTTCCCGATGCAGATCGAGGCCTACGGGCACGCGACGCTGCCCGCCGGGCTGTCGCTGTACGTCGGCGTCGGCTCCCGCGCGTCGGAGGTGGGCAACGAGGCCGCGACCCACGTGTGGTCGCGTGAGCACTACTTGATGTGGCAGCAGAAGCCCGGCGAGACCGGCGGCCTCTACGTGCGCGCCGGTCGCTTCATGCCGGTGTTCGGGCTGCGGTTCGTCGAGCACCCCACGTACACGAGGAAGTGGGGCGGCACGCCGCTCTATGCCGAGACCTACGGGCTCGCCGTCGAGCACATCGATCCCAGGTTCGAGGTGCACGCCACCGGGTTCATCAAGGACCCGCTGACCGATACCCCGGAGCACTCCAACGGCGCCGCCGCGATCGGCGAGCTTCGCCTGAGCGAGCAGCTCTCGGTCGGCGCGGAGGCCATGTACACGCAGTCCACGATCGACAGCCAGAACAAGGAGCAGAAGATCCGCGCGGGGCTGGTCGCCAAGCTCTACCTGCCCGGGCCCGAGACGCTCCTGCAGTTCGAGGGGCAGTTCATGAACCAGCTCATCGACCCGCGCGGGGCGCCCAAGCAGATCATCGCGTACCTCATGGCCTCGAGGTCGTTCGACCCGGCGTTCATGCTCGACGTCGGGCTGGGGTACTTCAACGAGAACGTGCAGATCACGCAGCTGCACCGCGAGGCGCTCGACGTCAACTTCCACTGGTTCGCGACCTCGCACATCGAGGCGATCTTCACCGGGCGGTTCGAGACGCTCGCGTTCGGCTCGGCCGGTCCCAACGCCGGGTACGCGCTCGCGCAGCTGCACTACCGGCTGTAGCGGCGGCTGTAGGGCGACCGCGGCGGTGACGGCCGACTCAGGCGGCGTGGCCGGCTGATCGGGCCCGCGCCGCCATGATACGAATGGCGCAGGCACGCTCGGGTGCGCGGTGCGATATGGATCGCCGCTGCGATGGTTCCACGGGGCGCGAGCGCTGATCCGGCGGCCGTGCTCGACCCCGCGACGCCGGCCGTCATCCCCGCGACGCCGGCCGTCACCCCCGCGACACCGGCCGTCACCCCCGGTCCGCCGGAGGACGCCGGCCCGCCCTCGGGCCAGCCAGGTGCACCGCCCGCCGCCGCGGTACCGTGGTCCTCGGTGGCGCCGCGGCCCGCCGCGCCCGAGGCCCCGCGGTTTCAGTGGGAACCGTTTGGCTTCCTGCGCTTGCAATACATCGTCGTGCAGAACGATCCGAACGTCGCGTACGTCGGGCGCGACGACGGGTTCGAGCTGCAGAACGCGCGGCTGGGCTTTCGCGGCACGCTCGATCGGCGGGTCGCGTTCGTGCTGGCGCTCGATGGGGCGGTCGACGAGCGGCTGCAGGTCAATACGCCCGACGGCAAGCTCCGCGTCGGCCTGCGCGATGCGTTCGCGGACGTCCGGCTCGGTGGCAGGTGGGTCGCCCGCGGCGGGTTCTTCGATGCCTGGGTCGATCCGGAGGCGCTGGTGGCGGACACCCGGCGCGAGCTGGTCGACCACCCGATCGAGAGCCGTGGCATGCGGGCGACCGAGGGCTTTCAGGCGCCCGGCCTGACGCCGGGTCGGTCGCTCGGCGCCGCGATCCGGCTCGAGCCGGAGCCGCCGGAGCATGGAGCCGGTCGAGCCGGTCGAGCCGACGGATCGCCGGGGGTCGCGATCAGCTTCGAGCTGGCGGTGCAGAACGGCGCGGACGAGTTCTCGTCGAACAACGACAACGACAAGCCGGCGATCTCCGCGACGCTGCTCGCCCGCTTGCCGCACGACAGCTGGGTGATGGCCGCGGCGCGCTACAACCCGCGCACCGTGGGCGATCTGCCGTTTCGCCAGGATGAGGACGATCTGCAGGCCACGGCCGGTGCGCGCCTCGCGATCGGGCCGCTCGCGTTCGGCGGTGGGGTCATCGTCCAGCGGACCTCGTACGCGACGACCGGCGGGCCGGCGCAGCGCGCGTTCGGCGGTCACGGCCAGGTGATGGTGGAGCTCCCGGTCGCGCTGCCGATCGCCGTCGGCTACCGGTTCGGCATCCTCGATCCGTCCAGCCTGATCCCGACCGATCGTGTGATGGAGCACACCGCCAGCGCCGTGCTCGGCGTGCCACGCTATCGCATGCGCGTCCAGCTCCAGGTGACCCACGTCATCGAGCAAGCGGCACGCGAGCTGTCCAACGACCACGCGATCGGCCGGGTCGGCGACTTCCTGCTCGAGAACGACCAGATCCGCCTGGTGATCGCCGACACCGGGGTCGATCCGAAGGATCCGAAGAAGTCGACGCTGGGCCGGGTCAACACGATGTTCGGCGGCACGCTGGTCGACGCCGACCTGCGGCGGGTCGGGGGCGCCGGCGCGCGGGGCAACGACCAGCTCGCCGAGCTGCTCCCCGGCTTCGTGTTCTCGGTGATCAACCCCACGAGCGTCACGGTCACCCGGGACGGCAACGACGGCACGGCCGCCGAGGTCACGGTGACGGGCACGCCCAGCGACCTGCTCCAGGAGGTCTACCTGCTCAACACGGGCCTGGTCGGCACGACGACCCGTTGCTCACGCAGACCTACCGGCTGACCCCGGGCAAGCGCTACGTCGAGATCGAGACCACGGTCAAGAACACCAGCACCGGGGCGCATCCGTTCCCGTTCCTCGATCCGACCCAGCTCCGCGATCTGGGTTTTCGCATCCCCGACATCGAGAACCTCCGGCTCAGCGTGCCGATGGGCCAGCTGCCGCTGCTCGGCGGCGAGCAGCAGCTGTTCGCCCCGGGGCGTCGCCGGGTTCAACGTGCGGTTCGCGATCGAGGACAGCTACGATCTCGCCGCCGGGTTCCCCGCGTTCCCCGGGCTCGTCGTCGACTTCCTCGCCAGCCGCGGCGTCGGGGTGTCGTATGGCCTGACCGTGCCGAGCTCGGACGACAACTACGTCAACGCGTACGCCGGCGGCTACCCCGGGCAGACGATCTCGCCGTACTCGATGCTCGTGCCGTTCACGTACGCCGGGGTCGCCGGCGTCTACATGGCCAGGCCGCCGGCGGCGCTCGGTCCGCAAGAGCAGTTCACGTACCGGTCGTACTTCGTGGTCGGCAAGGGCGATGTCGCCTCGGTGCTCGATACGATCTACGAGCTCCGCGGCGAGCCGACCGGGACGCTGAGCGGCCATGTGATCGACCACCAGACCTCGCAGCCGATCGCGCACGCGAACGTGATCATCCTCGACGCGAACGATCACGTGGTCGATCAGGCCGAGACCGACGACCACGGCAGCTTCGTCGCGCACCTCGCGGCCGGCGCGTACACGTACACCGCGATGGCCGACGATCGGCTGTCGACCAAGCCGGTCGCGTTCCGCATCTCCGCGGGGCTCGGCTCGGCACCCGGCCGATCGAGATGGCGCCGCCGGCGACGCTCGTGGTGTCGGCGATCGACGAGCTCGGGCGCCACGCGCCGGCGAAGATCCAGCTGCTCGGCCACTTCCCGGCCGCGCACCAGGGCCAAAATCCGCGGAGCTTCCTCTACTCGCTGGAGCGCGGCGAGCGCCAGCGGCCGACCGCGTTCGACGGCAGCGATCGCTTCCTCGAGGGTGCGTGGTGGACCCCCGACGGCCGGCTGTCCGCCCAGGTCCGGCCGGGCACCTACGACCTGATCGTCACGCGCGGCCCCGAGTACGAGGCCACGCAGAAGCCGGTCGTGCTGCGCCCGGGCGCGTTCGCCGCCGAGCAAGTCGCCCTGGTGCCGGCCTACAAGTCCGACGGCTGGGTCGCCGGTGACTTTCACATCCACGCGCAGCCGTCGACCGACAGCGGGCTGCCGATCGCCGATCGGGTCACGAGCTGCGCCGCGGAGGGGCTCGAGGTCGCGATCGCGACCGATCACAACTACATCACCGACTACGCGCCGGTGATCGCGGCGACCGGGCTCGAGCCGTGGCTGCTCGGGATCCCGGGCATGGAGCTGACCACGTTCGAGATGGGCCACTTCAACGGCTACCCGCTGCGCATCGATCCGGGGTCGACCCGCGGCGGCGAGTTCCGCTGGGCCGGCCAGCCGCCGCAGGGGCTGTTCGATCAGCTGCGCGGGCTGGCGGTCGATCCGGCGCGGGGCATCGTCCAGGTCAACCACCCGCGGCAGGCGGTGCTCGGCTACTTCGCGCAGTTCTTCATCGACGAGCTCACCGCGCAGCCGTACACGCCGACCGGCATCCTCGGGATCTTCGCGCCGTACGGCGACGAGTTCAGCCCCGGCAACTACAGCGTGGACTTCGACGCGATCGAGCTGGTCACCGGCAAGCAGCACGAGGACATCCACACGTTCCGCGCGCCGAGCCCGCTGCCGCCCGGGCCGTTTCCGGATCCGCAGCCGGTGCCCGGCCAGATCGTCGTCGGAGCGGCGGCCTCGCGCTCGATGCCGAGCTCGATCAGGTGTCGCTCGGCATGCGGCTGTCCTACGCGGTGCTGTGCGCCGATGGCAGCCGCGACATCACCATCACCGCGAGCCACATCCAGGTGACGGGGATCGTGAACGTCGGCGTGAGCCAGGGTGGGTTCGACGTGAAGCTCACCAACCAGAGCGTCCAGATCACCGGCTTCGCGGTCAACCTCGGCGGCGTGCCCGGCGAGATCGTCGGGCTGTTGCACCTCGACACGGCGCTGGGGCCGATCATCGGCTGGGCGACCGAGACGTTCGTCGTGCCGGTGGTCAATCGCGCGCTCGCCGGGCTCAACGCCACCAGGACCGTCGACGTGCTGGGGACGCCGGTCGACGTGTCCGACGATGCGGTGAACCAGCTGCTCGGCAGCTTGTGGGCCGCCGGGGGCATGGACAAGGCGTTCGCGCTCGACACCGGCAGCTACGGCACGATCGGCACGCTCTACGACCGGATCGAGCTCTCGGCCAGGGTGCCGCCGTTCGTCGACGCGAGCGGCGGTTCGCTCAAGCTCACGATCGGTGGCGACGTGCAGTAATAGCGATTGCACCGGTAGCGTCAACGGCTCCCCGGCGATCGCCTACCAGGACGGCCTTGCCGCCGATGTCTACGTCGCCACGAGGTCGGGGGCGGGCTGGGCGACGACGGGCATCGCGACCGGCCCGCTGCTCGACGGCTTCTCGATCGGCGCGACCACCGGTCACGGGGGCTCGCCGGTGCTGGCGTGGGGCGCGCTCGATCCGGCCGGCGATCCGATCGGCCAGCTCGTGGTCGAGTCACCCTGACCTCCGTAGTCGTTCCAATCCCACATACGAGTTATTCTGATATAGCGACCATGGCCTACAGGTTTGGCGATGACGGTCGGGTCGAAGGGCGTGAGGTTCGTCCAATGCTGTGGGGTCGTGGTGTGGTGGCTGGTGGCGCTGGCACGACCGCTGCTGGCGGATGTCGGCGCGCCCGAGAACCTGCCCCCTGGTCAATCGAAGTTTCGCGTGTTTGGCGGGGCCGACGGACTGCGAAACCTCGTGATCGCGAGCATCGCGCAGGATGGCAATGGCTTGCTGTGGCTCGGCACCGACGACGGTGTCTATCGCTTCGATGGCGAGCGGTTCACGCAGTTCTCGGGCAAGGATGGCCTGATCTCCACCCTGGTGTACGTCGTCGGGATGGGTCCGGATGGCGCGGTGTGCGTCGGCAGCAACAACGGCCTGGTGTGCTGGGACGGAACGCGGTTCTCGCAGGTTCGCGGCGTCCCGGCGGTTCCGGTCCGCACGATGGTGACCTTCGATGGCAGGCTGTGGGTCGGGACCGAGGGGGCGGGGCTGTACGTCCAGGATGCCTCGGGTGGCTTCGTGCCGGCGCCGGGCTGGCCGGGAAAGCCGGAGACGATGGTCCGGGCGCTGTGGGCCGACGCCGGTGGCCTGATCGCCGGCGACGGCGCGACCGTCGCGCTGAGCTCGGGGGATGGGCAGTGGCACGGGATCGGCGAGATCGGGCTCGACCATGAGGGCGTCGATGGCGTCCTGCGCGATCGTCAGGGCGCGCTGTGGATCCGGACCCGCGCTCACCTGTGGTTCCTGCCGCGCGGCGCGACCCGCGCCATCGATCTGCACGAGGGGCTGCCCACGGGCTACGACACGCTCAACGGTCCGACCGGGATGGTCATCGGTCCGCGCGGCGACGTCCTGATCGGCACCGATGCGGGGATCGCGACTCGCGACCACGACCGCTGGCACCTCATCGATCGCTCGGTGGGCCTGCCGGCGGCGGGGACGTGGACCTTGTTCGTCGACCGCGAGGGGACGCTCTGGATCGGCTCCTCGGGGCTGTTCCAGCTGCGCGGCCGCGGCGTGGTCGAGCGCCATGACGTCGCGAGCGGGCTGCCGGGCGACGTCGTGTGGACCTTTCAGCGGGACCGCCAGGGCGCGCTGTGGATCGGCACCAACCGCTGCCTGGTCCACGCGGTCGCGGGGCGCTGGGTCTGCTTGCCCGGCACCGAAGGGCGCATCGTCCGCAGCATCGCGTTTCCGCCGCAGGGCGGCGTGTTCATCGGGGGGGCGCCGGCCGACCTGCTCTACCTCGACCCCGAGGGTCACGCGACCTCGCTCGGCGAGAGCGATCGACCGGCCGAGCACTACATCCTGGCGCTCGTGCTCGGGCCCGAAGGGGATCTCTGGATCGCGACGAGCGTCGGCCTCGATCGGCTGCCGGGTGGCGTTCCGGGGCCGATCGAGCACGTCGTCGTCCCCGGGGCCCACCCGATCGCGCGCTTCGCGTCGCTCGCGGTGGTCGGTGGCCGGCTGTGGACCGCGACGGTGGACGGGGTCCTGGTGCGCGAGCACGGCGCCTGGCGCCTGTTCGATCAGACCGCCGGGTTCCGCAGCTCCGCGATGCGCTACGTGATCCCGCGCGCCGACGGGCGGATGTGCGCCGCGTACACCCAGGCGATCGGCGCGGTGTGCTTTCGCTACGACGGCCGCGCGATCTCGAACCTCGAGCCTCTCGGGCTGGCCGAGGGGCTGACCACCGGCATGGTGTACTTCCTCGGCGAGGATCGCGAGCAGCGGCTGTGGATCGGGACCGGTGACGGCGTCGACGTGGTCACCCGGCACGGGATCGATCACTTCGACGACGGCGATGGCCTCGCGGGCAACGACTCGGCGGCGATGGCGTTCTATCCGGACGGCGATGGCTCGCTCTGGCTGGGCTCGACCGGCGGCGCGACCCACGTGTTCGCGCAGCACTACCACGGGCCGCCGGCCGCGCCGCGGACCACCGTGCTCGACGGCCGGCTGGGGGGCCAGCCGATCGGCCAGGCCGCGCGCACGGGCGCCGTGCTCGAAGTCCCGCACGATCGCAACGCGCTGACGCTCGAGCTCGCGTCCAGCAGCATGATCGATGCCAGGCGCGTCGAATACCAGGTGCGGATGTCGCGGCTGGAGGCGGCGTGGAGCACGACGCAGCAGCGCCAGGCCCGCTACCCGGCGCTGCTGCCGGGGACGTACCGCTTCGAGGCGCGCGCGCGCATCGGCGCCGGGGCCTGGGGCCCGGTCACCAGCGTGCGGTTCGCGGTCCTGCCGGCGTGGTGGCAGACCCGCTGGTTCATGGCCGTGGCCGGGCTTGCCGGCCTGCTGGCGATCGGCGCGGTCTTCACGTCGCGCCAGCGCGCGGTGCTGCGGCGCCGGACGCGGCAGCTCCACGCGCAATCCGACGCGAGCTTCCGCGTGGTGATCGATCTGATGCCCGATCTGATCTCGGTCCACCGCGATCACAAGCTGATCTACCTGAACCGGGCGCACCGCCGGTTCCTCGGCGTCGATCTCGACGTCGAGGAATGGCGCGACCTCGAGTTGCTCGATCGGGTGCACGCCGACGATCGCGGACAGATCCTGGAGCTGTTCCGCAAGGTCAGGGGGCTCGATACCCAGGGGGGCTCCGAGCTCATCGAGGTCCGGATCCGCGGCGCGGACGGCGGCTGGCGCACCTGCGAGGTCTCCGGGGTGGTCGTCGAGATCGGCGGCGCGCCGACGGTGGTCGCGAGCGCCCGCGACGTGACGGAGCGCAAGCGGCTGCGCGCCAAGCTCCTGGTCTCCGATCGCATGGCGAGCCTGGGCACGCTCGCCGCGGGGATCGCGCACGAGATCAACAACCCGCTCGCCTACGTCACCGGCAACCTCGAGCTGATCGCCGAGTCCCTGCAGGCCTCCGAGCACGATCCGACCAGGGCCGCGCGCGCCGAGCTCCGCGGGGCGGTCAGCGACGCCCGGGACGGCGCCGAGCGCGTGCGCAAGATCGTGCGTGGGCTGCGGTCGTTCAGCCGATCCGAAGAGGAGCGGCGGGTCCAGCTCGCGCTGCCCGGCGTCCTCGAGGCCGCCATCCGGCTGACGAGCAACGAGGTTCGCCACCGCGCCCGGCTGATCCGGGAGCTGGCGCCCGTGCCGCTCGTGGTGGCCGACGATGGCCGGTTGACGCAGGTGTTCATCAACCTCCTGATCAACGCGGCCCACGCGATCACGCCGGGCCGCTCGGACCAGCATCGCATCACGGTGCGGACGCGCACCGACGAGCAGGGCCGCGCGGTGATCGAGATCGAAGACACCGGCACGGGGATCCCGGCCGAGCTGCAGGCGCGGGTGTTCGATCCGTTCTTCACGACCAAGGAGGTCGGCGAGGGCACCGGCCTCGGGCTATCGATCTGCCACGGCATCGTGAGCGGGCTGGGCGGCCAGATCTCGATCGAGAGCACCCCGGCGCACCCGACCGACGGACCGCCGGTGGGGGGCGTCGCCGGAGCGATCGACGCCGGGCCGCAGCGCGGCGAGGATCGGGAGCACCCTGCGGAGCCGGATCGCCGCGTCGGGACGCTGGTCCGCGTGGTGCTGCCGCCGGCGATCGACGTGCCGGCACCAGCGCCGGGGACGGAGCGCGTCGCGAGCCCCCCGTCCGGCGGGCAGCGCCGCCATCGCGTGATGCTCGTCGATGATGAGCCGCTGGTGGTCCAGACGATCGAGCGCTTGCTGTGTCGCGACTACGACATCACGGTCGCGCTGTGCGGCCGGGACGCGCTCGCGCAGATCGCCCAGGGGGTCCGGTTCGACGCGATCGTGAGCGACGTGATGATGCCCAACATGACCGGGCTCGAGCTCGTCGAGGAGCTGCAGCGCACCGCGCCCGATCAGGTCCAGCGGCTGATCCTCCTGTCGGGCGGCGCGGTCACCGCACACACCCGCGAGCGGCTCGATGCGCTCGGGGTGCCGCAGCTCGACAAGCCGGTCACCGCGAACGAGCTGCGCGCCTGCGTGCTGCGGGTTGCCGGCGAGCCCGGGGCGCCGCCGGGCCCGACGTGACCGCGGCGCCGGGGGCCGAGGGGTTTACAGCGCGGGCGGCCGCGCGTGGCTCGACATCGCCGCCACGCCCGATGACGACCTCTTCGAGCATCGCCTCCACGCGATCGCGGTCCCGGTGCTGGTCCTGCACGGCGCCGACGATCCGCGGACCGAGCCGGGCGAGCTCGATCGCGTGGCGCGCGAGCTCCCCGGCGCGACGATCCACCGGATCGCCGGAGCCGGCCACGCGCCGCACAGCGAACGCGGCGCGAGCGCCGAGGCCACCGCCGTCGCCGCGACGTTCTTGCGCGCGTGACAACCCGTAGGGTCCGGCAAGTCGCGGGCACGGGCGGCAAGCGCGGCGAACGTACGATCGCCCGTGATTCACGGTCGCCGAGCCTGTGCTACCAATGCCAGCGATGCGGCTGGCGCACTGCTCCGACCTCCACTTGCTGTCGCATGATGGCGCGCGGTGGCTCGATCTCGCGAACAAGCGCTGGATCGGGGCGATGAACCTGCTCTCGAACCGCAGCCGGCATTATCACGTCGAGGCATTCGACGACATGGTGAGCGATCTCAACGCGGTCGGGGTCGATCACGTGCTGTGTACCGGGGACGTCACCAACCTGGCGCTGCGCCAGGAGTTCGCGTTCGCGCGGGACAAGTTCGACAAGCTCGCGCTCGGGCCGCGCGGCGTCACCGTGATCCCCGGCAACCACGATGCCTACGTCGCCGAGGGTGTGCCGCTGTTCGCCGAGCTGTTCGCCGAGCTCGCCGCGTGCGATCCGGGCTGGGAGTGGCCGGCGGCGGACCCGTCGCCCGCGTCGCCCGCCTCCGGCGAGCCCGACGACCTGCGCTGGCCGATCGTACGTGTGCGCGGCGAGCTCGCGCTGATCGGCACGTCGACCAGCCGTGCAACGCCGTGGTTTACCGCCTATGGCCGGCTTGGATCGGGCCAGCTCGCGCGTTTGCAGCAGGTGCTCGGCGATGCCCGACTGGCGAACAAGATCCGGGTGGTGGCGATCCACCACCCACCGGCCGGCAAGCGCGCGGAGAGCCGGATCCGCGGGCTGCGCGATCATGCGGTGTTTGCCGAGGTGATCGCCCGGACCGGCGCCCATCTGATCGTCCACGGTCACGAGCACCGCGATATGACCGAGGCGCTGGCGGGGCCCACGGGACCGGTGCCGGTACGCGGGATCGCCTCGGGGACCTACGCCCATGACAAGCCGGAGCGGACCGCGCGCTATCGCATCTACGAGCTGTCCGGCGGCCAGGTGGTCTCGGATCACGTCCGGGTCTGGGATCGCGAGCGCCGTGCGTTCGCCGCCCAGCAATCTAACCCTGGAACTTGACTTGGATTTGTTACCTGCGGTACCCGACGAAACCACTGACGCCAGGAGAGCCCATGGGTGAACAGATCCCCGACGCCGACGCGATCGAAGCAGCCGATGAGAAGTATGTGATGCGTCCCTGGACGCATCCCACCGGCGAGCCGGTGATCATCGCCAAGGCGCGCGGCTGCGTCGTGACCGACGTCCACGGCAAGGACTACCTCGACCTCACGGCCGGGTACTTCGTCAACAACGCCGGGCACTGCCACCCGCGGATCATCGAGGCGGCTACCAAGCAGCTCGGCGAGGTGCTACAGGTCTCCGGAAAGCACGGCACGGTCGCGTCGGTCCGGCTCGCCGAGAAGCTGGTCAACCTCGCGCCGAAGTCGATCGACAAGGCGTTCTTCTCGACGGGCGGCTCGGAGGCAAACGAGTTCGCGCTCAAGCTCGCGCGGCAGTACCGCAAGAAGCCGGAGATCGCCTACCTCGAGAACGGCTACCACGGGCTCACGCTCGGCTCGCTCGAGGTCACCGCGAGCGAGAAGTACCGCGAGTCCGCCGGCAAGCCGCTCGGCACCGACAACTACGCGATCCCGACGGCGTACTGCTATCGCTGCAAGTTCGGCCCGCACGCCCAGTGCAAGGTCGAGTGCCTCGACGGGGTCGACGCGATCTTCGACGCGCACCCGAACACCGCCGCGTTGATCGCCGAGCCGATCCAGGCGGTCGGCGGCCTCGCACCGCCGCAGAAGTGGTGGGATCGGCTCGACGCGGCCCGGCGCAAGCGCGGCATCCTGTTCATCGCCGACGAGATCCAGACCGGCATGGGCCGGACCGGCAAGATGTTCGCGATCGACCACTATGGCCTCGAGCCCGAGATCATGACCGGCGGCAAGGGGCTGTCCGGCGGCGTCGGCTCGCTCGGCCTGACCGCCGCGTCCAATGACGTCGCGAAGGGCTTCTTCGGCGGGACCACGCCGACCTCGGGCGGCAACGCGGTGTCGGCGGCCGGCGGCCTGGCGATGATCGAGACGATCCTGGCCGAGGGCTTGATCGAGAACGCCGCGACGATGGGCCGGTACTTTGCCGAGGTGGCCTGGGCGCTGAAGGACCCCTGGATCGGGGATGTCCGGTTCATCGGGCTGCTGGGCGGCATCGAGCTGGTCAAGAACCGCGAGACCCGGGAGGTCCTGGGCAAGGCCGAGATGAGCAAGGTGAAGGATCACCTCCACGCCCAGGGGATGCTGATCACGGTCTCGGGTTTGCACGGCAACGTACTGCGCTTGCAGCCCCCACTGTCGATCACCGCACAACAGCTTGATCAGTTTATCGTGGCCCTGCGCAATACATTGCGCACCATCCGCGGCGGCTGATCGATCGTACGGAAGGCGCATAGCCGGTTTCTCAGCGAACCTCCCCTACGACCGGTTGGACCACACGTTCTCGGGCGCACCTGGCCCACAACTTCGACTAGAGTTCCCCCGTCCAGATGAACCTCTTCGCGATTCGCAAGCACCTCGATCGGATCCTCCACCCGATCGTGTCCGCGCTGGCGAAGCTCCCGGTCCACGCCAACGCATGGACGCTGTTCGGGGCGCTGGTCGGCCTGATCGGCGGCGCCGTGTTCTTCTACGGCTACTGGTGGCCGGGCCTGGTGCTCTTGCTGGTGCGCGGCCTGATCGACCACATCGACGGCTACAAGGCGCGTAACTTCAACCAGCGGTCGACGTTCGGCGCGGTGATGGACGACGTGTGCGACCGCTGGGTGCTCGGCATCATGTACGCTGGCGGCTGCCTGAACCTCAGCTACGACTATCCGCACATCCTGATCGTGCTCGGGTTCGGCATCACGGGCTCGCTCACCAACGTCATCATCAAGCTCTCGATCTACGCCGAGAGCCAGCAGGACATCTGGCGCGAGAAGGGCAAGATCGGCCACCCGGTCGACGTGGTCGGGTTGTTCGGCTCGGCCGAGTTCCTGATCTACTACGGCCTCGGGGTGTTCTTCACCGCGACCCTGCACGATCCGCGGCCGATGCTCGCAGGCTGCTGGGCGGTGGCGATCATGAGCCACGTCTCGTTGCTCCAGCGGGTGCGGTTCGCGTGGAAGCGCTATCGCTTCGTCGACCCGGGGCTCGTGGCCGCAGTGGACGAGCCCGGCGCACCGGGAGCGATGACCGACGCAGAGGCATCGTGATGGCGACCGCGGCGGCGGGTGTGGCCGAGGCGGCGACCGTGGCGCCCCCGCGCGTGGTGTCGCGGTGGAACCCGGCGAACGCGGTGACCGCGTCGCGGTACCTCACCCTGCCGTTCCTGTGGTGGGCCGTCGACCATGGCTATCACCAGTACGCGACGCTGTTCATCATCATCTGCGGGCTGCTCGACAAGCTCGATGGGCTGGTCGCCAAGATCTTCAACTGCCGCAGCGCGTTCGGCGAGCTGTTCGACGCGATCACCGACGGCATCTGCTACGGCTTCGGCCTCATCCTGGTGGCCGCGTATGGCTGGGCGCCGGTGGTGCCGGTGGTGTGCGTCCTCGCGATGGGCCTGGCCAACACCGGCCTGCGCTTCGTCTACATCAAGCGCGCGGGCCGCACGGTCAACTTCAAGTCGTATGCGATGGAGCGGATCGTCGGGTTCACCGGCTACCTGATCGGGTTCGCGACCGGTCCCATGGAGGTCACGTTCTTCTACTGGGCGTTCGTGCCCGTCATGCTCGTGATCGTGCTGCACGACACCAAGCGCATGCTGGTGGACCCCGTGCCGGGCGCCGGTGCGGCCGGAGTGACCGGAGTGAATCGATGACCCTGGTCTCCGACGGTACCTTCCGGCTGTTGCTGAGCGTGATCACCGGCGGGGTCGGCGGGCTCTGGGCGATCCATGACGTCGTGTTCATCGCGCGGTTGCGCGGGGCCGATCGCCGGGATCCGCTGGTCGCCGACCAGCGGTTCGGCTATGTGATGGGGATCGTGATCGGAATGATCGGCGTCGTGGGCACGTTGCGCTTCAACGGCGTGCTGTAAAAAAATGGCATTATGCGCGGGCAAGCCCGAGGCTCTCGCCGTGGGCGAGCACGCGGACGCGATCGGTCTTGCCGCGCTCGTGCGCGGTCCTGGCGAGCCGGCGGCGCGCCGTCCCGAGCAAGCTGAACGGCAGGTGCACCGTGCCCCAGTGCACCGGGACAAGCGTGCGGGCACCCAGCCGCTCGAAGATGTCCAGGGCGCAGTCCGGATCGATGTGAATCCCGCCATCCATCACCCGGCGGCGCCAGCGGTAGTACCAGACCGGCAGCATGCCGGTGATCGGCAGCAGCGCGGCGTCGATCGTGTGGCGCTTGCCGATATCGTCGAACACCCCATGATCCGAGAAGTCGACGTCGCCCGCGTGGTGCAGCGTGGTGCCGCCGCCCGTCACGACGTAGCCCAACGCCTCGGGCGTGCCCCCCTTGCGCCAGCGCCCGAAGTCATGGCGCGTCGGGACGGCGGTGATCGCGAGGCCGCCCACCTCGAGCTCGCCGCCGGCGGTGAGCTCGGTGACCGCACGAAACCCCAGGTCGGCGACGATGTGCTTGGCGCCCATCGGCACCACGAGGTGGGTGTCGCGATCGATCGCCTTGAGGCTCCAGCGGTTCAGGTGGTCGACGTGGGAGTGCGTGACGAGCACGGCGTCGACCTTGCCCGCGGCACGGGTACGCGAGCGCAGCAGCGGATCGAACAGCACGCGGGCGCGGCCGAGCGCGGCGACCGCGGTGGCGTGGCCGAGCCAGGTAACGGTCGGGCCAGTGGAGAGCGCCGCCGGGCCGACGGGCGGTTTGGGTGCGCCGACCGCGTTCGGAGCAGCGGGTTCTCTGGCAGCCGGGGCCACGGTGCTGCTATAGCACGGGGGCTCCCGTGCTGAGGTTCATGTTGATCGGCATCGCCGCCGGTGCACTCACCGGTGTGCCGATCGGGCCGGTCAACGTGGCGGTGATCGATGCCGCGTATCGCCACACGCTGCGGCGCGCGATCGCGGTCGGGCTCGGCGGTGCGTGCGCCGACGGCTTGTACTCGGCGCTCGGGGTCCTGGGCGTCACCCCCGTGCTGCGCACGTATCCCGGCGTGCTGCCGATCCTCTACGCGGTCAGCGGCGTCGTGCTGCTGGTGTACGGCTTCTTGACCGCACGGAGCCAGCCGGTGACGCCGGCCCACGCCGAGGCGCCGAGCTCATCCCCGCCATCGGATGAGATGCTGGTGGGCTTCCGGACCGGCCTCGCGCTGATCCTGCTCAACCCCGCCGCGGTCATGACGTGGGTCGTGATCACGGAGGCGCTGCCCCCGGCGACGCCGATCAACGGCGTGTTCTGCGCGCTCGGCGTGATGGCCGGCAGCTTCGGCTGGTTCGCGCTGGTCGCGTACCTGACCCAGAAGGGCAAGCACGTGCTGGGCGACAAGGCGGCGTGGATCCCCCGCGTCATCGGCATCGCGCTGATGGTGTACGCGGTGTACCTGATCGCCAAGGCGGTCAAGTTCGCCGTCGCCTGACGCGCCTGACGCGCGGCGTGGTGCCAGCAGCCTACGCCGGCTCGGGATCCGGCTCGAGCCGCGGCTTGGCGGCCGGCAGGTTGTTCTGCGCGATCCGGGCCTCGGCGACCGCGGTTCCGACGAGGACGTCGGCGTCGCCCCACGAGCCGCCCTCGCGCAGGATCTCGCCGAGCTCGTGGGCCATCTGGCGCGCCGAGACGAACCGCGACGCCGGGTCGCCAGACAGCGCGCGGTGAATCGCGGCGGCCAGCGGGGGCGGCAGATCGTCGCGCCTGTCGGCGAGCGGCGGGACCTCGCACCGGCGGATCATCTCGACGACCTCGACGTCGGCCTTGGCGTGGAACAAGCGGTTTCCGGCGAGCGCCTCCCACAGCGTGCAGGCGACCGAGAATAGGTCGCTGACCGGCGTCGCGGGCTTTCCGGTGAGGATCTCCGGCGCCATGTACGACAGCGTGCCCTTCACGAACCCGGGCGCGGTGTGCTCGGCGATCCGATCGCGGGCGCGCGCCATGCCGAAGTCGGCGAGCTTGATGTCGCCGTTGAGCGCCAGGAGGATGTTCTGCGGCGACACGTCGCGGTGGATCACCGGGGACAGCGTGTTGTCGGGGAGCCGGCGCTCGTGGGCGGCGGCGAGGCCGCGCAGGACGCGGAGGCCGACCGTGGCCACCAGCGCCCATGACAGCTTGCGGCCGACCTGGCTCTCGACGCGCAGCATCGTGCGGAGATCGATGCCGTCGACCCACTCCATCACCAGGCAGTAGGTCGGCCCGGTCGGCGTGGCCTCGACGATGAAGTCGAGGACCTGGATGACGTTGGCGTGCTGCAGCCGCGCGCCGATCCGCGCCTCCTCGAGGAACATCGACAGGTAGGGGCCGCCGACCGTCGAGAACGCGCGCTTCATCACCTTGATCGCGACCGGCCTGGCGAACACCTCGCTGCTGCGCGCCACGCCGTGCCACACCGTGGAGAGGCCACCCTCGGCGACCAGGTCGACGAGCTGGTAACGCCCACCGATCATCGAGCCGGGTTGCATGGCTGCGATGCTATCCGATCCTGCGTCGCAGCCGGTCGTCGAGCCGGAAGCTTTGCCAGGCGAGCCCCAGGCAGGCCGCGACCCCGGCGAGGATGACGCGGGTGCCGGCGCCGAGCGGCGGCGCGCCGAACACGGCCAGGCTGCCCGCGGTGACCAGCTCGAGCGCGCCGAACGTCAGGCCACCGGCGACCAGCGCGCGGGCCGCGGGGCGGATGTGGCGGATCACGGCCGGGGCGCTGCGCCAGGCCGGCCGCAGCATGCGCACGTGCAGCAGCGCGACGCCGGCGATCGCCGCCACCGCGATGACGCCGATCAGCGCCCGCTCGCCGCCGCTCGACGGCGCGACGAGCACCGCGAGCAGGGCCGCGAGCCACGCGCCGGCCGCGAGGCTCGACGCCGCGGCGACGAACCCGGCGATCGGCCGGGCGACGCGCGCCCGCACCACGATCTCCGTCGCGGTCGCATCGCGGGCGTCGCTCCGGGCGCCCGCGGCCGCGGTGATCGCGACGGACGCCGCGGTCGGCGCCGGTCGCCGGTCGAACGCGGCGAGCTGCGCCTCGAGCTCGAGCGCGCTCGCCACGCGCGCGGCCTGGTCGCGCGCCATCGCGTGCTGGATCACGGCCTCGACGCCGTCGGGGATCGCCGGCTCGAGCGAGCGTGGCCTGGCCGGTTCCTCGTGGAGCACGAGCGCCAGCCGGCTGAACGCCGGCACGTTGCCGTACGGCGGCGCGCCGGTCAGCATGTGGTAGAGCACCGCGCTCGTCGAGTAGACATCGGCGAGCGGCCCGGCGTCGGCCGCGCGGCGCGCCTGCTCGGGCGCCATGTACGCCGCGGTCCCCATGACCGCGTCGGTCCGCGTCAGCTTGTCGTCGTCGTCGAGCTTGGCGACGCCGAAGTCGAACACCTTGACGAGCGGGGCGTCGGTGGCCCCGCCGGCGCCCGGGCTCGGGTTCCGGCACAGGAACACGTTCGACGGCTTGAGGTCGCGGTGGACGACCCCGACCGCGTGCGCGGCGGCGACGGCGCGGCATAGCTGGCGCGCGATCGGGATCGCCTCCGCGACGCCCAGCTTCTTGACCCGATCGAGCATCGCCTGCAGATCCTCGCCCTCGAGCAGCTCGGTGACCAGGCACGGCCGGTTGTCCTGGGTGCGCAGGACGTCGACGAGGCGCACGACGTGCTCGGAGTGGATCCGCGCCGCGGCGCGCGCTTCGCGCTCGAACCTGGCCAGCAGATCCGGATCGCGCGACAGATCGTCGTGGATCACCTTGACCGCGTAGCGTGCGTCGATCCGCAGGTGCTCGGCCTCGTACAGCCGCGCCATGCCGCCTTCGCCGAGCACGCGCACGATGCGATAGGTCCGTCCGAGCACCTCGCCGATCAGCGGATCGGCGGCGGCCACGAGCAGATCGGGGCGCGGCGTGGCGTCGCGCGGGCAGACCGTGAAGTCGCCCGGGTAGGCGTTGTTGCACGTCGGGCAGGCCCACGCGCTGGTGGCCGGCGTGGCGTCGCGCTGGTTGTCTCCGGCCGGGTCCCCCATATCGACCTGCGGAGGATAGTCCGGGATTCACCGGCTAGCGAGGGGTGCGGCGGCGCCGCCGGATGTGCAGCACCCACAGGCCGCCGAGCGGCAGCAGCGAGCCGCCGCCGCCGCCCGCGCTACAGCCGCGATCGCGATCGCGGGACGCCTCGGCGATCCAGGCCGCGTACGGTGCGACGCGCGTGATGATCGCGCCGGTGTCGCACATCCGCGAGGTGCCCACGGCGCGCGAGACCACGCCGACGATCCGCCGGCCGTCGGGGCGATCGACGAACAACGGACCGCCGGAGTCACCGACGCATGGCTGCGGATCGACCGCCGTCGTCGAGAACTCGAAGTCCTCGGCACGATCGACGAACACCTCGGCGTCGCGCTTGACCGCGACCGAGCCGTTGAGCCAGAATGTCCAGCCATATCCGCACAGCGCGAGCGGGTCGCCGGCGTCGATCGCGGTCTCGAGCAGCGGCGTATCGACGCGCTCCGGCACGACGTCCGGGACCGGCCGCTCGAGGATGAGGATGCCGATGTCGTTGCGGACCGCGAGGTCGAGGAACGCGTCGACCCCCTCGTCGAAGTCCGGATGAGGGTGGAACAGGGCGATCGGGATCACGTCGGCGGTGCCGTCGGAGGCATCGGTATCGAGCGTGAAGGCGAGCTTGCCGAACACCGGCTGGTGCAGACAGTGCGCGGCGGTCAGCGCGACGTCGGGCGCGATCAGGGTGGCCGTGCATTGCAGGCGGTCGCCGACCACGAGCATCCCGGTGGCCGGGAATTCATTCGGATCCGACGGGCCGCCGCCGACGATCGCGTGGGAGGCCGTCACGGTGTGGTCGACGGAGCAAGCGCCGGCGCCGATCGCGGTCGCAACGGCCAGGCTCCGGATCGCCATCATCATGCGAGTATCTCAAAACGACTTGCAGGGTGCAGCCGGGTTCGACGGTCCGCGCGCGAATGAGGGCCGGCGCGGTGGGCTTCGGTATCCCACGCGCCAGGGACCGGCATCGCCGGTGCCGGGGCGCAGTCCGGCGGCGCGGTGAGGTCAGGAGGTGTAGGTGTGCGGTCGATTTCCGGTGGGTTCTCGGTCAGTTCTCGATCGCCTCGAGGAGCTCGCCGATCGTCTCCTCGACCCTGACCGCCAGGGCCTTGGGGACCGGCGCACCGTCCTCGGCGATCAGGGAGGACAACCTGCGCGCGGCCTGGGCGATCGAGCCGCGCAGCTTGTCGCGGCGGTCGCGGTCGGTCTGGGGGAACGCGAGCTTGCCGAACTGACGCGTGAGCACCGGCGCCTCGGCGCCCTCGTCGAACGCGACCCGGTGGATCGACCGCAGCGTCTCCTCGTCGGCGGCGCCGGTCTGGGTCGCGCGCTGGACGAACTCGACGACCGGCAGGCTCGGGATCGGCGCCTCGTAGCGGTCGGTCCGCGCACGCTCGAGCACCCGCGGGGCGGAGGTCTCGAGGAAGCGGTAGCTGCCGAGCAGCTTCGCGACGGTGGCCCCGCGGAGGTGAAGCTCCTTTCGACAGTACGCGTCGAAATCGGAGAACCCCCATTTCTCCCACAGCCGCTTGTCGTTCGCCCGGCTCAGCACCTCGGCGAGCTCGAGCCAGGTCCGCTTGAACGCACGGGCCTTCTGCAACGTGTCCGCACGCTCCGGGTCGTCCGAGACGGCCAGCATCCGGTCTTCCATCTGGCGGTCGGTCTTGGTGA
>Ga0137459_1000089_pt1 | contig 30662 bp, 33 predicted proteins | sample EasRivERMGT700_2_FD_104908 | JGI IMG/M metagenome (GOLD analysis project Ga0137459, IMG submission 104908) | Soil microbial communities from meander-bound floodplain in the East River, Colorado, USA - East River MetaG ERMGT700_2 | ecosystem: Environmental > Terrestrial > Soil > Floodplain ...
AGCTTCTCGGGCAACGCCTGCATCGAGATCCCGAATGCCCAGGCGCTGCACGGCACGACCGGCCTGACGATGAGCGCGTGGATCCTGCCGACCAAGCTCAACAACGGGGACACCGCGAACGGCGTGATCAGCAAGCGCATCGACAGCGGGAACCAGTCCGAATACAGCGTCGGCGTGTGGATCGGCAACAACGTGTGGGTCGATCTGGACGGCGAGACCGACCGGTTCCACAGCGCGACGACGATCACGGAGAAGGCGTGGCAGCAGCTGACCGTCGTGTACGATGGCTCGCGGGCGCTGACCCAGCGGGCGCGCGTCTATGTCAACGGCTCGCTCGACGTGACCACGCAGGAGTCGAGCGCCTCGCTCACCCCGTACACCTCGCCGCTGCATGTCGGCTGCATGCCGGCCCCGGGCGCGATGAGCCAGCAAAACTTCATCGGCGAGCTCGACGAGGTCGTGATCTGGAACCGCGCCCTCACGGATGCCGAGATCACCCAGTGGTACACGAGCACCAAGCCGTGACCCTGCTCTCAGGCGTACCTGACCTGCTCCGTCGCACGGGCCGGTTCGCCGAGGCCCCGGCCCAGGCGAGCACGGCGTAGACGAGCGGTTACGACCGATGCTCCAACTTACGAATCATGAGTAGGTCCATCCGGCATGACGCTTGCTAAAGCCCCCCCGGTTAAGGAGGACCATCATGCGTACAACTCTGATAACAACATTCGCAAGCGTGCTTGTAGGTGGTTGTTTCGCTGACGGATCAACCAGCCAGGATACCCAGGGCACCGAGCGGCTGACGATCCTGCTCACCGACGCCCCGGCCGCGGACGACATCCGGGCTGCCGTGGTGACGATCGACAAGATCTACCTCCAGCAAGACGATACCCATGGCGGTGACGACACCGACGGCCGCGTCGTGCTCCGCGATCAGCCGTTCAGCACCGACCTGCTCACGCTCTCGGGTGACGTCGCGACGCTGGTCGAAAACGCGACCGTCCCGGCCGGCTCGTACCATCAGTTGCGGTTCGTCGTGAGCGGCGGGTACATCGAGGTCGCCGACGGCACGTCGACCGCGATCTACTCGACCGCGGGCTACGCCAACGTCCCGGCCGGACGGACGGTCGCCGGCGAGCTCCGCACACCGAGCTGGGACACCAGCGGCTTCAAGGTGGCTCTCCCCGATGGCAACGTCGACATCGAGGGTGACCAGCGCGTGCTGGTCGTCGACTTCGATGTCGGCGAGACGTTCGGCCGTCAGCTCGGCAATGGTGCGTGGATGATGCGGCCCGTCCTCCACGCGTTCGACTTCCTCGCGAGCGGCTTGATCTCGATCAACGCCGACGTTCACGCGGTCGCGCTCACCGGGCCGCTCACCGCCGAGCTGGACGACGCCGGCGGCAACCTGGTGGCGATCCACGAGGTCGCCGACACCGACAGCGATGGCTGGATGACCATGGGGTTCCGCTTCCTCGATCCGCGCGAGTCGCCGTTCCGGCTGACCTTGTCGGGCGTGGTCACCAGTCCGCCGATGCCGATCGAGATCGCGCTCGGCTCGGGTCGAGCCATCAGCGTCGACGTCGCGGTTGTTGCGATCGTGCCACCACCTCCGTAGCGGGCGGCGACGTTGCCCGGCGTGCAGACCAGCGGGTCATCCGCGTTGGGCATTCGCGAGCAGCCGGTTGTGCACCGTGGTCAGCGTCTGGCCGCTCAGGAATTCCATCACGAGGTAATAGGTGCCGTGGTGCTCGTCGAAGTCGAGGACGCTGCACACGTTGGGGTGGTGGTCGGGTGGAGCGCTCAGCAACCGTCGTGCCTCACGACGCACCTCCGAAGTCCGCGTAGACTTGAGCGTAAGGAAGTGTCGGTCTGGGGCGCAATCGCACAGCGCGTGCGCTTGGACGACATCCACCGTGGACTTGGCAAGCCATCCAACCCCGACCTACATCATGTTCCAGAATCTGGCCGTCCCAGAATCTAGCTAGCGACTCTGGAGTAGTGCTCCGTCTATTGGGAGTGGGCTCCTACACCTGCCGGAGTGGGCTCCTCCGCCTGCCGATGAGCAGGCCGTTCGACCGACACCTTGACGGACGGCGCGACCGACGCACGCGCGTTCCATGCTAGTCACAGCATCGTGATCCGGCGGAAACGCACCGAGCAGCGCGAGCGCGCGCGTGCGATGCGGAAGCTGGTCCGCGATCGCGAGAAGCTGGCCGCGCTGTCGGTCGGCGGCTCCGAGGAGCGGCCGATCCAGGTCACGTCGGCTTCGGTCGTCGAGGTCCGGGTCCGCCACCTGACCTGCCCGCAGTGCGACGGCGAGTACAAGGTCAAGGAGCACCGCTCGCCGGCGTCCGGGATCCGCAGCGTCGACGTGACCTGCCAGATGTGCGGCGTGTCGCGCACGCTGTGGTTCCGCATCGTGAGCGCCGACGCGAACTGACCCGGCGCCGCCGCGAACGGCTCCGGGTGGGGGTGCGTCCCTACCCGGCGCGCCAGAGCTCGCCTTGACCTTTGGCATACGCGACGGCGGCACGGGTTCGCATACCGCGTAGCCTATCCCGAACCTCGGCGCCGTGGGCCGCGCGGCGGCACGATGCCGCGGCGAGCCGACGCGGGCCGATTCGAGTCGATTCGAGCCGATTCGAGCCGATTCGAGCCGATTCGAGATAATAGCGCGCCGACGCTAGCCGACGCTAGCCGAGGAACGCGCGCAGGTCGAACCCGAGATCCTGCTCGCGCGCCTGGAGCCCGGCGCCGCTGCGCCACGACTTGGCCACGCCGCACGCCTGGCACAGCGCGATATCGCGCCCGCCGGTCCGCCCGCTGCTGCTGGTGATGTACTTGAGGACGGCCTGCTCGTGACAGTCCATGCACTCGTGCAAGAACAGGTCGTCGCGGCGAAACCCGCGCTTGCTCAGCTTGTACTCGAGCGTCGCGAGGTCATCGATGGCCATACCGGAGCAGTGTACTCGAATCCCATCGTCGCCGGTTGGCGACCACGACCGTTCAGGACCGGAAGCTCGGATCCACCCGATCGAGCTTGCGCAGCAGCCCCGGCCAGGCGAGCGCGCCCCCGGCGCCCCGCGTCGCGGCCTTGGCCATCATCGCCGAGCCCGCGATGACCTTGGGATCGATCGCGATCAGCTCGCCCCCGCCGGCCTGCGCCCGCAGCTGGATCATGCACGTCGCCTCGAAGATGTACATCAGCAGGAACGCGTCGGCCACGGTCGGGCCGACGGTGAGCAGGCCGTGGTTGCGCAGCATGAAGAAGCTCTTGTCGCCGAGATCGGCCACCAGGCGCGGCTTCTCCTCGGCGTTGAGCGCGACGCCTTCGTAGTCGTGGTAGGCGAGCGACGACAGCACGAAGGTCGACTGCTGCGACAGCGGCAGCACCCCGCCCTTCTGGGCCGACACCGCGGCCCCGTTGACGCTGTGGGTGTGGAGCACGCAGCGGGCGTCCTCGCGCGCGGCGTGGACCGCGCTGTGGATCGTGAAGCCGGCGGGGTTGATCTGGTAGGGGCTGTCGAGCACCTTGCGGGCGTCGTGGTCGATCTTGACCAGGCTCGACGCGGTGATCTCGTCGAACGTCATGCCGTACGGGTTGATCAGGAAGTGATGCTCGGGGCCCGGGACGCGCGCCGAGATATGGGTGAAGATCAGGTCGTCCCAGCCATAGAGCGCGACCAGCCGGTAGCACGCCGCGAGATCGACGCGCAGCTGCCACTCGACGTCACTGACCTGCGATCTCACGTCCGGGCTCGTCATGCCGCGGATGGTAACTCAGGTTGGCCGTCCGGCGCCCGGGCCCCGGGATCCGCAGCTCCCGGGCTGCCCCCCGGCCCGCAGCGCAGGGTCGCGTAGGTGTAGAGTCGCGCTTTCCTTCTGGATCGGAGTGAGCGATCGTTGCGGTGAGATGAGCGACAGCCCGATGCACACGGTGCCAGGATTGTTCGACCGCCTGACCGCGATCTATGCAGACGGCGAGCGCGCGATCGAGGAGGGCCGGCTCGGCGACGCGGTGGCGCTGTTCACCGAGGGGATCCAGCTCGATGATCAGTTCCGCAACCAGTACGTGACGATGTACGCCCAGCGCGCGTTCGCCCGCCAGCGCATGGGCGACAACATGGGCGCGATCCCCGACTACGGCAAGGCGATCGAGATGGAGCCGCCGATCAACCAGGCCCAGTACCTGTTCCACCGCGGCATGTGCTTCACCGCGATCGGCGGCCACGAGGAGCACGCCGTCAACGACTACGGCCGATCGATCGCGATCTACCCCGATCACCCCGGGCCGTACCACCTGCGCGGCAAGCTCTACGCGAGCGACCTCGGCCGCTACCAGGAGGCGATCGCCGACTTCGATCGGCTGCTCGCGATGCGCCAGGTCGCCGAGGGCTATCAGCTGCGCGGCTACTCCAAGCTGAACCTCGGCCGTGGCCGCGAGGCGATCCCCGATCTGCTCGACGCCAATCGCCTCGAGCCGGATACCTACACCGACTACCTCCTGGCCTGGGCCGGCGCGGTGGCGCCCGACGACGAGCTGTTCTATCTCTCGCTGCAGGCGGTGCTCGCCGCCGACCCCGCGACGTACAAGGCCTACTTCCTCGACAACGAGGACTTCGCGCGGTTTCGCAACCAGCCCCGGTTCCTGCAGATCGTCAACCGTGTGTGACGCTGCGCGGGCGTGCCAGGACGAGGACGTGGAGGTCGAGCTCGCCGCGCTCGTGTCACTCGTGCGTGGGCGGCGCATCGTCGCCCTGACCGGCGCGGGCTGCTCGACCGAGTCCGGCATCCCCGATTACCGCGGCCCCGACACCCCGCCGCGCACGCGCCCGCCGATCCAGCACCGCGAGTTCGTCGACCACGCCGACATGCGCCGGCGCTACTGGGCGCGCGCGGTCCTCGGCTGGGCGCGGTTCTCGGCCGCGCGGCCCAACGCCGGCCACGCCGCGCTCGCCGCGCTCGAGCGCCACGGCGCGCTCGCGGGCGTGATCACCCAGAACGTCGACGGCCTGCACGGCGCCGCCGGCAGCCGCGCGGTGGTCGAGCTGCACGGCGCGCTGGCCCGGGTGCGCTGCCTGGCGTGCGCCGAGGTGACGGCGCGCGACGCGCTCCAGGCTCGCCTGCTCGCCGCCAACCCGGGCTGGCTGGACCGCGCGCAGGGCGTCGCGATCGCCCCCGACGGCGACGCCGATCTGCCCGACGCCCTGGTCGACGGCTTCACGGTCGTCGCGTGCGACGCGTGCGGCGGGACGCTGATGCCCGACGTCGTGTTCTTCGGCGGCAGCGTGCCGCGGGCCACGCTCGACGCCGCCTGGCAGCTGTTCGATCGCGCCGAGGTCCTCCTGGTGATCGGCTCGTCGCTCACCGTGTTCTCGGGCTACCGGTTCGTGCGGCGCGCCGCCGAGCGCGGCGTGCCGGTCGCGATCGTGAACCGCGGGCCGACCCGCGGCGACGCCTACGCCCAGGTCCGGGTCGACGCGCGCGCCGGCGTCGCGCTGACCGAGCTCGCGCGGGCGCTGGGGTAGCCGCGCACTTGGCTGCCTTGGCACGCGCAGGTAAATAAGACGGCAACAGGAGGCAGCACTTCGTCGACGTTTGTCGGTGGCCCTATTGAAGCAGCACGCAGTACTCCGTCGACGTCCGTCGACGGTCCCATTGAAAGGAACTCCGTCGACGTCCGTCGACGGCCCAAGGAATATATGAGGCATTCTGAGCTAGCCCTCGTTCTGATCAGGCTGAAGGTCAACGCCGACCCCTGTCATGTCTTGATCCGGCACGAGAAATGGGGTGACTGGTCATTCGTCGGTGGCCATGTCGAGCCCGACGAGAAGAATGACTGGGCACGCGCCGCCGTCCGAGAATGTAACGAAGAACTCATGCCGCTGAGATTCGGCGAAGATTTCACGTTGCTGCCGTTGCTCGATCAACCGATGCGATGGGGGCCTCTCGCGTCGAAGTCCGTCAACGACGAGCCGACGATTTATACCGCGCAAGTGTTCGCGCTACGCTTCCTGAGACCCCCCGCGGAGTGTCTTGCGAGGCTACCCTCCGAGAGTTTTCGCGTCGTACGCGAGTCCGAGATCCTCGCAGATCAGCAGAATCGAGACGCCCTGACGGCGCGTGCGATCAACCGAGTGGACCGGGGGGCTCTAGCGTGGGACGCGACCTTGCCCTCGCTGCCGATCCAGCCACATGTGCTTCCTGCATAAAAATGGGGGTCTTCGCGTGATCGTGTGGGTGATTTTCGGCCAGAATACCATTAGCGTCGAGCAGGCACTCGAGACGCTCGGGCGGATGCTTGGGTTCCGAACGAAGCGATGGCCCTCACAACACGGCGCTCCGGATGGGCTCTGGTGGAGAGACGACTGGGCAGGGTTCGTGTTCGAGGCGAAGTTCGGTGCAACGAATCCCGATGTTTCTATCGATGATCTTCGACAGGCCGTCTCTCACCCCAACTTCGTTCGTCACGAGGCATGGCGCATCTACGACGAGCGTGGGGTCAATCCGCGGCAAGTTGCCACGTTGCTCCGCACGCGTCGAGTTGCTGCGCTGCCGATCGCGGCAATCGCTGAGCTTCGCCGGCGTCGACCTAGTGCTCGTGCTTGGCCGCGGCGCGGGTCGCCGGCGTCGACCTGGTGGGCGGCGTCGAGCTCGGGCAGGGCCTCGCTGCACGAGCTCGCGCTCGATCGCGGCGCGGGTCGTCGGCGTCGACCTGGTGGGTGGCGGCGAGCTCGGGCAGGGGAGCATCACACCGATGCGCGAGGACGACATGCTTGGCCTCTTGCTCGGCGCGCTGCGCCGCCACGGCGTTACAGGCCGAGAAGCTCACCAGGGATCTCCAGCACGCGCAGGACCCCCCCGAGCGTCGTTTCGCCGAGAACGTTATCAAGCGGTACTGCGTTGGGATCGGGTCTGATCGGCGAAAACGATGCAGATTCCTGACCCGGTTCGTCGACGTCACACTTGAACCAACCGTCTTCAGGATCGCGGAAGATAACGTATGCGCGACGCTTTAACTTGACGGCAACCATTGTAGGGCAGACGCCGAACTCATCTCCCACAATGAGGACACCACGTGGATGGGCGCGGAATTCGATCCGTGGATCCAGTGTTGTCCCGTCAGCTTCCAGAGCGTGCTTGGCCTCAGCTGGCGTTGCCTCCACGAGACCCACCATGAGAACTGTAGATTTTAAGGTCTCATATCCTGGCGCAACGATTCCTTGTTCTTCCAGAAGCTCCGCCGGATGCTTGTTGAGATTCGTCTCGGTTACGCGGCCCTTCTTACGATCCAGCTTCAGGGTTACCGGGGCATCGTCGTCGAAATCGAGCAAGTAGACCGGCGTAACGGTCGCAAGCAGCTGCTTGGCAAGCCGCTCGCTGGGCAGATCTCCGAACACAAGAAGCGCAGCGAACCCATCCTGGCCGATGACAACTTTCGATCCTTGGCCCTGCAGTTCCTTCGGGAGCTGGCGTGCAAGCTCCTCGAGCGCTGTCGTCGCGGCCCGGCCGGCGATAGCCCACTGCGTATCCTCTGGCGAGATTCTAATCATCACTTTCTTCCTGAGGCATCTGGTCCGCCGCCGCTACCGCGGCGCCAGCACCGGCCACCCCGAGGCCCCTTCGCAAGGTGCGCGAAAGTCCCTGAAGCTTCGATTCTGAGAACGTGACGATTTTTATGTCCTTGAGCCCCTGGGTCGACAAGAACCCCTCAGCGCCTTTATGTTGTCCTTGATCGCGTCGGAGACCGCGAGATACACAGGCTGTCCCGTCGAGGTAGCCACCTGAAGCTGAGAAACCAAGTTGGTAAACATCTTCTTTGGCCTTCCAGCCTTGAGAGCAGTGAACTCGGCAGCCCACGCTTCCACGCTCCACGCCTTGACCTCGAGTAGCGCACGTGCCCCACTTGCATCGACCAACCCAAAATCGATGACCTTCCCCGCTGTGTTGACCTGGCGGGCAGCAATCTTGAGGCCCCCGGGTAGCTCGACATCTTCGACGATGAACATCAGCTCACCGGCCACGCCACGCAACTTTGCGTTGGCCGCCTTGTAGTCGGCGTTCGTGAGCATCTTCTTGAGGGTGCTCGGGAAGTGATCGGATGGCTTCTTCGAGACCTTCATGAAGGTCTTCCAGTTGGTAGCCGGATCGAGCGCCATCCCCTCGAGCATGGCATCTGGGAGATCGGTGAGCTCGCGCAGCCATCTGAGATCGAGCGGGCTCTCCCGGAGTACGGCTTGCCGGACGAGCGCCTTGCGTGCCTCCGCGCCGAGCCCCTTGCGTCCCATGACCCACTCGACGTTATCCAGGAACGCCAGCGGATCCACCGCATCGGCCGCGCGTCGCAGCACGCCGGCCACAACCTCCTCGTCCAGCGCTCTGGCCGTGCCCTTGAGCAGCTTGTCGAGCGCCGCCACAAACTTCGCCTTGTCCGCACCCTCCGCGATGCGCCGAGCGACCGCGTAGATCGTATCGGGCATCTTCGATGCCTTCGCGAGCTGCTCGAGCTGCTCGACGACGCTTGCACCCTGCGCGCGCGCGGCCGGTCCGCGCAGCTTCGTCATCGCGTCCTTCGCAGCCTCGATCGCTCGGGCACCGCGCGAACGCTGGATCGCCTGCGTGATCGCCGACTTCTCGACGACGCGCATGGTCCCGACACCGGCATCGGCGATCTTCACCGACTCCTTCAGGCCGGTGAGCCATCCGGACGCCGTGTCGATCGTGTCGAGCAAGGCCGCTCGTGCCTCCTCGGGTGCTCGCCTGAGCGCCTGCTTCGTTCGCTGGAGCAGCGTCTCGGTGCGCCGCGCGAGAGCCTCGACAGCATCCTCGCTCAGAACGAGCGCATGCTCCGCAAGCCGCGCGGCCGTACCCGCGCGTTTCGCCGCAACGCCCGGTGTCGCTGCGCCGGCGGTTACAACCTCGATCGCGATGTCGAGCGCGAGCTCGACTCCCAGGTCCATCACCTGCGAGTAGTCGCCGTTCTCGGCATGTTCGACCGCCTTCGTCCACGAGTCGATGATGCCGTCGACGATCCCTTTGAAGATCTCGCTGGTCGACTTGCCTGACTCGTATGCCTTGCCGATGCTGCTCGCAGCGCTCCCATCGATTTCGTAGCCGAACACGTTGGCCAGCTTGTCGATGCCCCACATTCCGAGGTCGCGGGCCATGAGCCCGACCTCCTTCACGGCCAGGACGACGCCGACGCCCGCTTTGCCGATCGCGACCACGAGGTCGGACGCATGATCGAGGAGGTGCTTGTCGGCTGGCTTCGCCGTCTCGGCTTGCTGGAGCAGCTTCGTGAAGCCTTCCCACATCTGGCCAAGCTGGAACAGCAGGTCCGTGCCTTCGTAGCCGGTCCATGAGAACTGCCGGAGCTGCTCGATGCGCGCGATCATGTGGCGCGCGATCGAGAGTGATTCGCTCGGCGGGTCCTCGTAGTTCAGCTTGACCTTGATGTAGTTCTTGAGGCCGATCGCCGCGTGCGGGGCATCGCGCATGATGCCCTCGACCGACAACATGTTGTTGTCGTAGGCGGGCACGGTGACGGCGACGAACTTGTCGGCCTCGCGGATCCGCTGCTGCGGCGCGGTTTCGTACCCCATCATCGGCTCGTGCGCCAGCAACGCGGCGGCGGATGGGTCCTCGAGCTTCGGATGATCGAACGACTTGAGCAGGTGCATGCCTTGGTCGTCGGTGACGAAGATCGCCCCGTCGTGCTCGAGCAGCTGCGCCGGTGCATGCAACGCGGCGTGTACGTCGTTCGGCAGCTGATCGGCGTTGAAGAACGCGCGCGCACGGCTCCTGATGACCACACCACCGCGCGCGAGCTGGATGTGGATCTTGCGCTCCACTTCCATGACCATGTTCGTTTTGAGCTCGAACTGGTCGAGCTCGGCCATCATCCAGCTTGTTGCGATCTCGACCGTCTCCTTGGTCGCTGAATCGACGAACGTCTCCGCCGTGCCGTTCCGGAAGATCTTTCCCGCCTTGCCGGCCCCCGCCCAGTCGCCGAGCCCACCGCTGGATTTGTCGCCGGGCTTGGTCTGGGTGCTGGCGCCGCCGGCCTGCGTGTTGGCTCCTGGTTGCTTGTTGGCGCTCAGATCGAGATGGAGCGACGCGGGTGGTTCAACGTTCGGCGCGCGCGCGCCCTGGGCGGCGACGGCCCCGGCAGGGTGCGCGCTGGTCGGCTGGGGTGAGATAGCCTCCGCGCTCGGCGAGCTCGGCATGGTCCCGCTGCCCAGCTGCTCGGTCAGGGTTCGCTTGCCGGGGCCAGGTGCATCGGGTCCGTTGAATGCCTGTTGTACGAAGCTACCGCCACCCGGCCTTCGTGTGAGCTCACCCATACCGGAGGTCATCCTACCGCTTGACGATGGTGTGGCCGCGATCCACTTCTGTTCCTCACTGTTGCGGTCGAGCTTGGACGCGCCATACAGGGAGCCGCGCGGCGAGATCCTCGAGCTCGGCAAGCAGCGCGGCGAGGACGTCGCTGGACGCCGGGGACGCGACGCAGCGGCGAGCTCGGCGGTGGCGAGCTCGCCGAGCTCGCCGGCTCCCCGTCGGTCTCCATGAGCTGTCGCCAGCGGCGATCGGCACCCGACCGATCACGCAACGCGAACTCGATCATCGCCTCGCCGTCGTCGTCCCAGCCGCACTCGCGTTGCAGCTCGCCGGACCAGTCGTGTTGATATGCCTCGCGGATGACCGCGCGCCCGAGCACCGCCAGCTCCTCGACCACCCCCGCAGCGCGAGCGCGCGCCTGCCACTCGTCCTCACTGCGGGGTGCGCGTGTACACGATCTCGAACATCGGAGAGCTGCACCTCAGCCTGACGACCGAGCCGTCGGCGTCGAGCACGAGCTCGCTGTTCGAGACAGTCTTGTCGATCGTCGCCGTGACCGCGAGGCCCCGGTGGCCGTCGGCGTCGGGCTTGCGCTCGACGTCGTAGCCGGCCGCCACGATCGCGACCGCCAAAGCGATCCTGGGCCGGGGGCGCCTGGTTCTGCTTCACAAGCGCAGCGAGCTTGGCCTCGAGCTCCGCGCGCGGCAGCCACCGGCCGCGCACCATCACGCCGTCGGGGACCAGCGGCAGCGGCGCGGTCAGCGGGTCCTGGGGCACGAGCAGGAGATCGGCGCGCGCGCCGACCTCGACGATGCCGAAGTCGCGCGGCGTGCCGAGGTACGCCGCGGCATCGGCCGTCGCCGCCCGCAGCACCCGCGCGCGCGGCATCCCGGCGGCGACCATCAGCTCGATCTCGTCGTGGAGCGCCTCGCCTGGGATGACGAACGGGTTGCCGGTATCGGTCCCGACGAGGATCGGCGCGTTCGCGGCCGAGAGCCGGGCGAGGATCTTGGCGCGCCACACGTTGGCCGCGCGCATGGTCGAGAAGTCCTCGGCTGTGAACGCCTTGAACCGGAAGTCCTGCTTGGGATCCCACTGCGCGGCGATGGCGGGTGCGACCTTGTCGAGCCATGTCGCGCCCCGCTTGACCGCCGCGGGATCGTCGAGCCGAGCGATCCGATCGAGCACGACCAGGGTCGGACAGTTCCACGTCCCGGCGGCGATCGTCTGCGCGATCAAGCCCGGCAGCCTCGCCGGGTCGAGCCTGGGCAGCGCCGCGCGCAGCTTGGCCTGCATGCCGCCTTGCTCAGGGAGCTTCATGCCCTCGGGGACCAGCGCGAGCAGCCAGCCATCGAGGTGCTCGATCGACTTCTGCCTGGCGGCGAGCACACCGGCGAGCCCGACCGCGCTCGGCACGTGCCCCGCGAGCACCATGCCGTGCCGCTTGCCGGCGGCGGCCAGCGCCTCGTACGCCTCGCGCGACAGCCGCGAGTACGGCTTCAGGAAGTCGTAGCCTTGGGCCTTCTGCTCGGCGACGATCCGGTCGGCATCGGCCGGCTTGTCGACCACGCTGCTGCCCGGCCACACCGGTGGATCGCCGTCGATGATCGGGCCCGCGGTCACGATCGTCGGCCCCAGCCGCTCGCCGTGCGCGATCTGGCTCCGCCAGGCGAGGTGCTGGTCGCTGCCGAACATGTTGCGGACGGTCGTGACGCCGGCCGCGATGAACAGCGTCAGATCGCTCTCCATCCACGTATGAACGTGCATGTCCGACAGCCCCGGCATCAGCCACCTGTCCGTGCCGTCGATCGCCGTGGTCCCCTCCGGAACCTCGATCGAGGCGCTCGGCGCCAGCTCGACGATCCGATCGCCGCGCACGACCACGGTGTGGTGTTCGAGCACACCGTCGCGCGACATCGGCACGACGGTGACGTTGGTGATCGCGATGTCGCCCGGCTGGAGCGTGGGCCTGGACCGGGGGCGGCTCGGCGCGCGGCTACCCGGAGCGCTGTTGCAGGCCACGACCACGAGGAGCGCGAAGCGATGAAGCATCCCGCGAAACCTACCGCGAGCCGCGGCACGGTGGGCCCGCCGCGGCCGTTCGAGCCGTCACTTCGCGCTGTACACGGTCGTCAGCGGTGGCTCGCCCACGAGCTTGGCCTTGGTCGCCTCGACCCGCGCGAACATCGCCAGGAAGTTCTCGCCGAGCACCTTCTTGATCTGCGCCTCGCTGCGGCCGCGGCGCAGCAGCGCCTCGGAGATCGCCGGGTAGAACGCGACATCCTCGAAGCCGACCGGCGGGTCCTCGATGCCGTCGAAGTCCGCGCCGATCCCGACCGCGTCCTCGCCGCCGACCGCGATCACGTGCTCGATGTGCTCGACCACCTTGGCGAACACCGCGCGCGGCAGCTTTTCCTGCTGCTTGCCGAGCGCCATCATCTCGGCCCGCAGCCGCGCCGGGTCCTTGGCGTACGTCGCCTTGAGCTTCAGGTACGCCGGCTTCACCTTGGCGAGCCTGGCCGCGAACGCGTCGTAGACCTTCTGGTCGAGGAACCCCGAGCCGACGTTGATCATCACCAGCCCGCCCTTGGCCGCGATCTGCTTGATCTGATCGTCGGTCAGGTTGCGCGGCATGTTCGAGATCGCCCGGCACGACGAGTGCGATGCCATGACCGGCGCGCGCGACACGGCGAGCACGTCGCGGATCGTCGCGTCGGACACGTGCGAGATGTCGACGATCATGCCGAGCCGGTTCATCTCCTTGACGACGTCCTTGCCGAACGCCGTGAGCCCGTTGTGGACGGCCGACTTCCTGGGATCGAAGTCGGGCTCGTAGAACGGCCCCGACGAGTCGGCCCAGTGGTTCGTGTTGGTGTGGGTCAGCGTCATGTAGCGCACGCCGGCGCGGTACATCTCGCGCAGCACGGCCAGCGAGTCTTCGATCGCGTGGCCGCCCTCGATCCCCATCAGGATGGCGAGCTTGCCGGCCTGCTTCGCGCCGCGGATCTCGGCGACCGAGGCGGCGAGCGTCAGGTCCCTGGGGTGGCCGTCGACCACGCGGTGGGTGATGTCGATCAGCTCGAGCGCGCGCTTCGCGGCGCCGTTATCGGCGTACGACGCGGCGACGTAGATCGAGAAGAACGGCGCGGTCAGCCCGCCCTCGCGGGCGCGCGGGATGTCGAAGTGATCGGTCGAGCCCCGGGTCGCGACGTCGGCCCACTTGCTCGCCAGCTGGTCCGGCGCGTCGAGGTGGGTGTCCACCACGATCGCGTCGGCGTGGAGCTTGTGGGCGCGGGTCGCGACGTCGTCGGCGCGCGCGATCATCGGAACGAACAGGAGAGCTATCAGCCAGTGCCGCATGGCCGACGAGTCTAGTCCTGTATCCTTCGGCCATGTTCGATCTCGCGCAGCGGTTTGCCGATGCCCAGGCTCGCATCAAGCCGGTCGCGCACCCGGTGGTGATGCTAAGCTCGCTCCCGATGGATTCGCCTGCTCGCCACCATCGCTACCCCTACAGCGAGTACCTCGCACTCGAGGAGCACGCGAACGTCCGCCACGAGTTCTTCGACGGCGAGATCTACGCGATGGCCGGCGGGACGCCCGAGCACGCGGCCGTCTGCGTGAACGTCAGCGCCGCGCTCAACGTCCAGCTCCGAGGCCGCGGGTGCCGCGTGCACTCCTCCGACCTCCGGATCCGGGTCCTCGAGACCGGGCTCGCTACCTACCCCGACGTCACCGTCGTGTGCGCGCGCGCCGAGCTCGATCCCGAGAACCGGAATACGATCACGAACCCCGTGGTCCTCGTCGAGGTACTGAGCCCTGGAACCGCGGCATACGATCGCGGAGAGAAGCTCGCGCACTACCAGCGGATCCCGTCGCTGCGCGAGGTCGTGCTCGTGGCGCACGACGAGCGGCTGATCGAGGTGTGGAGGCGCGAAGCGACCGGTACATGGACGCGCAGCGAGGTCCGATCTGGTTCGATCCGGCTCGTGTCGATCGACTGCACGCTCGACACCGCAGACGTGTACCGCGACGAGCTAGCGCCGCGCTGACGCTACGAGACCTCGGATGCACCGATGGTCCGTAACAACCGCGGCGGGCTCGCGGTCGCCGGGCGATTCTGCGTCGGTCGTCATCGCGTCACAGCGCCAGCACCATCGCGACGTCGTCGATCCGCGTGTCGTCGACGCGGAACCGGTCGCGCGTGACGCCGACCTCGACGAAGCCGACCGCGGCGTACAGCGCGCGGGCCCGGTGGTTGTGCGCGAACACGCCGAGATCGAGCCACGCCAGCTCCGCGTTCCTGGCCCACGCGATCGCCGCCGCGAGCAGCGCCCGGCCGTGGCCCCGACCGCGCCAGCCGCGCTCGATCCCCATGCCGAGCATCGCGCGGTGAAACTCCGAGGGCAGCCGCCCGCCGTGGAGGTCGAGGTGGCCGCGCAGCTCGCCGTCGAGCACCAGGCCCCACGTCCGGAGCCAGTACGGCTCGTCGAGCGGCTGGGCCCAGCCGATCTGGTGACGCTCGATCGTGGCCAGCTCGTCGATCGGCGCGTCCGACGAGCGCGGCCGGAAGATCAGATCGCCGTCCTTGCCCGACTCGCGGCCATGACGGTCGATGTGCGCGACCAGCGCGGGCAGGTCGACATCGGCGAGCTGCACGATCATCGGGCTATAGTGCCACCATGACGCAATCGGCGTGGCAGCTGCGCGGCCGCAACGCGCTGGTGACCGGAGGGACGCAGGGCATCGGCCGCGCGATCGTGGTGGAGCTGGCCGAGCTCGGCGCGGCCGTGATGCTCGTGGCGCGCTCGCCGGGGGACGTCGAGGCCGCCGTGCGCGCGCTGGGCGGCAGCGTGACCGGCGTGGCGGGCGACGTGACGAACGCCGCCGATCGCGCCCGGATCGTCGCGCGAGTGGCCGAGCGCGGCCCGCTCCACGTGCTGGTCCACAACGCCGGCGGCAACATCCGGAGCAAGCTGGTCGACTACGACGACCCGACGATCGAGCGCTTGATCGCGCTGAACCTCACGGCGCCGGTGCTGCTGTCACGCGACCTCCACCCCCAGCTGCGCGCCGCGGCCGGCGCCAGCGTGATCCACGTCGGCTCGGTGGCCGGGGCGATCGCGCTGCCGACCGGCGTGGCGTACGGCGCGGCCAAGGCCGGGCTCGCGCAGGCCGCACGCACGCTCGCCCTCGAGTGGGCGCGCGACGGGATCCGGGTCAACACCGTGGCGCCGTGGTACACGCGCACCCCGCTGGTCGAGCCGGTGCTCGCGCGGCCCGAGGCCCTCGCGGCGATCCTCGCGCGCACCCCGCTGGGCCGGATCGCCGAGCCGCACGAGGTCGCGGCCGCGGTCGCGTTCCTCGCGATGCCCGCGGCGTCGTACATCACCGGCCAGTGCCTCGCCGTCGATGGCGGCATGTCGATCCAGGGCCTGCCCGCCCTGCCGTGAGGTCCCGATCGACGCAAGCGCCGTCGATCGGATTCCCCATGATCAGCGCGACTCCGGCGCCCTGTCGGACACCTGTGTTCGCCCGCACGAGCGATGTGGATACCTACATCGACATCCTTTGCCTCGCAGCGCGGCCGTGAGAGGGAGAACACCATGAAGAACTTGTGGCTCTGCTCGCTCTCGCTTGCCCTGGTCATGGGCGCCTGCACCGACGACACCGATGATGGTGACCACGGCCCGGCGCCGGACGACCACGGCGAGGTCACCCAGGCGGTCACGACGACCAGCTTCACCGCGACCTACACCGGACAAGGCAGCGGTGCCTCGACGTGCAACACCACCTTCAGTATCAGCGGTCAGGAACCTGCGACCACGGGCAAGTTCCCGGTGTTCGTCTACATGGTCGGCACGGGTGAGACGTTCACCAACGCGTCGGCGTCTGCGGCCGTCGCCGGCATGGCGAGCCGCGGCTACGTCGCGGCGACGGTCGCCTACAACAGCGGGACGTTTTCGGGCTGCACCACCCTCTCGGGCAAGGCGCGCTGCATCTTCAACCCGGCGAGCGCGACCAGCGCGATCAGCAGGCTGTGCGCGCGGCCCCAGGCAGACTGCACGAAGGGCATCGTCGTGGGTGGGTTCAGCCAGGGCGCGGTCCTGGCGACCCTCGCCAAGAACTTCGACAGCCGCGTGCAGGCGGCGTGGGGCATCGGCGATGGCGTGATCTACTCGATCTTCAACCTGACGTCGTGCATGGCGAACGGCAACCGCACGCTCCCCAGCAGCCGGCTGCGCGTCGTCGACGGGGAGAAGGACCAGTTCATCGGCCCCACAGCCGGGAACGTGCGGAGCCAGTTCCTGACCCTCACGGGCCTGTCGTGCGGCACCACCGCGTTCACTTGCCTGCAGAGCAACGGCAGCGGCTGGCTCATCGTGCAGAACGCCCAGGTCGGCGATGGCAGCGCCGATCACTGCTACATGCGCCGCACCGGCGACTGCTCGGGGAGCCAGAGCTCGCTCGACCTGGGCTGGCAGACCGGCACGGACGTCTGGCAGCTCAATGCCAACCTGGATTGGCTGACCGGCTTCACCCAGCCCTGACGTGGACGGGGCCGCATCGCATGCCCTATGCTCGCCGCATGACATCTGTTCGCTGGTTGAGCGTGCTCGTCGTGATCGGCTGCGCCGGCGCGCAAAAGCCCACCGCGCCCACCACGCAGTCCCCGCCCGCAGCGGCCTCCACCTGCGACGCGCATCAGACCGAGATCCTCCACGAGGCGGACACACGCGCCACGCCGTGGAGCGTCGCCCAGCACCTGACCAAGAACTTCCCCGACGGCCAGGTCGCCTGGCTGATGAAGGATGCGAGCTACCAGAGCTTCGTGGTCAAGACCGCGGCGAAGAAGTGGGGCCGCTGCGACGACACGGGGTGTTACGTGTTCACCGCCCCGGCCGCCGTCATCCACGCCGCGGTCACGCAGTCGATGACCGACGGCCATCACGATCCCGCGGCGCTGGGCAAGGCGCTCGGCTTGCCGGCGGCGAACTTCGAGGGACCGCTCCGGATGATGACGCTCGACACCACCAAGGTGGGCGCGTGTGCCCGCCTCCCGGTGGACACCGATCCTGGGGTGTGGAAGTGCAAGACCGCGGAGGACACCGACTGCTTCAAGTTCGGCGGCTACACGTCCGGCGGCGTGCCGGAGCTGATGGTCATCGACGCGCCCGTCGACCAGACCGCGATCGAAGAAGTGCCCTAGCGCCCCGGCGACCGGCGCGCGCCGGTTCAGACGATCGTCCCCAGCCACGGCGCGACGCGGCTGCACATCGCGCGGATCTCGTCGAGCGGGCAGCCCAGCGCGGAGGCGAACCGGACGATCACGCCGGCCTCGGCCTCCGAGACGTAGCCCTTCGCGAGCACGACCGCGATCCCGTCGGTGACGATCATCGCCGCGAGCTCACCGGGATGGACGCCGGCGCCGCGAAACGGCCCGGCGCCCTGGCGCAGCGCCTCGGCCAGCCGGTGGGGCTCGAGCGGCTCGGCGAGCAGGAGGTCGGCCAGCACGATCGGCCCGCCGGTCCGCAGCTCGATGCGCTGCTGCAGGCGCAGGCCCTCCTCGAGGCCGATCTGGTCGTCGGCCCGCGCGATCGCGACGAGGGCCCGCGCAAACAGGTGACCGAGCGCGCTGTCGAGGATCCGCTCATTCGCCACGGAACTTGCCCGGCCGGCGCTCGAGGAACGCGCGCAGGCCTTCTTGCATGTCCGCGCTGGCCACGAGCGGCGCCAGGTCGGCAAACAGCCGCGCCGCCGCCGTCGCCTCGCTGTCCGGCAGCGCGTGGCGCGACGACGCGAGCGTGGCATAGACCCCGAGCGGGGCCTGCGCGGCGATGACCTCGGCGAGCGCGACCGCGCGCGCGAGCTGGTCGCCGTGCTCGGTGATCTCCTGGACGAGCCCGATCCGGTGCGCCTCCGCCGCGTCGAACTCGTCGCCGGTCAAGAGCCAGCGCATTGCGTTCGCCCAGCCGACCTCGCGCGGGAACCGCAGCGTCGCGCCGCCGACCGGATAGATCCCGCGCTTGATCTCGATCTGGGCGAACCGGGTGCCGCGCGCCGCGATCCGGACATCGGTCGCCAGCAAGAGCTCGATCCCGATCGTCAGGCAGATGCCCTGGACGGCGCAGACGATCGGCTTGCCGACCCGCGACGCGAGGCCCAGCGGATCGATCCCGCCGTCGGGGATGCCGAACTTCCCGCTGGCGAACACCGGGGCCCACTGCGGCAGGTCGAGCCCGCCGGTGAAGTGATCGCCGTGCGCGTGCAGCACGCCGACCCGCAGCTCGGCGTCCCGCGCGAGCTCGCCGTAGGCGCGGCACAGGCCGTCCCACAGCGGCAGATCGAACGCGTTGCGCTTCGCCGCGCGATCGAGCCCGATGAGCAGCACGTGACCGCGGCGTTCGAGGCTGATCTGTCCCGTCGACATCCGGCGAAGGTACGGCAACCCGAGGCCCGAGCGCCAGCGCGCCAGCGCGGTGCACGGCGCTCCGCGCGACGGCCGCCGGGTCGCGCGCGTAGACTACGGCGATGCGAACCTTCGTGCTCGCCGCCGTGCGCTCCACCATGCGCTGGGCCATGCTCTGGGCCATGCTCTGGGCCTGTGGCTCCACCACCCCGCACGTCGGGCGCTTCGAGCCCAGCGATCGCGCCGCGATCAGCGCGGTGCTCGCCGGCCAGATCGCGGCGTGGAACCGCGGTGATCTCCCCGGCTACATGGAGGGCTACGCGCGGACCCCCGGGCTGGTCTTCACCTCGGGGGGGAACGTCCGGCACGGCTGGCAGGACGCGATAGATCACTATCAAGCGCGCTATGCGGTCGACCCCAAGGCGATGGGCGTCCTGGACTTCCAGATCGAGTCGATCGATCCGGTCGGGGCCGACGGCGCGGTCGTGCTCGGCCGCTGGGAGCTGACCGCGAGCGCCCACCCGGGTCGCGGCGTGTTCACGCTGGTCCTCGAGCGCCGGCCCGAGGGCTGGCGGATCATCCACGATCACACGTCGCTGTCGCCGCCACCGTCACCGCCCTGACGGTGGTGACGGCGGTGGCGGCGGCAACGGCTGATCGCACGTCGCCTCGGCGGCGAGCGCGTCGAGCGCCGGCCTCTGCGAGCTCGCGGCCGGTGCGAGCACGAAGCGCCACAGCGCGCCGCCCCCACACGCGCGACGCTCCGCCCACCCCACCAGGTCGAGCGGCAGCTTGGTCTTGAACGCGTCGAACACATGCGCGGTGACCGTCACGCGCGCGCCGGCCGCGGTGCCACGCGCGACGATCGCGACGATTGAGTCCTTGTTCGTGATCTGCCCGGCCTCGTCGACCGCCGCGATCAGCCCGCGAAAGTACGCCGTCAGCTCGGCGCCGACCGCCGCGGCGTCGAGCGCGGCCGGATCCTCGGTGCGCCACACGAACGCGTACGACCAGTAGCCGGGCGCCGCCGGATCGAAGAACCCCGGCGCGAACCGCAGCTCCTCGACTCCCCGGTGCGCAAGCTGGGGGGCGAAGTCCAGCGGAAACGGGATCGTCTCGCTGCGAAACCCGGCCGGCGTCGGCCACGGCTGCGACGGCGTGGCCGATGGCGCGGCGATCGGGTCGGCGGGCGTGGTCGGCGTGGTCGGCCGGTCAGGCGGTTGCGCCGGGCTCGGGGTCGGTGAGCCGCACGCGAGGATCCAGGGCACGACGAGCAAGCAACGCATCGCCGTGACGATCGCACAGGAATTTGCTCCGCGAGCGGTCCGGGGCGAACCTTCCCTCATGGACAAGAAGGAGCTCGTCGACCAGCTCGTCCGTCAGCTCGAGGCCTCCGCCCGCGCCGCGCTGTCGTCGCGCAACGCCGCCGCCGCGGAGGCGCGCGACGGCGCGACGCCCGACGAGAAGCGCGAGGACGCCCGGGCCGCCCACCAGCTCGCCAGCCTCGGGCGCGCCCAGCAGCAGCGCGCGAAGCAGGCCCTCGCCGACGTCGATCGCCTGGTGCAGTTTCGCCCGCCCCCGCTGTCCGGCGCCGCCGCGATCGGGGTCGGCGCGATCGTCGAGGTCGAGGACGAGGACTCCGGCGAAGGCCGCACCTTCTTCCTGGCTCCGGTCGGCGCCGGCGTCACCCTCACCGGCCCCGGCGGCGACGGCCACCTGTCGGTCGTCACGCCCGCCTCTCCGATCGGACGAGCCGTGCTCGGCCGCCGCAGCGGCGACGTCGTCGATATCACGGTCGACGGCGACGTCCGCGCGTGGGCGATCACCTACGTCGGCTGAGCGCCACGATCGGCCCAGGGGCGCCAAGCTCGCCGTCAGGGCCGTATCTGGATCACCGGCATCGGCTGCGTCACGATGTCATCCGTGTTGTTCAGTCCGGGTCGCCAGCCGTTGGCCGTGAGCGTCACGAACGTATGTCCGGAAACGTGGTGGTGCCGACGCCGGATCAACCGCGCCAGTCGCTCCAGACTCCGGCGGCCTGTCTCGAACGTTGCCCTCACGAGCGGGGTGTTCGGCCGGTTCCCCGCACCGTTGAGGTAGCAGTGGGGTAGCGGCGGCGCGGGCCCGTGGCATGCCCGGGAGCGAACGCTATGCGTCCACGAACGCGTCGAACGCGGTCAGCTCGCCGCGGTCGAAGAACAGCCGCTCGCAGTGCTCGCACCAGTCATACTCGACGTCGCCCGCGCCGCGCAGCGCGATCATGTCGCGCGCGCACTCGTAGCAGCGCGCGGCGGTCGCTCGCGGATGCGCGTGGGCGTGCGCGGCCGAGACGCCGGCTTCGATCACGTGCGCGAGCCCGAGCGAGTCGATCACGTCGTTCTCGCCCTTGTCGAGCACGATCCCACCGCACGCGGGACACCGATCGATCTCGAGCGACGACAGCGTGAACTGCGCCATGTCGCTTGCACAGCCGGGACACTTCATCGCGCTCGACACTACCTCAGTTCGCGCGGCCACGGCGCCCCCGATGTGAGGCCTCGCATACTGAACGGCACTTCGTCGCCGGCCATCTCGAGGACGTGTGCGCGGGACGCTGGTTCGCGCCGCGCCGCGTGTCGAGCGGCAGCAAACGTTCGCGCCGGCAACAGGCATCAGGCTTCGTCGCGGATCGAAGATGCGATGACCGCCGACGAACACGAACAGACAATTGCGATCTGCCCCGGAGGCGACGGTTTCATGCACCCCGGCGGAGATGATAGCCATGAAGCATGGGACACCTTGTCGAGGGCACCTGGCACACAGGGTGGTACGAGCCCGATGCGGCGGGTGCGTTCCGGCGGCCGGCGACGCGGTTTCGCCGCCGCCCCGACGAGGTGGCGGCCGGCCGATACCACCTGTACGCGGCGTGGGCGTGTCCGTGGGCGCACCGAACCTTGATCACGCGAGCGCTGCGCGGGCTGACCGGCGCGGTCGGCGTGACGATCGTCGGCCCGCTCATGGGAGATGACGGCTGGACGCTGCGCACCGAGGATCCGGATCCGATCGGCGGCGCGAAGCACCTCCGCGAGGTCTACCTGCGCGCCGATCCACACTACACCGGCCGCGTCACCGTGCCGGTCCTGTGGGATCGCGAGACCCACACGATCCTCAACAACGAATCGCGCGAGGTGATGCGGATCTTCGATGTCGAGCTCGCCGCGCTCGCGCGCGATCCGCTCGAGCCCTGCCTGGCGCCGCCCGAGCTCGTCGGCGAGATCGATCGCGTGCTCGATGCGATCTACGAGCCGATCAACAACGGCGTGTACCGCGCCGGGTTCGCGGCCACCCAGCCGGCCTATGACGCCGCGGTCCGCGAGCTGTTCGCGGCGCTCGCCCACTGGGACGCCGTGCTCGGCGAGCGGCCGTTCCTGTGCGGCGCCCGGATGACCGAGGCGGACATCGCGCTGTTCACGACGCTGCTGCGGTTCGACCTCGTCTACTACGCGCACTTCAAGTGCAACCTCATGCGCCTCCGCGACCACGCGAACCTGTGGCGGTTCACCCGGCGCATGTACCAGCACCCCGGCATCCGCCCGACCTGCTACCTCGACGACATCAAGGCGCATTACTACTGGAGCCAGCCGGCGGTGAACCCGACGCGGATCGTGCCGATCGGCCCCGCGCTGGAGGCCGAGCTCTCCGCCCCGCCAGGCTAGCGCCAGGCCAGGCGTCACAGCGTTGGGCGCCCGCGGATCAAGTGCAGCGCGACGAGCAGGATCAACGAGCCGATGAAGGCGACGAAGATCGTGCCCGCCAGCCCCGCGAACGGCGTGTGCCATCCGGCGGCGCTGAACAGCCAGCCGCCGATGAAGGCGCCGACCACACCGATCACGATGTCGACGATGATGCTGCCGCCCGAGCCGACCAGCAGCGAGGCCAGCACGCCGGCGATGAGTCCAACAATGAGCCAGGTTACGAGGTCCATACTGCGATGAAGAGCATCCAACGTGCCAGTCATCGCAGCTCGTGATCGCGGCCAGGTGCGCGGATCGCCAGACGCTCGCCGTGTGCGCATCCGCTCGCTCGCTCGGCAGCGCCCGCCAGTGCCGCCACGTCCCGGCATCGCCCACCCGCGCCAGCGGGGTCAGGCCGTGTCGCACGCTGCTTCGCGACCTCGACCCGATCTCCCGCAGCAGGACCCGCAACGCGAGCTGCCGCGCATCGATCCGCCGACCAGCCGATCATCGGTGCCGGCTGGCGGATCGGCGTGGATCCCGCGCATGCATGTAGCCGGCCCGGCGCGATCTGCGTACCTCGCAAGCAAGCTAGGCTTGGCGCATGCGCAAGCTCCTACTAACCACCCTCGTGTTCGGGATCGCGCTCGCCGCGCGTGCCACGCCAGCGCGCGCGGACTTCGGGATCGGCCTGTTCCTCGGTGACCCCACCGGGCTGGATCTCAAGATCGGGCTCAGCAACCGTTCCGCCCTCGACCTCTTGCTGGGGTTCAATACCTTCCGCGACGGCCGCAGCAGCTACGGCCACCTGACGTACCTGGTGACGCCGGTCGTCGCGCACGGCGACTCGGTGCTCGTGCCGGTCCGCCTCGGCATCGGCGCGGCGCTGTACGGCAACCGCAACGACCTCGACTTCGCGATCCGCGCGCCGCTCGAGATCGCGCTCCGGTTGCGCCGCACCCCGCTGGAGTTCTACGGCGAGATCGCGCTCGCGCTGGCGTTCTTCAACGACAGCAACAACGACCTGCGGCTCGATGTGCAGGGCGGCCTCGGCTTCCGCCTGTTCTTGTAGTCAGCGCCTGGTCAGCGCTTGGTCCATCGGTCGATCCACGCGAGCACCTCGTCGTGCCACAGCTTGCTGTTCTGCGGCTTGAGCACCCAGTGGTTCTCGTCGGGGAAGTGCAGGAACCGGCTCGGGACGTTCTTGCGCTGGAGCGCCGTGAACGTCGACATCCCCTGCGTATCGACGACGCGATAGTCGAGCCCGCCGTGGATCACCAGCGTCGGCGTCTTCCAGTTCTTCACCAGGTCGATCGGGTTGTGCTTGCTGTAGCCCTCCGGATTCTCCCACGGCACGCCGCCGTGCTCCCACTCCGGGAACCACAGCTCCTCGGTGTCGAAGTACGCCATGCGCTCGTCGAGGTTGCCGTCGTGACAGACCAGCGCCTTGAACCGATCGGTCTTGCCGTTGATCCAGTTGATCATGTAGCCGCCGTACGAGGCGCCGAGCGCCGCCATCCGGGTCCTGTCGAGCCAGGGGTACTTCTCGAGCGCGGCGTCGAGGCCCATCATCAGATCGTCGTACGGCGCCCCACCCCAGTCATGCGCGATCGCGTCGGTGAACGCCTGGCCGTAGCCGGTCGAGCCGTGGAAGTCGATCATCACGGCGGCGAACCCGTGCCCCGCGAACACCTCGGGGTTCCAGCGATAGTGGAAGTGATCGCCGAAGCTGCCCTGCGGTCCGCCGTGGATCAGGAACGCGACCGGCGCCTTGCCGCCGGTGAACCCGGCCGGCTTCATGACGAAGCCGTACACGGTGTCGCCCTTGGCGCCCTTGAACGAGAACTGCTCGTAGTCGCCCCAGGTGATCGCCTTGACCCGCGCGTCGTTCAGGTGCGTGAGCTGCCTGACGTCGCTGCCGTCGAGCTTCGCGCTGTACAGCTCGGCGGGTGCCTTCAGCGTGTCGCGCACGAACACGAGGCGGTTGCCGGCCGGGCGTGGCGCGTCGTTGGTGCCCTTGTCGATCACGAGCCGGGCGGCGCCGCTCGCGACGTCGATCGCGAACACCGCGTGGTTGCCGACGTTGTCGGAGTCGGTGAAGATCGTCTTGCCATCGGCGCTCCACGCGATCGAGCCCGCCGAGCGATCCCAGCTCTCGGTGAGCACGCGCAGCTTGCGCGACGCCGTGTCGATGATGCCGATCCGCTCGCGATCCGCCTCGAAGCCGGCGCGCTTCATCATCCGCACCGCGATCGACCTGCCATCGGGCGAGAACGTCGGCGCGAAGTCGTAGGCGGGGTTTGAGGCCGTGAGGTCGACGGGCTTGCTCTTCCCGTCGGCGGCGACCACGAACACGTCGGTGCCGGTCCGCCACGCGTTCTCGCGGCCCGCGACGCGCGCGACGAACGCGACGGTCTTGCCGTCGGGCGAGATGCTGACCTCGTCCATGCCGCCGAACGGCTGGGTCGGCGAGTCGGTCGCCTGGCCCCGCGTGAGGTCCCGCGCGTCGTCGGCCTTGCCGCCGGCGTCGGGCGCCGTCCACACGAACAGGTGCGAGTACTTGCCGTCCTCCCAGTGGTCCCAGTGCCGGAACATCAGCTGGTCGTACGCGCGCGCCTTGATCTTGGTCCTGGCGCGGTCCTCGTCGCGCTTGACCGACTCGGCGATCGACTTCGCGTCCGGCCAGACGTCGACCGCGACCACGAGGTGCTTGCCGTCCGGGAACAGCTTGAAGCCGTTGACGTCGGCGGGCAGCCTGGTCACGGCCTCGGCCTCGCCGCCGCCCGGCCGGATCCGCCACACCTGGGACGAGCCCGAGCGCGACGACGCGAAGTAGATCCACGCCCCGTCGGCCGACCACTGCGGCTCGGCGTCGTTCTCGACGTGGGTCGTGAGCTGCTTGACGCTCGACCCGTCGGTCGCGGCGAGCCAGACATCCGAGCGGCCGCGGTTGGCGTCGACGTCGGTGGTGCGCACGGCGAACGCGACCTGCTTGCCGTCCGGTGAGACCGCCGGATCCGCGATCCGCTGCATCGCGAGCATGTCATCGACCGTGAGGCCCTTCGCCGCTGCCGGCGCGCCGGCCAGGAGGAGCCCGAGTAGCGCGAGCTGTGGTTTCATGACCGTGGAGTATCACGGCCCGCGCGCGCGGTGCGGCTGTCGCGAGGGGCGAGACCAGGATCCGCGCCGGGATCACGCGCCCCCACCGCCTTGACCACGTAGTGACCCGCCGCGACGAGGCCGAGCACCGCGGCCACGGCCGCCGCCGGCAGCGCGGCGTCGGGCGCGACCGCCATGACGCACAGCGCGAGGAACTGCGCGATCGTCGCGATCTTGCCGAACGCGTCGGCGCGTAGCTGGATCCGCGGTGCGCGGCGCGCCAGGTACACCGCGAACAGCGGCACCAGGACCAGCTCGCGGGCGCCCACGAGGGCGATCACGGCGACCGCGTGCGTGTGGGTCCAGATCGCCGCGAGCACGCTCGCGACGAACAGCTTGTCGATCGCCGGATCGAGCCAGCCGCCGATGTCCGGGCCGGTGCTGCCTCGCCGCTTGGCCCACCGCGCGACCCTGCCATCGGCCGCATCGGTGGCCGCGGCCAGCACGATGAGCGCCACGGACCATCCCGCATCTCCCCACACCCACCACAGCGCGGCGGCGAGCGGGATCCGCGACAGCGTCAAGGCGTGCGCGAGCCACACACGGTCCCTCTACCATGCGCCTGCGAGCGCCGGAGGCGGCGTCATGGCAGGCCGTGCTACGCTGGCCGCATGAAGGTGACGATTCGCTACTGTAACTCCTGACGGTATCGCCCTCGCGCCGCCCGGGTGGCGGCCCAGTTGAAGCAGGATCTCGGGATCGACGCGGAGCTGGTCGTCGGCGGCTCCGGAGAGTTCACCGTGTGGGTCGATGACGCCAAGGTCATCGAGAAGCGCTGGGCGAGGTTTCCCGATCCCGGCGATGTCGTCGAGGCCGTCCGCACCCGCGCGACGTGACGTGGACGCGCGAGGCGCGGATCCGCCCGCCCCACGTAACCGGCCTCAGCGTCTGAACCCGAGCACGCAGCCGGAATTGCGCACGTGCGGATCGGTCCTGCGCTTGCAATCCCGCCTGGCAAATTCAACCAAGGGGATTGCCATGAAGCTACGTACACTCGCCATCATCACTGCACTCGCACTGCCCAGCCTCGCGATCGCCGACGACACGAACCCGGCCAAGCCCGCCGAGAAGGCCGCCAAGCTGAGCGCCGGTGACGTGAAGATCGTCGCGCACCTCCACCACGTCAACCAGATGGAGATCGACCTCGGCAAGGCCGCGCAGAAGTCCGGCACCGCCGCCGTGAAGAGCTACAGCGAGACGCTGGTGGCCGATCACCAGAGCGCCGACAAGGACCTCACGTCGCTCGCCAAGCAGCACAGCCTGGCGACGATCCCGGCCGACAAGCCGGACACCGACGCCGGGAAGCAGGAGCAGAAGGACATGGCCAAGGCGGTGGCCCACCTGAAGACCCTCAAGGGCGCCGAGTTCGACAAGGGGTTCCTCAGCATGATGGTGTCCGATCACGAGAAGGAGATCGCCAAGATCGATCTCGCGCTCGCCGCCACCACGGATGCGGATCTGCAGACGTTCCTCAAGTCGGTGAGGCCGGTGCTCCAGCGCCACGCCGACCAAGCGCGTGACCTGCAGAAGGCCCCGCAGGCCACGCGCTGACCGGCGATCGCCGCCCGGCGCCGTCGCGCGCCCGCCTGGCTTCGTGGAACGGATCCGGCGTCCCGGGGAGTCCCGGGGAGATCGATGCCCGGGGCGACCTGCCTTGCGCCGTGTGCAAACCGAGCCGGGAACGCCCACCCTCGCTCGCGGTGATGGCACACTGCCGGCGTTTCACCCCGTCCAGGAGGCAGGCATGCGGTCGATTCGCTTCGGTAGCTTCGTTGGTGTCCTCATCATCTCGCTCGGTGTCTCGCTCGGTCTACCGGCCGTGGCAAGCGCCGGTGGCGATGCCGCCGCGGGCAAGGCAAAGAGCCTGGCCTGCCAGGCCTGCCACGTCTCGGCCGCCGGCACCGGCGACACGCCGCACCTCGCCGGCCAGCGCGAGACGTACATCGCCAAGCAGCTCAAGGCATTCAAGGGCGGCGACCGCAAGAACCCGTTCATGAACGCGATGGCTGGCGAGCTGAACGACGCCGACATCGATAACCTCGCGGCCTACTGGAGCAGCCAGGCATCCGGTAGCGACACCACGGTCTCCAGCGAGGTCGCGGCGATCAAGAAGTCGAAGATCGGGTTCCCGCCCGACTTCCCGAAGGGCTTCACGCTCTATTCCTCCGTGAACAAGGAAGAGGGGAACGCCGTGGCCAAGCAGTACGCCAACGCGGTCGCGCTCCAGGCCGCGAAGGCCGGTAAGCCGCTGCCCGATGGCAGCGTGATCGTCGTCGTCAACCACGCCGCCAAGCTCGACGCCAGCAAGAAGCCGATCGCCGACAAGGACGGCAACTGGGTGGTCGACAAGATCACGGGCTACGAAGGCATGGAGGCGCGCGCCGGCTGGGGCAATGCCATTCCGGAGCTGCTGCGCAACGCCAGCTGGAACTACGGGATCTTCGGCGCCGACAAGGCCCCGCGCACCGAGGTCAACCAGGCGATCTGCCTCGCCTGCCACAAGCCGAAGGCCGCGAGCAGCTTCGTGTTCGGTCTCCCGAAGATCCAGGCCAAGGCCACCGCAAAGTAGCCGCGGATCGAACCGCGCGCCACCCGCCCGTCACGCCCGGCAAGCTCCGGCGTACGCTCGGCAGAACGCGCACACGCGCGCTGGCCGGCGATGGAGGGCCTTCCGGGAGCCGATAGCATGTTCGTCTCCGCGCTAGCGACAACGCGCAGCGCAGCGCCGCGGGTTGGGCCGCGCCGCGAGATAAATTGCACGGCCGGGTGGTGGATCGCCGGCCGGTCGTGGAGATGGCACCGCCATCCATGCTCGATTCGGCGGTCAACGGACGAGCGGCGGGCCCAGCCCGCGGTGCCAGCGCGCGTGTCCGCGATCTCGCTCGACCTCACGGCCCGCACCGCCCGGGCAAAGCCCCGGGCAAAGATCAGTAGCCCCCGCCTGGCGCTGGCGGCGGCGGGTAGTAGCCCGGGATCGGGGTCGCGGGCACGAAGTCAGGCGGCCTGGGTCGGTTGCGATCCCTGCGAAACGCGAACAGCACGCCGCCCGAGACGAACCAGCCGCCGGAGAACTGCTGGCTCTGAAAGTTCGTGACCGCCACGTACGGCGTCGCCAGGAAGCTACGGCCGACCAGCATGAGGCCGGCGGTCAGCGACGAGCCCTCGCCGTTGAACCGGACCTCGGGCTCGTTCTCCGGGTGGCGCTTGATCCGGAACGGCATGACGCTCGCGGCGAGCATCGGGCGAACCGGGCCCTGCCTGGTCGCGAGCACGGCCTGGAACGCGCCGTAGATCGCCGACGCGCTCGACCGCGTGGTGGTGTTCCCGCTGCTATCGGTCGACGAGTCGCTGACGCCGACGCCGCCGAGCTTGCCCGCGATGCCGAGATCGAAGGTATCGCCGATGTCGAGGTGGTGGCGAACCCCGATCGATGCGCCGGTCGGCAGCGGCAAGAGGAAGTAGTACAGCGCGCCTTCGCCCGCGAGCTCGAGGTCGGTGTGCTCGCCGAGCCCGTAGGCGACGGTCAAGGTCGCCGCGGCCGCAGGCGCCGCCGCGTACGTGGTCTTGTAGTCGGAGCCGCCGGCGATCAGATCGAGCGTCGGCGCTTCTCCGCTGAACGCGAAGCCGACCTTGCCTTGACCGACCGTCGTCGGCGGCAGCGGCGCGCCGGTCGAGATCGGCAGGATGCAACCCGAGGTCACCACCAGGAGCACGATCCGCTTCATGGCTTGCCTCCGAGCAGCTCGTCGAGCTCCTGTTCGCCGATCACCTGCACCCCGTGCTTCTGCGCCGCCTCGAGCTTGGCCTTGCCGGTGTCGGCGCCGGCGACCAGGTACGTCGTCTTCTTGCTCACCGAGCCGGCGACCTTGCCGCCGGCCGCTTCGATCCGCTTCTGGACGTCGCCGCGCGGCGCCGTCAGCGTGCCGGTCACGACCAGGGTCTTGCCGGTCAGCGGACCCTCGGCCACCGCCCGGATCGGCTGCTTCGGATCGACGCCCCGCGCCGCCAGCTTGTCGAGCACGGTGGCGACGTGCGGATCCCGCAGGAACCGGTCGACGCTCCGGGCGATCGTCTCGCCGATGCCGTCGAGCTCGCACAGCTCGGCGACGAACGCCTCGCCCTCGACCTTGCCGGCCGCCTCGCGCAGCGCCGAGAGCGTGCCGTACTTCTCGGCGATCGGCCGCGCCAGCACGCCGCCCAGGTTGGCGATCCCGAGCGCGGCGAGCAGGCGGGCGAACGTCGCGTCCGCCTTGGCCTTGCCGATCGCCGCGATCACGTTTTGGGCCGACAGCTTGCCGAACCGCTCGAGGTTCTCGAGCTGGTCGGCCGTCAAGACGAACAGATCGGCGACGTCGTGCACGAGCCCGGTCTCGACCAGCTGGGCGACGACCTTCTCGCCCAGCCCGTCGATGTTCATCTGGCCGCGCGACGCAAAGAACTCGATCGCCGCGAGCTGCTGCGCCGGGCAGCCGAGCTGGTTGGGGCACACCAGCGCGACCTTGCCGTCCTCGCGCACCAGCTCGGACTCGCACGACGGGCAGCGCGTCGGCGCCGCGAACGCCGGCCCCTCGCCCGGCTCGGTCACCCCGAGGATCTGCGGGATGATCTCGCCGGCCTTCTCGAGCAGCACGCGATCGCCCGCGCCGAGCCCGAGCCTTCCGACGATGTCCCAGTTGTGGACCGAGGCGCGCGCGACGGTGGTCCCCGACAGCTCCACCGGCTCGAGCCGGGCCACCGGCGTCACCGCGCCGGTCCGGCCGATGTAGCTGTCGATGCCCAGCAGCCGGGTCGTGACCTGGCGCGCCGGGAACTTGTAGGCGATCGCCCAGCGCGGAAACTTCGCGGTCGTGCCGAGCGCGGCGCGCTGCGCGAAGTCGTCGACCTTGATCACCAGGCCGTCGAGCTCGTAGGCCAGCTCGTCGCGGCGGTCGCGCCAGCTGTGGATGCACGCGACCAGCTCGTCCCAGCTGGTCGCGGCCGTGTTGTGCGCCGACACCGGCAGGCCGAGCGCGCGGATCCGCTCGAGCGACGCGAGGTGGCCA
>Ga0137459_1000093_pt1 | contig 30187 bp, 23 predicted proteins | sample EasRivERMGT700_2_FD_104908 | JGI IMG/M metagenome (GOLD analysis project Ga0137459, IMG submission 104908) | Soil microbial communities from meander-bound floodplain in the East River, Colorado, USA - East River MetaG ERMGT700_2 | ecosystem: Environmental > Terrestrial > Soil > Floodplain ...
GACGCCGGCGAAGTTGAGCCCGGTGGTGGTCGCGGCACTGGGGGCGAAGCTGGGCGCCGCCTGCACGACGGCATCGTCCAGGTCGGGACCCTGGATGTTGAACCGGCCGATCGGGTGCTCCTTGCGCTGCTTGGGGGAGTGGTCGACCGGGGCGTCGCGCAGCGGCAGCGAGGTATCATGCTGAACCGCTGCCGACACCGTCATCCCAGGGGTTCCCTGTGCCGGGGTCTGTGATGCCTGCGCGCGGCTATCGACGTCATCGTCGCCCGTGGCGCAGCCCGCGCCCACCACGCCCAGGATTCCCAACCATTTTATGTATCGCATGTGGCCTCCACTCATTTCAAATGCAAGGTGTTGACAATCTAGCCGAATACGTCTTGTAGAATTGTATTCAATCGTGAGCTCGACTGAGCTTCATTGCAGGAATGCGGACTGCCCATGTGATGGGGTAAATGATCGCATCACTGCCGAGAACGCGTGCGTGTTGTTCCCGCTCCTGTTGTGCGTGTCCTCGATCCCGTGCTGAGCCGGCGCGCCGATAACTCCGGGTGTGGGCCCACGGTTGGCATGGTCCGCTGCTCGGAACTTCGACGAGTGCGGTGCCGTAAGCGCGGTCGTTCGGTGGTCGAGCGACAGAGAGCCCGCGGGCGCCGGACGGTGCCTGGGTGAGCTGGTTGTGCCCTCGCGCTCCACGCAGCAAGAATTATTATCAGGGCCGAGCGCAAATGAGAATGTGGAGTCCGGACTATAGGGTTAAGACTCGCATCTGGGAGTCAGGCTCGTTTGTGATCACGCGCACCTCTCACAGCGGCAGGCTCCCGCCGTCGCAGGGGATGTGCGTCGCCGTGCGGCTACTTCACGTCGACTGACGATGCTGGCCGCCGAAGCGGTCGGGCGCCGAGCCGGGCGAGATCGGATCCTCGATCCACTGGCCGGCGGCAACGAACTTGCAGTGATAGTTGCCGGGCGCGGGCTTGCCACGCTCGCCGCGCAGGCGCGTACGTCGCACGCGGTCGGCGCCGCGCGCGAGCAGCAGCTGTGGCTACGGGCAGGTCGCGGGCTGCGCGAACGATTCGGTGATGACCACGCCGCCGCCCTGGACCTTGCCGAGGGCGCCGACGCCGACGCCGTAGTGCGCGAAGCCTTCCCAGATCAGGCACTGCCGAGCGGCCGGGGTGGCCGCCAGCATGCCATCGCGCATGTGCTCGTACGCCGGGGTCGACGGCGTGAAGTTGAAGCCGTTGACCCAGTTCTCCTGGACGTCGCTGACGGTGAGGCCGGCGGCCAGGTAGTTGTTCCTCACACGGAACATGATCGCGGCATACAGCTCGCCGTCGTTGTGGACCTCGGTGCCGGTCACGCTCGTCTTGTAGCTGCCGACGAACGTCGCGTAGGGCTGTCTGCGGATGCCGAGCGGGTTCCCGAACGAGTACTCGCCGACGATGTCGTCGTCGTTGATCAGGAACGCGGTGGTGTCGCTGGCGCCTTCGCCGATCGCGCCGGCCATCGGGCCGCCCATGCCGCCGATCATGCGCTGGGTCAGGCCGTGCCCGTACTCGTGGAACACGATGTCGGCATCGACGTCGCCGTCGAGCCGCAGCGGGCTCGGGTTGACGCGCAGGCGGGCCTGCGTGCCGAGCTGGGTCTTCAACGTCGCCCCGGTGGCCTGCGTCACCATCGCCGAGGGGATCTTGATCTTGCGGTTGGTGCCGCCCGGAGAGAACGCGCCGCCGGCGAGGTTGTTCGCGATGACCACGGCGATCGCGCCTGCGGTCTGCGCGTTCTGCACCTTGACCGTGAAGTCGCACGAGCCGCGATCGACGATCGCCACCCTGCCGGTCAGCGAGCCCGCCGGGATCGCCGTGCAGGCATCGCTGGTCGGCGCGACGCCGTCATTGGCGAGGGCGAGGGCACCCGCGACGCCGGTCGCGGTGGGCGCCGGGCCGAACACCGAGCTGAACGCGCCGTTGTCGGTCGCGCCGACCGTGACGAACGCGTTACCGCCGTTACCGCTCCACAGGAACATCTGCATGCGCGGCGAGCTGCCGTCGCTCGGCGTCGCGAAGTTGGCGTTGTCGAGGCCGCTGCCGTCCTGGGCCTCGGCGTTGACGGGATCGTTCCCCGCTCCGCCCTTGCCGAAGTTGTTGATCTGGAAGTTGCCGGCGGCCTCGTTGAAGCCATGGCGATACAGCACGTCGTGGATGAAGTTGTTCAGGTAGAACAGGTTTTGCACCGCGACGTTCCGGTTCGACACCGTGGCCGGCGACTGGGTCAGGTCCGCGACCGTGAGGAAGTCGCCGTTGGCCACCGCGACGCCGCCGGTCGTCGTGTCCGGGGTGTTGTTGGCGTCGGTGTCGAGGTACGTGTGCGTGTTGTTGCCGGTGATGTTGTGCGTGGTCTGGGCACCCGCGCCGAGCCAGCCGGACGGGGACTCCGCCGGGATGCCGCCGGTGACGATCTCCTGTGCGCCCTTGCCCGGGTCCTCGATGAACACGTTGTAGCGATCGTTGCTCGTGCGGTGCTCGACCGAGACGACCGCGCCGCTGCCGTCGACCAGCGTCTCGTCGAGCTGGTTGTGGCGCACCGTCCAGGTCTCGACGACATAGCCGGTCTGCAAATTACCACTCGCGTCCACGTAGACCACGCGCTCCACGGAGGGCGCGCGGTGGAAGTCCGCGCCCGCGGCGAACGTGAGCACGTTGCCGGCGATGCCCAGCTGTGCCCCAGCGGCGCCCACGTAGCCGTGCGATGCAAACGCCGCGGCGAGTGCCTCGCGCTCGGTCACGCGGGCTTGCGCGACCGGTCCGACCGGCGCCGTGCGATCGATCACCTGGATGATCTCGCCGTCCTTGCCGAGCGCCGCCTTGACGTAGGCGCCGTACACGCGCAGCCCATCGACGCGCTGCTCGAGTCGAAGGTGGGTGACGCCATCACTCGCCGGCGCCTCCGAGATGACGCGCAGCTGGTCGGCCGCGGCGCCACGATCGCGGAGATAGCCGCGGACGATGTCCGACTTGGCGGCCGTCGATGGGCTGGTGAGCGCGCCGGAGGCCGACCTCACGATCTGCGCGCCGTCGAGGGCGGTCGATACGATCGGTGCATCTAACGATGACGAATCATCAATGCACGCTGTGATCGAGCCCACACCGGCTCCGAGAATGGCAAGGTGGAAGAGACGATTTCGCATTGTTATTGCTTTAACAGAAACACGATTCAATTAGCACTCAGATATTTATGTTCCTACTGGACAGCAACTGACGGGGTTCGAGGCTTGTTGGTCTCGCTCGGGGGAGGCCAGACCCCAGCGGTTTACATGAATTTTTATGCGACCATTTTCATGCAACCAAACGGTGTGCGCGACCCACGGCATCGATGCGCGCCTTCTCCCGGAGTCGGCGAACAGGTGTCGATGGTCAGTCCTGGTGACCAAACAGGCAATCATGCAAGCCAGACAGGCGCGCTCGTTCGCGCGATTCAGTATCGCTCGCTTGCTTGAGGACAAGCTCGGGCTGTGACGCCCCGTGCGGGCGAGGTCGCGAACACCCGCGACCTGCCGGCGGGGATCGTATCCGGAATCCGGACCGCCGGGCGCCGCAAAGGGATAGGCTGCGCACCGTGAGCGCACCGCCGGAACATCCGACCGTCGCGCTCGGTCCGGGCCGGCCGGCCGGGCGGCGGCACCGCGGGGCGAACACTGCCTCGAGCAGCTCGTCGACCAGCGCCTCGCTCGGTGGGACCGGCACGCTGAGCGCGCCGCTCGAGGCGCTCGAGCGCGACGAGCTCCGCCGGACCCGCTGGTTCTGCTACGTGTCGTTCACGATCTCGCTGGTCGCCGGGGCATCCCTGTGGTGGCTCGACGGCGATCCGGCGGCGACGGCGGTGCTGCTCGGCGCGCTCGCCGCCGCGGTGCTCGCGACCGTGTTCATGCTGTACCGGACGCGCGACCCGATCGCGTTCCGGAGGCCGAGCACCGCGCTGGGCTGGCTCGTCCCGGCCGCCGCCACCACCGCCGCGATCCCGTACTTCGGCGCGTTCTCGCCCGCGCCGGTCGTGCTCGTGCTCGGCATCTTCTTCACCGGCCTGGGCAAGAGCAGGCGCCTGGCCCGCGTGGTGTACGTCGTGTGCGCCGGGGTCCAGGGCGTGGTCGGCCTGCTCGCGGTCGCCGGGCTCACGCGCGACACCGGCCTCGTCCACGCCGGCTACCTCGACCTCCGCCAGCAGCTGATCGTGCAGGGCCTCGTCCAGTTCGTGTTCGCCACCACGCTGTTCGTCGCCCGCATGTCGCGGCGCACCCAGCTCGTCGCGATCGAGGAGCTCGAGCGCGAGGTCCGGATCTCGGCCCACCGCGAGGCGCTGCTGCTCGAGGCCCGCGAGCAGCTCGATCGCGCGCTCCGTCCGGGGCGCGGGCGGTTCTCGGGCCAGCAGATCGGCGGCTACCTGCTCGGCGCCGTGATCGGCCGCGGCGCCATGGGCGAGGTCTACGAGGCGAGCGGCCCGGGTGGCCCGGTGGCGATCAAGCTGCTGTCGGAGGCCTCGCTCGGCAACCCGAACCACGTGGTGCGGTTCCTCCGCGAGCTGCGTACCGCCGCGGCGATCGAGGCGCCCAACGTCGTCCGGGTGCTCGAGGTCGGCCAGGATCCGGTTCCGTACCTCGTGATGGAGCGCCTCGAGGGCAAGACGTTGTCCGACGTCCTGCGCTCGCGGCGCGTCATGGCCCCGGCCGACGTCATCGACATGATCCGCCAGATCGGCGCCGGCATCACCGCGGCCAGCGCGGCAGGCGTCGTCCACCGCGACCTCAAGCCCCAGAACGTGTTCCGCCACGGCGAGACCTGGAAGATCCTCGACTTCGGGATCGCCCGCGCGCTCAACCAGAGCGATACGCTGACCGCCGGCCAGATCGTCGGCACGCCGGCCTACATGGCGCCCGAGCAGGCGAGCGGCGGCGCGGTCGACCACGCCACCGATCTCTACGCGCTGGCCGCGATCGGCTATCGCGCGCTGACCGGCCACCCGCCGTTCGCGTCCAGCGATCTGGCCGAGGCGGCGTACCGGGTCGTCCACACCGCGCCGCGCCGCCCCACCGACCTCGTGCCCCGGCTCCCGCACGAGGTCGATCTCGTCCTGGCGATCGGGCTCGCCAAGCAGGCGAGCGATCGGTTCGCCGCCGCGGAGGAGCTCGCCGAGGCCCTCGCGGATGCGGTCACCGGCCAGCTCGCCCCGGCGGTGCGCCACCGTGGCTTTGCGCTCGTCCGCGCCGGTGCCTGGGCCGACGCGCGGCGGCCGCTGGCCCGCCCGCGCCTGGCGCACGGCTAGCATCGAAGTGAGCGATGGGTTCGCGACCAACGCTAATGCGGCTAAGTGGTCGCAAGTACGTGGTGTTTTGACTCTCGACACCTCCTGCATTGCAAGTTCTCCATGGTACGATGACGCCATGCACTTGGCGTGGATCAAGGAGCCCATCGAGATACTGGGCGCTGGCCTCGAGGTCTGGGAAGAACGGAAGAAGATACGAGACATGGGCGTCCGCGCGATCAAGACCCTGTTGGGTGGTCGCAAGCACGTAGCTGTGTTCGGGATTGCGGGCACCGGAAAGACCACGCTTGGCGAGTTACTCACGGGCAAGCTCGATCCTTGGAGCACGGAGCCGCTAAAGTACGTTGAATCTCCAAAGAAGGAGATACCAGACAAAGAGGAGGGCACGGTTCCACTACGAGTCTGGGTTGCCCCAGGACAGGCACGCTCGTCCGCCAAGGAAGGCATGGCCAAGACCACCGGTGGGATCGAGCTATTGCAGATGCTCGACAAGGTGGGCCAAGGCGACTTCGATGTGATTGTCAACGTAGTATCTTGGGGCTATGCAGCGTTTCATCCAGCGAAGCTGAGCTCGGTTTCAGGATACGAGCATGACGCTACGGTGCCCATGTCTGTGGAGCAAACGAACGCCAAGCATCTCAGCAGCTACGTGAGTCAATGCAGGGATGCTGAGGTTACTGCACTAGAGCGCGTTGTTGCGAAATGTCATTCGACGAAGCCCGAAAGGCTCCTGTTCTTAACTGTGGTTGCGAAGGCAGATCTTTGGTGGGAGCAACGCGATCAGGTCCAGAAACACTATAATGCCGTGTGCTCTGCTGCGTTCAAAGGACTCGCAGCAGATCGCGGGCAGCGGTTCGAATCACGGATGCTCGCGGCCTCACTGGTGAGAACAAACCTTCGCGACAAAGATGGACAGGTTCTCGCGGAGACCGCCCGCGGCTACGATGATTGGCGGCACCTCCAGCAGCTTCACGATCTCTTCCACGAGTTCGAAACGGCGTTGTCATGAACAAGGAGCTCGAGAAGACGATTGACGAGCTCGGGGGCCAGCTGGAGAAAGAGCTGGACACGTTGGATCTGGAGATTCTCAGGCTCGAGCACGGCAGGCACCGTGCATGGCGTCGGATTATTGAGGCCAGTATGAGTGTGCTGGTCGTATCGTTCGTGGGGGGAGTCTACGGTCTTGATCTCGACTATATGGGTGCCGTTGTTGCCAGTGCACTCTGTGGTGGAGCGTCGTTGTTTGTGGGGGTCGTAGTAGCGGATCGACTTGCTTTGCGCGGGGTTGAGCGTCGACTCAAGACCAATCTCCTCCACCTCAAGGAGCTCTACAGCCATCTATCGCGCCTCGAAGATCGAGGTGGGCTCGACTCGGAAACGGAGCGTAGCGTGCTGGAGATGCTGTCGTCAGCGGATAAGGTGGTAGGTCGCGTACGAAGGTTTCCACGAAGGTTTCATGGCAGCGTCTTGAGTGTGACAGGCTGGTGAGCTCCCTGCCGGAGCATGAGTGTTCGCGCCAGCGGTCGCCAATCAGCGCGGCAGGCCGGCGGAGACGGCGGCGACCACCGCCGGATCGTCGGGCTCGACCTCGGGCGAGAACCGCGTGATCTTCGCACCGTCCGCCGAGACGACGAACTTTTCGAAGTTCCAGCGGATGTCGCCGGCCTGGCCCGCGGCATCGGCGATGGTGGTCAGCGCGCGGTAGATCGGGTGACGGCCGGCGCCGTTGACGTCGATCTTCTCGGTCAGCGGGAACGTCACGCCGTAGGTCGTCGAGCAGAACGTCTGGATCTGCTCGGCGGTGCCGGGCTCCTGGCCGCCGAACTGGTTACACGGGAAGCCGATCACGGTGAAGCCCCGCGGCGCGAGCTTCTCGTGCAGGGCCTCGAGCGCGGTGTACTGCGGTGTCAGGCCGCACTTCGAGGCGACGTTGACGAGCAGCAGCGCCTTGCCCCGGAAGTCGGCGAGCCTGGTCGCGGCGCCCTGGAGGGTGTGAATCGGCGCGGTCCACAGGGTGTCGGTCATGGCGAGCCTCAGTTCGGCAGCGCGGCTTCGACGGCGGCGATCACGGACGGATCCTCGGGCTTCACCTTCGGCGAGAACCGCGTGACCTTCTTGCCGTCGGCGGACACGACGAACTTCTCGAAGTTCCACCGGATGTCGCCGTTCTTGCCGGCGGCGTCGGCGATCGGCGTCAGCGCCTTGTAGATCGGGTGACGGGTGTCGCCGTTGACGTCGATCTTCTCCATGATCGGGAACGTGATGCCGTAGCTGGTGGCGCAGAACGTCTGGATCTCCTCGGCGGTGCCGGGCTCCTGGCCGCCGAACTGGTTGCACGGGAAGCCGACCACGGTGAAGCCCTTGGCCGCGTACTTCTTCTGCAGCGCCTCGAGCGTCGAGTACTGTGGGGTGTTGCCGCACTTCGAGGCGACGTTGACGAGCATCAGCGCCTTGCCCTTGTAGGCGGCGAGCGTGGTCGGCTCGCCCTTGAGGGTCTTGAGCTGCGCCGTCCAGATCGGCTCGAGCTCCTTGCCGACGGCGACCGGCGCCGGCGCCGTGCCGGCGGGCGGCAGGTTGCCGGGGTCGCTGGCGGCCGCCTGGGGGCCCTGGACGACCTTGGGCGCGGGCTCCGCGGCTGCCACGGGGGCGGCGACGGGGGCGGCGGTCGACGGATCTTTCGGAGTTCTGGAGGCGTCTTGATCCGTCTTCGAGCAGGCGGCGAATCCCAGGACGGCGGCGGCGAACGCGAGCTTGTTCATGGGGGCGACCGTACAATAACGAGCACGGCGTGCAAGCCGTTTGGGCTATACACGCCCGTTACGCTGCGTTGCCCGCGGCCCCCGGAGCTGCCTCCCATGCGACACCTGTATGCAGACTTCATCGACCGCGTCGCCAAGCCGATGCGGTACCTCGGCGGCGAATACCAGGCGGTGGTCAAGGACGATCCCGCGGCGGACATCCAGGCGCGGGTGTGTCTGGCGTTCCCCGACGTCTATGACATCGGGATGTCGCACCTGGGGACGAAGATCATCTACTCGCTGCTCAACCGCGATCCGCGGATCGCGTGCGAGCGCGCGTTCGCGCCGTGGACCGACATGGAGGCCGAGCTGCGTGCGCGCGGGCTGCCGGTGGTCTCGCTCGAGACCCAGCGCCGGCTGTGCGAGTTCGACGTCGTCGGGATCTCGCTGCAGTACGAGCTGACGTACACCAACATGCTGACGCTGCTCGAGCTCGGCGGGATCGCGCTGCGCGCGGCCGACCGCGCCGAGGACGCGACGCTGGTGCTGGTGGGCGGACCGACGGCGTCGCACCCCGAGCCGGTCGCGCCGTTCATCGATGCGGCGTTCATCGGCGAGGCCGAGGAGCTGTTGCCGCCGCTGGTGCTCGCGTGGGCGGCGCTGCGCCGCGAGCTCACCGCCGGGGCGCGGACCCGGCGCGACGCGCTCGCCGAGCTGGCGTCCCGGTTCCCGCTCTACGTGCCCGCGCTGTACGCGACCGAGACCGACGCCGCGACCGGGATGACGGTGGTCGGCGCGCCGCTCGATCCGCGGGTGCCGGCGCGGGTCAGCCGCGCGATGGTCGCCGACCTCGACAAGTACCCGTTCCCGAGCGACACGCCGGTGCCGTACGCCGAGGCGGTGTTCGAGCGCGCGTCGGTCGAGATCGCGCGCGGCTGCACCGAGGGCTGCCGGTTCTGCCAGGCCGGCATGATCTACCGCCCGGTGCGCGAGCGCTCGCCGCGGTCGATCGCCGACTCGCTGATCGGCGGCGTCGAGCAGGCGGGCTACGAGGAGACCGGCCTGACCTGCCTGTCGACCGCCGACTTCTCGAGCATCACGCCGCTGGTCAAGTCGCTCGCCGGCGAGCTGCGCAAGCGCGGCGTGTCGATGTCGGTGGCGTCGCTGCGCGCCTACGGGCTCAACGAGGACCTGCTCGACGAGCTCGCGCTGACGCGGATCAGCGGCCTGACGTTCGCGCCCGAGGCCGGCACGCAGCGGATGCGCGACGTCGTCAACAAGAACGTGACCGAGGCCCACATCGAGGAGAGCTCGCGGCGGGTGTTCTCGCGCGGCTGGCACCGCCTGAAGCTCTACTTCATGATCGGGCTGCCGACCGAGGAAGATAGCGACGTGCGCGGCATCGTCGAGACCGGCTGGCGCATGCTCGGGATCGGTCGCGAGCAGATCGGTCACCGCGCCGAGGTCACGGTGAGCGTCAGCTCGCACGTGCCCAAGCCGCACACGCCGCTGCAGTGGTGCGCGCAGGATCCCGAGCCCGAGATCCGTCGCAAGCAGGGCCTGCTGCGCCAGGCGGCGAGCGCCGGCAACGGCCGCGGCGGCCGCGGCGGCCGCGACAACGGCCTCCGGCTCAAGCACCACAACAGCGGGGTGTCGTTCATCGAGGGCGTGCTGGCGCGCGGCGATCGCCGGCTCGCCGACGTGATCGAGGCGGTGTGGCGGGCGGGCGCGCGGTTCGACGGCTGGGAGGAGGTGTTCGACCTCGAGCGCTGGAGCGCGGCGCTCGCGGCGCACGGGGTCGACGTCGCCGCGTACCTCGGCACGCGTCCGGTGACGGCGCGGCTGCCGTGGGACCACATCGACGTCGGGCTCGAGGACGGCTTCCTGCTCGGCGAGTACCGCAAGGCGCTCAAGGGCAGGGCGAGCCCGCCGTGCGGCAAGGTCGCCGGCATGCTGATCCACCACACCAACCTCGCCGACGCCGAGCCGGATCGCCGGAAGCTGGTCTGCTACGACTGCGGCGTCGCGTGCGATCTGTCGAAGATGCGCGACGACCGGCTGGTCGCGCTGCGCGCGCTCGGCGCGACCGTGCCCTCGGTGCGGACCGGGCAGGTCGTCGTCGCGGACGGCGCGCTGCCGGCCCTGGTCGATGTCTCGGAGCGCGGCGGCGGCAGCCCCGCGGAAGGCGGCCACGATCGGGACACACGGCGACCCGACGCGTCGGGTGGCGGCGTCGATGGATCGGAGCCGCGCGACGCGACGCGCCCCCTCGCGATCAACCGAGAGACCGAGCGCGCCGAGCGCGTGCGGATCAACGGCCATCACGGCGTCGGTGCGCCGTACTCGACGTATCGCATCCGGTTCGCGAAGCTCGGCCGCGCCGCGTTCCTGGGCCACCTCGATCTGATGCGCTTGCTCGCGCGCAGCTTCCGGCGCGCCGATCTGCCGCTCGCGGTGACCCGCGGGTTCTCACCGAAGCCGCGGATCAGCTTCGGGCCGGCGCTCGGGCTCGGCGTGCCGTCGCTCGGCGAGCTCATGGACGTCGATCTCGAGCACATCGTGCCGGGGCTACGGTCGTGGGAGATCGGCGACGCCGCGCGCACCGGGCTTGCGGCCGACGACGTGCTCGATCGGCTCGCCGGCGTGTGCCCGCCGGGCATCGAGATCCAGGCGTGCACGATCGTCCGGCTCGCCGGGCATCCGCTCGCGCCGGCCGCCCCGGCGAAGCCCGACGCCGGCCTCGGCAAGCTGATCGACGCGGTCGACATCTTGATCCAGCCTGCGGCCGACGGCATGGCGCATGACGTCGTGCGGCTCCAGCGGATCGCCGCGGCGCTGATCGCCCGGCCCGAGGCGAAGATCGCGCGCGGCGACAAGCAGATCGACGTGCGCGCGCTCGTGCTCGAGATCGGTGTGATCGCCGACGAGGCCGCGCTCCAGCTGTGCGCCGCGCTCGACTGGACGAACGGTCCGCTGCTCCGCGCCCGCGTGCGGGCGACGGCGGATGGCTCGGCCAAGCCGTCGGAGGTCGCGAGGGCGCTCGGCGTGTGGGGCCCCGACGACGCCCGCGCGCAGCACGCGCTGATTGCACGGCTCGGCGTGGTGGCCGACGCGACGCGCGCGGCGGGGAGGGCCGCGACGGAGGCGGCTGCGCTGACTGCGGGGGTTCCCGGGTGTGCGAGCTCGTGAGGCTCTCGCTGCACAGCGACCGACTCGCGTTGCGAATCGCTCATGGCACATCAACTTCTACACGGCTCGAGCGTGCTCGCCGTCGACGAGCACGCTTCGGGCTTGCATCCTCGGAGATGTCCGGATGACCTGGCACGCAGGTTGCGCTTGACGCTCCGCGCACGCTGGTCGCACAATCTGGAAAGCTGTCCTTTGACGCGCTCGTGCAGCTCGTATGGCTGTGTTGGGGAAGAAGAAACAGATGAGTTACGATCGATGGAGCAGCAGGCGTAGCGAGCGCCAGGGCGGCCATGGTGGCGCGGTATCGGACAGTGTTCCCGGCAAGCGCACGCTAACGATGGATTTGCCGGCGCCTTCGCCGACAGGCCCGGAGCGGGCGGAGGCTGGGAAGGGCGCGGCGCCGCTGCCGCCGAGGACGGGCACCGGCGGCGCTGCTGCAGAGGCACCGGCGGCGCACGAGGCACCGGCGGTGCACGAGGCGCCCAAGGCGGGAGGGCACGCGGCACCCACATTGTCGATGTCCCTTCAACAGATGCGTACAAGCGACATCCCCACGACGCCGCAGGCTGGCTTGTCGTACTCGCAGGTCGGCCCGCTCACCAAGAGCGATCCCGGCGGCTTCAGCTGGGTTGTGCAATGGAAGCTGAGCGGTGCGTCGCCGGCGGGCGGCTGGATCGTACAACACCTCAAGGTAACGGCGGACGTCACCAACAAGGCCGGTAAGGTCCTCGCGGCCGGCGAGGACAAGGCTTTCGGCTACTGGGAAGCCTGGCAGGTCAACAAGAGCAAGTCTGTCACGACCTATGCCGAGGGCGGCGACACCGCCGACGACACGTATGCGTACCCGCAGTCTGGTGACGACACCAAGGGCACCGTCAAGTTCATGGGCACTGCCGAGTTCTACGAGGCGCTGAAGCTGCCGTCGAGCTTTGTGGCCGATACGTCGCAACCGACCGGGATCCTGCCGATGACGCGCTCGAAACCCACGCTGGCCGGTGGCACCGGAGCGATCTCGCATAACCTGACTGCGACGTGGGACGCGACCGGCGGTGACAAGACAACCAAGATCTCGCACTGAGCGACATGCTGATTGACGACATCCGCGATGCCACGCTCGGCCCAGCCGCCGTACGGGCGCTCGTGGAACAAGCTGCTGACGCCACACCGCGCGAGACCTGGCTTGCGATCGTCCGAGATGCCACCTTGCCGCGGCTGGCGCGCCGCCTGGTGATCCGCCGGCTGCTCGAATCGGCATGGCATCCGGGCGCGACGCTGGCCGCCGTCGGGGCGTGCATCGCTGCCGATGCATGGCTCGCGCCGGCCGATGTACGTCACGTCGCGGTCATGGGCGGCAAGATCCCGGTCCGATGGATCCCGGAGGATCGGGTGGTGGTCATCAATGTGTGCCCGGCTATAGCCGGCGACGGCGATCGGCATCGACTGTCGGTCTATCTCCGTGTCGCGGGGCATCCGCCCGTGGACCAGATCGTTGCGGAGTTGCGCGGCGGCACCAGTGGCCCCAGCCTCGAAGTGCGCGAGCTCGGGTTCTTCGAGATGGAGGTACCGCACGCGATTCCGCCCGTGCTGCTCGGAGTCGTGCTGTGTCGCCGTGCGCTATGCGACGCCGGCACCGGGATGCACACGCTCGTCGACGTGCTGCTCGATGTCGCTGTGCCGAGTCTGCCGAGCCCGGCGACGTTCGACGTCTACCTCCAACTCCGGGGGCTCACCGGTGTGACCACGCTGGTCATCGAGGTCGTGGAGGCGATGAGCCCAGGCGATCTGGTGGTGCTCGCCACCGGTACGCTGGCGCTGGGAGCGGCGCCGTCGGCGCCCGACACGCCGGCACCGCCGTCGCTGGGTGTCGCGATCCCGAACGTGATGGCAACATTCACACGTCCGGGCGAACATCGATTGCGGGTTCGTTGCGGCGACGAGTCGCTGGGCGAGCACAGCTTCGTCGTGGTGGCAGCAGGAGGCGCATGACGGTGCTTGCGTCGCTGGCGGTCGCACTGTTGGCGTGCGCGTGCTCGAGTGGAGCGGCCCCCCCCTCGCGGACATCGCCGCCGGTCGCAGCTCCGCCGAACGCACCGCCACCCGTGGCAGGAGCCGATTTGCAGCACCTGTTCCAGCTCATCGATGCAGTGCCATCGTACCAGGCGCCCCCGGATCCACTGCCGCTCATCCAGGCCGTGAACGCGTTACAACGGCTCGGGCGTGATCGTGCCGTCACGGTGCTCCGGGCCTACCTGCGCACCACGCCGCGTGTTCACGACAGCCGCAACGGCACGTTCTTGATCGTTCGAACCTTGTTCGAGGTCCCCGATCCGCCCGGCCACCTCCCGATGATGCGTGTGGGGGCACCCCGACCCGCAGCGCCCGCAGATCCACGCGCGCTCCCGCGCTTCCCCATCGTGATCGTCGATGATATCCCGTTCCGTGTGGTCGGCGGCTATGCGATTGGTGGCAAGCCAGAGGCAGCCGAGGATCACCTCGAGTCGATCGCACACGATGGCGTTCTTCGCGCCCACCCGCTACGGCCGCCCGATGACCCGCTGGCCGTGATCGAGCGCCTCGCTGGCCACGCGGGGACGGCGTTCTTGCGCGAGGCGGGTCTCGACGATGATGGCGGTCGGGCTCGGATCATCGATCAGGGGTTGGGCTTGCTCGGCGAGATCTCGCAGATACCGGACCGCGTCGCCGGAGCGCACTTCGGGTCGGGGCCCGATATCGACGCGCGCTGGCAGATCGCACGCCGCGCCGCGCTCGCTGGATCGATCGTGTGGGACGCCGCCACGGATCGCTACCGGTCTCGCTGACGCGGCCGCCGGCCGCCGACATAGTGGAGCGCCGTGCGCACCCGTGCAAGCGGCAGCTCGACAGCCATCGCCATGCCGACGTCGCGTGATATGAACCGGCCGTGACCATCAGCCTGTCGGTCAACCTCAACAAGATCGCGCTGCTTCGCAACTCGCGCGGCTCGTCGAATCCTGCGCCGATCATCGCGGGCCAGACCTGCCTCGACAACGGCGCGTACGGGCTCACGCTGCACTGGCGCGCCGACAACCGGCACACCCGGGTCGACGATGTGCGCGCGCTGCGCGCGCTGTGCGACCGGCGCGGCGCCGAGTTCAACCTCGAGGGCGACGACCGCGAGGAGCTGATCGCGCTCGCGATCGAGCTGTCGGTCACCCAGTTCACCCTGGTGCCGGTCAAGCCGGGTGAGGTCACCAGCGATCACGGCTGGGAGCTGCCGCGCCAGCACGCGACGGTCGCGCCGATCGCCCTGCGCCTCAAGGCCAAGGGCATCCGCACGGCGGTGTTCGTCGATCCGGTGGCCGAGATGATGCCGGCGGTCGCGGCGACCGGGGTCGATCGTGTCGAGATCTACACCGAGCCGTACGCGGCGGCGTGGGGCACGGCGAAGCTCAAGGACGAGCTCGACCGCACCCGGCGCACGGCGGTCGCCGCGGTCGCGGCGGGCATGAAGGTCAACGCGGGGCACGATCTCAACCTGCGCAACACGCCGCTGCTCGCGCGCACGGTGCCCGAGATCATCGAGGCCTCGATCGGCCACGCGCTGATCGCCGACGCGCTGTACCTGGGGCTCGCCGAGGCCGTCCGGCGCTACGTGCGCGCGTGCCGCGGCGAGGCGGTCGATGCGCCGATCACGCACTGAGGCTGCGGTCAACGCCGGCGCGCTGGCGCTCGTGATCGCGGCATGCGGCGCCACGCCGGCGACCCCGGCGGCGCCGAGCTGTCCCACCGATCGCAGCGTCGTGGTCGCGAGCCAGGCGCAGGTCGTCGCGCTCGCGCGCTGCGCCACGCTGCGCGGGTTGACGATCCGGACCGGCGGTGCGCTCGACACCTCGGTGCTGCACGCGCTCGCGACGATCACCGGCGACCTGGTGATCGGCCCGACCGTCGGCGTCGAGTCCATCACGCTCGGCGAGCTGCGCGCCGTCGGCGGCACGCTCCGCGTGGTCAGCAACGGCCTGATGCAGGGGCTGTTCCTGCCGCGGCTCGAGCGCTCCGGCCCGATCGAGATCGACGGCAACGTCGCGATCACGACGGTCTCGCTGCCCAGCCTCACGGCGGTCCGCGGCGCCGTGCGGATCACCGACAACGCCAGCCTCGAGCTCGTCGACATCCCGCGGCTGGTCTCGATCGAGCAGGCGCTGGTGCTCACCGGCGCTCCGCAGCTCGTGCTGGTCGAGGCCGCGGCGCTCCAGACCGCTGCATCGGTCCAGCTCGAGCTGCCGAAGCTACCGCCGGATGTCGCCGACCAGCTGCGCGCAGCCGCCGCCGCGCGGTGACGGTCGAGGCGCACACCCGGCTCACGTTCGAGCTTTGCTCGGCGAGGCCCTGGTCGTAGGAGTGGTGTTGCGACTCGCTGAAGAATTTCGGCGGCGAGTTCGCGCGCTGGCAAGGGGCGCCTCAGCTCCTTGGCCGGAATCTCTGTCACGCCATCCGGGAGGTTCTCGCGACCGATCACAAGTGCGCTTCTCGCCATGGCCGGCATAGCCGGGGCGTCTGAGCGCACCGGACGGTTGCTTCCCGCCCCGCGCGCCGGTAGGACAAGGCCATGGCCTTCGCCGACATGAAGAACGACTTCGTCTTCCGGCGCATCTTCGCCACGCACCCGGACATCCTGCGCGGTCTGCTCAACGATCTGCTGGACCGGACGGGCCAGCGGGCGATCGAGTCCATCGAGGACCTGCCGAGCGAGCAACTCCCGCTGGTGCTGGGGGCGAAACTGTCGATCCTGGACGTCCGCTGCAAAGATCGCGCGGGTACGAAGTTTGTGGTCGAGATGCAGCTGATCCACATGTCCGGCTTCATCAACCGCGTCGTCTACAACGGTTGCAAGGCGTACGCGGACCAGCTCGCGGCGGGAGCTTCGTACACGTGGTTGACGGACGTCGTGGCGATCTCCATCTGTGATTTCGAGCTGTGGCCGGACGCCCAGCAGGACCGGCAGAAGCTGCCTCGGGTGCCGATGCTCAGCCGCTGGTACATGACAGAGCACAGCAGACTGCCCGAGACAGGCTCGGACACCAACAAGCTCTTGCAAGTGCAATATGCATTTCTGGAGCTGCCCAAGCTACCGAAGCGCAAGCCCGACACCGGGGCGTTGCACTGGGCGTGGCTGTTCGTGCACGCGCCGGAGCTCACCGAGGTGCCGGCCGACCTGCCCCCTGGGCCGTACCGTGCGGCGCTGGAGCTCGCCAATCAGGCGACGTTTAGCCGGACCGAGCTCGATGCGTACCGGCAGGTGATGGACGAGATCCAGCAAGCTCGTGACTACGGCGCCGACCAGCGAGCCGAGGGCGAGGCTGCAGGTCTTGCCAAGGGCGAGGCCAAGGGCAAGGCCGCCGCGATCTTGGCCGTCCTGTCGGCGCGCGGTGTCCCGGTGAGCCACGAAGCGCGCGATCGCATCGAGGCATGCGGGGACGTGGCGATGCTCGATCGATGGATCTTGCGCGCCGCCACCGTGGCGTCCACCGAGGAGGTCTTCGCCACCGCTTCGGAGCCTACGTGACGCCTGGCGGCGGCCATAGCCGAGCGGCTGTGGTCGGTGGCTGCTGCGCCGTGACGGCAGGGGCGGGACGCACCGAAGGCAGCGCCATGGCGGCAAGTCGATCTCGAAGGATGACGGTTCGGATTGGTGCGAGCTGCCTCAGCCCGAGGGCCGCTCGCCTGGTACCGTGAGGGTGCCACGATGATCACGCTGATCGAGGCGCTCGACTTCCGGTGCTTGCACCATGTCCGGCAGACGCTGGGGCGATTTCATGTCCTGGTCGGGCCGAACGCGAGCGGCAAGACCACATTCCTCGACATCGTCTCGTTTCTTGGCGACCTGGTCACACATGGGCCGGCGGAGGCAATCCGGGCGCGGACCCAGAACTTCGTGGATCTGCTGTGGGGACGTCAGGGCGAGTCGTTCCAGGTTGCGATCGAGGCAAGGCTGCCCGAGCGTTTGATCGCCCCTGGATCGGACCGCGACACCATCCGATACGAGGTGCAGATCGGGCATGACGCGGCTCGCAACGAGCTCGGTATCTGGACCGAGACGGTCCGGTTGAAGTCGAGCGAAGCCCACGAACCCCCTCAGGTGTCGTTGTTTCCGGCGCTCCGGGAGGTCCCGAAGACGATCCTGCAGCCGGTCGACCAGCAGGGCACCCAGGTGGTGGTCACGAAGGACCGCGGAGGCACTTACAACTTCTACGCGGAGATCCTGACCGACATGGGCGGGAAGGGCTGGATCCCGGCGTTCAAGCTCGGCCCCCGCCGGTCGGCGCTGGCCAACCTTCCGGAGGACGAGACCCGGTTTCCGGCGGCGACCTGGCTCAAGGCGCTGCTCTCCGGAGGGGTCGAGAAGATGGTGCTCGACAGCCAGGCGATGCGCCGCGCGAGCCCACCCGGGCAGAGCCGGGCATTCAAGACGGATGGTTCGAACCTGCCCTGGGTCGTCGAGACGCTCCAGACAAGAGATCCGGGCCGGTTCGGCGACTGGATCGCGCACCTGCAGACCGCCTTGCCCGATCTCGAGGGGATCCGGACCGTCGAACGCCCCGATGATCGCCATCGCTACCTGATGTTGCGCTATCGCGGCGGGCTCGAGGTACCGTCGTGGACCGCCTCGGACGGCACCCTGCGATTGCTGGCGCTGACACTCCTGGCCTACATTCCCGATCTCGAGGGCGTGTACCTCATCGAAGAGCCCGAGAACGGCGTGCACCCGCGGGCGGTGGAGACGATGTACCAGTCGCTGTCGAACGTGTACGACGCGCAGGTCCTGCTCGCGAACGCACTCGCCGATCATCTTGAGCCTGGTCGAGCCATCACAGCTGCTGTGCTTCGCGAAGGCCTCGGATGGGGTGACCGACATCGTGCTCGGCACGCAGCACCCGACGCTCAAGGACTGGCAGGGCGAGACCAGCCTCGCGACGTTGTTCGCCGCCGGCGTGCTGGGATGACGGAGAGGCCTGCACCTGACCCGTGTCGGAGACCACGCTCTTTGAGACTCGCATCTCGTGGATCTCTGCGAAGGCAACCATGGAGTGCGAGCATCGCGAAGGATGTGGCGGATGGCGCGCAGAGCGGCGTGCTCGGCGGCGTCCAGGACGCTCGCATCGCTCGCGCCACCGGAGCGGCGGGCTGCGCCCGTCCTTGACGGACAGCGCGAGGAGAGCCTCGGGCGCTCCGCCGGGTCGACGCTCGGCGGGGCCGTCGAGATGCCGAACCGACGATGGACCCGCCCTGCGGTGAGTGGTTACGGTGGCGCATCCATGCACAACCGCGCCGACCAGTTCGTGAAGAATATGTTGCGCGAGGCGCTGAGCCGCGCCGGCGCCTCGGAGACCGAGGTTGAGGTCCTGGCTGCGACGCAGAAGATCGACGTCTACAGCGTCCCCGATCCGGCACGAGCGGCCGAGCGCGCCCAGATGGGCCTGCTCGGCGAGCTCTCCGCGGAGCCGAGCCTGTTCGAGCCGTTCCATGACACGCCGAGCCTCCAGAAGGTTCGCCGGTGCGTCAACAAGCAACACACGTGGCATCACGAGCTTGAACGCCGCGCCCGCGCAGCAGTCCGCTCCGGCTCCGTGGATGCGGACCTCGAGGAAGCGCCTCAGGCGGCGGTGGCCTTTCCCTCGCTCGTCGCGATCGGCCCGGGACGGCCGGAGACGGTGCTGGATGCTTACGGCTGCCAGCCGGTACGTGCGGGCGTGTATCACGCGGTGTGGGGCCTGGCGCTGCGCGTCGTCGTGCTGGCGGAGCTACCCCGGACGCGTGAGACGCTGCTCCTGCGCCTGCTCGGCGCCGGGCGGCTGCTGCGCGAGGCGCTGGCCGATCTGGCGGCGCTGCCGGACGACGCCTGGGAGAACAGCCTCGCGACGCCTCTCCTGGTACACTTCCGGCTCGGGACCGACGAGCCCACGACCAACGAGGAGGATGACGTGAGCGCAGAGATTCAGGCATGGTTCGAGGACTTCCAGCAGAAGCTGCGCAACGAAGGTCGCAACGAAGGTCGCAACGAAGGTCGCAACGAAGGTCGCAACGAAGGGGGGCGCAGCTTGTTGTTGCGGCAGCTACATGCTCGCTTCGGCGAGTTGCCGGCGGCTACCGTCGCCCGCATCGAGGCAGCTGACATGGCCGACCTCGAGCGGTGGGGCGAGCGGGTGCTCGGCGCCCGGACGCTCGCCGAGGTGCTCGACGGGCCCAGCTGAGCCCATCGGAACTGCGTGATCGTTACGACCAGCGTGCTCGAGCTCGGTATCGATATCGGCGATCTCGACCACGTGCTGGCGATCCGCGCGACGCAGCGGGCCGGCGTTCCCGGGCGCGCCGTCGCCTCGCTGTGATCAAGCCTCACGAGCTCGCGGTTCTCGCCACGCCGCGCGGCGGGTGACATGTGCCCGGCTGACGGACGGGTCGATCGTCCCGATGGCGCTATCATGCCGTCCATGGTTCGCGACATTCTCGAGCTCGCTGGCTCGCTGGGCTTTCTCGACGAGATCTCCGAGGAGTTTCACCGCCAGCCCGATAGCATCGACCCGAGCTGGCAAGCGCTCCTGACCGAGTCCGGCCGCGGCGCCACCGCCCGGCCCGCGACCAACGGCGAGGCCGCGAGCCACGGGCGAGGCAACGGCCAGGGCGCGAACAGTCAGGGAGCCGCGAGCGGCCAGGCAGCGGCAGCAGCCAACGGCCAGGCGGCCACGAACGGCCACGCGGCAGCGGCCGCCAACGGCCGGGAGGTGGCGCCCGCGGCCGAGCTGCGCAGCATGCCGCGCGATCCGATCTCCGGCCGGCCGGGCGTGGTCACGATGTCGCCGATCGCGGCGCAGGCCTTGCCGACGGTGTGGCCGCTGGTCAACGCGTACCGCAGCCGCGGCCACTTCAACGCCAAGCTCGATCCGCTCGGGCTGCTCGAGACCGCCCGGATCGTCGAGCTCGATCCGGCGACCTGGGGGTTCACCGCGCACGACTTCGCGCGCGTGATCGAGCCGACCGGCATCCACGGCCTGCCGCGCGCGACGCTGGGCGAGGCCCTCGCGCACCTCCAGCGGGTCTACGCGAACACCGTGGGCCTCGAGTTCATGCACATCACGTCGCCGGCGCGCCGGTCGTGGCTCGCCGAGCGCATGGAGGCCCAGCTGCTCGTGCCGCTGCCCGCCGACGTGCGGATCCGGATCCTCGGCCTGCTCATCAACGCCGAGCAGTTCGAGCGGTTCTGCCATACCAAGTACCCCGGCACGAAGCGGTTCTCGCTCGAGGGCAGCGAGAGCTTGATCCCGGTGCTCGACGCGGTGCTCACGCACACCGCCCGGCTCGGCGCGATCGAGTGCGTGCTCGGCCTGGCACACCGCGGCCGGCTCACCACGCTCGAGTCGATCCTGCGCCGGCCCGGCCGCGAGCTGTTCGCGCAGTTCGAGGACATCGAGCCCGAGAAGGCGATGGGCGGCGGCGACGTCAAGTACCACCTGGGGTACTCGACCGATCGCACCGACGCGAACGGCCACGCGATGCACGTGTCGCTCGCGTTCAACCCGAGCCACCTCGAGGCGGTCGATCCGGTGGTGCTCGGCCGCGTGCGCGCCAAGCAGATCCGCCACGGCGACTTCGAGCACCGCCGCGTGGTCGGCGTGCTGGTCCACGGCGACGCCGCGTTCGCCGGCCAGGGCCTCGTGCCGGAGACCCTGCAGCTCTCGGGGCTGCCGGGCTACCGCACCGGCGGCACGATCCACGTGATCGTCAATAACCAGGTCGGGTTCACCGCGTCGCCGGCCGAGCAGCGCTCGACGCCGTACTGCACCGACGTCGCCAAGATGCTCGAGTGTCCGATCTGGCACGTCAACGGCGAGGACCTCGACGGGCTGGCCCGCGTGGTCGAGCTCGCCTGCGAGTACCGCTCGCAGTTCGGCTCCGACGTGGTGATCGACATGTACTGCTATCGCAAGTACGGCCACAACGAGAACGACGAGCCGAGCTTCACCCAGCCGCAGATGTACGATCGGATCAAGCACAAGGCGTCGCCGGTCGAGGTGTATGGACGCCACCTGATCGAGCAGGGCGTGGTGTCGCCCGCGGAGATCATCGCGATGACCCAGCGCCGGGTCGCCGAGCTCGAGGCCGAGCTCGAGGCGGCCAGGGCCGCGAAGCAGCGGCCGGATGGCCAGTCGATGACCGCGATGTGGCGGGGCTATCGCGGCGGCATCACGGAAAAGCCCGAGGACGCCGACACCAGGCTCCCGCGCGACGTGCTCGAGCACATCGCCGCGGCGATGACCGAGGCCCCGCCCGGCTTCACGCCGCACCCCAAGATCGAGCGCCTGCTCGAGCAGCGCGCGCAGATGGGCCGGGGCGAGCGGCCGATCGACTGGGGCATGGCGGAGCTGCTCGCGTACGGCTCGCTCTTGCACCAGGGCGTCAACGTGCGGATGAGCGGGCAGGACTGCTCGCGCGGCACGTTCAGCCACCGCCACGCGATCATCACCGACATCAAGACCGGCCGCGAGCACCTCGTGCTCGGCCAGCTCCACCACGATCAGGGGCTGTGCCGGATCTTCGATAGCCCGCTGTCCGAGGCCGGCGTCCTGGGCTTCGAGTTCGGCTACTCGCTCGACTATCCCGACGGGCTCGTGCTGTGGGAGGCCCAGTTCGGCGACTTCGCGAACGGCGCGCAGGTGATCATCGATCAGTTCCTCATCGCGTCGGAGGACAAGTGGAAGCGGCTGTCGGGTCTCGTGCTGCTGCTGCCGCACGGCTACGAGGGCCAGGGCCCGGAGCACTCGAGCGCGCGCCTCGAGCGCTTCCTGCAGAGCTGCGCGGAGCACAACATCCAGGTCGCGCAGCCGACGACGCCGGCGCAGATGTACCACCTGCTCCGCAGCCAGGTGCTGCGCTCGGTCCGCAAGCCGCTCGTGGTGATGACCCCCAAGAGCCTGTTGCGCCTGCCGGCCGCCGCGTCGTCGCTCGACGAGCTCGCCGGCGGCCGGTTTCACCGCGTGCTGCACGACGAGGTCGCCGACCCCGCGCAGGTCACGCGGGTCGTTTTGTGCACCGGCAAGATCTACTACGAGCTCGCGGACGAGCGGACGCGGCGCGCCGGGCACAACGAGCAGGCGACCGCGATCGTGCGGCTCGAGAAGCTGTACCCGTGGTGGCCGCAGCTGGTCGCGGCGGCGACGCTCGACAGGTACCCGAAGCTCACGGAGCTGTTCTGGGTGCAGGACGAGCCGGGCAACATGGGCGCCGGGCAGTTCGTCACCCCCCGGCTCCAGGCGCTGATCTCGGGCCGCGCGATCACGTACGACTTCATCAGCCGCGCCGACAGCGCGAGCCCGGCGACCGGCTCGCACAAGGCGCACGTGATGGAGCAGCACGAGATCCTCGGCAAGGCGTTCGGCCGCCCCTGATCACCACAGCCGGGTGACGCCAAACGCGTCGAAGAGGCCAACCACCACAAGAACGCGTGCGTGTCCAGGAGCAACGCCACGGTGGCCTACTCCCAGGCCGCGAGCTCGGCTTCCGGCAATGGATCGAAGAAGGCGTCGTCCACGACGAGCTTGCCGCGGAGGGCCCCGAACTTGCGTTCCGGGAGGGGACGATCCACGGGGACCAGACGGACGAGTGGTCGCTTTCCCCGCGCGATCACGACCTCCTCGCCAGCGGTCGCGCACCCGCGGTCGAGCGAGTAGGCTCTGCGCATGGCTGATCTCGTCGTGCCTCCGCTGGGCGAATCGATCACGGAGGCGGTCGTCGCGAGCTGGCTCAAGCAAGTCGGCGACGCGGTCGCGGCGGACGAGCCGGTCGTGGAGCTCGAGACCGACAAGATCACGGTGCAGGTGCCGTCGCCGGTGTCCGGCGTGCTGGCCGAGCAGAAGGCGAAGACCGGCGAGACGGTCAAGGTCGCGGACGTGATCGGGTCGGTCGAGGCCGGCACGCAAGCCAAGGTGCTGCCATCGGCGCACCAGCCGGCGCAGCCATCGGCACCCGCACCCGCAGCGGCGGTCCCCGTGGCGGCGGCACCGGAGGTAACGGCCTGGGCGGTCACGCAGCCGCTGCCCATCCTGATGCCGCAGGCGCAATCACAGCCACAGCCAGCGGGCGCGGCAGGCACCACGGTGGCCTCCGCGCCGGACACGCTGAACGGCGGCTCGCTCGACAAGACGGCGCTGTTGCGGCTCACCCCGTCGCAGCGTGTGCAGGCGCGAGAGATCGGCACGATCCCGCAGAAGGCCGCGGTGCAAGCGTCGCCGGCCGCGCAGGCGTCGCCGGCCGCGCCGGCCGCGCAGGCGTCGCCGGCCGCGCCGGGGCCCAGCGTCGATGATCGGCTGGCGCACGTCGATCCGCGCGACGAGATCGTGGCGATGTCGCCGTTGCGCAAGCGGGTCGCCGAGCGGCTGGTCCAGGCGCAGCACGAGTCGGCGTCGCTGACGACGTTCAACGAAGTCGACATGACCCAGGTGATGGAGCTGCGCGGCAAGTACAAGGACAGCTTCGAGAAGACGCACGGCGTGAAGCTCGGCTTCATGTCGTTCTTCGTCAAGGCGTGCATGGCGGCGTGCAAGGCGTTCCCGGGCGTCAACGCCGAGGTCATCGGCGGCAGCATCGTCTACAAGAAGCACTACGACTTCGGGATCGCGGTCTCGACGCCCAGGGGCCTCGTCGTCCCGGTGCTGCGCGACTGCGCCGCGCTGTCGTTCGCGGGGATCGAGAACGGCATCCTCGCCCTCGCAGACAAGGCGCGCAGCGGCAAGCTCGCGCTCGCCGACCTGAGCGGCGGCACGTTCAGCATCACCAACGGCGGGATCTACGGCTCGATGATGTCGACGCCGCTGCTCAACTACCCGCAGACCGGCATCCTCGGGATGCACAACATCGTCAAGCGCGCGGTGGTGATCGGCGACGACATCAAGATCCGGCCGATGATGTACGTCGCGCTCAGCTACGACCACCGCGTGGTCGATGGCCGCGAGGCCGTCTCGTTCCTGGTCGCCGTCAAGGATCGGCTCGAGGCGCCCGAGCGCATGCTCGTCGAGGTGTGACGGCAGACCTCACGATCCGCGGCTCCGCGAGATCAGTCTTCGTCATCATCGCCGAACAGGACGGCGACCCGGAGCGCGATCGCTTCGAACGGCTCGGCGCGAACGCACTCGTCTCGATCCGCGATCAGCACCTCGACGTAGCCGTCGGGATGCCAGCGGTGAACGGCGAGGGTCTCGTCCACGGGATCGACGAGCCAGTAGTGCCCGACCTGGTGAAGATGATACGCGCGCTTTTTCTTGATGAGATCATTCCGCCGGTTCGTCGACAGGATCTCGCAGATCCAGTCGGGGCGGATCGAGATCGGAACGTCGGAGGGTAGCGCTGCCATCCGTTCGCGACGCCACCCGGTGATATCGGGCCGGAACACCTGCGTGTCGGCGAGCTGGATCTCGACCTCGGTCGCGAACCACCATCCACCCGGCCACCGCCCGCCGGGCCTTCGATCGTAGGGTCCGAGCCGCCGCGCGATCCGGACCTGCGCGCCGCCGTGGCGGCCGGAGGCTGCTTCCTTCTCGACGAGCACGCCGTCGATGATCTCGTGCCGCCGGTACTCCTCCGGAATCGCCAGCAAGTCGGCGATCGTGGCGCGCTGGACCTTCGCGGCTTGGCTCACTCCGACACCCTATCCGACCGAGTGGGCGAGCGCACGTGCAAGCGGCGGGGGTGACGACCGGCTCTCGCCAGTTCCTGCCTGCAGCCGGATGCCCGACAGATCCGCGACGGTGGCTTCCCGATCGATGCCGGCATCGTCAGCGGACCGGGCGCACCACCACGGCGGCGCCGCTCAGCGGATCGGCCGGCGCGGGCAGGGCGGCGTCGCCGAACGTCGCGGCGGCGGTGTGAGCGATGCCGGCGATGAAGCCGCCGGGGACGGCCGCGAGCGCGGTGATCTCCTCGCGGCCGTCGCCGCCGACCGGCCACGCCTGGACCACGCTGCCGCTCGCGTCGAGCTCGGCGACGAAGGCGTCGTCGCCGCCCCCGGCGGTCAGCGCGCGGGCGCCCAGGCGGAGCGCGCCGGAGTAGAAGCCGGCGACGAGCATGTGGTCGCCCGCGGCGGTGATCGCGCGCAGGCCATCGAAGTCGACGCCGCCGAGCAGCGTGGCGGGGCCGGCTGCGCCGCCGGGCGCCCACCAGGCGACCAGGCCGTCGGCCGGGCCGCTGGCGACGAGGTCGTCGCCGCCGACGTGGACGGTCTCGCGCGCGCTGGCGGCGACGGCGATCCGGCCGTGCGCGTCGATCGCGACGCCGGCGACCGCGTCGTCGGCCTTGCCGCCGAACGTCTGGGCCCAGCGGCGGGCGCCGGTGGCGTCGAGCTCGGCGACGAAGCCGTCGGCGTTGGGCGAGCGATCGTCGAACGGCGGCAGCGGCTGGCCGAGCAGGTCGGCCCCCGCGGCGAACGTGCCCGCGATCGCGATCCGATCGCCGGCGGCGGCGACGCCCTGGACGGCGTCCGCGCCGGGGCCGCCGAGGCGAACCAGCCAGGCGACGCCGCCGGCGGCGGTGAGCCGCGCGATGAAGCCATCGGCCTTGCCGGCGCTCGACACGACGCGGGCGCCGATCCGCAGCGTGCCGGCAAACGAACCGCCGACGAGCACGCCGTCGGGGGCCGCGGCGAGCGCCGCGATCACCGACCACTCGGTGGCGTCGATCGCGAGCTTCCAGGTGACCGCGCCGGTCGCCGCGTCGAGCGCAACGACGGCCGCGCCCGGCTCACCGCGGAGCGCGAGCCCCGCGGCGGCCCCGGTCCCGCCGAGCGCGGCGACGAGCGTCCCGCCGGACGAGGCCAGCGGACCGCCGGCGCCGTCGAGCTCGGTGCGCCACGCGGGCGCGGCCGACGTCGCGCCCGGGGGGAACGCCGCGATCGTCGTGCGCGCCGGCTGCGCGGTCGCGAGCGCGGCGAACACCATCGCGGCGTTGCCGGCGACGCCCGACAGCACCGCACCGGCGCGCCCGATCTCGAGCGTCTGCGCGGCGATCGAAGGGGCGCTCGGGCCGCGCGGCGCAGGGCAGGCGGCGAGCAACACGCCGAACGACAGCGCGAGCGCGGCGCCCGGGCATGGGACGCCGGGCAGCAGCGAAGCCGCCCGCGTCGGGTCGTGAGGTGGCACGCGAGCCTTGCCCGAAGGGGTCATCCCACGGGGATTTCCTCGGGCTAGGGAGTCGCGGGGCCCCTTCCCCGCGATCGATCCATGGCCCTCGGTCAGCCCCGGGCCGGCGCTCAAATCTTTTCGCCGCGGGCGCGCAGATCGGCGATCACCGCGGGCAGCCCGAGCTTGTCGATCAGGCGCATGCCGCGCGCCGACACGCGGATCGTGACCCAGCGCTTCTCATCCTCGAGCCAGAACCGCTTGTCCTTCAGGTTGATCTCGAACCGGCGCTTGGTGTGGCGGTTCGAGTGGCTGACGTTCGAGCCGACGAGCGGCCGCTTCCCGGTGACTTGACATACGCGCGACATGGCAACCTCTTCGGCGACGCCGAGGTTAGATCTTCGACTCTTTGAACTCGACGTGCTTGCGGACGACCGGGTCGTACTTCTTGAGCACGAGCTTGTCGGGCGTGCGCTTGCGGTTCTTCGACGTCGTGTAGAAGAAGCCGGTATCGGCGGTCGACACGAGCCGGATGAGCTCGCGTCCTGATTTACCCTTTTTGGCCATGGCGTTACTCCGGGGCGGGACTTATTGCATGGGACACGCGGACCTGGCAAGGGCTAGTGGCAGCGCCTAGTCTTCGTAGTCTTCATCGAGCGTGCTGCCGGGCTCCTCGGTGCCGCCCTCCGAGGTCAGCCGCGTCTTGCCTTCGCCCGGGATAACCCCTGGTAATGTCGTGGTCTTTCGCTTCGCGCGGCGCTGGTCGATCGACATCGCGACGATCGTCATGTCGTCGCCCTGCTGGCCCTGGTCGCCCACGTGGCTGTCGATGTCGGCCAGGATCGCCTTGATGACGTCATCGACGCTGCCGCGTGCGGTGCGGATCCGGCGCGACAGGCGTGACAGGCCGTAGTCGTTGCCGCGGGCGTCGCGGGCCTCGAGGATGCCATCCGACACCATGATCAACATGTCGCCGGAGTGCAGCTGGACGCGCGCCTCGCCGGCCTCGAGCTCCGGCGTGACCCCGAGCGGCGGCGTGTGGGCGCGCTCGGCCTGCAGCGGGAACACCCGATCGCCGCGGCGGAGCAGCGGCACGCAGTGGCCGGCGTTGGTGAACACCAGGCTGCGGTTCTCGAGATCGTAGATGCAGTAGACCAGGGTGGCGAACATGCCGTCGTCGCCGAGCTGGGCGATCTCCTGGTTGACGCGCCGGAGCAGGCGCGCCGGGGTCCGGGCGATCGCGGCGCGCGAGCGCAGCTCGGAGGTCAGCCGCGCCATGTAGAGCGCGGCGCTGATCGCCTTGCCGGCGACGTCGCCGACCGCGAGCCCGAGGTGCGACGGGTCGTGCCAGATGAAGTCGTAGAAGTCGCCGCCGATCTGGTACGCCGGCTCGTAGTGCACCGCGAACTCGAGGCCGACGACCTGCGGCACGTTGGCGGGCAAGAGGCTGCGCTGGATCTGCCGCGCGACCCGCAGATCGCGCTCGAGCTTCTCGCGGGTCAAGAGCTGCGCGGCGACCCGCGTGGCGTGCATCGCGAGCCCGGCCTGGGTCGCCACGGTCTGCAGCAGATCGACGTCCTCCTGGCGGAACGCGGCGTGCTTGCTCTCGACGTAGACCACGCCGTAGTGGACCCCGTGATAGATCAGCGGCGCGCCCATCCGGGTGCCGACCCCCTCGTCGTTCTCGTCCGCGGACTCGCCGAGCAGCACGCCGCGGCGGTCGCTGATGACGTGCTGGATGATCGTGCCGGGGACCCGCAGGTTGCCGCCGAACGCCTGCTTGCGGTGGCGCTGGGACTGCACCTTGAGCTCGCCGGTGCGTTCGTCCTCGACCAGCACGCCGACGTCCTCGGCCTGCGGGAACAGATCGAGCAGCGCGTCGACCAGCTTCTGGATCAGCGCCTCGGAGGTATCGCTGGCGGCGGTCGCCTGGAGGATCTGGGTCAGCGCGTCGAGCTTGCGCTCGAGCAGCCGGACGGCGCGCTGATCGGCGACGCTCATCATGCCGGAGCTGACGATCGGGATCCGGCCGGACCCGGAGTCCTCGCGGCTGCGGATCAGCGAGCTCGCGCCGCCGACGTTGACGATCGTGACGGCGTTGCCCTCGGGGACCTTCGGATCGAGCGTGGGATCGTGGGCCTCGACGCGGATCCGGTTGTTGGCGATCAGGATCTCGTCGGCGTGGCGGACCGGCGTGGCGGTCTGCACCTTGGTGCCATTGACGAACGTGCCGTTGTTCGAGCCGAGATCCTCGATCTGCCAGGCCTCGCCGTCCTGCCACAGCCGTGCGTGCTGCCGCGACACGCGCATGTCGGGCACGAAGATCTGGCAATCCGACCTTCGGCCGATGATGTACTCGCCGTCGGCGAGCTTGTAGCGGCGCCCGGCAATCGGGCCGGCCAAGAAGACCAACGAGGGCATCCGCGACGGCCTAAATACCACAGGTTTCAGGGTTTCGCCCACCCAGACGCGGCCACGAACCGCGCCGGCTTGGTGAGGACGCTCCCCACGAGCGAACTAGCGGTCGCGCAACGGGGCCCAGCCTGGAGGGCCGCGCAACGCGGTGGGGTGAATCGCCCGGCTTGCCGGGCGAGAGGGGACGGGAAAGTCCCCTATCTATGACCCGTAGGGGTCGGCGACGTCTTGCGGGCTGGTGGTCGGGGCGGTGGGCATCTGCGCCGAGCCGCAGTTGGTGTTGACCTTGGCGCCCGAGAGCGTGGTCGCCGAGCTCTTGATGGTCGCGCTGCCGCCCGCGCCCCAGGCCATCGCATCGCCGGCGTGAATCTCGAGGTTCGTGGTCGCGGTCAGCTCGATCGACTTCGCGACGATGATCATGTCGTCGGCCGGCGACTGGAAGCAGACGTCGCCGTCGAGCGACTCGATCGTGATCTTGTTGGCCTTGGAATCGATCGTGATCCGGCCCTTCTGCACGCCGTCCTCGATGATCAGCTTTTCGTTTTCGTCGTCGAACGTGATCTTCGAGCCGAGCCGCGACTTGATCATGCGGCGCGGGTTGCCGCCCGGGTTCTTGTCGGGCGGCTTGTCCTTGCCGCCCCACAGCGCGCCGACGACCAGCGGCCGGTTGACGTCGCCGTGCTCGAACATCACGAGGACCTCGTCGTCCTTCTCCGGGATGTAGAACCAGCCGCGATTCTTGCCGGCGCCGAGCATGATGATCGGGCACCAGTAGGTGCTGTCCTGCTCCGACAGGATCGGGATCTTCAGCTTGACGCGGCCGAGCTTGCTCGGGTCCTTGTTATCGGTGACGATCCCGATCACCGGCTCGTAGACGCGAGTCGACTCGGTCTCTGCCGTACGGATCTGGTCCGCAAACACGCTCGCGAGGTCGTACAGCGGCCGCATGGCTCGACTCTACTACGGGCGGCGTTCCGGTGAGCTTCCCCCGCGTGGGAACCCATGCTGCAGGTGGTTCCGCTCGGTTGAGTCGACGCGGGCCGGCAGCGCTCAGTTCGGCCGGGGGCCCAGTGGAAGTATGCCCAGCACCGCGGTAAATGGGTCGCTCGCGAGCGCCGCGCCGGTCGCCTTGACCTTCCCGCCCATCAGGTCGGCGGTCACCAGGCCGAGCGCGACGCCGTCGCCCTGCCACTCCGCGGGGATCACCAGGGTGAACCGCTCGCGGAGGTAGTCGCCGGCCTTCCAGCGGTTCGAGGCGAAGGCGCCGTCGGCGGTGATGCGCATCGGGGTGCGGTAGATGGCGGTGGGCGCGGGATCGGCCGGCGGGGCCTGGCGGTCGACCGGCCAGGCCGACAGCAGGAACCGGTAGGCGGTGGTGGTGGGCCGGGGGAC
>Ga0137459_1000094_pt1 | contig 30115 bp, 18 predicted proteins | sample EasRivERMGT700_2_FD_104908 | JGI IMG/M metagenome (GOLD analysis project Ga0137459, IMG submission 104908) | Soil microbial communities from meander-bound floodplain in the East River, Colorado, USA - East River MetaG ERMGT700_2 | ecosystem: Environmental > Terrestrial > Soil > Floodplain ...
ATCGCTCAAGGAGATGGCGATGGATGTCGATAAAGTCCCAGAAACCAAGGCATCACGCGCGTTTCGGCTGTTCTTCGAACAGCGGGGTGAGGCGCGAGGTGAGGCGCGAGGTGAGGCGCGAGGTGAGGCGCGAGGCGAGGCGCGGGGGGAGGCGCAAGGCAAGGCGCAAGGCAAGAGGGAGGCATTGCTCGCCGTGCTCGCCGCGCGGGGGCTTTCGGCGACCAGAGCGGAGCGCACCTCGATCGATGCCATGACCGACCTCACGGTGCTGGACCGCTGCATCCGGTCGGCAGTAACCGCCGCGTCCGTACGAGCGGTGCTCGCCGGCGCCAGGACGTCGCACCGGCGCCGCGCTGCGCCAGCCTGCGCGCACAAGCCGCGGGCCGTCAAGACTCCATCCAGACGGCGGTGACGACCGCGTCTGGGGTGGGGATTCGGCTCGTGCGTAGAAGCTAATGCAGCTCGGCCAGGCCGTGCTCAGGCGTGGCCGCGGACCAGGTCGATCAGGCGGCCGAGCACGCGCTCGCCATCGGCGCGCAGGCCGTTGTGCTCGAGCTCGTTCGTGATCCATGGGCGGAGGCCGCGGATGGCCGCCGCCGTGTCCTCGGCCAGGGCGCGCTCGACGTAGAGGTCGTTCACGTAGATGGTCGCCGCCACGGGCACCTCATTGTGGCGGAGCCGCTCGGCATCGTAGAGCCGTGGCCACGCGTGGCCGGCGAGCAGCTCGGCCGCCGCGCCGTGCGGCCGCAGCGCCTCGTAGTCTTCCCACATCCAGGGGAACACGTGCTCGGCCGTGAAGTAGCCCTCGGCGACGATCTCGTCGGGCAGGACCCGCGCCGCCGACCACCGCGTCGGCACACCGTCGGCGTACGACGACTCGTGGAGCGTCGCGTAGATCGGGTTGCGCGCGAACCGCACCGCGCCCTCGACGTCGTGGAGGAACGCGGCCGAGCCGAACGGCAGCTCGAGCACGTGGTGCAGGTGCTCGAACCCGGCGCTGTCGCCGAGCCACATCCCGAGCTGCCGGAACCGCCGGGCGGTGAGCCGATCGCGCGACGGCAGGCGGACGTCCTCGGCGTCGAGCCGGCGCATGATCTCGTGCGCGCGTGCACGGTCGCCGGGGTAGCGCTCGAAGTACGCGCGGTTCTTCTCGACGAGCCGCACGTAGGTCGCGCGGTAGATGTCGTCGACCGGGCGGCCGATGGGCGACAGGCCACCGGTGATGAACACCTCGCGCAGCGCCTCGGGCGCGATCGAGAGATAGGTCATCGCCGCGAAGCCGCCGAAGCTCTGGCCGAGCAGGCTCCACGAGTCCACGCCGAGCTCCCGGCGGATCAGCTCGGCGTCGCGCACGATCGAGTCGGCGCGAAACTGCGCCAGGTACTCGGCCTGCGCGTGCGGCGTGTCGCCCGGGAGCTGGCTGCCGACGGGGCTCGAGCGCCCGGTCCCCCGCTGATCCAGGAGGACCACGCGGTACTCGGCGAGCGCGCGCTTCATCCAGCCAGAGGGTGGGCTCGTCGGCCGCGTCGCCTCGAACCCCGGGCCACCCTGGAGGAACACCAGGTACGGCCGGCCGGCGCCGTCCGGGGCGGCCACCTCGCGCGTGAACACGGTGAGCATGCGGCCGTCGGGCGCGCCGTGACGCAAGGGAACGGTGTGCTCTCGCTCGGTGAGGATCGCGCCGGGGACCCGATAGGTGACGGTCATGGAGACCTACGATAGTCCGCGAGCTCCCGCTTGGCGAGCCGGGCCCGGCGCTGCCTCACCACGGGCTCGACGATCGTCATCAACTACCAAGATCTGCATCGGGCTCCGCCTCCACCCCCGCCATGGGCAACTCGACCATGAAGGTCGAACCGGAGCCGGGCTCGCTTGTCAAGCTCACCGAGCCGCCGAGCGCCTCCACGATCGTCTTCACGATATGAAGCCCCAGTCCCAGCCCGCCGTGGTGGCGCACCGAGACACCCCGTTCGAACGGCTTGAAGAGTCGGCCGCGGATTTCAGGTTCAATACCCATTCCATGATCCTTGACGCACAGGACGGCGCGTTCACCTCGCGTGCCGATCGTGATCTCGATGGGGGTTCCGAGCCCAAACTTGATTGCATTCGAGAGCAGATTGGAGATGACCTGATCCAGGCGCGACCTGTCCCAGTGGCCCACGAGCTGTCCGGGTGCCGTGACCGTGAGCGAAGACCCGCTGCGGGCGAGCTCCGGACCGAACCGTGTCGCCACATCGCGTATCACATCGACCAGGTCGACCTCCTCGTATTCCAGCCACAGCCGCCCCGCGCGGATCCGACCGAGGTCGAGGAGCTCATCGACGAATCGAGAGAGGCGGCGATCCTGACGCTCGATGATTTCGAGCAACCTGGGGAGAGCCTCTGGAGGCGTCTTGCCCTGGCGAATAGATTGCACGGACAGATGAATCGAGTTGAGGGGGCCACGGATCTCGTGAGCAGCTATCGTGAGGAACTCGTCCCTCGCGCCGAGTGCCTCCTGGGCCTTGCAATACAGTCGAGCATTATCGATCGCCAGCGCCGCGCGGCGAGCCAGCTCCTCGGCGAGCTCCAGGTCGGATGATGTGTACTTGCGGTGGGGAGCCGCCGAGAGCGTGATGGCACCCAGGAGGTGCCCTTTCATGAGCAGCGGTACGCCCAGATAGCAGATGGATGCTATCTGGTAGATGATCGAATTGCCTCTGAGGACCGCCGGATGGACCTCTGGCGAGATCGGCCTCCGCGCGTCTCGCGACATTGCAACGAGCCGGCGAGGACTGCCATTGCCAAGGGAATCGATCGCACACCCGTCACCGAGATACGGCACGGCGAGATGGGCGACGCCGTCGAGCGCCTGTTCCACGTCGAGTGAGGCCAGCAGGCGCGTGGCGTCTGCCAGGAACAGCGCGCGGTGCAAGAGCCGCTCGCGTTCCGTGACGTCCCTGACGCTCCAGACCCGGCCGGTGATCTCCTCGCCGAAGCGTTGCGGAGTCGAGTAGCGCTCGAAGATTCGACCGTCCCTGAAGCGAATCACGTCGAAGCTCTCTTGGTCGCTATGGACGTAGATGTCCTTGATGCGACGAACGAAGTGCTCCGGGTCTTCGAGTTGATCGAGCACCGGGGATAGCAACTCCGTGTGATGAAGCCTCTCGGTGGATGGTGCCGGCACCTGCCACAATGTCAGGAATCGCCCACTGACAGAGATGATCTTCCCGTCGAGGCCAACGACGAGAATTCCCTCGGCCGTTGCATTGACGGTTGCTTCCCAGCGAGCAACGGCCTGCTCCAGTTTACGGATCAGCTCCTTCTGGTCCGTCACGTCCCAACAGGTCCCTACCATCCGGAGCGGCTTGCCGCGCTCGTCGACGATGACGTCGCCGCGCGAGTGCAGCACACGAATGCTTCCATCCGTGCGGACGATCCGGTGGTCGTACATGAACGGGCTCAGCCTGCCATAGGCGTCGAAGATGACTTTACTGGTCGCCTCGCGTTCGTCCACGGGCACCCGCTCCATGAAGGCTTGGAAGGTGCCTCCGAACTGCCCCGGTTCGAATCCGTAGATTCGCTGGAGCTCGTCAGACCAGGTAAGAATGTTGGGTCCAATGTCCCACTCGAAGCTGCCGACGTGTGCGACCCCCTGCGCCTCCCGAAGCCGCCGGTCGCTCCGAGCCAGCCGCTCGGCGATCTCCCTGTTCTCGGTGGTATCGAACGCGGCTCCGACGCAGCCTGCGATCTGATTGGCTCGGTCGACGAGCGGGTCGATCAGCACCGCATACCAGCGGTCACGAAATCGGTATTCGAAGGAATGTCCCTGACCATTGAGCGCGGCAAGGTGATGCGCGATCATCGCGTTCGTGGGATCATGGGCCTCGAGAAGATCGTAGATGGAGCTTCCGATCAGCCTTGACGAGTCCAGCCCCGCAACATTGAGCAAGCGCCCACTCGCGTACGAAACGTGGAGGTCGCGATCGACGGCCCAGACGGCGCCTGGCAGGTAACGGAACACCATGCGCAGGTAGCGGTCCCGCGCTTCGCGTTGCGATAATGCCTCGCTGAGGTCGCGATACAGACGCGCGTTGTCGAGCGCCAACCCGAATCGGCGGACCAGCGCTTCGGCCTGAGCGAGATCGGTAGGGCGAAAGCGCCTCGTCGGATGCGACGACCCCAAGGTGACCACGCCGATGCTGCGACCGCGGGCCATCATCGGGAGCACCATCAACGATCGAGGGGCGAGGGCGCGAATCAGGCGGACGTGCTCCTCGTCCCGGCTGCCTGTGAGGATCACCTCCTCGGTGACCCCGGCGATGAGCAGCGGCTTGTTCGAACGCAGGACCTGGCCTTGCGGTTGCGTGGAGTTGGCGTCGGGGGGGTAGCGGCGGTGCAGCTCCGCCAGCTCCGGAGCCCGGGTCGGATCGACGTGGGCCCAGGCGACCGGGCGAAGCACGCCGCCGTCGATCGCATCGATGACACACCAGTCCGCGAGCCCCGGCACGGTGACGTCGCGCAGCTTCGAGAGCACCTCGTCATACTCGAGCGTCTCGGTCAGATGAGCGCTCGCGTCCGAGAGCAGGCGGAGCGCCGCCTCCGACCGCTTGCGCTCTTCGAACAACCGGCTGTTCTCGATCGCGATGGCCATCTGCGCCGACAGCAACCGGAACATCTCGACTCGCTCCGACGTGAAGGCATCGCTCGTGAGGTTGTTCTCGAAATAGATGACGCCGAGCCCCTTGTCGGCGCGTACGATCGGCACGGCCAGGATCGATCGAACACCGTGCGCCGAGATGTATGCGTCCTGGGCGTATCGGCCCGTGCGGGCGGCATCGCCGAGGACCAGCAGTTCTCGCGACGAGAACACCTGCTCGAGGACGCCGATCGGGAGGGAGCGAGACGCGGCAAGCGGCTGGTGTTCCAGCGTCACCTCTCCGGTCGCGTTCGCCGCGGCGCACTCGACCAGCCCGTCCTCATCGAGCACGAGCACGGTCCGCTCTGCCCCCGCGACCTCCGCGCAGGTTCGTACCAACTTGACGATCAGCTGCTCGAACACCAGCTCCTCGGCGAGCGTCTCGCTCGACTTGATGAGGCTGTAGTAGTCGAGTGCAGGTGGCGCCGGCGGCGTCGCGACGTGCCTCGCTCGTTCACTCAGGTGCAGCGACGGAAACTCCTGGCACAACCGCTCCACGGTCGAGGTTGCTCCCCAGCGGGCGTATCCATCCAGCGCTGCAGCGAGGTGGAGGTCCGCCATTCGACTGGCGCCCGCGCGCCGGTGGCAACGCGCGCACAGCTCGTGGGCGAGGGCTTCATCCTGCGCGAACCCTCGGTCCCCGGCCGCTTCGATGGCGGCATGATAGAGGGCCAGGGCGTCCGCCGGGCGGTCCTCGGTTCGCGCCAGGTCTGCCGCGAGCAGGTCGCGCTTGTGCTTGAAGTTCATCGGCGCGTTTGCAGCCCAGGTCTCGAGCCGGCGCAGGTGCTCCCGCACCCGAGCGACGGTACCTTGCTGGCCCGCTCTGCCGCTCGACCGGGCGGCGGTCAACCCGGCGTAAAAATGGAAGTCCACCCGCATGACGAGCGTTCGCAGGTACCGGAGCCACGGGGTCGCCTGGGTCGCGCACTCCCATGCGCCGTCGTCATCTCCGTTCAGGTAGCAGGCTTGCAGCTTGAGGATGTGGAACACGGCCTGTCCGAGGCCGTTGTCAGCCGCTTCGACCCGGAACCGCGCTTCTTCGAAGTGGCCGTCGTCGAACGTCGTGGTCCCGCGCGTCAGTCCCTTGAGACACCGCACCGCCTGCACGAAAGGCTGCACGTAAGGAATGCCAGAGAGATGCTGAATCTTGCGATAGAACGCCAGTGTGGACTCGGCCTCCGCGAGGACCTGATCGAGCCGCGTGCCGCCGAACATCCGCTCGAAGACGATGTTCGCGAGCGCGTAGGCGGCAAACTCGACATCGCCCGACTTGAGCCCACAGGAGTACGAACGCTGCAGCATCGATACGCACTCGGGAAGAGGAGCACGCCACGGGGCGACGTGGCCCCCCAGGCAAAGCAGCGCCCGGCTTTCCTCCACCGGGTTCGATAGTCGCTCGGCCAGCCGAGCCCCGATCCGACCATAGCGGTAGCCCTCCTCGTAGTCTCCGCTCATCGCCCGGGCAATGGCGTAGTAGGCAAAGGCAACGCCAGATCCCGGCGCGGTGCCTCGCTCGGCGGTCAATGCAGCGGCGCGGCAGGCGACGATCTGGAACAGCTCGGGCGCGATGAACCAGCACGAGGACAGCTTGACCAGCAGCGCGAGCCTGGCGTGGTCGACCGGGTCGGTCATCGGGCGAGCCTCCAGCAGCTGCCATTCGGACCGGGAGCTCAGGGCGGCCTGCGCCCGCCTGCTCTCGGCCTCGGCGACTTCGGCGGAGGGCGCGTCCGGGAGCTCGAGCCCCAGCGCCGCGAGGCCTTCCAGACCACACTGGATGGCCTTGGTGTGCGTCCCGCGCAACGCGTTCGTCTGCACGCCGATCGCGTAGAGGTTCGCCTTCTCGAGGACGGTCTCGGCTCGCGCGATGCCCTCCTCGACAAGCCGCTCGCTGAGCTCGTGGTCCCCCGTGAGGCCCGCGCATTCCGCGGCGTCGCGCTGCAGGGTGAACCAGAGGGCGTGGAGCTCGCCTCGCCATGGCTCAGCGGGGAGCAGGCGGAGCCCGGCCTGGAAGTAACCGAGGGCAGACGCACTGGCAGACGAGGCACGGGCCTGGCGGCCTGCCCGTTCGTTGAGGCTCGCGAGTCGGAGCTTTTCGGCATCCGGGAGCTGGTCCGACGCTCGATCGAGCTGATCCACGATTGCCCCGATGGCGCTCTCGAAGCCCTCCTCGGGCGCATGCTGCTCGAGCCATCGCCCGATCCGGAGATGGAACGCCTTTCGCGCGTCCTCGGAGAGCGACTCGTAGGCAGCCTGCTGGAATCGGTCATGCACGAACCGGAAAGCGGGTGAGACCGCCGTTGTGAGCTCGACGGGCCTGTGCGCGGCCCAGTCGAAGCGAGGTCCCTCGACGGCGGGGACGACGAGCCCGTCCTTGACGGGGGCCCACAGCGCCCTGGCCACGACGTCCATGGGCGCATCCAGCACACCAGCGAGCAGGCCCAGCTCGAACCGATTTCCGATGCAGGCGGCGGCCTGGAGCACCTCCTGGGCTTCGCTGGGCAAGGTCGCGAGCACCTTCGAGAGGAGATCGACGACGTTCGGCGTGATCTCTGCTGCTTCGATGTTCACGGCATCCCAGGTCCAGCGGGTCTGCTCCGCATCGAAGACGAGCAGCTGTTTCCGATACAGATATCCGAGGAACTGGCGGACGAAGAACGGGTTGCTCGCGGTCCTCCGACGAACGACGCCCGCCAGGCTCGCGGCCCCGGCGGGCTGCACACGGAGGACATCGCACAGGAGCGCCAACACCGAGTCTGCGTCGAGCGGTCCCAGCTCGATGGTGGCGACCCGTGCTCCCGCCGTTCGGATCGAGTCCAGTGTTCCGGTGACGGGATGATCGGGACCGATCTCCTCGGTCCGGAACGCGCACAGGATGAGCAGCGACCGGACCTCGGAGTCGGCGGCGACCGCGCGCAGGATCTTGAGCGATGCAGCGTCGAACCACTGGAGGTCATCCAGGAACAGGACGAGCGGAGGCCCCTCCGCAAGCAAGGCGCGTACGAACGCCGTGAAGACGAGCTGGAAGCGATGCTCGTCTTCGACGCTGCCGACGCTGGCCACCGGCGGTTGATCACCCAGCAGCGGCTTGAGGTCAGGGATCGCCTCGGTCAGCACGTACCCGTTTGGCGCCGTGGCTTGCCGGACCCGCTCGCGTAGCCCGATCAGGACCGCTTCGGGCTCACTCAGGAGCGCCCGGATCAAGCCGCGGAAGGCCTCGATGAGCGGAGCGTAGGGGACGTTGTCCCGAAGCAGGTCCCCCTTGCCGGCGATCCACCGCCCCTTCGCCATGGCGATCTCGCGGAGCCGGTTCACGAGGACCGACTTACCGATTCCAGCCGGGCCGGTCACGAGCAGGACCTGCGATGCGCCGGCTGCCACCTGTTCGAAGGTCTCCACCAGCAGCCTCGACTCTTGTTCGCGACCGTAGAGCTTGGTTGACTCGAGGAAGAGCCCGTAGGGTAGGTCCTGCCGACCGAGCTCGAAGTGCGCGATTCGGCCGCGGCTCAGCCACTGCTGCCGAGCGTCCTCCAGGTCGGCGGCCAGCGCTTCGGCCGTCTGGTAGCGCCACTCCGGCATCTTTGCAAGGAGCTTCACGACGATGTCGGACAACACCATAGGCACGTCCTTGTTGACGATCGCCGGTGGACACGGCGTGCGTGCCGCATGGGCGTGCACGAGCTCCAGAGGATCGCGCGACGAGAACGGAGGCTGCCCGGTCAGGAGCTCGTAGAAGGTCGCTCCCAGCGAGTAGAGGTCGGCTCGGCGATCGACCAGGCGTTTCGTGCGGCCAGCCTGCTCGGGAGCCATATAGGCCAGCGTGCCTTCGAGCACCCCTGGTATCCCGGGCACCTCGGCAAACGCCGGCATTGCGGTGGCCGACTCGAAGTCGACGAGCATGATCGGTCCACCTGGTCCATCCAGGACGAAGTTCCTTGGGCAGATGTCCCGGTGAATCACGTTGCGCGCGTGGATCGATCGAACGATCTCGACCATCTTCGGGGTGAGGTCGAGGAACGCCGCGATATCGAGCGGGCGGCCGGCCATGACCTCGGCGAGGTTCCGCGAGCCGAGGTCTTGGAGGACAAGAGAAGGGTTACCGTCGATGATCGTGAATTCGAGTGGCCTCGGGGTCTGGGTGCCTTCGAGAGCACAGAGGATTTCGTGCTCGTGACGGAGGCGCTCGGCACCGCCCAGCTCGGGTCGCCCGGAGCGGTCCTGCTTGATGATGACGTCCGAGCCGTCCGCCCGGCGAGCCCGAAACACCGAGAAGCGACGGCCTGCGTGAATCTCGCGTAGCGCTCCGTAGCTGGATAGTGACACGAGCCGAATATGGATCCCTGAGAGCGAAATACCACTCCGCCGGGGAATGCACCCGCGGAGTCGACTCGAGGGCACCAAGAAGAAGGTTCAAAAATGATACAGTCACCGGAGGGCAGGCGAGTGGCGGGCGCGAACTGCAAGGTTTTCTGGCACGCCTGTGTGCGAGCGGGCGCCAGCGAACCGCTTGTCCTTGCTTGCCGCTGGTCGCCGGCGCGTTCCGCGGGCCGGGTCGACAGCACGACCGAAACGTCGGTGATGAGTTTGGGCGTATCGTCAGGTGAGGTTCATCGGAGGCTTACTGCCTTGTGAATCGTGCGCAGTAGCTCGGCCAGTTCGATCGGCTTCACCAGGCACCCTACCGTGCCGAGATGGGCCGCTTTCTTGCGGGCGGCCGGATGCCCGGTAAGGATGATGACCGGGATGTCCGCCGTATTCGGGTTAGTCCGCATCGCCTTGAGAAACTCTTCCCCATCGAGCCGAGGCATCATCATGTCCAGGAGGATCAATGCGGGACGGCCACCCACCCGCAACTGATCAAGCCCCGCGACACCGTCAACCGCCGTTGTCACCTCGTGGCCCTCTGCCGCGAGGATCATGGCCAAGATGTCGCGGATATCGTCGTCGTCGTCAATGACCAGGATACGCATCGGCTGACTCAAGCGTTAGCGCATTGCCGCCCAGCACGGTCGGGTTCGATCGAAACACCGCGTTGCGCAAGATCTGTTCGTGCTCCATGTCGATGGTCCTGCGCGCAGTGATATCCCGAATGTCTGCGAGAATGTGCGTTACCGGACCGCTGTCCTCAAACATCCGGATGAGGCTGATCTCGGCGTAGCGTGTGCCGGCCGGAAGCTCGGCCTTTCTCTCATGGAGAAGAAGCACAACTGGTGGGAGTACCTCGAGCTCCCACTGGGCTTGAGGAACAGGTCCATCCCCACGAATTCGTTGTAGCACTTGTAGGTCTGGCGGTTCATCGTCGACGGCACGCGCACCCGGATCCACGAGCCCGCCGCTGACCAACGCCGCGCTCGGCGGCTGAGCGAGCCCCGTCCGGTTACTTGTCAGGTCCTCAAGCTGTCCGGAATCGGCCGGACCCGTGAAAACTCCAAGCTAAGCTAGCCGCTCGATGGCGCGACCAAAGCTGTACCCTGTCGGTCCATGACCAGCACGATCGACAAGAACGCCTGCATCGCCATCGTCGGAGCAGGCCCGGCCGGACTCTCGACTGCATGGTTCCTGTCCAAGCAGGGCTTTCACAACGTCACCGTCTCGAGAAGCTCGGGCAGATCGGCGGGCTCTGCAACAGCCTGACCGTCGACGGCCTGAGCTATGACCTCGGCGCCAACTACGTCACCTGGGCGTACGAGGAGACGCTCGCGATCGCGAACGAGGTCGGCGCGACCACGTATGCCGAGAAGCCCTATACATCGATCGACATCGCACCCGACAGGACCAGCTTCAAGTACCGACATCTGACAGGATACCCAACGTTATGATTACCTGATCCTCGCATGTCCGTTGCTGCCGGAGGTGTTCGCCCGGCTCGGCCTGCAGGGCAACGACCGGACGTTTTACGTCGGCGGGGCCACCGACTTCGAGCTCGTCGAGCCGATCGTCGTGCACTCGAAGTACATCGTCGGGAAGCACTTCGCCGGCACGCAGCGCTGACGCTACGCCTCGTCGGCAGCACGACTACCTGAGCTCGGCCTCGCTCCGCTTCGTACCCGAGGGCCAGCCGACGCCGCTGCGAAGCTGTGCCGGCCATCCTCGGCGCCGCAGGCCGTCGAGGATCGCGGCGGCGCCCGGGAAGTCGCTGAACAGCGCGCCGGGCCGACCGCGAAGCCGTTCGAGCTCGGCGCCGTGATCGGCCACGATCACCGCGAGCACGGCATCCGCGAGCATGTCCTCGTCGTTGCCAGCGTCGCCGGCGGCGAGCGTCAGCGCCTGCGGAATTCCCAGCGCGCGGCGGACGCGGCGGACCGCTTGGCCCTTGGACGCCGCGCGCGGCAGCAGGTCGAGCTGCGCACCGCGCGAGACGATCGGGTGGATCGCGGCGCGTGCCGCCGCGATCCAGGCGTCGAGCGTCGCGCGGTCGAACCGCCCGGGGTCGAGATCGAACGACACCTTGAATTGGTGCTGGTTGTCCGGCGGCTGCAGCGTCAGGCCCGACACGCGCTCGCCGACCGCCCGCGCCTCGTCCGGATCCCAGGCCAGCTCGAGCGCCGCTTCCCAGCCGCGATCGATCCAGGCTCCCGGTGCGCCGCCCGGCCGGCCCGCGTACTCGATCGTCGTCCCCACACCCGCGATCACGACGTCGGGCGCGGGGACCCCGTGGGCCTCGAGCACCCGCCGGGCCTGTGCAGGGCTGCGGCCGGTCGCGACCGCAAACACGAAGCGGTCGCCCCGCCCGGCGAGCATCGTGCACAGCTCGTCGAGGCCCGGCTGATCGCGTCCCGGCAAGATCAGCGTCCCGTCGATGTCGGTCACCACCAGCATGCGGTGGTGATCGAGCGGGCGGATCACGCGGCCCACCTCGCCGGGTCGCAGCGGCTCGCCTCCTGTGGCCGTGCCCTCACCGCCTCGAGATAGCGCACCGCGTGGCCGTTCCAGTCGTAGCGGCCGCGCAGGTTGCGGATCCCGCTCGCCGACGCGTCGTCCCAGCGCCGGCCATCGCCGAGTAGCGCACGCATCGCCGCGGCGATCGCCCCCCGGTCGGTCGGGCTCACCACCAGCCCGTTGTGGAGCGTCGCCACGATCTCGGTCGGCCCGCCCCGATCGGTCGCGACCACCGGGAGCCCCGAGGCGGCGGCCTCGAGCAGCGTCAAGCCGAATGGCTCGGTCAGCGCGACGTTGATGAACAGGCCGCGGCGCCGCGCCGCGAGCCGGTAGAGCTCAGGCACCTCGTTCGCCGGGTCGTGCCGCTTGGGCAGCGCCAGCTTGCCGTAGAGATCCAGCTGATCGCACAGCACCAAGAGCTCGTGGATGACCTCGCGCTCGCCCGGCGGCAGCGCGGCAATGTCGCCTCGCACGCCGGCGAAGATCGCGAGGTTAGCGGCAGCGCGCAGCTGCCGGTTGCGCCCGTACGCCTCGACCAACCCGCGCAGGTTCTTCTTGCGATCCGGTCTGGCGACCGCCAGGATCAACGGCAGGTCGGGCCGGCGCAAAAACCTCGCCAGCTCGCGCTCGACCTGCTCGGCCGCGCGCGCCCGCTGCTCGCTGGGCGGTGGCTCGCCGTGCGGCGCGAACCGCCGGAGGTCGACACCGGGTGGCAGCACCGCGTAGCGCGCCGCGCTCGCGCCCGGGTAGTCCGCCCAGCTCTCGATCTCCTGGGTGGTCGAGCAGACGACGAGCGCCGCGCCGGAGAGCGCGGTGTCCTCGGCCCTGATCCGTTCCGCGAAGCGATAGCGCTGAAACGCCTCGTCGCGGCCCATGCCGGATGCCAGCAGGGTCTCCAGCTTGCGCCGGCCCAGCGAGTGCGCCGTGTGCACGAACGGCACGTCGAGCGTGCGCGCCAGCTGCGCCGCCGCCAGCCCCGCGTCGGCGTAGTGGGAGTGGATCCAGTCGGGCCGGAGCTGCTCGCGCGCAATGTGGTCGAGCGCGTTGGCGACGAACTCGCCGAGGTGAGGCCACAGCGCCTCCTTGGGCAGGTAGCGCGGCCCGCCGAACCGGATCCGGCGGATGTCGACCTTGGGGTGCACCGCCTCGTACGGCACGGCGTAGTCGCGGTCGAGCCGTGGATCGTCGACCAGCCGGGTGAACAGGTGAACCCGATCGACCTCCGGCAGCGCAGCGAGTGCGCGCGCGAGCTCCATCACGTACACGATCTGGCCGCCGTTGTCGGCGTCGCGGCCGATCTCGAGGCGGTCGCCGCGAACCAGGCCGTGCAGACTGACGAGCACGATGTTCATCACGCAGCCTCCCGCACGACCGCCGTCGCGAGCTCGCGTTCGAGCTCTCCGGATGCGATGCGCTGTGCGATCACCGCCCACGCGGCGCGCGACGGGTAGAACGCCTGGAACGAGTAACGCACCGAGCCCGCCGGCATCCGCCCCACGCCGTGGACGGTCCGGGGAAAGAAGATGACGCCGGTATTGTGGTGCGCCGGCACGATGCCGAACACCGCGGCGTCGCCGGGGTTCCGCGCCTGGGGCCGCACGATGAACGGCAACGCGCCGCCCAGATCGTTCATCCGCTCGCCGCTCGGCGACAACGGGCGTGCGTAGCCGGACGCCGTCAGCACGCGACCGCGCACCTGGTCATGCCGCACCGAGCCCTCGCCGAGCGCGCGCAACGCGTTGTTGAACCGCGAGTCATCGGTGTGGAGTGGCAACCCGGACCACGCGGCCGCGCGCGTCCCGACCACACGGTTGACCACCAGCTCCATGCCGTCGGGAGCCAGCGCCGGCATCGTATCGGCGGTCGCCAGCCCCGCGTCGATCGCGGCGGCGGACGTGGCGTTGTAGCTCCGCCCGAGATCCTCGAGCGCCTGCCAGAGCCGGCCGAGCAGCGGCGACCGCGCCCCGGTGAGCTGCGCTGGCGGCCGCCCCCACACGACGCCGAGCTGGAGGATCCACTCGGTGGGTTGGCCGGCGACGATACGATCTCCCGGCGCCTCGAAGATGCCCTCCGCGATCAGCCGGTCGATCTCCGCGGGCAGCGCAGCCGCGAGCTCGGACGACAGCAGCGGCGCGCGGGGCACATAGCCACGCACCGCGAGCTCCGCGGCGTCGCTCGCCGACATCGGCTGGAGTCCGGCCTCGGGAACGCGCGCGCGGGAGGTGGAAGCGGAGAGGGGGAAAGGGTTGCTTGGAGTCATGCCAGCCGCTAACGGAAGCCGATCGGCCGGCGTCCGGATTCGGCCGAAAAAAACATCGTCGGGCGAAGCTCACGGCGCGTGGCGCCGCATGCGAGTTGACCGGTCGGCCGCCCGGCGGCTACCGTCTGTTCGAATGCATCCGGGGGAGCCGCCAGAAGCGGGCGTCGATCCGGTCGGCGATGTGTACTGGGTGCCCGACCGCTGGTGGGGATTTCGCGGCACCCGGACCGAGGACCACCCCGGCGCCTGCATCGCGGCGGTCGCCGACATCGCGATGATCAAGGGCACGAGCCAGCGTCCGCCGTACACGTTTCGGCAGCGCTACCTCCGGATCGAGCCGGACGATCACAACGGCCTCCGGGCGACGACGCACTTCAACCTCGTGCCCAGGCGGTTCTCGAGGTTTCGCCTCGAATCGCTCCACCAGGACTCCGAGCGCTGGGCCGGTCGCCTCGCCCCGGGCGACCTGCGGCGCCTGCAGCTCGCGATCCACCGCCTGTTCGGTGCCGCGAGCTAGCGTGGAGCCAGGCGGGATGTCGGAGCCAGGCCTCGCCCCGTGCGTGCAGCGGCTGCTCGACGGCCAGCGCATCCCAGACGCGTTCTGGGCCGTGCTGCGCGACACGCTGCACAGGAACCTCAGGCGCCGCGGCCTGACCTCGCGGCCCCCCGCGTACGTCGGCCTCGACGACTTCGCCGCGTGGAACGAGCAGGGCGCGCTCGACGCGCTCGCAGCGGACTTCTACCACGAACACGTCTTGCCGCGGCTGCGGCCCAACTGGCCCGCGCGATCCGAGGCCCAGCTCGCCGGGCTCGTCGATCTCATGGCGCGCCAGTTCCTCGGCGAGCGCCAGCGGCGCCACGACCGGATCGGGTACTTCGTCCACGACAACGTGGTCAAGGCGCTGCAGATCGCGGTCGACCGCGGCGCGCTCGAGGCCCGGCTCCGCGTGCCCGACGGCCGGACCGACGGCGAGCCCGAGCGCCGGGTCGAAGCGTTCGCCCCGCCGGGCGCACCGCAGGCCGAGCGGATCCCGCCGGAGCGCTTGCAGGAGCGACTCCAGGCCCAGGATGGCTGGCCCCATGTCGTACCGCGCCTGGGCAGCGCGAGCCTGGAGACCCAGGCCGTGCTCGCTGACGCGATCATCGCCGCGGTGTCGCGCGCGCCGGGCGCGGCGGTCACGGTACGCGATGTCGTCTTCGCGACTCGCGACGAGGTCCGCGCCGCGCTGTCGAGCCCGGGCGCCGACCCGGATGTGGCGGTCGGCTGGGATCACGGCGACGACGGCGCCGCCGAGCTGGTCCGCGTGGTGTTTCCCGACCCGCGCGAGGACGTTCGCGGCCATGCCCGGCTCGCCGAGCGACTGCGCGCCCGGGTCGCGCGGCTGACGTGCCAGGACCGCGTGCGCGCCGGGCTGGTCCGGGTGATCGATCAGATCGCCGATGCCGGCGACGAGCCGCCGTCGCCGGCCGAGCTGCGGCGCCGCCTCGGCATCCCCAGGAGCACGCTGCACGAGCTGCTGCAGCGCCTCAGGACGCTGATCATGGAAGAATGGCAGGAGTCAGACCCGTGACCGACCGCAACCCGCCCGAGCGCCTCGAGCAGGCGACGCGCGAGGCGCTTACGCGCCTTGCAGCACGCAGGCGCACGCTCGCGACACGGTCGGGCGGCCCCCGCCCCGGCGACCTCTACGTCTTCGAGAACCTGGACCTGGAGGTGACGGTGTGCTGGGCGCTGGTCATGCCGCACCCCGATGATCACGACAGCTACCTCGCGGTCCCCGCCGATGACAACCCGCTCGCCGGCGGAGATGACGTTGCGGTGCCGGCCAGCGACGGCAGCGGCCCGCTGACGCTGCGCTGCGGCTACGCGACCTGGATCGGACAGCGCCACCTGACGCCCGAGCGGCTCGACGGCTGGGTCGACGCCGCGATCGTCGCCGAGGCCCGCGCCGCGATCCGCGGTGTCGCGACCGGCGCGCGCCGCGGCGGCTTCGAGCAGCGCGAGATCGAGGCCACGGCCGACTACGAGGACTGGATCGCCGTGATCGCCGGCGCGGAGGCGCAGCTGAGCGAGCTGCTCGAGGCCGACGAGCACGCGGCGGAGGCCTCCCTTGCGGGCCCGGTGCCCGGCCGGTTCGGGGCCGCCGTCGCGTGGGGGCCCGCTCCCGCGCGGGCGGCGAGCAGCATCATCCGCTGGCCCGACGTCACGCTGTCGGTGGAGGGCGCCGACGGTGTGTTCGCGCTCGTCGACGGCATCACCGACCCCGAGCAGGGGACGGCGTTCCGCCTGCTCCAGTTCGAGGGCCCGCGGACACCGGTCCCGCGGCTGGTGCTGACGTGGTTCGACGAGCACGGCGGCGTGGTCGCAGTCGCTGGAGATCCGGAAGGCATCGAGCCGGGCGGCACCGTCCAGGTCGACATCGCGGCGCCCCGCGCGGTCGGCTGGATCGGCGCGCGCCGGATCGGCTGACCATGGCGGCGATCGAGATCCGCGCGCCGGTCCGCGGCGAGACCTCCGGCGGCGCGCCGCGCTGGATCCACATCGTGTTCGAGGCCGACCGCCACAGCAACGAGCAGATCGAGATCGCCGATCCCCGGCTGACGTTCGACAGCCCGCCCAACCATCATCTCTACAAGCTGAAGCAGCGGTTCGGCGGCGGCGCCGATTACCGGCTGTCGAAGGCCGAGCTCGCCGCGTTCAAGCACGGCTGCCCGCGCGCCCGGATCGACGACGGTGGCGATGCCGACGTGCGCGTGCTGCTGGGAACCACGGAGCAGGGCTCCTGGGAGCTCGCCTACGTGCTCAGCTGCTTCGCCGCCGCGCAGGTCGGCCGCTGGCGCCCCGACGTCCGCTACGTGGCGACCGGCCAGATCCACGACGGCCGGATCCGCGCCGACCTGCTCGCCGACAAGCTCACGCTGGCTCGCGAGCACCTGGGGCGGCTCGTGTTCCTGGGGCCGTTCGAGGCAACGCCCGGCGGCCCGCGCGACGTGAGCCAGCGCGACCTCGTGAGGGTGTCCAGCATCGCCGAGCTCTGGGAGAACCCCGGCTCGCCGCTCGCCGCGCACGCCGACCTCGAGGCCCTGACGGCGAGCATCCACCGGGTGCTTGCGCCGCAGGCGCGCGACGTCGAGCTCACCACGCGGACCGGCGCACGAGACCGCCCCGCGATCGCCAGCGTGCTCGCCCAGGACGCGCCGCTCATCCTGTGCGGCGGCACCGGCGCGGGGAAGACCTCCCTGCTCGGCCGGCTCGCCTTCGAAGCCGCGCGCGATCCCCGGCGGTTTGCCGTCGATCTCGCGCTACCTCCGATCGCGCTCCGCCGGTTCCTCCCCCGGCAAGCGCGCGGCGTCGAGCCCCTCCTGGACTGCATCGGCGAGGTGCTGTTCGAGCACGGCGCCTATCAGCAGCCGCCGCGCCCCGAGCAGGTGCGAGCGCTGCTCTGCACACACCGCGCGCTGATCCTGTTCGACGGCCTCAACGAGGTCTCCGACGCAAACCGCGAGGCGCTCACGAGCGCTCTGGATGGCTTGCTGACGCTGTGCCCGGATCACCGGTACCTCATGACCGACGGTCTGTCGCCCTGGTTCACGAGCGCACGGTGGCGAGCCGGCCAGCTCCTCCCGATGAGCGATGCGCAGGTCACCGCCTTGCTCGAAGCGCAGCCGGAACCCGCTGCCTCGCGCCTGCTGACGCGACCCGATCTCCGCGAGCTGCTTCGTACCCCGCTCCTCGCCGTCCTCCTGGCCGAGTCCGCCGAGCTCTCCGGCGGCCTGGCGACGCACGAGCAGGTGATCCACGAGTTTGTCCAGAGCCGGTTCCAGCGATGGGCTCGCGAGAACGAGCTCACCAAGCACAGCGCAGCGGTCATGGAGCTGACCGGAGCCGCACGCCGACTCGCAGCGGCCTTCGGCGCGCGCGCGTTCACCGCCGGAGAGGCCTGGCACGCGCTCGGTTCAGCGGTGGCGTGGACCCGCGATCCGGTCTCCGCACTGGTCGCGTGTGGCTTTCTGATCGACGGCCCGGGTGCCGGTGGCACGCTCGAGTTCCGGCATGCGGCGTTCCTCCATTACTTCTACGCGGGTGCGATCGCCGCCCGGTCCGGGGGCAACCTGCTCCGCCTCAAGCGCGCCGTGCTCGTCGCCCCGGACAACGAGATCTGGTTGTGCTATCTGGCCGTGCAGCTCGCCCCCGAGCCGGCGCGTGCGTTCGTCGCCACGGCCGCCCGCGACAGCCCGGCGCTAGGCGCCCGTCTCGCCGATACCCTGGCCGATAGCGCCGGACTGGATCCGATCCTGGCCTCGATCGCGCGGTCGGCGAAGTGGATGCGCGGGCTATCGAACCCACTCGCCGACTGGGTCGTGCTCGGAGCGTTCCTGAGCACCTTCGCGATGGCGCTGCTGTTCTATGACGGGTTCGGCATCTCGGCGACCCAGGCATTCCTGCCGGCCGTCGTCGTGCTGATCGCGCTGGTATCGCTGTGGGGCCGGTTCACGAGAGTTTCGGGCAGGGATCGCTTGCCGTTGAAGAGGTTGTTGACCCTCACGCTCTATCTCCGTCCGGGGCGCCGCGTTCGCACGCTCCTGGAGAAGATCGTTGAGGATACCGCGCGATCGCGCTGGGTCCACGGCGCCTTGCGCGGCTATGCCACCGTCCTCCTGAGCAAGACCGACCTATCGAGCCGCGACGCGATCGAGCTGCTCCGGAGCGCCGCGAAGCAAGCCGCGCTCGCAAGTGGGATCCTCGCGCTGGAACATCTGTACGATCCGCGCGTCGCTCCCATCCTCGCGCACTTCCTCGCGCGCGACGACCTGTACTCCGAGGCCGCCGCGAGAGCGACCTGGTTACGCGTCGTGCGGTTTCCCCAGGATAACTTCTGGCTGGCCGGCGGCGCGGATCCTCGCGTGCTCGCCGAGCATCACGCGCCGCACCCTCGGCCCTCGAATGCCAGGTTTTTCGTCGGTCTCGTGACCACCCTGGTCGTCTCCTGGCTGTTCGACGCGCCGGGCGCGGCGGTCTACTGCGTCTTGATACCGCTCGCGGTCATGGTCGACATCCTGCGGGCCGGCGGCCGCCCCGCGTTCGGCTCGGACACATGGTCCGGCCATTCCCCGTGGTCGTACGTGCTGGGAATGCTGCTACCGATACCCATGACGCCATCCCTGCTGTTTGCGGTCTACCTGCCGCGCCGGAACCGCATCCTCAGGACCGCGCGCGGCATCGACTGGCAGAGGCTCGCGTCCGAGGTCTCCGCGGCCCAGGCCATCGCCAGCCGCGCCGAGGCTGGCCCAGTCCGGCACGTGGAGTAGACATGCGAGATGGTCGTGCGCAGTGGCATCACCCGATGAAGGCCAAGGCTAAGATGCTGCAGTCGCATCGCGACCTGATACTCAATGCGCAGCGTGACAATGCGACAGCGCGACAGCGCGACAGTCAGCAAGAGCTGCGTGCAGGAACGGCAAACATTGCAGAACCAGTATCGCGTGTCGTCGGAGGATTGCCTCCGCCGCCGCCTTGCACGATATTGACCAGGCTGATCTCGGGATGTTCTAGCGGGTTCCACGCAGACTCCCTTCAAAATCGATGATGCGCGAGCGTGGCGCACGCCTGCAAGCCGAGCGGCCGGCCGCGGCGCCCACGGCCGTTGAGCCCATCGCTGCTCACGCGTGGCCGCGGACCATGTCGATCAGGCTCGGGCGCGCCGTGACGCAAGGGCACGGTGTGCTCTCGCTCGGTGAAGCAGTGAGCGAGCCGCCCCGTGATCGCCAGATCCTCCTCGAGGGCGATCCGGCGACGTGCTCACCGTGCTTCGTGTTCGCGGCATTGCCCCCGCGAGTCCGCCGGCTCGCGATGCCTCACGGTGTCATTGCGGACCTACGCACGAGCCGCCGGGGAGTCCGAAGTACTCCTCGACCCGCGTGGGCTGGTGGGGCGCCACGCTGTGCCACATGTTCCGCCAGGTCACGAACGATTGCGGCATGTAGCCAGCATCGCAGATCGCGAAGCTCGGCCCCGCCTGCTGGAACGACAGCGGATCACCGAAGTCGAGCCCGGGCCCGCGCGACGTGTGACAGGCCCGGCAAGACGGCCGGATCACGTCGTTGTAGAAGCTGGCATCGGTGGCCGACGCGCTGCTCCAGTTGAACGGGATATTGGCGATGCCGTCCTTCTGGACCTGTCCCGGCGAGCTCACGCCCAGCGGGTCATACCAGGCCTCGATCATCGCCTTCTGCGCATCGGTCGCACCGGTGTGCAGGTAGACACCTTCGTTCAGCTTGCGGAAGCTCTCCTCCTGCGCGGCCCGCGGCAGCATCGCGGGATAGCCGGGTTGCAGCGGGCTGGTGTCGAACGACTCGAGGTCGAACGGGATGAACCGGGAGTCGGTATTGCCGGGCGGCGAAGCGGTGTTGATATCGTTCGGCAGCGTGCCGCCATGGCAGACGACGCACAGGCCCGGGATGTACTTGTCGCCCCGGTTGTCCAGCTCGGCGCTGGTGACGCGGGTGCCGTCGGCCTTGAACACGTAGAACTTGGTGAACTTCGGCGCTCCGGCCGCGACCGAGGGGAACTTGGAGAACTCCATCGCGACGGTGGCGATCGGCTCGCTGCCCAGGAACGCCTTGTCCGCGTTGGCGAAGTTCGTCACGTAATAGGCAATACCGCCGTCGCTGCGCTTCTTCATGTGCATGCCGCGTCCGAACTCGAGATCTCCCGCATTGAAGTAAGACGCCGAGGCATCGTCGCCCAGGTTGAATTCATTCCGATTCTTCCAGGCATCGAGGGTCGCGTCGGCCTGGATCGCCGTGTAGTACGCGTCGGCATAGGCGCTCTTCGCGGCGTCGTCCGCGCCCGGGTTGGTCTTCCTGGTCAGCCAGAGCTGGCCGGGGTTCTGCGGCAGATCGATGCTCAGCGTGACCGGCGGCGATGGCGGCGTGATGCAGACGTTGTAGGGCGGCTGCAGGTTGAGGTTGGTGCCGTCGGGAACCACATCGCCGGTCGTGAAGATGCGCTCCGAGCTCGGGATCGGCGTGCCGCCCGGGTCGAGCACGACGATCTTGGAGTTGGCGACGTTCGGCGGCAGCCGGACGATCGCGTCGACCAGATCAGGCACCTCCCGCTCGGCCACCGGGAATCCGGGCACGGTGAGTCGAATCTTGATCGGCAGCGTGGGGAACTTCGTGTTATCGACGACGATCTTCAGGCACGTGGCGTCCTTCTTCTGGAGGTCGACGTTGATCGCGGAGAAGTGCTTCGCCTTGCCTTGATACGCGGGCCCGCCCGGCAGCACCACCAGGCCGGCCGTGCCGTCCTCCTCCCACAGGCCACTGTCTTCGTTGTAGTACCAGATCGGGATTGTCGCAGGCGCGCTCGCCTGCTGGGAGGCGTGGATCGGGTAGGATAGATCGGCGGGCATCCCGGCTGCGATGTTGTACTTCTCGCCGCCCGGGCCACGCAGGTTCACCTCGACGGCGCCGAAGCTGGTCAACGTGACGTCGTCGCCCAGGCCGTTCCGGGCACCGTTATCGCCGGGCATCCGCCCGTACTGGTCGAACAGGTGGTCGAACCGCGAGGTGTAGCTGGTGACGGGCGTCACCACCTTGTTGCCGCCACTGTCGATGATCGAGTTTGCCTTGATGGTGACGGACACGTCGCCGTAGCCGTTCTGGCTGCCGGTGTCGGTCTTGGGCACCCTGACCAGGATGGTGTTGTCGACCGTCGGATCGAGCGCCTTCACGTCGGCCTTGCGCAGCTTGTAGGTGGAGCCCGTGCGCTCGGACAGGAACACCTTCGAGATGGTCTGGAAGCCGTCCTTCTTGATGGTCAACACGTAGCGGTTGGTCTCGGGCACGGTGAGCGAGAAGGCGCCGGCGGCGTTGCTCGTGACGCTCGCGCCGTTGACCTTGACCTCGGCGCCCGGCACGACCACGTTGCCGTCGGTGACGAGCTTGCCGGAGAACAGCGAGATCGCCGGCCCCACGGTCACGCGAACCCGGCCGACCGCGTACTGGCCGGCGCCGTCGGAGACCTGCACGTAGATCGACTGGAGGCCGAGCGCGGCCGGCATCGTGCAGTTGACCGTGGCGGCATCGGTCGCGGGGCAGCTCCCGCCCTGCGGGGCATGCCACTGGTAATGCAGCGCCTGGCCGTCCGGATCGCTGGCGCGCGCGGTGACCTGCACGATCGAGCCGGCATTGACGTGGCGCACGCCGATGCCGCCCTGGAGCGCGTTGACCTCGTCGACCGACGGCCGCCGGTTCGGCAGCAGGAAGTTCTTCTGGAGCGGCGCGGTCGCCGTGACCACCGGGCTCTCGATGGTCGTCGCTTCGCTCTGGACCACGATGCGATAGCTGGTGCTCGGCGACAGCTGGCGAAGCACGTACTGGCCCCGGTCGTTGGCGCGCACCGGTCCCGCCACCAGCGCGCCGCTGGGCGTCAGCGCCTTGACGAAGGTGTTGACCTCCTTGGCGAACAGCTCGTTCTCGTACCGTACGTCGCTATTGTCGCTCAGCCGCACGCGGCCGTAGACGACCACCCGCAGCGGGCTGAACACGGCGTGCGGTGGATACGCGATCTTCCCGGCCAGCACGGCGAAGCTGGTCGGCGCGCACACGCTCGAGAACCCCGGCGTCCCCGCGAGGCAGATGACGTAGGTCCCGATCGGGACGTTCGACGCGGTGAAGGCGCCGCGCACGTCCGTGGTGACCGCAGGGGTCATGAAGTTATCGCTCAGGCGCTTGAGCCGGATCGTGGCGTCGGGCAAGCCGAACACGGTCCCCACCGTGGCGTCGACATAGCCGTGCACGGCGCCCTGCCCGGGCGCGAACGCGATCGTATCCACGCCTGCATCAGGCTCGCTCTCCCGATGACCACAGGCGAGTAACGTGAACGCCAGCGCGACGACCGCCCAGCGCGCGGCGCGGTTGCGCCGGATCGCCCGGCGTTCGACGGGCGCGAGCGCGCGGGTTGAGGAAACGAAACGACATCGAGCCATCACCGTGGACACACGCATCGAGCTCTCCTCTGGGTCTGCTTGACCCGGGCAGGTAGAGCCGGCCACCGGCCGCGCGTTTCACGATTTCATCCGCACGAGATCACGAGGTGCGGACTCGGTCCATGGCGATCACCGAAACCGGTGATGGCGATCATCGAGGAGCTCAGTTGACGGCGCGCGCCGGCAGCGCCACCACCACCCGTGGCTTCCGGGTGGCGAGGTCCCAGACGCGCCACAGCACCGGATCTCCGCCGACCACCAGCAGGCCACCCGGCACGAACGCCGCGCCGCGTGGACCACTGCCCACGTCGCTACCATAGTCGAGCTTCGCACTCAGTTTTTGCGCCTTGGTGTCCCACACCTGCACGGCGTCGAAGCCGGTGACCGCCAGCTGGGCACCATCGGACGCGTAGGCCAGGTGCACCGGCAGGTTCGGGCCGCCGGACAGGGTCGCGATCGCGGCCAGGCTGGTCGCGTCGCGCAGCTCGACGCGGCTGTCGCCGGCCTCGGTGGTGAGCGCGGCGGCGAGCTGGCGCCCATCCGGGCTGATCGCCAGCGCATGGCCGCGGTCGCCGAGCTCGACCGACCGGCCCGCTTTTCCGCTGGCGAGCGACCACCCGATCAGCGCGCCGGTCTTGGACAGCCCGGTCAGCGTGCCGCCCTTCGCGAACGCGACCGCCACGATGTCCTGGCTCGGGGCCTCGAGGGTCCAGCGCGGCGCGGCCGGCTTGGCGAGCTCGTAGACCAGCACCCGCCCCGAGGACACCAGCGCAACTGCCTTGTCGGGATGGGCGGTGGCGCCGGCGGGGAGGGTTGCGGCGTCAACGCCGGCGGCCGCGAGCCATGCGCCGTCCGGCGACCAGGCGAGGGCCGTCACCCCGGCGCTCGGCGCGCGGAGCTGCGCCTTGACCGCACCGGAGCGGACGTCGATCACGAGCAGCGGCTCGCCGGCCGCACCGGTGACCGCCACCCGCGCACCGTCGGGCGACAACGCGAGCCGGCCCGGTCGCAGGTCGGTCCGGGGCAGCCACGCGGCGGGATCGGTGTGCGCGTTGTCGGCATGGTCCCAGACCGCCACGCCGGCCTGGCCTGCCGCATGCGAGGTGACGAAGCGGTTGTGGCCGAAGGCGACATCCACGACGCCGGCGAGGTCCGAAGTCTTCATCGTCTTGCCCTTGGCGGCGGCGTGGCAACTGCTGAACGCGAGCGTGGCGACCACCACCGCGCGCAGCGTGCCAGTGGCGAGGCCGCTCATGCCAGGCCCGTGGTGCTCGGTTTCGGCGTCGGGAAATCCCCGATCAGCGGGACTCGCTGGATGCGGGCGTAGATGCCGGTCTTGAATGCCTGCAGCTGTGCGGGGGTGAGCTTGGTCTGGTCCTTGCCCGGCATCACGAACTGGAACATCACGTTGTTCTGGTCGCCGGTGGCCGTGGTGCCATCGGCGCCGGTGACGTGCTCGGCCGAGGCGCCCTTGCCGCCGATGATGTGGCCGAGCTCGTGGACGAAGACGTGGCCGGCGGCGTTCACGTCCATGAACACGGCCTCCTTGCCCTTGTGCTTGGCCGCCGACTTCTCGCGGACGGCCTGGCCCTGCAGCTGGCGGCCGCCACCGTAGGTCGCAACGTCCTCGACGAGGTCGCTGAACCAGAAGCTGGTGATCATGCCGGGGTTCAGGAAGCTGTCGATCACCTTGTCGAGGGCCGCGCCGTCGGCGTCGAGGTCGGCCTCCTTGAACGTGCCGGCGGTGTTGCCGATCAGCGACTTCTCGTCGTTCCCGGCCTTCTGCTCCTTGGCGGTGTTACCGACCGCGGTGAACGACGCCTGGGTGACCTTCATGTTGTTCGGCTTCAGGATCTTGTTGGCCAGGTCGTAGTGGGTCTTGACCGCGGCCGACGTGACACCGGTGAACGCCACCGCCGGCACGTCGAACTGCACGTCCATGCCCTGGGTGGTCTGCTCGGCGTTCTTGGGGCCGATCATGGCCATGAAGGCATCCATGAGCCCGTTCTTCTGCAGCGCGGCCATGAGGGTCGCGAAGTCGCTCGAGCTGAGCGAATCGACCGCCATCGAGGCCGCGTCCTTCTCCGCCTGGGTGCCGGGGATGCCCATCACGTCCCGGAGGATCAGCAGCAGGATCTTGCCGGTGGTGGACGTCAGCTCGACGCTGGCTGCCTTGACCTTGGCGGCAGCGGGGTCACTGGCGGCAGCGGCGTCATGGGCCGCGGGAGCGGCGCCGCCGGGAGACGGTGGTGGCACGTTGCGCTGCACGGCGGCGGTCCCGCCACTGCTGCCGACCGCCGGCAACAGATCGGCCGCCGACTGACCGGCGACCACCCGATCGGCGACCTGATCGGCGTTCTGCTCGTACGGATCGCCGGCTTCGCCGACGCCGCCCTTCAGCTGCACACCGCCGCGCTGCTGCACCACGTGCGCGGCTTCGTGGGCCGTGGTGTGAAGATCAGGCGTGCCTGCAAACGCGATATCGTTGCCCTTCGCGTACGCCGTCGAGCCGATCGACGTATTGGCAGCGGCCGCCGCCGCACCCGTGTGGGCGCGCACCCCGCTCACGTCGTGCCCGCCGAACAGCGATTGGATCCGGTCCCCGAACGGCAGCGGGCCGCCTGGCCCGGCGATCCCCGTATCGGCAGCCGCGTGCACCCCTTCGGCATCCCCTCCCCCGCCCTTGCGCTGGACCGGGGTGGCCTCGGAAGGTGTGGCCCTCGCCGTATCGCCGTATGTTGCCTCGACCAGCGTCGATTTGCCCGGCGAGCGCTGCACTGCCCCGGTGGCCGAGGTGTGCTCCCTGGTGCGGTCCTGTTTGCCTAGAAAGTTGGTCATCTTCGTACTGCCTCGGCCACATCCTACGTGGCCCCGCATCGACTCGTTCCCGGTGCTGCCCGCGGATTTTTACGCGAAAGATACGTGCCAGCGAGCTGAGGTAGGATAAAAGTCGACAAGTACCACCTCTTGCTATCGCCGACCTACGGGAGAACGCGGACACGCGCGCTCGCGCCCCGGGGCTGGGTCGGGCGCTCGTCCGTTAACCACCGAATCGAGCATGTAGGGCGGTGCCATCTCCACGACCGGCCGACGATCCGCCACCCGGCCGTGCAATCTATCTCGCGCCCTGACCCACCCCGCGGCGCTACGCTGCGCGTTGACGTCGGACCTCCGCAGCGCAACCGGTCAGATCCACTGCGACGAGATACCAGGCCGTTCACGATGATTCGCGATCTGCGCGCGCTCCGCCGTCCGGCGCATGACCTACGCTACCGCGCATGCGCTGGTGGCTGGTCGATCCCTCGGGATTGCTGAACCGGATCTTGCCGCTCGTCTCTTCGATCGACGAGGCGGCGTCGTTCGTGCGGTACTTCGCCGAACGCGGCCAGCTGTTCACCGATGGCAAGACCGGTCTGATGCTCGGTACGAACGAGCTCGCCGCGGTGTTCAGCTTCGCGCTCGAGGAACAAGCCGGTACGGACCTGAAGGAGCGGTATCGCTGGTACGGGGCGTCACCGGGCGAGCACGGCACGGCGATCGGCGCGGCCGCGCTCGCCGCACCGATCGATCGCGGCTGGGCCGCTCGGTTGCGCGCGGTCGGCCTCGAGGTCGTGAATTTTCGCGAACGCGACCGTTACGTCGAGGCCACGTGGGCCATCGCGCTCAGCACCGAGGAGATCTAGCCAGCCAGGCCCCGTGCTACCGTGGCCGCATGAAGGTGATCCTTCAACTGCCACGTCGGGCGAGCTATGCCGACTACCTGGCGGCAGAGCAGGACAGCGACCGCCGCCACGAGCTCATCGACGGCGTGATCGTTGCGATGGTGGGCGGCTCCGACGAGCACAACGCGATCGCCGGCAGCCTCGCGGGGGTGCTCGGTAACCGGGAGACCGGAAGCTGCCGGTACTACACGGCCGGCCAGCGGTTCTGGATCGCCGCGCGCGCACGGGGCCGCTATGCGGACGGCTCGATCATCTGCGGCGCGCCCGACCATCCGGCGCACGACGATCAAGCCACGACCAACCCGACGGTCGTGATCGAGGTGCTGTCGCCGAGCAGCGAGGGCGATGACGACGGCGACAAGCGATCCGACTTCCAGTCACTGGCCTCGGTCGAGGCCTACGTGCTGGTGGCGCAAGATCAGCGGCGCGTGAAGGTCTATCGCCGGGCCGGCGGCGAGTGGCGTGCCGCCACGTATCGCGACGGAGACAGCTTCGAGCTGCCGACCCTGTCCACGCCGATCCCCGTGGCCGACGTCTACGACGGGATCCTCGACGGCTCCGGCCGATCCTTGCTCCGCGCTGCGGCGACCTGAGCGAGACCGTCGAGCACCCGGGCGACACGTAGCGCAGCACCGGTCTCTACCGACCCCGTCACGCCTCGGGTGGCTCCTGGCGCCGCTCGAGCCGGTGGTAAGCGTACGACACGGCGATCATCAGCGCACCGATGACCAGGAACGACAGCACGCGATAGGCCTGCGGCGCGCCGGCCAGATCGATCAGCAGGAGCTTGATCGCGACGCAGCCGAGCAGCCCGAGGCCCGCGAGCCGGAACCGGCGCTGGCGGCGCACGAAGCCGACCGCGAGCAGCACAGCGGCGTAGGCCGACCATGCGATCGAGAGCGCGGTGTGTGCGCGACGGCCGGCGTGCACGAGCGGATCGATCGCGTAGTGCAGGTACGCCTCCGCGCCGATCGCGAGGCCGAACGCGGTGAGCGCGACGGCCCAGGCAAGCCTGCCCTGCTCGGGGTTCCGGCGCGCGAGCATCGAGGCGTTCGCCGCGACCGCGAGGGCGGTCACGAGCGCGCCGGCGAACCGCAGGTTGAGGGCGAGCAGCACGTCGGGGTGGCCGGGTGCCTGATAGGCGGCAACGCACAGGACTGCCGCCACGATCGCAGCGAAGGCGATGGCCGCGCGGATCGGGGCCGGCGGCGCGTCGCGGCGGCCGACCGTGGCGAGCGCGAGCAGCGAGCCGACCGCCCACACGAGGGGCACCGCGGCGTCGCCGAGATCACGCCGGCCGGCCAGCGCGAACGCGTGGGCGAGCTCGGCGTGGATGAGCGCGAGCGCGAGACCGGCGCCCGTGAGCGCCGCCGCGATGCCGTGCCAGCGATCGCGCGCATCGCCGCGATCGCGCAGGGCGGCGTGAACGCCCGCGAACAGCCAGGCCGCGAGCGACGCGAGGATCGCGCCGGCGACCGGCGGGGTCGCGAACGCCGGGTGGCCCGCGTCCCGGAGCACCCAGGGTGCAGCCGCGCCGTGGAGCATCGCCAGCGCGAGGACGCCCAGCGCCGCGACCCGGAGCGAGAACCGGCGGTCGTGAAAGCCGAGCGCGAGCAGCACCGGCGCCTCGAGCGCCCACGCGATCATCACGGCACGATCGCGCAGCAGCAGGGGCACCGCGAGGATCGCAAGCGCCGCCGCGAGCTCGACGAAGCCGTGGCCCCCGCGCGCGCCGTGGCCGAGCCGGCGCCGCACCACCACCTCGAGCACGCCGTACAGCGCCGCCATCGCCAGCACGACCGCACCGAGCGCGTCGCGCCGGCCATCGAGGATCGCGATCGCTCCGGCGATCGTCATGGCCGCGTTCGCGATCGTCCGCATCGATCGATCCGGGCCGGCGGCGCGCTTGCGGTACAGGTGGAAGCCGAGCGGCAGCATCACGAAGGTGACGTGGAACACCGCGAGCCACGCGAGCTCGGCGGTGCGCGCGCCGGGGGCGTGCACGCGAGCCAGCCAGCCGGCAAACATGCCCCACGTCCCGGCCAGTGCGATCAGCTCGAGCGCGCGCCAGCGCCGCAGCATCGCGATCGCGAGCGCGCCGAGATCGAGGACGAGCAGGTACGCGAACAGCGCGTCCCGCGAGCCGCCGCCCGCGGAGACGGCGACCGGCGTGAGCAGGCCGCCGAGCAGCGCGAGCACCGCGATGGCCTGCGCATCGTGCCGGAGCGCGATCGCGCAGCCGGTGATCGTCACGCCGATCATCGCGGCGAACACGAGCTCGCGCGCGATCAGGCCGTACGACGTGAACGCGACGTAGGTCGCCACGTACAGCACGCCCATCCCGGCGCCGAACAGGCCCTGCGCGAGCGGCGGCATCGTTGCGCGGTGGGCGCGCCGCCCGGCGAGCAAGAGGCCGACGCCACCCGCGCCCGCCAGCGCGAGCCGCGCCACGGGGCCGAGCCAGCCGCGATCGACCGCGAGCTTGACGAACAGCGCGGCCGCGATCACCAGCGCGCCCGCGCCGAGCCAGTCGGCATAGACCAAGCGTGGCGCATCCTGGTCCGGGGCGGCACAGATCGCGCGCAGCAGGTCTGCCTCGATGACATCGTCAGTCGGCATCTAGATCGTGAATGCTCGCTGTCACCATCGCAGCATCCGACCCCAGTGTACTCCACGATGGTTCTATAAAATCAGTGAGTTACGATCAGGTGTCGTAACATCCACCCCTCCGTCGCCATACCAGCCGATGAAGAAAGATCAGAAGATCCAGAAGAAGCCACTTCGCCTTTCCGGCGAAACAATTCGCGAGCTGAAGTTGTCGGTGCTCACAGAAGTCGGTGGCGGCACCAACGGATGCGGGAGCGGCACCACGAACATAGTTGGTTCTGTTTGTAACTTTTGCCAACGATAACCGCCAGCCGGCGAGAGCCTCGCTACCTATTCCAAGCGACTGTAGTGCTGCCCTGGTGCGGCGGCGCGGACTACCGCTCGGCGGCCAGCTTCTACACGTTCAACGGCCTGATGGTCGCGGCGTGCGCGCTGCACTCGAAGATCGCATCGCGCGGGTCGGCATCCTCGACTGCGACATGCACTACGGCGACGGCACCGACGAGATCGTCTGGGCGCGGTCGGCCTCGAGGTCGTGGATCGCCGTGAAGGTGGCCGTCATGTCGAGGCCACGTGGGCCCTCACGCTCAGCACCGAGGATATCTAGCCAGCCAGGCCATGCTACCCTGGCCGCATGAAGGCGATCCTTCAACTGCCGCGTCGGGCGAGCTATGCCGACTACCTGACGGCAGAGCAGGACAGCGACCGCCGCCACGAGCTCATCGACGCGTGATCGTTGCGATGGTGGGCGGCTCCGACGAGCACAACGCAATCGCCGGCAGCCTCGCGGGGGTGCTCGGTAACCGGGAGACCGGAAGCTGCCGGTACTACACGGCCGACCAGCGGTTCTGGATCGCATCGCGCGCACGGGGCCGCTATGCGGACGGCTCGATCATCTGCGGCGCGCCCGACCATCCGGCGCACGACGATCAAGCCACGACCAACCCGACGGTCGTGATCGAGGTGCTGTCGCCGAGCA
>Ga0137459_1000097_pt1 | contig 29199 bp, 15 predicted proteins | sample EasRivERMGT700_2_FD_104908 | JGI IMG/M metagenome (GOLD analysis project Ga0137459, IMG submission 104908) | Soil microbial communities from meander-bound floodplain in the East River, Colorado, USA - East River MetaG ERMGT700_2 | ecosystem: Environmental > Terrestrial > Soil > Floodplain ...
CGTCACCACCACCGAGATCCCGGTCGGCTTGAACTGCGTCGTGACGGTGGAGACGCCGCTGCCGCTGAAGGTCGGCGTGAAGAAGGGAGTCTCCGAGCCGGTGTCGATGATGGCGCGGTGGCCGTTCAGGACGGCGAGCTTCGGCGCGGAGAGCACCTGCGAATCGGTGGTCGACTCGAGGAACTCGATCAGCGCGTTGACCGTCGTGTCGCCGTGGATGGCCTGGAACTGGCCGAAGGTGCCGCTCACGAGGTCCTGCGCCAGTTTGACGGCGGCGCTCTGCAGCAGGCTGCCGCTCGGGTCGGTCGGCGTGCCGCGCTGCATCTGCATCGTGATCCCGGTCGCGAGCTCGTCGCTGAGCGCGATCTCGACGATCGTGGTCTCGATCTCGATCTGCGGCACCTCGGCGAGGACGGCCGCGAGGAACTCGTCGATCTGGCGCAACATGTCGTCGGGCGCGGTGACCATGAAGAGGTCGGCGACCTGGCCTGTGCCCATCACGAGCTTCGGCGGAGCGCCCGGAACCGGCGCGTCGCGCCAGGACTCGTGGTTCTCCTTGCGCGGGTCGATCAGGAACTTCTCCTTCACCCAGTAATCCTGATCGGGCGCGAGTCCGGAGAAGCCCGGGATGAAGCGCTTCAGGAGGTCGACGTAGGCGGCGGCGCCCGGTCCCGACGGCTGCGCGCGGAAGTAGTAGAGCTTGGTCGACGAGCCGTCCGGGTTGCGGACGAGGTTCCACTCGAAGCGGTGGAACGGGCTCTTGGCGGTGCCGCCGTCGGGAGGCTCGACGTCGGCGTGGAGCGGCTCGTCCTGCTGCAGCGTGGCGGGCGGCGTCGCCCCGCTCGCGGCCGGCGCGGTCTCGACGGCGCGCGGGCCGCGGGCGTGCTCGGCGCCGCGCGTCGTGCTCGGCGGTTGCGCCGCGAGCTCGCCCGACACGACGCGGAACCGCTTCGGACGTGGATGCACCGGCTCCGAGACGCAGCCAAGTGACGCGAGCAGCGCCGCCGCGACGGCCGCCGCCGCGACGCGCGCCGCTCCGCTCCCCCCTCTCGTCGACGTCGCCATCAGCGGGTCACCCCCGCCGGCGGGAGGCCGAGCTCGGCACGCGTGCGAGGCGTGAGATCGACGACTTCGATCCCGGCAGCGCGGACCCCTCCGCTCTCGATCACGAGGTCGACGCCCGTCGCCGCAGCGGCCCGTGCGAGCGCCTGCTGGAACTGCCGGTTCGCCTGGTAGAGGTGGAAGTGGTAGTTGGCGGAGTCGCGCGAGATCCCGGCGCGCTGGAGTTCACGGTAGGCCGGCACGAGCCTGAAGAGCTCGGCGCGATCGACGGTCCCGACGCGGAGGAAGGACTTCGCGTTGCCGACGAGGACGCGCCCCGTGATGGTGACGTGCGGCATCGGCTTGGTCGCGTGCTTCCCGAATGACGGGGAGCCCGCGCATGCGAATGCCGCGACGACCGCTGCCGCGATCGACACGCTCCGCCGCACTCGGCTGTGCCTTTCCCCGAACATCGGGAATCTCCACGCGACCGTTTGCGGACGGCTCGTGATCTGATTCCGCTCGTTCACCCCGGGGCTGAACACAAGGCCGGTGCCGTGTCCGAAATTCGTGGGATTTCGTCCGAAAAACGGTGGGCGAATTGCGACCTACGTAGATACACAAGTGCCTGTCACCAAATATGTTACGTGACGTACAATATATACATTCTGATCTGATGACGCGCATGGATCGATTCGGACACGTTCGTCGATTCCGCCGGACTATTCGGACGATCCTCGCCTGATTCGGCCATGTCCGAATCTGAATCGGTCAGATCCCAGGGGCTCCCGCACCTTCGGAGACGGCCTTCTCCCCGTTCCTGATGTGGTAGGTCGCGGCCTTCCGAGTCCCGTCGCGCGCGAGGATTCCCCTCCGGACGAGCTCGGAGAGGTCGCGCAGCGCCGTCCGCTGCGAGACGTCCGCATGGTCGGAGTACTCGTGCGACGTCACCGAGCCCTTCTCCCGCACCCAGTCGAGGATCGCCTTCTGGCGGGAGCTGACCTCGGCCGGGGAGGCGAGTCCGGCGCGGTCGCTGGCGGCGGAGGCGGCTGACTCCGACCCGGACAACCCGCTCGCGAGCGAGGGGTAGGTGACGGGTGCCGGCGCGGGCGGCCGCGCTTCGCCGATCGGCACGGGCGCGAATTCGATGTCCTCGCGCCGCACGAAGTCGTCGTTGCCGAGCACGGTCGCGCGCTCGATCACGTTGCGCAGCTCGCGGATGTTGCCGGGCCAGGTGTGGCGCGCGAGGACGTCGAGCGCCGCCGGCTCGATGCCGCGCACCCGGCAGTTCGGGTCGGATTGCCTGCGCGCGGCCAGGAAGCGGTCGACGAGCGCCGGGATCTCGTCGACGCGCTCGCGCAGCGGCGGCAGCTCGAGAGTGACGACCTTGAGGCGGTAGTAGAGGTCCTCGCGGAAACTGCCGTCGGCGACGAGCCGCTCGAGCGCCCGGTGGGTCGCGGCGAGCACGCGCACGTCGACCGGGATCTCCTCGCCGCCGCCGAGCCGCTGCACCTTCTTCTCCTGCAGCACGCGCAGCAGCTTCACCTGCACCGGCAGCGGGATCTCGCCGACCTCGTCGAGGAAGAGCGTGCCGCCGTCGGCCTGCTCGAAACGGCCGAGCCGCCGCTGGTCGGCGCCGGTGAACGCGCCCTTCTCGTACCCGAAGAGCTCCGACTCGAGCAGCTTCTCGGGGATCGCCGCGCAGTGCACGACGACCAGCGCCCGCTCCGCGCGCGCGCTCATGCGGTGCACGAGCTGCGCCACGACCTCCTTGCCGGTGCCGGTGTCGCCGAGGATCAGGAGCGTCGCGTCGCTCGGCGCGACCTTCTCGATCTGCCGCAGGATCGGGAACATGCGCGACGACCCGAAGCCGAACTCGGGGAAGCGCGTCCGGAAGCGCTCGATCGTCTCGCCGTCGGCGTTGGCGGCGGTCGCCGAGGTCGGGTCGACGCGGCGGCGCGCGACCGCGACGAGGAAGTCGCTGCTGCGCGCGTCCTCGGGAAGCACCGCGATCCCGAAGTCGACGCGGCTGCCGGCCGCCTCGGGGACGCCCTCCGACTCGCTCCAGCGCCGCCGCAGCTCGGCTTCGATCTCGAGCGCGCGCGCCCGCCCGCCGTACGGCAGGAGGATCTCGAACTCGAGCCTTTCCGTGCGTCCGACGATCTCGCGCTCGCGCGTGCCGCGGCGCAGCTCGCGGCCGAGCGCGGCGACGGCGCGCCGCTCGAGGTCGGCCGGCGCCGACGCCGCGATCGTCAGCCGGACGGCGATCAGCGCGAGCGGCCGGTCCTGGTGCGCTGCGCGGTCGATCTCCTCGGAGAGGCGCGCCAGGAAGTGCGAGTGGACGTAGTGCCCGGTCTCGACGTCCTCGATCGCGCGCGACTCGAGCTGCGCGCTCTCGATGCCGGTCGCGACCTGCGCGAGCACGCCGCGCACGTGCGCCACGTCGAGCGTCGCCAGCGGGTCGGCGGCCGACGCCAGCCGGACCACCACCATCCCGAGCAGCCGCTGCGACCGCTCGAGCGGCAGCAGGAGGGCCGCGGGCGCGTCGCCGCACCACTCCGCCGCCTCGGCGCGCAGCACGCAGCGCGGCGCCAGGTCGGCGCCGTCGCGCGGCGCGGCGGCGCGCTCCATCTGGCGGCGGAACGCCTCGGTCCCGGGCGTCGTGGTCCGCTGCGCGACTTGCTCGAGCATCCCGGTCGCCGGCGACCAGACGAAGCAGGCGAGATCGCGCCCGCCGACCAGCTGCTGCACGAACTCGAGCGCCTTGGCGGCGCGCTCGCGCAGGTCGGCCGGCCGCCCCATCGCCGCCACCAGGTCGAAGAGCAGCTCCTGCTGGCGCGCGCGCAGCGCGAGCTCGTCGGAGAGGCGGCGGAACGACGTCTCGAGCGACGCCACCTCGTCCTCGCCGTCCTCGCGCGCGGGCGCCTCGGGCGCCGGCGCGCCGACGCGGCGCGCGTGCGTCATCGCGTTGCGCAGCACGCGCGCGAGCGGCCGCGTGATGCCGTCGGTCACCGCCGTCCCGAGGAAGAGCGACGCGGCGAGGATCACCGCGCCGAGCGCGAGCACGAACGACGGCAGCTCGAGCGTCGCGAAGCTCAGGTCGACGCGCAGCGGACGCGCGCCGATCGCCGCCGCGACGATCGCGACCGGGTCGCCCGCGGCGCCCTTCAGCAGGTCGAAGCCGCAGGTGCCGCCGCCCGGCACCTCGGCGGTGAACTGGCCGCGCCCGGCGCTCAGCTCCTTGGCGGCGCTGCGCGCCTCGTCGCCGGGCAGGCGGTCGCCGACCAGCGTGCCAGAGAGCGCCTCGCCCCCCTCGATCTCCTCGGCGCCGCGCCGCGTGGCCGGCGCGAGCAGCGCGATCGACTCGCCGTCCTCGCGCCGCATCCGGACCGGTCGCAGCGCCGCCGCGTCGACGACCCCGGCGACCTGTACCTTGAGGCGCGCGCTGCTCGACGCGCCAGAGAAGACGAGCGTGCCCCACGAGACGGCGACGCCGACGCTCGGCGCGTCGAAGCGCGGATCGGCGCCGCCCTGCGCGCTCGAGTGGATGCGGCTCACGTTGCCGTCGCTCGTGATCTCGACCACGATCGCGATCTTCGCGTCGCGGTCGGGGAACGACTGCGCGAGCGTCGCCAGGCGGCGCCGCACGTTCTCTTCGCTCACGCCCTGGTCGGCGAGGACGCCGCTGCTCTCGAGGTCGTTCCGGACGACGGTCGCGTGGTCCGCGGCGAGCTTGGAGAGGCGCTGCACCCGTTCGCGCACCTGCGTCAGCAGGTCGTCGGCGCGGTTCTTCTCGCTGATCCGCTGCTCGGAACCGACGACGTTGACGAGCACCGCGAAGAGCAGCGTGAGCGGTGCGAGCGAGTTGAGCAGGAGCAGGATCGAGAGGCGGAAGCGGATGCGCGCGACGCGCGCGAGCGCGTCGACCAGCAGCAGCAGGATGAACGGGAGCGCCAGCACTCCGGCGACCACCGCCGCCGCGTCGCGGATCGTGCGCAGCGGCGCGAGCGTCGTGAGCTCGCGCATCAGCACGACGCCCAGGTTCGCGCCGCCGACCACGCCCGGCGCGGAGCACTCGAGGAAGCGGCGCCCCGCGCGCACGACCTCCATCGCCGTCGGCGTGTCGCCGGCCGTGCGCGCGGCCGTGTCGACGCGCGTGCCGCGCAGCCGCTCGCCGATCTCGGTCGGGAGCGCGCCGCCGAACTGCGCCACCACGCCGTCGCGCGCGATGGCGAAGCCGATCCGGCCGTCGCCGCCGGCGTCGATCGCGGCCGCGGCGTCGGCGGTGAGCGAGATCTCGGAGCCGGTGATCTGCAGCGCCGTCAGGTGCGGCAGCGGCGGCGGCTCGGAGCGCACCAGCGCGGTCGCGCCGGCGACGATCAGCGCCCCCTTCACCTCGGCCGGCTGCTCGAGCTCGATGCGCCGGATGCGGAACGGGGCGGGTCCGCCGGCCGCCTTCTCGAGCGGCAGCTCGAAGCCGTCGTAGTGCAGCGTCCCCTGCCGCGTCTCGAGCTCCGACGCGAGGAAGCTCGTCATCGACGCCGGATGGTGCAGCTCGGGCAGCAGCGCGTCGTCGACCTCGATGCCGGCGCGGATCGGGATGCGCTGGACGACCGGGTTGCCGTCGAACGTGATCAGGATCCAGGCGCGGACCTTGAGCATCGCCGGGTCCGCGAGCGCGCGCATCACCGCCCCCTCGGCGCGGTAGTAGAGGCGCAGCTCCATCACCTCGAACGAGCGGCCTTCGCCGCTCTCGAGCAGGACCGCGCGTGCCGGCCCCTCCGGCCCCTTCGGCGCGAGCCGCAGCTCGCGCGGCGCCGGGTTGCCGCGCCGCATCGCCATCGGGAAGCCCCTGCGGTCGGTCGACCCGAGCGCGAGCGGGACGAACGGGTGCGCGCCGCGGCGCTCGACCGTGATGGCGGAGATCCAGACGATGGCGTCGCCCGCGGCCGCGGTCGGCGCGACGGAGAAGCGCGCGAGGCGCGGCTCGTCCCCCGCCTTGACCGGCTCGGGCGCGTCGATCTCGACGACGTAGTGGTCGAGGTGGCGGATCGTCCGGCCGCCCACGTCGATCGCCTTGCCGGCGTCGTCGGCGCCCGTGACGCGACCGCTGCGCAGGTCGGCGCGGCCGCGCACGCTGCTCAGGTGCCCGATCGGCTCGGTGCGCGCGTCGTCGATCGAGAGCGACGCGACCGACTTCATCTCGGCGGCGGTCCGGTTCGCGAACTCGAGGCGCACCTCGATGCCGTCGACGATCGTCCGCTCGAGGTCGACGTCGGGCAGGAACGACGCGATGGCGAGGTGGAGGCGGCGCACCGGCTCGGGGCGCGGCAGCTCGAAGTCGAAGCGCGGCGTGAAATTGGGCGCGCTGCTGCGCGGGCCGCCGAGCCGGACGCCGTACTCGCGGAACGGCACGCCCGGGATCGGCTCGAGCGAGACGTACTCGCCGCGCCCCACCTGGTCGGGCGGCAGCGCGTCGATCTGCTCGTACCGGTTCGCCTCGCTGGTCCGCAGCGGCTTGCCCTGCAGCAGGTCGCGCAGCGCGGCGTCGTCGGCGTTGCGCAGGCGCGCCGACACCTCGGGCAGCGCGAGATCGCCGAGGAGCGACCGGAGCGTCGCGCCGCGCCGGACCAGGTCGGAGCGCGCGCGCCACGTCGCCACCGAATCGACCGCGTCGGGGCCGACCGCCAGCAGCAGCGCGATCGCCGCGAGCGCCGGCCACGCGATCCGCTTCCAGCGCGGGAGCTGCGGCAGGAGCGCGCGCTGGACGCTGCGCGCCGAGAGGCCGACGAAGATCACGAGCGCGATCGCGACGAGCGCGCCGACCAGCGCCGTGCGGCCGACCGACGTCGACGCTTCGGGACGCGCCGCGAGGTCGCGCTTCAGGCTCCCGACGAAGGAGAGGCGCGGGAGCTCCGCGCCGCCGCCCGCGAGGCTCTTGCGCCCCGACAGCGAGAGCGTCGCGCTCTCCGGCGGCTCCGCGTCGGTCACCGACTTGTCCGGCGTGTCGTGGTCGCGGATCGCGACGTCGACGCGGATCGGCGCCGCCGCGCGCGGGTCGACGCCGAACGGGTGCAACGGGATGCGCGCCTCGATGCCGTAGGCGCCGCTGCCCTCGCCGAGCTCGCGCGCGACCGCCTCGACTCCGTTCAGACCGCCCGGCCCGAGGACGCGCCGCCCCTCCCAAGTGACGACGCCGAACTTGCGCCCTTCATTGAAGGGGAGGAGGCAGAGCCGGAAGCGGCGCGGCGTCGCGCCCTCGCCGACCTCGAAGTAGACGTCGACCCCGTCGGAGTCCCAGAAGTTCGTCGTGTCGGCGACGATCCGCTCGTCCTGGACGTGCAGCGCGAGGTAGAGGGCGTCGCGGTCGAAACTCGCGGCGACGCTGGCACTCAGGTCTTTCTGTGAAGGGAGCGGCTCGGCGCACGAGAGCGGAACGAAGCGAGCGTTCGCGCGATCCCATTCGGCGAGGTTCCCGTCGACCTCGACGGCCTCCGCGAGCGCGCGGCAATCGAATGCCACCGGACCCTGCTGCGCCGCCCCGATCCGGGCGAGCACGACGAGCGCCAGGAGATCCGCCACGAGCCGCTTCAAATCGGACACCCCTGGGGAATCGGAGGGTTCCGCCATCGTAGCGGCGGAATTCCGGCGGTCGTCCGGCGTCGTCCGCCGCGTTCGTGGATCGAGCGGTCGCGACCTCGTCGCGGCCCGGCTCCATCGACATCGGCCGTTCAGGTCCTCGGCCTCCAGCAAGAGGGGGCATGTGGTTTGCCCTTGCGGCGCGCCCAACCGGACCGAACCGCCGCCGAGGAAGCCCTGGGTCGACGACTGCATCCACGAGTCGGAGAGACGGCCGCGCGCACGAGCGACGAGATCGCATCGATCCCGATTCCGCAGTGCGCTCGCGCCCACCACCAGGAGCGCTTCGAATGGCGACGTCGAGCTGTTTCCATGGATCGGCCGGGCTCCCGGACGATCGCCGGTCGCGGCGCGCGCAGCTGCCGCGAAGCGATTTCCGGGTGACGGATCGAGCCGCGTTCGTCGCATTCGTCGCGCTGATCGCGACGACCGGCTGCGGCGGCGGCGGCGGATCGGGCTCGTCGGGCATCAGCTCGCACGGCGCGCTGCTCTCGGTCGAGTTTCCCGACCCCTCCGACGTGAATCCGGAGGCGACCGACACGCCTCCCGGCGCGGCGCCGCTGCTCCAGCAGATCGTCTTCACGTTCGACCACCAGCCCGACCCGAACAACGTCGGCAGCAGCACGCTGCAGATCCGCGACCAGAGCGGCTTCCCGGTGCCGGGCACTTTCGACGTCGAAGGCGAGGTGGTGACCTTCACGCCGCAGCTGCCGACGCGGCCCGTGACGATCGCGGGCGACGGCTCGGTCGACGACGGCGGCGCAGGCCTCGAGCCCGGCGCGGCCTACACCGTTCGCGTGAGCGCGGCGACCTTCCGGTTCGTGTCGCAGATCGATCCGGGCCTGCTCGCACGCTTCCGCGACCCGACCAACTCTGCCGGCCTCCTGATCGGCTTCCGGACCGGGATCGACCCGGCGTTCTTCCTCGCCGGACCGCCGATCGTCGCGCCGACCTTCCTCGAGTCCGACCCGGTCGACGGCGTGACGGGCGTCTCGCCCGACCTCTTCACCGACCCCGACCACCTGTTCCCGCCGCGCCGCAGCTTCCTGTTGCGCTTCGACGCGTCGGTCAACCCCGACCTCGCGAACGTGAGCGGCGACACCTTCCGGCTGATCGACCTCGACGACCGGCCGGGCGGCTTCCCGAACGGTTTGCCGCTCGGGATCGACGTCTCGGTCCTCGAGAACGAGCTCGACCACAGCGTGGTCGAGATCGTGCCGTCCGGCATCCTGCCGTTCGGCCACCAGCTCGCGCTCGAGTACCCCTCCGACCTGCGGGGCATCGCGCAGTCGGGCGCTCTCTCCGGCGACACGACGATCGCGACGGCGTTCACCACCGCGACCACGACCGCGCTCGCGGTGAACGACGTGCTGTTCGAGGATTTCGACGACAACGCGCGCCATGAGACCGATCCGGCGCAGATCGGGACCGGCATCCTCCCCGCGAACTGGAACGAGCGCGGCTCGGGGATCCTCGAGGCGAACCTCGCGTTCCAGGGCGACGGGCTGCTCGGCCGCTTCGCGCCGCCGCCGCCGGCCGCCGGCGACACGAAGGTGATCGTGCTCGACACGACGCAGCAGGCCTTCCCGCTCTTCGACGGCTCGACGCCCGACGCGCCGGTGACGACGGTGCTCGGCGGCGTCTTCGCGTTCACCGACATCGACGTCCCGGCGGGCGTCGTGATCCAGACGCTCGGCGACCATCCCCTCGTCCTCACGGCGACGGGCTCGGTGCGCATCGCGGGCACGATCTTCGTCGGCGGCCAGGACGGGAACGCCGACTTCGCCTACGACTCGGCGGTGACCTCCGTCCCGGGCGGCGCCGCGATCGCGGGTGGCGGGCGCGGCGGCGAAGGCCACCCGATCCTCTTCTTCCCGCCCGACCAGATCTCGACCTCGAACCTCGTCTCGCCGCCGTTCGGCGGCCAGGGCTTCGGCATCGATCCCGCCGACGGCGCGATGAAGCGCAACGGCGGCGGCGGTGGACAGAGCGGGATGAACGACAACCCCGACGGGCAGGGGAACTACTCGACGAACCAAGAGCTCGACTGCAGCGAGTTCCGGACGACCAATCCGGGCGTCAAGGTGCCGGGCGGCGGCGGCGGCTCGATGTTCCTGCGCGGTCGGCAGCCCGGCAACGCCGACGACGGATACTCGGGCAATCTCAAGAACGGCCGCGGCAACGTCCTGCCCGACGGGCAGGGCAGCTACGTGATCCGAACGATCGACGACAGGCTGCTGCGCTGCGGTATCCCCGGCTCGTGGCCCTTCTTCAACGACGGCACCAAGACCAACGACTTCTTCGGGACGCACGGGCAGCTCACGCGGCTGATCGGAGGCCAGGGCGGCGGCGGCGGCGCGTCGAACGTCGAGGGGTACTACTGCGGCATCTGGTGCGACCACGACAAACTCACCACCAACGACGCGGTCTGCAAGGGCGATGACTTCGGGCCGAGCGGCAAGTTCGCCGACTCGGTCGGCGACGCGCGCGGCGGCGGCGGCGGCGGCGGCGGAGGCGCGGTCCTGATCCAGGCGCTCGGCCCGATCCACCTCGACGGCACGGCGCGCGTCGACGCGCACGGCGGCGCGGGCAAGGGCGGCGAGTCGATCGGCTGCTCGAACTTCGGCGGCGGCGGCGGCGGCGGCGCCGGAGGCATGGTGATCCTCCAGTCCTCGAGCTCGATCGTGGTCGACGCCGGCGCCATCGTCGACGTGCGCGAGGGCCACGGCGACGACGCGTCGGACGGCGACGTCTACAACAACGGCGTCTGCAGCGACAACGGCGGCACCGACGGGGCGATCGGCGACGGCGGCCACGGCGGCCAGGGCTTCGTCCAGCTGCAGGTGCCGCTGGGACAGACGGCGACGGTGATCGACTCCGCGAGCGCGTTCCCGCGCGCGAAGAGCAAGTTCGATCCGCTCCCCTGGATCGACCCGAACAACACGCAGAACCCGGTCGAGTTCTCGCCGCTGAGCGCGGCGCTCTCCAAGTGGTTCGACCTCGGCCGCATGGTCGACCGCGCGCCCGGCTCGACGCCCGCTTTCTCCTTCGGCGGCCTCGACGCCGACGGCCTGGTGCGGACCGACGCCGACGGCAACGTCCTCGATCCGGAAGGCACCGACCTGGTGTGCGACTACCTCGGCGAGTTCGATCCGGTCCTGCACGTCTACAAGGCCGGCAAGGAGCCGCGCCAGGACTTCGTTCCGCCGAACGCGTCGGTGAAGGTCGAGTTCCAGGGCGCGCGCGCGATCGTGGCGGGCAGCAAGGAGATCGACCCGGCGTCGCTCACCGCCTGGTCATCCACCCCGTCGATCGCCGACGGACTGCAGTTCATCCGCTGGCGGATCACGTTCGACCTGACGGCCCACTCCTCCGACCCGCTCTCCGCGGAGACGCCGCGCCCCGCAGTGCAGTCGATCCGGATCCCGGCCCGCTTCTGAGTCCGGCCGGCCGTCGCCCGCGTTCCCGCGGCGGCGGCCCCCCGGCCGGCGCCTCGCTCCCGTCGGCGGAGCGAGGCGCCGGCCGCTCCTGGGTGAATTCCTTGCTCGGGACGACCCGGACATTGCTTCTTCGCGCCCGGGCGCTTAAGTGGTTCCCCGCCGCAGGGATCGATCGGACTAGCATCGGGTATTGGACGGCTGACGTGCCGTTCTAGGATGTCGAGCTCGCGCCGGGGAAACCCCGCGCAGAACTCGACGCGCCCATTGCCAGGAGTCCATCGATGTCGGTCGGTGACCGGATCCTGCCCATCGCGCTCCGCCTCGTCCGTCCGGACGGAGCCTCCCGCGCCGCCTTCCCGATCGGAACCTCGCTCGCCCTCCTGGCGCTGACGAGTTGCGGCGGAGGCGGAGGCGGCTCCAGCGGAAGCGGGTTCGACTCGCACGGGAAGCTGCTTTCCGTGTCGTTCCCCGACCCTTCCGACGTCAACACGGAGACGACCGACACGCCGCCGGCGCTCGCGCCGCTGCTGCAGCAGGTGGTCTTCACCTTCGACTCGAACCCCGACCCGAACACCATCGGCAGCGGCACGATCCAGATCCGCGACGGGAGCGGCTTCCCGGTCCCCGGCCAGTTCGTCGTCGAAGGCCCGGTGGTGACCTTCACGCCGCAGCTCCCGACCCGGCCCGTGACGATCGCGGGCGACGGTTCGGTCGACGACGGCGGCGCCGGTCTCGAGCCCGGCGGCGCCTACACCGTCCGCCTCGGCTCCCAGACGCTCAAGTTCATCTCCGCGATCGACAGCAAGCTGCTGACGCGCTTCCGCGACCCGAACTTCAGCAGCGGCATCCTGATCGGCTTCCGGACCGGGATCGATCCGCTGCACTTCTTCGCCGGCCTGCCGCTGGTCGCGCCGGTCTTCCTCGAGTCCGATCCGGTCGATGGCGTGACGGGCGTGTCGCCCGACCTCTACACCGACCCCGACCACCTCTTCCCGCCGCGCCGCAGCTTCCTGTTGCGCTTCGACGCGCCGGTCAATCCCGACGTCTCGAACGTGAGCGGCGACACCTTCCAGCTGATCGACCTCGACGATCGGCCGGGCGGCTTCCCGAACGGTCTGCCGCTCGGGATCGACGTCTCGGTCCTCGAGAACGCCCTCGACCACAGCGTGGTCGAGATCATGCCGTCGGGCGTGCTGCCCTTCGGTCATCAGCTCGCGCTCGAGTACCCCATCGACCTCCAGGGGACCTCGCAGACCGGGACGCTCACCGGCACGAAAGCCATCGCCGCGACCTTCACGACGGCGACCACTTCAGCCGGACTCGTGAACGACACGCTCGCCGAGGACTTCGATTCGAACGAGCGCGAGGAGCGCGACCCCGCGCAGACGGGCAACGTCCTCCCGGCCAACTGGAACGTGCGCGGCGCGGGCATCCTGCAGGCGAATTTCACGTTCCAGGGCGACGGGCTGCTCGGCCGCTTCATTCCGCCGCCGCCGGCCTCCGGCGACACGAAGGTCATCGTGCTCGACACGACGACCCAGCCGTTCCCGCTGTTCGACGGCTCGACGCCCGACGCGCCGGTCTACACGGTCGTCGGCGGCGTCTTCCCCTTCACCGACATCGACATCCCGGCCGGCGTCGTGATCCAGCCGGCCGGCAACAATCCCATCGTGATCACCGCCACCGGCTCGGTCCGCATCGCGGGCACGATCTTCGTCGGCGGCCAGGACGGGACCGGGGACTACGCCTTCGACTCGGCCGTCACCTCCGTCCCGGGCGGCGCCGCGGTCGCGGGCGGCGGGCGCGGCGGCGAAGGCCACCCGATCCTCTTCTATCCCCCCGACCAGGTCTCCTACGGCAACCTCGTCTCGCCGCCGTACGGCGGCCAGGGCTTCGGCATCGATCCCGCCGACGGCGTGATGAAGCGCATCGGCGGCGGCGGCGGCCAGTCGGGGATGATGGACAACCCCGACAGCAAGGGGAACTACTCGACCAACCACGAGCTCGACTGCAGCGAGTTCCGCGGCGGCACTCCGAACGTCAAGGTGCCGGGCGGCGGCGGCGGCTCGATGTACCTCCAGGGTCACCAGCCGGGCGACGCCGACGGCGGCTACGCCGGCAAGCTCAAGAACGGCCGCGGCAACGTGCTCCCGAACGGTCAGGGCGGCTACGTGATCCGCGACATCGAGGACAAGGTCCTGTCGCCCGGCGCGATCGGGCAGTGGGCGTTCTACAACGACGGCACCGGGCAGAACGACTTCTACGGCTCGCGTGGCCAACTCACCCGCCTGATCGGCGGGCAGGGCGGCGGCGCCGGCGCCACGATGGTCGATGGGTACTACTGCGGCATCTGGTGCGACCACGACGAGATCACGACCAACGACCCGGTCTGCAACGGCGAGGACTTCGGCACGAGCGGCAAGTACGGCGACTCGGTCGGCGACTCGCGCGGCGGCGGCGGCGGCGGCGGCGGCGGCGCGGTCCTGATCCAGGCGCTCGGCGGCGTCGTGCTGACCTCGTCGGCCCGCATCGACGCCCACGGCGGCGTGGGACGCGGCGGCGAGGCGATCGAGTGCTCCAACTGGGGCGGCGGCGGCGCGGGCGGTGCTGGCGGCATGGTCGTGATCCAGTCGTCGACCGAGATCCGCCTCGACGCCGGCTGCATCGTCGACGTCCGCGAGGGCCTCGGGAAGCGCGCCGCGATCGGCGACGCCTACGGCTCGTGCAACGACGCCGGCAGCACCGGTGCGCCAGGCGACGGCGGACCCGGCGGCCAGGGATTCGTCCAGCTGCAGGTTCCCGCGGGCCAGACGGCGATCGTCGCCGACACGGCGTCGGCCTTCCCGCGCCGAAGCACGAAGTACGACCCGCTGCCCTGGATCGACCAGTCGAACACGCTGAACCCGGTCGAGTTCACGCCGATCAGCGTGGCCATCTCCACCTGGTTCGACCTCGGCCGCATGATCGCGCGCCAGCCCGGCACCTCGCCGACCTTCACGTTCGGCGGCCTCGACGCGAACGGGCTCGTGATCACCGACGTCGAAGGCAACGTCGCCGATCCGGCCGGCACCGACATCGAGTGCGACTACCTCGGCGAGTACGACGAAGTCCACCACGCCTACAAGGCGGGCAAGGAGCCGAAGGCCGACTTCATCCCGCCGAACGCGACGGTGAAGGTCGAGTTCCAGGGCGCGAACGCGATCGTCGAGGGCAGCAAGGAGGTCGATCCCGCCTCGGTGACCCTCTGGAACGCGAGCCCCACCGTGGCCGACGGCCTCCAGTTCATCCGTTGGCGGATCACGTTCGACCTGACCGCCAACACGAGCGACCCGCTCAGCCCCGAAACGCCGCGTCCGACCGTCCAGAGGATCTCGGTCCACTCGCAGTACTGAGCGGCGCCGCGCGCGGGACGGCGCGCGGAAGGCAGCGTTGTGCAGGTGCGAAGCAGGCCTGCACACCTGGGCGAAGCCCCACCGGAAACAGAGCGACCCGGCCGGGAGTTCCCGGCCGGGTCGCATCATGTTTGGCTTTCGTCGGGGCCGCGGATCAGACCGGCTCGAGCCGGCGCACCTTCTCCGCGTAGAGGCCCTTGGTGCCCTGGACCACGTCGCACTCGACGGCCTCGCCGTCGCGCAGCGTCTTGAAGCCCGTGCCTTCAATCTGCGAGTAGTGGACGAAGATGTCCTCCATCCCGTCGACCGTGATGAAGCCGTAGCCCTTCTTGTTGTCGAACCACTTGATCTTCCCTTGCGGCATGGAGCTCAACTCCTGATGTCGTAGGAAGTCCCCTGACTGCCCGGCGAATCGCGCCGGATGCGTGTTGCTGCGGGGTCAGCGCCTTCGGGGGACTTCGCTGCTCGAGCCACGCGATCCCCGCAGCCACCCCTCCCGCAAGACATGCGGGAGAGCGAATCGGATCGAATCAACTTCTGGCGATGAAACGTGTCTCCTCCGGTTCGCCGGCGTGGTGCTCCGGCTCGATCCCTGGGCTCTGCCGCGTCCCTGCGCTGCGACTGCGAGGCTCCACCCCCTCCTCGGTCAGCGCCGGCGACGCCGGCGGAAGTGACCTCCGTCACCTCCGCCTCCGCCCTCTCCCTCCTGCGTCGGACCGCCGCGTCCGCCGTCGTCCCCGCGTCCTTCGTCTCCGAAGTCGCGCGGGGGCACCGACTCGCCCGGCGTCCCTTGCTCCTGCGGGCCGCGACCAGGACGGTCGTCCCGCCGATCGTCGTATTGCGGGCGATCGTCCAGGCGCGGCCGCTCCTCATGCCGCGGAGGACCTTCTTGAGGCGGCCGGTCGTCGTGACGCGGCGGCCGATCGTCGTGGCGCGGAGGACGGTCGTCGCGACGGCGATCGTCGCGCGGTCCGCCGCGTCCGAAGCCGCCGCCCCCGCCGCCGTGCCTGCCGCCGCGATCGTCGTCGCGGCGCGGCGGACGCGGGCCGTCGCCCCGTCCGCCGCCGCCCGGACCGCGCTCCTGCGGCCGGCCGGGGGCCGTGCGCGCGCTCACCTTGATCTTGCCGCTCGGGTCGACGTTGATGACCGTGACGGCGATCTTGTGGCCGATGTCGACCACGTCGCGCGGGTTCTGGACGTAGTGGTCGGCCATCTCGCTCACGTGCAGCAGCGCTTCCTGGCCCGGCACCAGCTCGACGAACGCGCCGAAGTCCTTCATCTCGACGACGGTCGCCTCGAACTTGTCGCCGATGTTGACTTCCTTGGTGAAGGCGTCGACGTAGCGCGCCGCCTCCTCGATCGACTCCTGGCTCTTGCCGGAGATCACCACCTTGCCGAAGTCGTCGACCTCGACGTCGGTGCCGGTGCGCTCCTGGATCATGCGGATGTTCTTGCCGCCCGGGCCGATCAGCGCGCCGATCTTGTCGATCGGGATCACGCGGCGCAGGATGCGCGGCGCGTGCTGCGACACCGACGGCCGCCCGGCCGAGATGACCGAGTTCATGATCCCGAGGATGTGGAGCCGGCCCTCGCGCGCCTGCGCCAGCGCGTCCTTCATCACGGCGAGGTCGAGGCCGCGGATCTTCACGTCCATCTGCATCGCGGTGATGCCGTCGACCGTGCCGGCGACCTTGAAGTCCATGTCGCCGTCGTGGTCCTCGCCGCCCAGGATGTCGGAGAGGATCTTCACCTTGCCGCCTTCGGTGACCAGGCCCATCGCGATGCCCGCGACCGCGGCCTTGACCGGCACGCCCGCGTCCATCATCGCCAGCGAGCCGGCGCACACGGTCGCCATCGAGGACGAGCCGTTCGACTCGAGGATGTCGGAAATGATGCGCATCGTGTAGGGGAACTGCTCGTCGTTCGGGATGACCGCGGAGAGCGCCCGCTCCGCCAGCACGCCGTGCCCGATCTCGCGCCGGCCAGGCCCTCGGATCGGCTTCACTTCATTCACGCTGAACGGGGGGAAGTTGTAGTCGAGGTAGAAGCGCTTGGTGAAGCCCTCGCGCAGGCCGTCGACGCGTTGCTCGTCCGACTGCGTGCCGAGCGTCACCTGCGTCAGCGACTGCGTCTCGCCGCGGGTGAATAGCGCGGTTCCGTGGACGCGCGGCAGGACCCCGAGCGCGATCCGGATCGGCCGCACCTCGCGCAGCCCGCGGCCGTCGGCGCGCAGGTCCTCCTCGAGGATCATCGCGCGGGTGCGCTCGGAGACGACGTCGCCGAAGAGGTTCTTCAGCTCCTTCTCACGCTTCTCGCGCTCGGGCGTCCCGGCGGCGAGCCCGGAGGCGTGGCGCTCGATCACCTTCGCGCCGAACTCCTTCAGCGCCGCCTTCTGTGCGTGCTTGCCGGGGGTGAGCAGGACGCCGCGCAGGTCCTTCCAGACCTCGGACTTGATCTTCTCGAAGGTGGCGTCGTCGCGGACCGGCGGCTTGACCTCGATCTTCGGCTTGCTGCCCGACTTCTCGCGCAATTCGTCGAGCATGCTGCAGATCTGCTGGCACGCCTCGAAGCCGAACTTGATGGCGTCGTACATCTGCGCTTCGCTGACGCCCGTCGCCCCGGCCTCGACCATCGCGACGGCGGTCTTGTGCGCCGCGACGACCAGCTCGAGCTGGCCCTTCTTGCGCTCCTCGTCGGTCGGGAAGAGGATCGGCTGGCCGTCGATCATCCCGACGCGCACCGAGCCGGCCGGCCCGAGGAACGGGATCTTCGAGATGTGCAGGCAGGCGAAGCCGCCGATCATCGCGAGGACGTCGGGGTCGTACTCCGGGTCGGCCGAGATCACGGTCGCCATGACCTCGACCTCGTCCTTGTACCCTTCGGCGAAGAGCGGCCGGATCGGCCGGTCCATGCAGCGCGCCGTCAGGATCTCCTTCTGGCTCGGCCGCGTCTCGCGCTTGATGAAGCCGCCCGGGAACTTGCCGGCGGCGGAGGTGCGCTCGCGGTAGTCGACCGTCAGCGGGAAGAAGTCCTGCTCGCGCATCGGCTTCGCCGTGGAGACCGCGACCAGGACCACCGAGTCGCGGTAGGTCACCAGCACCGCGCCGTCGGCCTGCCGGGCGAGGATCCCGGTCTGGATCGTCAGCTTCTCCCGGCCGATCTGCCGCTCGACCGTGATCGCCGAGTCGAGATAGGCCTGTCCATGCGTCGCATCGCCCCGGTTCTGGTCATCCGTCGCCCGGGTTGCCGCGTTCGCGTCCATGCGTCTACCGCCTTCCTTCTTCTTCCAGCGGGCTGCGACCCTCGGTCCGGCCACCCGGCCGGCGATCGGATCGGAATGAAGTGGTCCGTCGGGGGCCCGCGGAGCCCCGACGGAGCGAAGTCGATCCCGGCCTTCGCGCGACCGCGAAGGGGCACGAAACGAGGGACGGGGATCGAACCGACATGCCGGCGTGGTCTCGCGCGCGCGACGAGCGCGCGCGAATGAGCTCAGCCGGCCCGCAACCCGAGGCGCTTGACCACGTGGTCGAAGCGCTGGGGGCTCTTCGCCTTCAGGTACTTGAGGAGCGTGTTCCGCTTGCCGACCATCATCAAGAGACCGCGGCGCGCCGCGAAGTCGTTCTTGTGATCCTTGAAGTGTTCGGTCAGCTGCCGGATCCGCTCTGACAGGAGCGCGATCTGGATCTCCGGTGATCCGGTGTCCTCATCGCTCGTGCGATAGTCCTGGATCAGCTTCGTCTTGGCTTCGGCGGGGATGCTCATTCACTTCTGCGGGCGCCCGGGCGTCCGCACCTTCCTTCGCACTGCGAGCCGCCCTCGCGCGCCTCGGCCCCTGCCGATCCGCATCGCGGCCCTGGTTCACGGCCTACGGTTTCGAAGGGCGGGGAGGCTACCAGCCACGCTCGGATCAGTAAATCCTCGACCCCGGGACTTTCCCAGGGGCCGCGGCGCGCCATCAGGCCGAAGCGCGCCCGATCGCGACGCCCGCGCGCGCCGCCGCCCGGCGCAGCCGCTGGCACGACTCGCAAGTGCCGCACGGCTCGCGGCCGCCCTCGTAGCAGGGCCAGATCAGGTCGAGCGGGGCGCCGCAGTCGGCGCCGGCCCGCACGATTCCGGCCTTGTCGAGCTCCGCCGTCGGCGCCGCCAGGGCGACCCGCCCGCGCGTCGAGAAGGCGAGCGCCCCGTTCAGCGCCGCGAGGTACTCGCGCGAGTTGTCGGGGAAGGTCGCCGCCTCCTCGCGGTTGAAGCCGGCCACCACCGTGTCGGCGCCGAGCGACTCGGCGAAGGCCGCGGCCACCTCGATGAAGACGCCGTTGCGGTTGGGCACCCAGACCCGGTCGGCCGACTCGACCAGCGCGGCGCCCCCGCGGTCGAGCGCGGCGACGTCGGGGCGCGGGAGGTCGAGGCTGCGGTCGAGCAGCGCGCCGCCCGAGAGCTCGGCGAAGAACGGCAGCGCGAGCGAGCGGTGCTTCACGCCGATCCTCGCCGCGATCCGCGCCGCCGCCTCGACCTCGCGCGCGGCGGCGCGCTGTCCGTAGTCGAACGTGAGCGCGAGCACCACGCTGCCGCGCTCGCGCGCCTGCAGCATGGCGAGGGCGACCGTCGAGTCGAGACCGCCCGACAGCAGTCCGACCGCGCGCACGGTCAGTTCGTCGAGAAGACGAAGTTCGGGTCGGAGCGGGACGCCCTCAGGAACTCGCGCTCGAGGTCGCTCACCCACCACGACTGCGGGTCGAAGGTGTACTGCTCGGGAGTCGTGCCGTCGAAGATGTGCGTCGGATCGAAGTCGAACGACTCGACGAACCCCTGGAAGGTGCCGATCGTCGCGAAGTCGATCACGCCGATGCCGTCGGGCAGGCTCGTCGGGAGCTTCGGCACCTGCAGCGTCACGGTGCCGGGCGCCCCCGCCGGGACGTAGATCTTCCACGTCTCGAGCTGCAGCACGCTGATCAGGTTGAAGACGTGCATCCCCTCGCCGCCGGTCACCTCGGTCCACTGGACCACCGGCGGGTGGGCCGAGTTGCTCACGGTCGGCGTCGGGACCGCCTGCGGGACGAGGCTCTCCGCCGACGCGATGGTCGGGTCGAAGACGAAGCGCTGCCGCGTGTAGGCCGACGACGCGACGCTCGTCCCGAAGATGACCTTGTCCTGGACGATCATCTCGAGGCGGAGGTTGCGCCTGAGGACGGCGGTGTCGACCGGCGCGGCCGGGTCGATCAGCGTGGGCTGCAGGATCAGCTCGAGCGGGCTGTCCTCGAAGCCCGCTCCCGCGACCACGGCGTTGTTCTGCAGCAGCGGGAGCGGCAGCAGCGTCGAGCCGGTGAAGTCGGGCGGGACGGTCGCGGTGAACGTCGTCGTGCTGGAGACCGCCGCGTTCTCGGGGAAGCCGGGGAGCCGCGTGATCATGCGCCACTCGCGCAGCTGGTCGGCCTGGCTGCCGCGCAGGCCGATCGGCCCGGGCAGCCCGGGAGGTCCGCCCGATTTGTCGTAGCTCACCTGGTCGTCGTCGAAGTCGATCGAGTGGAGCAGCTCGGGGTGGCTGCCGCCGTCGAACTGCGTGCGCTGGAAGAAGCTCGCCACGAGGCTCTTCTGCGACGTTCCGCCCGAGCTGCCCTGGCCGGGCTCCGAGGTGAACGGGTCGCTCGACGTGAAGCGGTAGAGGCTGGTCGCGCCGATCGTCACCGTCTCCGTCACCGCGAACGACTGCAGCCGGTTGCGCGGCAGGTCGAGCACGTTGTCGGTCGTGTTGGTGCTGACGATGAACGGCGCGACGCGGTCGAATTCGTCGGTCTCGGGCAGGATGTCGGAGGAGAAGGCGCTGCCGCTGAAGGTCGGCGAATTCGAGGAGGTCCCGACCAGGACGCAGCGCGCGCCCGAGCGCAGGTCGACCTGCGCGTCGGGCGTGAGGAGCGCGACCAGGGCGCGCGGGCTCGCGGCGGTCGGCTTGTCGAGCGCGCAGAAGGTCGACGGCCCGAACAGGACCTTCACGAAGCCGCCGACGGTGCGCTGCGCGACGACCGTCACGGTCACCTGCGCGGTCGGGATGGTCGCGAGCTCGGCGTCGGTGAACTTCACCACGCCGCCGCTTGCGGTGAGACCCTTCACGATCTGGTTCGCCGCGTTCGCCTCGGGCGGCCAGGCGTCGAGCACCACCGCGCCGGTCAGGAAGAACTCGAAGGTGTCCTCGGCGTAGGCGACCACCTCGAGCGCGCTCGTGCCGTCGGGCAGCGCCACCGACGCGCCGACCTTGCCGACGGTCAGGTGGACGAACTGGTCCGCGTTGACCGCGCCGTTCCCGTAGAGGTCGGAGCAGATGAAGGCGAGCGTCGGCGACCCCTCGAGGTTGTCGCGGAGCGGCGCGATCGTGCTGGTGCCCGTGACGAAGACGTCATTGGTGACGGTCGACTGTTCGGCCGTGAAGAGGATCGACGTGAACTCCGGGTTGCCGCCCCCGCCGCCGTCGAAGTCGACCTGCACGCCCCTGCACGGCTCCGACATGACGCCGTGGATCACCGGGTCGTTCACCTGGGTGAAGAAGAGGTTGCCGCCGAACCCCGGCGGCCCGAGCGCCGACAGGCGCGGGCCGATCGTGTCCTTCACGATCGTCTCGACGACCGTGATCTCCGACCGGAAGCCGCGCCGCTCGATGTAGGCGCCGACGAAGACGTCGCCGTCGAGCAGGGCGGGCGTCGACTGCGGCTGGAGGTCGCCGACGATGTGCGTCGGGTTGGCGCCGCCCGCCGAGAAGAGCAGCGCGTTCTGCTGCACCTCGTCGAAGTAGATGATCGTCGTGGAATCGGGCGTGGTGCCGTCGCCCGTCAGGAAGACGTCGGCCGGGAAGGCGTGGAGCGTCGTCGCCGACACCGCGCCGTCCTTCCCGACCACCTGCACCGAGCCCGGGAACGAGATGCTGGCCGGGATCGCCGCGTCCTGGGACTCGTACTCGACGGTGAAGCCGTTGCCTCCCTTGAGCGTCTTGCGGCCGTCGGCGTTCTGCACGCTCTTGTCGATGATCACGCCGAATGTCGTGTCGGCGGGCGCGACGCTCAGGAACTGGACGTTCACGCCGCGCGGCAGCGCCGAGGGGAACGTGGTCATCGTGTAGTCGGTGCCGAGCACCAGCGTCTGGTCGTTGCGCTTGACCGTCACCGCGCCGGGCGCGTTCATGCCGCCCGGGAAGAGCGACGCGTTGAACGGCTCGGTGCAGAGGATCACCGCCTCCGTGGTGCGCGGCACGTTGCCCTCCTCCTGCGAGGGCGACGAGAAGAGCACGTCGAAGGGCGGGTCGCCGGTCGACGCGATCGTCGTGAACGAGAAGCGCTGGTCGGTCCCCTTCGTGTCCCCGATGTCGATCGGCTGTGACTGCAGGTCCTCGAGGCCCGCCGAGACCGAGATCTGGTACTGCGTCGCGGCGATCAGGTCGCTCTGCGGGATCAGGACGACGACCGAATCGCCGTTGAAGAAGGAGATCGAGACGGGGGTCGCCTGCGACGAGCCCTGGGCGAAGAGCTGCAGCCCGTTCTTCACCAGCGACTCGACCATGCTCTCCGAGAACTCGACGACGATCGGCGTCTTCGCCGAGACGTTGGTGGCGCCGTCCTGGGGCGCCACGCGCTGGACCTTGGGGGGGTCGCGCTCGAGGCGGGCGCCGACGAACATCGCCTTCAGCGCGACGCCGCCGCCCGTCCCCGGATCGAAACCGCCGTCGCCGCTGCTGCCGTTGTTCGCGCCGAAGAGCGGACCGAGGGGGCCGCCGTTCCAGCAGGCCGGGAGGAGGGTCGCGACTGCCGCCGCGGCCGCGGCGAGCGCGAGCCAGGACCGGAACGAGCGCTGGGCCATCGATCGAAAGTCCTTATCCTGCCGCGGTTTGAGTGCACGATCCTATCACACGATCGGAGCGCGCCAACCGGAGTCGCCGCCGTCCCACACGCGGTCAGGACGGCGCCGCAACCCCGCATGGATCGCCCTTGGAGTCGCGAGGTGTCGAGGAATTCCCTGCCGCACGATCGCCGCGTTCCGCCGCCCGCTCCCGTGCGGCGCGCCGTCCTCCCGGCCGCGGGTCGCGGGACGCGCATGCGCGCTCTGGCCGGCGCGCTCGCCAAGGAGCTCCTCCCGGTCGGCGGGCGGCCGCTGATCGTGCACGGGCTGCGCGACCTCGCGGCGGCGGGCGTCGAGGAGGCGCTCGTCGTCGTGAGCCCCGACAAGCCGGAGCTCGCGCGCGCGCTCGGCTCGCGCGTCGACGGCGTCGCGCTCACCTACGTCGAGCAGCACGAGCCGCTCGGGGTCGGCGACGCGATCGCGCTCGCCGAGCCGTTCGCCGCCGGCGAGCCGTTCTTCTGCTGGCTCCCCGACAACCTCTGGAGCGGCGCGGGCGCCGGCGCCCCGTCCGCGAGCGCGCAGCTCGCGGCCGCGCGCGCGCGGCGGCCCGACGCGACCTTCGTCGGGCTGATCGAGCTGCCGCCCGCGGAGCTCGCGCGCTACGGCAGCGCCGGCTTCGTCGAGACGACGCGCCTCGACGGCGATCCCGGAGAGGTGCGGATCGACCGCGTCCTGCCGAAGGGGTCGAAGCCGACGGCCGCCGTACCCCTCCTCAAGGGCTTCCCGCTCGACCTCTACCAGCCCGACGTCTTCGACCGCATCCGGCGCGAGCGCGCGGCGCTGCGCGCCGCGGCGGCGGCGCGCGAGCTCGACGACACGCCGATCCTGGCGGAGCTCGCACGCGAGGGCCGGCTCGTCGGCGTCGTCCTGCGCGACGGCCGCCTCTTCGACTGCGGGATCCCGGAGGGGTACCGCGGCGCCGTCGCCGCGCTCGGCGAGTGAGCGCCGCCCGCGGTCAGCGCGACGACGCGCCGGCCACCGCCTCCTCGGCCGCGCGCGCGAGCTCCGCGACCGCCTGCCGGGTCGCCTCCGAGAGCGCGCGCACCAGCGCGTCGACCGTGTCGTCCGCGGCGTCGACGCTCCGGCTCGCGCGCACCACCTGATGGAGCGCGCTCGCGCCGTCGCGCGGCTCTCTCTCGACCGTGACCTCGATCTCGACGACGCCGCGCGCATGGCTGCCGTCGGCGTCGGTGAGCTCGTGGAAGCCGAGCAGCTCGCCGCTCAGCGTGAAGGGCGCCGACGGGCGCGCCGCGCTGCCGTCGACGGCCGCGAAGCGCCCGCCCGCGCGCAGCGCCTCGATCCAGGCGTGCGTCACCATCTCGGCCGGCGGCTCCGACCAGCGGTGCCAGCGGTAGGCGCCGGCCAGCACGTCGCCCTGGCGCCACGCGATCTCGGGATGGTCGAGGAAGCTGCGCGCGACCAGCGACCGGACGCGCACCGCCGCGAGGTCGCCCTTCGGCGCCGACCCATCGGGCGCCGGCGCGTCGGACGCGGGCGGGTCGTCGATCAGCAGGTAGTCGCGCAGCTCGGTCGAGCCGCCCTGGCACGCCGTCGCGAGCACGCACGCGGCGGCCCCTCGCGCGAGCCGCCGCACCCTCCGCGCTCCGTTCAAGGTCCCCCTCCATGGCGCACCGGCTTGTCGGCCACCGCCTCGCGCGTCCGTTCCGGCTCCTTGTCGGAGAAGAGGAGCGCCGACGGATCGCGCTTGAGCTCCGCGAGCAGCGCCGCGAGCTCCCGCGAGCTCTGGCGCAGCGCGCCGATCGTCCGGCGCAGCTCGTCGCTGTTGTCCAGGACGAGCGCGTCGGTGCCGCCGAGCGCGTCGTCGAGCCGCGCCGCCGCCGCGCGCAGCGACTTGACCAGCTCGTCGACGCCGTCGGTGCCGGCGATCAGCTGGTCGCCGACGGTCGAGAGCTTCGCGGTGACGGCCTCGATCGACTTCGACGCCGCCTTGAGGCTGGTCACGCCGCTGTCGACGCTGGCGGTCACGTCGCGCCGCAGCCCCGCCGCCGAGTCGGCGATGCTCTCGCTCGACAGCGCGAGGCGCTCCTTCACGTCACTGACGTCGCGCGCCATCGGTTCGATCCGCGCGTGCAGCTCGAGGACCGCGGCGTCGACGTCGTCGATCAGCTTCGCGATGCGCGCCTGGTTGTCCGACCCGAACAGCTCGTGCACGTCGATCACCACCTTCTTCAGCTCGTCGAGCACGCCCGGCAGCGAGTCCTCGAGCCGCATCAGCGTCGTCGGGCGCCAGTTGATGATCGACTCGGGGAGGAGGCGCGCGCCGTCGTCGCTGCCGCCGAGCAGCTCGATCGACGTCTCGCCCGTGAGGAAGTTGCTGGCGAGCGTCGCGTAGGTGCCGGCGCGGATCGGCGTCGACGCCTTGGTGATCTCGATCGCGACGAGCACCACCTCGCCGCCGCCCTTCGGGAAGTCGACGTCCCTCACGCGCCCGACCGGGACGCCGAGGTAGCGCACGACCGAGCCCTCGCGCAGCCCGCCGACCGACTTGCTGATGCGGATCGTGTAGGGGACGCCCGGCTGGCGCAGGTTGAGCCCCGCGACCACCGCGATGGTGAGCGAGATCAGCAGCACGCCGATCAGCAGGAAGAGCCCCGCGTTCACCTTCTCCTTGCGCGTCGCCATGGTGCCTCCCCGGATCTCAGTCGAACTGCCGCGCGATGATCGCCTCGCCGCCCTCGGAGGCGGCGGCGACGGCGCGGCGGCGCACGAATTCGACCACCGCCGGATCATCGCAGGCCTCGATCTCCTTCGGAGCGCCGATCGCGCGGATCCTCCCGTCGATCAGCACGACGATGCGGTCGGAGATCGTGAAGGCGGACGGGAGGTCGTGCGTCACCACCACCATGGTGGTGGCGGTCCGGCGCCGCACTTCGAGGATCGTGCGGTCGAGTCCGGCCGCCGTCACCGGGTCGAGCCCCGAGGTCGGCTCGTCGAAGAAGAGCACCTCGGGATCGAGCACGAGCGCCCGCGCCAGCCCGGCGCGCTTCTTCATGCCGCCCGAGAGCTCGTTCGGCAGCTTCGCCTCGACCCCGTGCAGGCCCACCTGCGCCAGGCGCGAGCGGACGATGACGGAAACGAGGTCCTCCGGCAGGCGCGCGTCCTCGCGCAGCGGCAGCGCGAGGTTGTCGCCGACCGTCAGCGAGTTGAGCAGCGCGCCGAACTGGAAGCACATGCCGACGCGGCGGCGGAAGCGGTCGGCGGTGTCCTCGTCGAGGTCGCCGACCTCCTGCCCGAGCACGCGCACCGACCCGCCGTCGGGGAGCTCGAGGCCGACCAGGACGCGCAGCAGCGTGGTCTTGCCGCAGCCGCTCGGCCCCATGATCGTCACGATCTCGCCGCGCCGCGCCTCGAGGTCGATGTCGTCGAGGACGAGGCGGTCGTCGCCGTACGAGAAGCGCAACCCCTTCACCTCGACGACCGGTTCTGCGGCGCGATCCAAGTCACCACCCCGCCATGAAGAAGACGAGCGTGAAGAAGGTGTTGGCGAGGATCACCAGGACGTAGGAGGTGACGACGGCCGTCGTCGTGACGCGCCCCACGCCGGTCGCGCCCCCTTTCACCCTCATGCCGAGCGTGCACCCCGTCAGCCCGATGAGCGCGCCGAAGACCAGTGCCTTGGCCGAGCCGAGCGCGAGGTCCTGCACGTGCAGCGCGCGGATCGTCTGCTCCCAGTAGACGTCGAAGGGGAGGTGGAGACCGAAGACCGCGACCACGAACCCGCCGGCGATGCCGACCAGCGAGGAGAGCACGACCAGCACCGGCATCGCGAGCGTGATGGCGAGGAGCTTCGGCACGAGCAGGAAGGCGCGCGGGTTGATGCCCATGACGCGCAGCGCGTCGACCTCGTCGCTCACGTTCATGGTCGCGATCTCGGCGGCGATCGCGGAGCCGGAGCGGCCGGCGACGAGGATGGCGGTGATCACCGGCGCGAGCTCGCGCGTGAGCGCGATGCCGACCAGGTTCGCCGTGTACTTCTCGGCGCCGTACGCCCGCAGCTGGCCGGCCGAGTTGAGCGCGAGGATGACGCCCATCAACGCGGCGATGAGGCCGACGATCGGGATCGCGTCGACGCCGATGCGGTTGATCTCGGTGACCACCTTCCCGAGGCGAAGCTTGACGCCGCGGAAGGGCGCCAGCACGGTCCAGTACGCCAGCTCGAGCCCGAGCGCGACGAAGTAGCGCGCGGCGGCGACGAGCTCGAAGTAGCCGCCGCCGGCGGTCGCGAGCAGCGGCTCCTCCTCGATGCCGCAGCCGAGGCAGTCGGCGGCGACGATCTCGGAGAGCGGCAGCTCGCGCAGGTAGCGCTTGAGGTCCTCGGACGCCCCGCGGAAGCGCACCTCCGCGCCGCGCTCGCGCAGCAGGTGGATCAGCGCGGCGGCCCCCGCCCCGGTGAACGACGTCGCCCGCGTGAGGTCGACGACGACCGGCCCGGGGCGCGCGGCGACCTCGCGATCGAGCTCGAGCGCCGCCTCGAGGTCGAGGCGGTCGCGGCCGATGCCGACGACGCCGTCGCGCGGCTGCTCCAACGCGTCCCCTCTCGACCCCGTGGACTTCCCGGTCGCGCCCGGACGCCGCGGAGCGGCGCGCGGGCCGCGAGAAGCTAGGCGCCGCGGCGGGCCGTCGCAACCGCGGCAGCGCCTTTGCACCGGCGTCTGCGCATCGACGCGACGCTACCTATGATGCGCCGCCCGGACGGATCGGGCGAATGCGTCATCGCGGCACCCGACGGTAGCGCTGCCAGCTCGCACCCCCACGGGAGGTCCGTCGCCTCCCCGCACGACTCGGAGTTCGTCCGTGACGACGTCCCACTGGATCGTTCCGCTCGTGATCTCGCTGCTCGCCCCGCGCGCCGACGAGCGCGCGCTGCGCGAGGCGGAGCAGGGCATCGCGCGCGGCCGCGAGGCGCTCGCGGCCGGCGACTTCGAGGCGGCGGGGCGCGCCCTCGAGGAGGCGCTCAAGGCGAAGCCGCAGCACGTGGACGGCTGGATCCTGCTCGCGCGCGCGGCCTGCCGCCAGGCCGAGGCGGCCGCGGCGAAGGGCGACGAGGACGGGGCCGTCGAGCGCCACCTCGCGAAGGCGGAGGAGGCGGCGCGACGCGCCGTCGAGCTCGACCGCGACTCGCCCGCCGCGTGGGCGGAGCTCGGCCACGTGCTCTCGCGCGCTGGCAGCGTCGAGGAGTCGATCGCGGCGCTCTACCAGGCGGAGAAGAGCGGCGGCGCGACCGTCGAGCTCCTGGTCGACCTCGCCGACGACCTCGTCGCCGCGCGCCAGGCCGCGGCGGACGCCGGCGACGACGCCGGCGCCGCCTCCCGCCTGAACGAGGCGAAGGCGGTCCTGCAGCGCGCCCAGCGGCTCGCCGACGACCAGGTGGCGGTCGCGCGCCGGCTCGCGCGCGTCTGCCTGATGCTCCGCGACGACGCGGGGACGCTCTCCGCGCTGCGGCGCGCGGCGCTGCTCAAGCCGGACGACACCGACTCGCACGAGGCGGTGATCGTCGAGGCGGCGCGCCAGCAGAAGTTCGACGAGACCATCCGCTTCTACTCGGGCCTCGTCGACGAGCCGGTGCTGGGCCACTGGTACGCCTCGCGGGCGCGCGAGCTCGACGGCACCTGGCTCTACAGCTCCAAGCACGACTACCCCGCCGCCGCCGAGCAGTACCGCCGCGCGGAGGAGGAGCTGGTCGCGGCCGGGCGCCTCAAGCCCGAGCTCGCGCCGCAGGTCGCCGCCTACGTCCCGACGCTGCGCGCGTCGCGCGGCGCGGCGCAGGTGAAGGCGGAGGACTTCGCCGCGGCCGAGGCGACGCTGCTCTCCGCCATCGACCTCGACCCCGCCCACGAGGGCGCGCTGAAGCAGCTGCACGCGCTCCAGGACGCCATGTGGACCAAGTTCGGCGGCGACCGGATGCCACCCGAGAAGTTCGACGAGATCCGCGCCTTCGCCGCGAAGCTCTGCCTCGTCGAGCCCGAGCGCGCCGAGAACTGGAACAACTACGGCTTCTTCGCGCGCGACGCGAAGCGCTACGAGGAGTCGAACCGCGCCTACCGCCGCGCGATCCAGCTCGAGCCCGACAACGCGCGCTACCTCAACGACGGGGCGCTGATCCTCCTCTACCACCTCGACCGCGACTATGACCAGGCGCGCGCGTGGCTCGAGCAGTCGCGCAAGCTCGCCGAGGCGGGCATCAACGACGAGATGCGCCGCACCGACGCGCGCAACGGCGACCGCGAGACGCTCGGCGACGCCTACAGCAACCTCATCAACGTGGTGCAGGCGCAGGGCGACGTCGAATACGCCAAGCAGCTGCTCGACGAGTTCGAGCAGAAGCTCCCCAAGCGCCACGAGGTGGCGAGCTGGCGCTCGAAGCTCACGCCCGAGCGCGTCCCGCCGCCGGCGGAGCCCGCGAAAGGCGACGGCAAGGAAGCCGACGCGCCCAAGGCGGACGGCGACGCCCCGCCGGCCGAGAAGCCCGAGTCGGACGGCGAGGCCTCGGACGTGACGCCCGAGGAGGGCGACCCCGGGGAAGAAGACGACTGACGGATGGGAGCGCGCGCGCTCGCCCTCGCGGTCCTCGCCGCGGCGCTCGCGCGCGCCGCGGTGCCGACCGACGGCTGGGAGTTCCTGGCGAAGGGCAAGCCGAGCTTCGCGCGCACCGCCTTCACCAACCAGCTCAAGCGCACGCCCGACGACGCGCGGTCGAAGGTGGGGCTCGGCCTCGCCGAGCTCGCGCTCGGCAAGCCCGACGTCGCGTGCACGATCCTGCTCGAGGCGATCCAGCGCACCCCCGACGA
>Ga0137459_1000098_pt1 | contig 29181 bp, 25 predicted proteins | sample EasRivERMGT700_2_FD_104908 | JGI IMG/M metagenome (GOLD analysis project Ga0137459, IMG submission 104908) | Soil microbial communities from meander-bound floodplain in the East River, Colorado, USA - East River MetaG ERMGT700_2 | ecosystem: Environmental > Terrestrial > Soil > Floodplain ...
ATACGAACGGCCTTTTATGCATTTTTCAACAAACTGTTAGGGGCTCCTGGAACGCTCATCCCTGCTTCCTTATATGCGGACTCTCCAAATCACTCATAGCTAACTGCCGCTGCGACGTGACAGTCCCTTCTCCATCACCTTCCGTATCTCCCACGCCCCAACTACGCGGCGTGCTTGTATCTCCCTGCGCTTCTTCCACATCTTCGGCAGACCCCTGATCGCATCGCGCTTGGACTTGAGAATGACACGCCAGCGTCCTTTGAGTGCATACCTGAAGACGATGTATATATTGGCAGCGATATGCAGGGGGAGGTAAAGCCAGAATAATAGGCCAGGCATGTTTTTCACATAGGTCCAGACCACATTGCGATGCCCGTGATAAACAGCGAAATCGCTGTCTTTGCCTGTCGTGGCGGAGCCGACATGGTGCACCACGGCATCAGGCACATAAAGGCACCGGTAACCCGCCAGTCTCAGCCTGAACGCAAGATCAACGTCCTCAAGATAGCAAAAGAAGTCTTCGTCCAATCCGCCCGCCGCCTCGAACGCATCGCGCCGATAGAGAGCTGCAGCAGCGCACGCGGAAAACACCTCTTCTTTCTTTAGGTAATTGCCCTCACCAGGTAGGTCATAACCGCGGCGCCACACCAGGCCGCTCACGTGATATGCATCACCCGTGCCATCCAAGTACTCCGGACGGTATTGCTGGATCATGCGGCTTGCGAAGCAGGCGACTTCAGGATGTGTTTCTGCTGCGGAAACCAACCGTTCCAGCCAAGTCGGCTCGGGAAAAGCATCCGGATTGAGAAGGGCAATCCACGCGCAGCCCTCTGCGCGGCGGACGGCAAGGTTGTTTGCTGCCGCGAATCCGGTGTTTTGCTCGAGGCGGATAAGCGTGACTTCGGGGAAATCCGCCGCAATCCGGTCGCACGAGCCGTCCCGGCTCGCGTTGTCCACCACGTAGATCTGCTTCGGTCTGAGGGTCTGCTTCCTAAGGGCTTCCAGGCTACGTGTGAGGAGACCCCCCGCGTTGAAGTTAACTATGATGACAGAAACGTTGGTAGACAACCGGGACTCCTGGAAGCGGGTGCCCTATGGGGGAAGAAGGCAGGTTGGTTACCCCGCCTTATCCTCGGCGAACGCGCTGAAGGCTCTTTGACGCTCTTCGTCGTCGAAAAAGGTTGTGTCTCGCAGCCGGCTTTCGATAGTCGGCGCCGAAAGTAATCCCGCGGCGAGCCCGGCCTGAAGCCACGCCCGGTCACGTGGCTCTCCCAGGGCATACTTTGACACCGCCGCGTCGTTCGGGTCCAGAAAGAAAACCGCGAGGCCGTTAGTGGAAACACATCTCGTCCGCATCTGTTGCGCTTTCTACACAACATCATTCAATGGACAACGAAATCGCCCGCGTCAATCGGAAATGCGGTTGTTCAGTGGTTTGACTTTATAAAGTGTGCACGCGCCTCCCAGAATCGCCGCAGCCCCTTGCCGAAACCGAACGGGAACCTTCGATCCGAAAATCATATGGCCGGAATAGAACAACCCCAACGGAGCAACCTCCATAACTACGAAACCCTGAGCGATGAAATGATCGACCCAGTGGCGTCTGCCGAATGTCACGATCTCGGTGAAGGCGTTCCCGAACTCGCCGTGTCGCGGGACCACCGCAAAGTGCTTCACGATTTGAGCGATTTCATGCACGACGTGCCGGAGCGACACCGGCCCGTTCTCGCCGGATTTGCCGGGCAACAGCCGGGCGAACTGCGCGGTGACGCGCTGCGCCAACTCGACGTAGTGGGCGATATTGGTCCAGAAGCGCCAGCTACCCGTGGGCATCACATGTACGCAATAGCCGTCCGGGCGCAATACACGGCGGGTTTCCCGATGGATTTGGGCCAAATCGGGAATGTGCTCGAGCACGTTGGACGAGAACACGATGTCGAAAGTCGCGTCCGGGAATGGAATATGCCGCCCGTCATACTCCTGGACCGGAAATTCCCTCCCATCCCTGTAGATGCCGGCCGCGACGTCAATTGACGAAACCGCGAATCCGGAATCCCGCAGGCGCGCCGCCTGATATCCGGTGCCGCCACCGATTTCAAGTATCCGCGCGCCAGAACGCAGGTGCAGGACGATGCGGGCGAACTCGTATTCTCGAATCGCATGCAGGAATTCAATATTGAACATAACAGCATGGAGGCGCGCACGGACGAGGCCCTGCGGGGTAGTCCTTCGCTACAAACCGTTGGCTCCTGGGACTTACGTCTTGACCTGTCGGACTTTTTTTCCTACATAAACGATGGTCGTTTCACGGCCGAGCTGGAGTTCGTACTTGCCAGTGAGAGGGTCCGTCATCGCCCTCTTCAAGTCCGTGAGCTCGACGGCCGGACTGAATTTTCCGCCAAATTCGCTAGGAACCGCGAACTTTGACGCGTCGGGGTGAGTGGGATCCGGCGCGGCAGGGGTACCGGCCATGGGCTCGGGCGGCGGCGCGCGGCCGCTCCCCGGCTCCGCATTGCGAGGGGGAATCATTTTAGATGGCACTTTGTACCTCGTGAAATAGCAATTTCATGGGTTAGTGATGCCTGATCATGGAGTCGCGTCGAGAACATGAGTTAGAAAAAATCTAGCTGGGTTTCGAAGACCTGATATCCCTACCGAGGCTGCTTTCGAGCGACGCGATCTGGTCCATCAGAGCATTGTAGTGCGACTCCCGTCGCTGCCTGAAGAGCATCCACCTGAGCCTGCCAATCAGTGTTGTGCGCTCCAATTCCGCCAGGCGCATGAATGTTTCCCTCTGAAGCGCGAGAAGCACTTGATCGCGCTCCATCAGGCGCACTGCCGCCCGCTGGGATTCCGTGGCGCTTGCTTCGTGCCGGGCGACGAGCTCCGGAAGGCCTTCCTGGAACTTCTGTCGCTGTTCCTCAAGGACCGCTGCCATGGCGCGAAGCTGCTCCGTGAGCGCGTTCTGCATGGCCTGTTTCTCGGTAGCCAACAACTGCGAATAGAACTCACGCTGTTCGCGAAGGAGCCGCTCGAAGACTTCAATCATGGCCGATTCCACCTTTTGGGACCGCTTGAATGCCTCGTGAACCTGACAATCCGCCGAGAAATCCACGGTGCCCAGGAAGGCGCGCTCGAAGCCGAAGCGCGCCATCAATTCGTTCACGCTTTCCGGGGTGAATGATCGCACGTGTTGCCAAGGGTGATAATACACGTCCGACACGGGGCAATAGACGCTCACGTTCTCCAGGTTCTCATTGTTGGGGGTGGTAACGATCAGCGTTCCGCCCGGCGCGAGGAAGCGGTTGACCCGCGAAAGCGCTTGCTCAAGATCCTCATCGAGCAGGTGCTCCACGACCTCGGCCAGCAGGACCACGTCGAACTCGTCGCTGCTGCTCTCGTCAACGATTCCCAGAAAACCTGGGAGGTGCCCGATACGTTTCCTGAGTTCGAGGGCGCGTTCGGGAGAGGGCTCGTAGGCGGCTGTGGCGTATCCGCGCTCGAGCAGCAACTGCGTCAGATGGCCGCTGCCTGCACCATAGTCGAGGTGTCGGCCACCTTTGCGCAAGTGCGGGGTGACGATATCTAGCAGCGCAGGGCCGGCCAGCCGGCCGAACGAGAGATCGTCCAGAGGGGTCTGCGCCACGCCGTCCCAGAACTTCTCGACGAGCCCGGCAGTCCACGCGAGTTTCTTGACCATTAGCGGAATTCGGGGACAACGATTAACCTGACTAGTGGGGGCATCCTACGAGTCTCACGGCGACGGCCCCTTGCCAGTCAGAATCTGGTAGGTGCGCCCCGCAAAATGGATTGTCAGTTCGCGTGCGTGCCGGGCAAGTGCATTGACGCGTCGGGCAATTGAATTGGCGATGACCCCATGGCCGGACCGTGCCTCCGCCCGAGCTAGTCTTACATATGCTCCGTGTATGTCCTCGGGATCACGCATATGGAGGCCCTGGGGCGTAGTTTCGCCGTAGTTCGCGAAGTGAACGTTCGCCGCGCGCGCCACAGGGACAAACATCGGCGCAAAAACGAGCGCGGGCTGGACGCGACCAGCTGCGAAGGGAAGCGCGCGATCACGCCTGTCACGGCATTTGAAATGCCCGCTGGCAAAGCGGCCCATCGGTTCGAGCAGATTATGGACCCCGACCCAGTAAACAGAGGCTGGACTGAGATCGAGTGGAAGACGCATTACATACTTGCCCGCCCCGCGCCGTAGTTCGCAATAACTCAGCACTTCGTGGGTCGATCCATGGAACACGATAATGCCGGGTCTCTGCATATTTACCAGCGATTGGTGATCGTCGTGCACCTGCATTTCGACGGGGACAGTCTTGCGATTGTGTTGAGCCGCCGAGTTGTAGACGGTCTGAAGTTCCTCGACCATCCCGGTCGGATCCACCCGCTGGATCGCCCGCCGCTCCTGCTTGCGGGCTCGCGCAACGACTTCGCGCGCCTCGTCCAGCACCGACTGCCAACCTCGCGTCTGGCTCTCGAAGTCCTCGAACAAGTTCAATTGCTCGGTGACAGGGTAGATCAGGACCGGCGACAAGTTAAGGCCGATGTCGTGTTCGATTGCGAACCGCAGATTGTCGGCGAGCTCAAGAAAGTTTGACTTGCAGATTATCATTCCGCACGAGAAAACCCGTAGCGGTGCATTTTGGGTGGAGAGGGCGCGCAGGTAATTGCCAAGCACTTGCTCGTAGCGCGCGCCCTTGCGGATGTGCTCGAACGTGTCCTTGTTGAAACTGTCGATCGAGATGCTCGCATTGATGCGCGGAAACTTGTTGAGCTTATCGAGTTCCTTTGCAGTCAGCATTGTGCCGTTGCTGGTGAAGCCGAATGTCAAATTGGGATTGTCCTCGGTCTTGAAGTTGTCGATGAATTCGCGGCACCGCTTGATCAGGTACGGTTCTCCGCCGTGCCAGATGAACTGGTGCAAGTAGGTTACATGGGCCAGCACGTCCGGCACGGTTTCGGCGCGGTGCTGCACGCGAGTCAGCCGTACCGTGTTCTGACTGCAAGCCGGGCAGTCGATGTTGCAGTCCGCGGTCGAGATGAGCGAGATCATCGTCGGTTTGGCCTCCATGATCTCCGACCCCGCTTGATACTCTTGGTGGGCCTTTAGAATGTTGCGGCCCGAGCGTGAATCTGCGGAGAGACTCGCTAGCCGCAGCACCAGATCTGCGCTTCTCAGCTCATAGGTGCGCCCGTTGGACGACGGATCGGTGTTGTCCGACGAAGAAAAGTAAAGCCATCCGCCCCACAGGGAATAACGCCCCGCCCCGAGCTTGCGGATGTCGTCATGCGGGGCGTCTGAATGAGAAAAGGGACGGCCGTCCTCCAGCAGTTCAGCGGTTCCGCCAGACTCCTTCAACTTCTTCCCGAATTCCTCGGGAATCTGACCCAGGACGCAGTGACCGGTTTCCTGTACGAACGAAGCAGGCCAGCTGAAGCGAGGGTAGGTGCCATTACCCCACTGGAACGCGACACATTTATGGCAAGGGTGCCCTTCCAGGGTCCCCTGTGCATTGGCGCGACGGAGCGCCTGGTACTCGGGCCCGTTCCAGATTTCGTCGAGGGTATTAATGTTAGTGTTGCCCAGCGGCTTGCCGGCGTTGCCGTACCCGCTCCAGAAGCAGCACGGCACAACTTCCCCGGTTAGATCGATGATCATCTGCTGCCAAGGGTAGGCGCACGGCTTCGGGGCCGTCTTGGGTTGGTTACTCATTTATTTCTGTGATCCGATAGGGTGCTATGTCTGTCGGATGCATGGGGAATCTTGCGCGCTAGCTCGGCTACTCACATTTTCGACAAAGAACTTTGCGTCAAGATTCACCAGTGATGTCGTGAAAATATGCGGTGTGCCGACTACTGTGAAGTAAAGCGTGTCGTTTCGCAGGTCGAATTGCAATCCATCGAGTCTAGCGACGCCGACCGTAAGAAAATAGTCACCTGCTGCCAACCACATGCGCACTTCGATCCGGGTTTCGAGGACGTCACCCTTGGTCTGAGCGCGTATCGGTATGCCTTGCGTTGTATTAGTGATGCCGAACACGTCAACGCCCTTGACGTTCCGTATCAGGTACCCGGCGGATACCGGGGGCACACTCTCATGGAAGATTATACGCTGGAAAAAAGTGTAGGGCCTTCCCGACTCGAGCACGTCAACTCGCCGCCCGTTCCCATCTAGAATCCCACAATCCCAAATTTCGGCCTGCCCGGTGCCGAAACGTCGTTCGCCAGCGGGTGCCGGTTGGAAGCGTGAGACGTAACCTGTCTTCTGCCCGTTCGATAATTCGTTATCGCTAAGGAGGTTCACGACGGAAACCGGTTGTGGTGGCGATGGATTCAGTTTCGAAATCCCAATTTCCTGGTTGGTCGCCAATAAAGCATCACCGGCAGACTCAGGCTCGACGTGAGGAGACTGCTCATCAAGTTCACTTCCCTTCCCAAACAAGATCTCGAGATACTGTTTGGTAATCTCGCCAGGTGTGCCATCCCCCATGACCAGTCCTTGGTCAAGCAAGATGGCGCGATCGCAAAAGCTTGTGATGGTGTTTGTGTCGTGCGAAACGATCAGGATCGTCTTCCCGTGCTGCCGAAACTCGCTAATTTTCGCAAAGCACTTACGCTGGAATTTGGCATCGCCGACAGACAGGGCCTCGTCAATAATTAGGATGTCCGGGTTCACACTCATTGCCGTAGCGAACGTGAGCCGGGATTTCATTCCGCTCGAGTACGTTTTGAACGGATGGTTTATATAGGATTCGAGTTCACTAAAGGCGATGATGTCGTCGAGCTTAGCGTCAATTTCCTTGCGACTCATGCCCAGGCAAAGACCGCCTAGATAAACATTCTCGAGGCCACTGAACTCCGGGTTGAATCCCGTCCCGAGCTCCAGAATCGCGGCGACTTTTCCGCTGACCTCGCAGTTACCGCTGGTCGCATCGAGCGTGCCCGTCAGAATCTTCAGCAGCGTGCTTTTGCCTGCGCCATTGCGACCGACTATCCCGACCACCTCGCCCTGGCCTATCTCAAATGTAACATCGCGCAATCCCCAAAGCTCTGAATGGCGGGGCTTTCCTGTTATTGCTTCCTTCAGCAAATCTATCGGGTGCGAATAGATGCGGAACAGCTTGGAAAGTCCGCGGACACTAATGACGCGGCGAGCACTAGCGGTCATAGCACATTTCCAAACATTGGCCGCAGCTTGCGGAAGACACGATAGCCGACATAAAACGTCGCCAATGACAGCAAGGGGAATACAAGCCACGCCACGGGATGAGCGATGCGCCCAAAATAAGTGACATCCTGGAAGCACCAGACCATGTAAGAAAACGGATTCAGGTAGAACACGACTTTGAGCACGCCCGGGACCATTTCCGGCGTATAAAGAGCCGGGATGAGATAGAAGCCGGCGGTTGATAGGATGATCACCAAATCCTTAGTGTCTCGAAAGAAGGTACCGACAGCAGCGAGGAGATAACACACGCCGATCATGCCCAACACCTGGATGACGAGCAACGCGGGAACAAGGAGCCACATTCCTGTAAGCACTCCGCCCGTAGCCAGAATGTACGCAATAAGGGTGCCAATGCAAATGAGCTCTGTAAACATCGACACGAGTACGCCTTTTACTGGAAGGATCTCGACGGGAAAGACCACCTGCTTGACCAGTCCGGCGTTGGCGACGATTACCGTTGCTCCCTTGTTCATCGCATCCTGAAAGGCTAGCCATGGTATTAAGCCGCTCAATAGATAGGCGGTATAATCCAAGGGGAATACTGCCGGATCGCCCATTCGTATCTTGAAGACATACGCAAATACGAAGACAAAGATGGCCATCAGAAACAACGGATGGCCGATCGCCCACAGTGCGCCCAACATCTGACCGGCGTAGCGTTCCTGAAGCTCCCGTTTGGTCATCTCCCACGTGAGTTGGCGGTGGCGTGACAGCAATGAAACTAGCTGGGCAAATGCCTGAAGGTGACCCTTAGGATTGGGCAGGTGTGCAGGTGACAAAAGCGGGGCGGTCCGGATGGGATGATCTACTGATTATAACGGACCTCTCCTCGGAGAGTTGGGAATGCCCAGCAGCAGGGGATTCTTGTATTGGCCGAATGTTTGGCCGAATTCTTGCGAGACACCTATTGTTCCGCTTCGTACAGTCTCTTAGAACCGCAGCGCGCTTAATGATCCACAGGGAATGGGGGGAAATCTGGCGCCGCATTCGAGGTCGCCCCCATCCGGTGCTGCTGCCGCATGCACCGACACTGGATCCCAATTTGCGGTCGGTTAACCAGCGCTTCGAAAACGATCAGCGGCGCCTTTTAATCGGCACTGTGGAGCGGTTCCGCGTATTGCTGTTTGCACCCTCGCTTAATCTGGAGGGAGCGCCTCTAAGCCAGCTGGAGCTTACCCGCGCGCTAGCGGAACGAGACGTTATCGAAGCCGAAGTCGTGTCCTTCAAGGATGGACCGCTGCGCGAGCACTATCGGCAACTGGGAATCCCGGTGAGAGTCTGTGAGCCCGTGTTGCCCAATATTCCCACGGTGAAGTGTTACGATGCGGCCGTAGACAGGATCGCGGCCCTCATTCGGGAGAAGTCCCCCGGTCTCGTCTACGCAAACACGCTGCTCAATTTCCCTGCCATTGCCGCTGCGGAACTTGCCGGTGTGCCGTCAATCTGGAACGTTCGCGAAGGCGAGCCGCCGGATAGCTGCTTCGGTTTCCTGAGCAGTGCCGTTGCCGCACGAGCCGTGGGCTGCCTCTCGCTACCCTATCGGGTCATCTTCGTCGCGCAAGCTGCCGCTGACAATTGGGCGCGTTTCAATTTGCGCAACAACTTTGCAGTGGTCAGAAATGGTATCGCTCCCCGCCGTCCCATCGAAGCCGCAGATGAGAGCGCCCGAAACGCCGAGCGGTGCGCGCTGGGGATCGCGAGTAATGAAATCATGGTACTTAACATAGGTACGGTTTGTGAGCGTAAAGGACAGCGCGATTTGATTGCAGCGATCGCGCGCTTGCCGCGCGAAATCCTGGCGCACACAAAGGTCTTCTGTGTCGGCGACGAACCGGGACCTTACAGCCGAGCACTCAGAACGGATATCGCAGCACTGCCAGCGGAGCTCAAGGCAAGAGTATCGCTGTTACCTACAACTAGCGACGTTGCGCCTTTCTATCGTGCGGCTGACATTTTTGCCCTGACGTCTTACCGTGAGGCCTACCCGCGCGTAGTACTCGAGGCCATGGACTACGGTCTCCCGATTGTCAGCGCGCGCAGCGGTGGCGTCGTTGAACAGGTGGAAGAGGGCCGCAACGCTTTGCTCTACACGGCGGGTGATGTTGAGGCCTTGGGCAGTCACCTCGAACGAATTCTTTCCGACGAAGCGTTGCGTCAACACCTGCGCAGCGGATCACCGGAAATGCTGGCCCGGCTTCCCACCTTCGAACAGATGATAGAAGCGTACTCCGGAACTTTTCGGGAAGCTTACTTGAGTCAGTGGGCAGAGGCATCGTCTATTGTGACCAATAAGGCTCGCTAGCTAAAGCAGGAGAGACAGGTGCCACAAGTGTTGAGCGATGCCGAGGTAGTGGACATTCTGCGCATCGTGCAGCCGTACAGCATGGTCCACGAATCAGGAGTCCGGTTCACGATCGAATCAGCGGTCTCGGTCGTCCGCCGGAACGTGCCGGGAGTGTTCGTGGAGTGCGGGACATGGCGCGGTGGATGCAGCGCTGCCATGTTGCTCGCGCAGCGCACGGCGTTCGGCAAGATCCATCGTCCCGTTTACATGCTCGATAGCTTCGAAGGCCTGCCCACGGTCGAGCCACGGGATGGCCCGCTTGCTGCTGCGTGGCAGGCAGGTGCAGATCCGGAAAAGTTCTTCGAGAACTGCAAAGCGGCGCAAGACGACTTGCTGAGGTTGCTCAACCAGCTCGACTTCAGCGCCGGTGAGTTTCATCTGGCGCAGGGGTGGTTTGACGAAACCGTGCCGCGATTGGCGTCATCCCTCCGCCAGATGGGCATTGCACTGCTGCGCCTTGATGGTGATTGGTACAAATCGACGGCAACCTGCCTGGAACACCTCTGCCCTCTCGTAGCCGAGGAGGGTGTCGTCATAGTTGATGATTACTACGCATGGGACGGTTGCGCGCGTGCCGTGCACGACTACCTTTCAAGGCATGACCTGCCGTACCGGATCAAGTCGCTCTACAACAACTACGGCGCTTATTTCATCAAGCGCGCTGCGCGCACGAGCTTCAACGAATTCTAGTCTGCAGCTGGCCGAGTATCGGCGCCCCTCGTGAGCAGCTTGAGCGGAAACCAGGTGAGCATCGCCGCGACCGCGCTGGCGGAGATTCTGCGGCTTTTCTGAATGGTACGGCGTGCATCAAGGATCGGCTGGATACCCATTAGCATGTCCCTCGTAGCTCGAAGCACTGCACGGCCGTAGCCGTTCATGAGGGCTCGCAGGATGAAGGCGGCGTGGATGACGAGGTGAAATGGCAGTATCGGAACGAGGAGCGGACCCGGCATGTTTTTTATAAAGGTCCAATAGCGATTTCGTGTGCTGTAATACATCGTAAAATCGCTCCGCTTCCCGGTAATCGCTGAGCCAAAATGGCGGACCACGGCGCACGGAATCTGAACGCACCAGTGTCCTTGCAGCCGGAGGCGGAACGCGAGGTCTATGTCCTCACAATAGCAATAGAAATGCTCGTCGAATCCACCGGCCGTTAGAAATTCTTCCCGCCGATAGAGGGTCGCCGCTGCGCATGGCCCGAACGTTTCGCCTTTCGCTGGGACCGACGCGACAGGCCGATCAATATTGGCTCGCCATGCGACCCCGTAGGCGTGATAGACATCCCCCGTTCCATCGAGCACGGAAGGGCTCCGTCCGCTAATCTGGGTCGAGCCGAACATCACCGCCCGAGGGTGGCGGCGCGTTGCGGCTACGAGCTGCTGTAGCCAGTCAGGCTCCGGAATGGCGTCGGGATTGAGCGTCGCGATCCACTCCGACTGACTCTGTTGCGCAGCAAGATTATTCGCACGCGCGAATCCAAGGTTCTCTCCATTTCTAATCACCTCGAACGAGTCCGGTAACGTGCCCAGCTTTTCGATCGAGCAGTCTTCAGAGCCGTTGTCAACGATGACCGCACGAAAATCCTTGAACGTCTGCGCCAACAACCCTTCCACACAGCGTTCAAGAAAGTCGTTGCTGTTATAGTTCACTATAATTACCGTTACCTGCATGGGCAGACACAGTGCATTGGTCGCGTCGAACGCTCGACTTGATTCAGGGCTTGAGGGCGCATTGATTTACGGTACTGGATACTGGATAGTGATCACAGAATAGGGATCTGAGAAGTAACTCCACTAATGCGGCCGGCCTTCGTGGTCGGGGTGCTGATACTTATATGGCGCCACCCAGTGTAACGTTTCCTGCAACCTCAGGTTGGCAGATAGCCGGCGAGTGAAACGGAAGGCGAAGGCTAAAGGTGGGAGTTCGTGGATGGGCATTATCAAGAGCAAGGCGTTATCGAGAAGCGATTTCATCACAAAGGGCACTGCCGCGCTTCGAAGGGTGATGCGCTGGGATGGTGGAGGTCAGACCACGGGACGGCTGCCCGTGAACTTCAGAGAACTCGACGCTTCGCCGGTAGCAATTGCGCGCGACGTCGAATACGCCGTCAACATCGGGGAAGGTTACCTCGGGTTCATTCGTGATCTGGGCGTCGATATATCCGGGAAATCCGTGCTGGAACTGGGCCCCGGAATCAATTACGGCTCAATGCTGCTGCTCGCGTGTCATAGTGCCCGCCCCACCGTGTCAGATCGGTTTCTTTCTCCGTGGCGCGATGATTACCACGGCCGGTTCTACACCGCACTCCGACAGTGGCTGACTGAACATCGGCCACGTCTCGACACCTCGCCGGTTGCCGCCGTGCTCGCCGCGCGGGGCTACCCCCGAGGCGTGATCTCCGAAGTGGCATATTCGGCGGAATACCTGAAGGGGGTCCAGGGTAAGAGCATGGACATCGTGGTTTCGAACGCCGTGCTGGAGCATGTCATGTCTCCACCAGACGTTGCGCGAGAGCTTTTCAGAATTGCGCGCCGCGGCGGATACAGCATCCACCAAGTAGACTTCCGGGACCATCGCGACTTCTCGCGACCTCTGGAGTACCTGCTCTTGCCGGAAGGGGCCTTCGAGACGATGTTTGCAGATCGTCACGGAGAGTGCGGCCGGCAGATGCGGCACATCGAGATGCAACGCTGTTTTGAGCAGGCAGGCTTTCGCGTGCTAAGTTTCGAGGCCAACTGGATAGCCGAGGATTCCTATCTCGATGAATTCATTCCGAGGCTGCGGGCAGCCGACAGTTCAGCCTATCGTGCAGCCCCGCGCGAAACGTTGCGCATCATCAGCGGGCGGTTCGCACTCAGACGCCCGGAAGACAGTTGATGTTTGAATAGTGGACATGAACTCGGAACTTCCATGTGTGGCGTAGCAGGGGTACTGATTACTGATCGGACCGGACGTGTGGACGACCTGCCGGCACGCCTGGACCGGATGGTCGAGACGCTTCGCCATCGTGGGCCCGACGACCGCGGCACTTGGATCACGCCATGTGTTGCCCTAGGCCACCGCCGGCTCTCGATCATTGATCTGAGCGAAGCCGGCCACCAGCCGATGACGGTGGATGACGGGCGCGTATGGGTGGCCTTCAACGGAGAAATCTATAACTTCCAAATTCTGCGGGCGGAACTGGAGCGGCAGGGTGTCGCGTTTCGCAGCCAGAGCGACACCGAGGTCATTCTGCAGGGGTGGCTGCGATGGGGAACCGCGTTGTTTTCCCGCTTGCGAGGCATGTTTGCCATCGCCTTGTGGGATGCCACAAGGGGTGAGCTCGTTCTTGCACGTGATCGGGTCGGAAAGAAACCGCTGTTCTACGCCTGGTGCGACGGCGTCCTGCTGTTTGCCTCGGAGATTAAAGCGATTCTCGCGTGGCCCGGGATGAAGCGCGAGCCGGATCTCGAGGCGATCCACCATTACCTGACGTACCAATATGTGCCGGCACCCTGGTCGGCGTTCAAAGGGGTGCGCAAGGTTCCGCAGGCGTCCTACATGACGATCGGTCGTAGCGGTCAGACGAACATTAGGGAATATTGGACGCTGCCGCTGCCCAGCTCCGCGCGCGCGCGCCCGCTCCCTCAGCTCATTGAGGAGCTCGTCCCGCTCCTGGAAGAGGCGGTCAAGCTGCGGATGATCTCGGACGTGCCACTCGGTGCGTTTCTCTCGGGAGGCGTTGACTCATCCTCGGTAGTCGCCATGATGGCCCGCAACTCCGCGGGTCCGGTGAAAACGTTTTGTATCGGGTTCGACGAAGCCGAGTTCGACGAGCGCCGATACGCCCGCATGGTCGCGCAGCGCTATGCCACCGACCATCACGAGCTCATAGTGCGCCCTGATGCCGTTGGTGTCCTCCCGACGCTGGTGTGGCACTACGGCGAGCCATTCGCCGACCCCTCTGCCGTGCCGACGTACTATGTTTCGGAAATCGCGCGCCGTCATGTGACGGTCGCGCTCAATGGAGACGGGGGCGATGAGAATTTCCTGGGCTACAGCCGTTACAAACAGTGTCTTGCGACCGAATGGGTAAGTACCATTCCGCGACCTCTACGCCGGCTTGCGGCGAGGCTCAGTGATGCAATGGCGACCGGACTCAATCGCTACCGGTTTGCCCGGGTAGCGAGGCGGCTGTTGACTGCCGCCGGCGACCTCGATTCCCGCCGCTACGCCTCATCCATCGTGTACTTCTTTGAGCAGGACAAACTTGCGGGTTACGGAGAGGTATTGCGACCCTTTCTCGGGCAGTCGTCTCTCGACCTCATCGAACGTCGGTTTCGCGAGTCATCCTCGTTCGTGGGTGGCGCCGCGTGGGCAGACATCCATACCTATTTGCCCGATGACTTGCTGGTAAAGGTTGATATTGCAAGTATGGCGCACTCGCTAGAAGCGCGTTCCCCGCTGCTCGACCATGTGTTCATGGAGTGGGCGGCGTGCATTCCGCCGCGGCAAAAGATTGCCAACGGTGAGACCAAGGCTGTATTCAAGGCGGCGATGGAGCCTTATCTTCCGCGTGAGGTCTTGTACCGGCCGAAAATGGGTTTTGGAGTTCCGATCGACCACTGGCTGAAGGAGGAACTGCGCGAGTTTGCGTATGACACGCTCTTAAGCGTGCCCGCCACCCAGCGCGGGTTGCTCAAACCCAACTATGTGAAAACGCTGCTCGACGAGCATACGCAGGGCGTCCGGTTGCATCACACGCGCCTGTGGGGCATGTTGATGCTTGAACTGTGGTTCCGGATGTGGATAGATGCTCCAACAGTCCCACTGACTCCTCCGGCACGGCCGCAGTTCGCAGTTGCGGACTGACTTGGTGCGCTGCCAGGTCTGACATGGGTGAAGGAGTTTTGACGCGGGTCAAAGCCGGCCTGCTGACATTTCTGTTTCCTCCGGCGCGAGGTACTGGCGGCACCGACTCCGCACGTTATTGCTACTCTGTGTATCTGCGGCATCTCGCCATGGCATCGGGGAGCGGGTTGCCGACCGATCCGAAAACGGTCGTAGAGTTAGGTCCGGGAGATTCGTTGGGGACCGGCATGACGGCCCTGCTGACCGGTGCCGAAAGATATTTCGGACTGGATCTCATCGAGCATGCCACAGCCACGTGTAACGTGTCGGTATTCGATGAATTGGTGAAGCTACTCTCCACCCGCGAGGCTATTCCCGCGGGAGAAGATCTTGAAGAGGTAAAACCCGACCTTGATGGCTACAGTTTTCCGCACCACGTGCTCGATGAGGCCCGTATGGCACGCGTGCTTACTCTGGAACGGGTGGCCGGACTGCGCGCGGCGCTGTTGCAGTCTGCGCGCGATATCGGTAGCCCGATCGTGTATAGCGTCTGTTCGCGATTCGACCGGATTGCGATCCCGCTCGATAGCGCCGACCTCGTGTTCTCGCAGGCCGTGATGGAGCATGTCGACGCGATCGAGGAAGCCTATGCTGCCTGCTTCAAGTGGTTGAAGCCCGGTGGTTTCATGTCGCACCAGATCGATCTTAGGAGCCACGACACCTCCAGCCAGTGGAACGGGCACTGGTGCTATTCCGACCTGGCTTGGTGGGCAATCCGCGGCGCTCGACCGTGGTATATCAACCGGCTGCCATGGTCGGCGCACGTTGCGCTGATCAAGAAGGTGGGTTTCGAGATCGTCCTTCAGCAAGCCATAAGGTGGTCTAATGCAATCCCGCGGGAAAGGCTTGCTCGACGATTTCGACGGTTGACAGCGGTGGATCTTGAAACTGCAGGTGTGTTCATTCAGGCCCGAAAGCCCCACCGGTAAGAAGTACATGAGCACTACCACGGCATGAACAAGCAGATGCGTGACGCAGTGGAGTACTGCGCGCAGCACGGCCATGCACAGGCGGTCTTCGTGGCGCCGTTTCAGGTCAGACCTGAAGAGGCCCGCTGGCTGCGCGAACAATCCTGCTGCGCGGCAATGATCCTTCGCAATCCCGATCCGGAGATCACCACAACTTCGTCGGCTACCTGGCTGGGCTGCTATTCGGGAGACGGAGCGTCGTGGATGATGCCGACGAACGGAGGACATTTTGTGTTTGTCGGCCCTCCGCTCATGATCACTGCGTCGATGGTCGAGCAGGTACGCAACGCGGGGCAGCACTCGATTACCGTCATGACCCGCGAGGGATTTGCCGAGGTTTCCCTGTATCGCTTCGCGTTATGGGACCTGAGCGATCGCCTGGTCCAGAAACTTCGTACGTTGCCCGAGGAACACCTGCTGGTGCGGACTGTCCGTGCTGCACGTCGCGTCCCCATCTTGCGCAGTCTTTGGCACCGCTTGCTGAGACGGAAATCTTCCGAGTCTTCCAGTTGGCAGGGCACCTCTGTACCCGCTGCCGGGTCCGCGGGAGAAGGGGCCGACGACAAGATATCGTTTGTGATACACGATGTGGACACTTATCGCGTTCTCCTTAGCCGTGCACTCGAGGCGGCACGCGCAGATCGGTCGCCCGTACCGGGGCGGATCCTGCTCGTCAATGCGGGTCTGGCGGCTGGTGGCGCGGAGCGCCAAGTGGTCAACACCCTGGTGGGTTTGAAGGCGCGCGGATACGAAGACGCCTCACTGCTTGGCGAGTACCTGCACTCGGCACCCGGCCTCGACTTCTATCTTTCTCAACTTAAGCGGGCCGGAATCAGCGCCAGTCAGGTTGAGCGACGCATTTCGCTTGCAGAGCACGGTCTGGAATCGGTCGCGCCGGCCGTGGCGGACGCGCTGTCATTGTTGCCGACACACCTGATTGCGGAGATTCTTAACCTCGCGGAGGAATTCCGGGCTCGACGACCCGAGGTCGTCCACGCATGGCAGGACAGTACCAGCATCAAGTGTGGCATTGCCGCAGTGATTGCCGGCGTCCCGAAAATCGTCCTTTCGAGCCGCAACGTGAATCCGACCAACTTCGCGTATCACCAGAGTTACATGAAGCCGGCCTACTTGGCGCTGTCCGAGCTCAATCACGTAGCGTTGCTGAGCAACAGCGAAGCCGGGGCGGAGGATTACAGCCGGTGGCTGGGACTTTCTCGCGAGCGCTTTACGGTAGTTCGCAATGGCGTGGACTTCGCGGGACTCAATCGCGAATCGACTGCCGCGCAGGCGTTGCGGAAGGACCTGGGCATCTCCGATCGCGCCCCGGTGGTCGGATCCATCTTCAGATTCTGGCCTGAGAAGAGGCCGCTGCTTTGGCTTCAGGTCGCCGAGCACGTCGCGAGGAATGTGCCAGCGGCTCATTTTCTGATTATCGGTGAAGGCCCGATGCGCGGAGAGATGGAGGACCACATCCGACGCGGAGGGCTAAGAGGAAGGGTTCATCTGCCGGGAGCTCAATCCGACATTTCGGTACCGCTCTCCGCCATGGACCTCTTTTTGCTTACATCTGCATTCGAGGGCACACCGAACGTCGTACTCGAAGCGCAATGGCTCGGTATTCCAGTTGTAGCGACCGACTCGGGGGGTACTCGTGAAGCTGTGAACGAGGGTGTCACCGGTTGGATTGCAGGAGTCCCCGACCCTGTGCTGATTGCGTCTAGGGTTGTAGTAGGTTTGCGCGACGACGAATGGAGAAGGGGAGCGATTTGCGGCGGCCCCGCATTCGTCACTGAACGCTTCGGGCTCGGCCGCATGGTGCGGGAGACCGTGGAAGTCTACGGATACCCGAAATTCAACTTCGAGATAACGGCGACGGGACTCTCAGAGAAGTTGGCCTAGCTTCGGGACTTTAGTGCAAGCTGCCCCAAGCGGAGCAGCCGGCAGTAGAAATCCTTGCTCTACTTCGGATCGGCGATGTTGGCGCCGAAGTGGCGTGAGCGCTGGATGCAAAACTGCCGTGGCATTTTTTTACACCGTCGACCGAGAATTCCTCGGTTGCTTGACGGTGCTTTCTTTTTTCATTTGCGTTGCTTACGACCAGGAAAGTGAGGCGATCGCGTGTATTGTACGCTTGGCAGCGCTCTCCCTAGTCCGGTGCGAGCGAACGTCTGTGCACTTGACTCGCTGCCGTTGGAGATCGCATGATTCGCTGTAAGTCTAGGTTTATCATCACCCCTTTAGGAGGCCAGCCATGAGACGAAACTCAGGGTCTGGCGTCTTCCACCTGTTGATAGTCGCGTTTTTCGCGGGCTACGGTCCTTCGTCGGAATTCTCCTCACCGATGTCCTCGTTAGTGACGAGCGCCAACTTCGTGATCGTCACAAATGCAATTTGCGTTGTGAGATCTGCGGCAGTCAGAAATTCCATGACATAACTGGAGTGCGCTGCCGCTACATGGATTTGAAGGTTTTCGAGTCTGTAGCGGAAACATTGTTTCCGCTAATGTTTGAAGTGGATTCTGACCAACGGGACGCTATGACTCAGCGCAGCCCTAATTCGGGGAAGGGATCCGGTGGCTAACTTGGCCAACGAAAAACTGAGTTACGGTGTACGCAGGATTGTCTTGTTGTTCGGCGAAGCATGGCTTTGGGCGAGTTGTCTTGCCGCCGGTCTCGTGATCTTTGCAGCAAGTCTGATTGCGCCTGAAGTAACAGGCACGATTGCACCAACCTCGATCTCACCCGAACAGGGATTCGCTTTCGTCGCTCCGATCTCGTGGGAGGGCAAGTTTCCATTTCGCGTCGAAGGCGCTAGCGTCCGCGCGAAGGCCTCCGGGCGCCTCGTACTGGTCGAAGATAGCTTTCCGCTTGGCCCAGCCGATACCGCGCACAGTGATATTCGAAGCATCGGCGGCGGGGAGTATTCCCACTGGGGTAATGCCCTTTATTTTTCCTCTTCGGACGGAACCGATCCCCGAACGAACGGGCGCGCATATACATTTCGGGTTCAGGCTGGCCTGCATCCGGTCGCGCGACTAATTGCAGCCGTCTTAGTATTACTGGCAATGGTTGGATTTGCGGTATACAGCGCGCCGTCCCGCATCGCTAATTCCGCGATTGAGCAAGACCACTTTGTTCAGCACGCTGGCGTACTCGTTGCTGCGGTTGCGGCCGCTTGCCTCACTTTGCTGTTGTTCTTGGCATTCTTCGCTGAACCGCGGCATGCGGTGATTGACGCCCATTCGATCAAGGAAGCCCGGTCGTCGGTATACGTCGCACCTATCGAACTGAGCATTCGCTGGCCGTTGCGCGTGGCAACTCTATCTGGGTGGTCGAATCTCCCTGGTTCGGCGCTGACCATGACCGAGAACGGCAAGCAGTTCGGCCACTACGAAACAGACTCGCGTGAACTCGCCCGCAAGGGCGGTGGTCGCTATGGGTTCTATATGGATCGACTGGTATTTTCGACGCCCGACGGCAGCGACCCGCGCGTCAACGGCCGCATCTACGCTTGGAAATTGCCTCTGATGGTGGATCCAGCTGCCTGGCTTTCGCTGCTCATTATGGTGGCGGTCGGAGTATTGCTTGGCACAAAGAACTCCATCCCAAGAGCAATCGTTTGGCTCGCCAGCAATCAACAGCATCGCAAAGCGACATTCATGTCGCATGCCGGTGAGCTTGCGTGGCTAGTATCCTTTGTCGCTCTTGCTTCATCCGTAGCGGCGTATCTTGTGATGTTTCGATGGGGCGAAGGCCCAAGTGGCTATCTGAGTTTGAAGGGTTATCTTCCCGTTAGCGATGCACATGGTTATTTTTCGTGTGCAGTGGCCGCCAGCGGATTGGGTGACTTGGCTGCGCAACAACTTCCGGGTCATTGGTGTACCCGAAGGGTCGTTTACCCTGCTGTGCTTGGTTCTCTACTCGGGCTCAGCGGCTGGCGGCCTCAAAGTGTGCTTTTGATTCAGGCTGTCGTCATCGGTTGCGCCATTGCAGCACTCACTTCGTTAGTTGCGCGCGTCTTCAGTAGGGCCGCTGCGCTAATTGCCCTGGTTGGACTTTTCATTTTTGCCTACGAGTTTGCCATAGGCACCTTCATGACGGAAGGCTTGGGGCTACCACTCGGTCTTGTCGGATTGGCACTGCTTTTTGCCTACGCCGCCGGAAATCGGCAGGTGTCAGTGCTCTATTCGGGCTTGGCCCTATTCAGCATTGGCATGTTCGCTCGAATGGGCGCGCTGCTGATGCTTCCCATTGTGGGGCTTTGGGCTTGTGTGATTCTCTTTCTAACTTACCACAAACGCAGGGGTTTGTTATGCATCGGAGCGCTAATTTGCGTGGTGGCCGGGCCAATACTGCAAGTGCTTCTTATTGTGGCATTCGGAGTTGATGCGACTAATACAGGCGGGAACTACGCCACGACTCTATATGGTTTATCAACAGGATCCCGCGATTGGTCTCAAGCGTACCGTGATTTCGCGCCACTGTTTCAATCGTCATCTGAGACAGCAGCGTTCGCCAAGGTATTTGAAGCGGCGATGGCGAACATACGCGAGAACCCCGCGGTATTGTTGCATAGTCTGAGGCAAAACGCCGAGTCCTACGCATTCAACCTGTTCGCATTTGGTCTTCCAATGCCATGGTATTCCAATAATGCATTGACGGCGCTTTTTGTAGTTGGGATGGTTTGGTGTTTGGTTAGGTTGCGCGATGCGCCTGCAACTTTGCTACTAGGGCTCTGTGTCGGGGAGTTTATTTCCATTCCCCTGGTATTCACCACCGTTGGTGATCATCGTGTGTTAGCCACTTCGGTAGCAGTTCGCCTGGTGACAGCTGGTGTAGGACTCTCGTGGCTTATCAATTTGGGGCTCGCTTTTCTCAAACTATTGCCTGTGGATTCCAGTGGCACGAAGTTCAATGGAACCCGGCCGGGCGTCATACTTGCCTTCGGCATCGGAGCGGTCCTTGTGAGCTTGGCGCTACTGCCAGTCACACCTGTTCGTCGCCTCTTTGCTCTGCCCACGCTTGAGGGGAGAGGGTGTCCTGCTGGGCAGCAGGAAGTAGTTGCCCGTGTGGGCCGAGAATCAATGGCAATGCTCATCGGCTCACCCGCTAGTCCGCTCAGGGATCGAGCCCTTGGTGTCTCACCGAATCAACTCGAAGCCGATCAAGTGCGGCGCCAAGCATGGTGGGCCAAGGGAATGCCGGAGCTGAGGGAAGGCACGATGCTCATCTACGCGATTCAACTCATGCCGGCTGCTCGTGGATCATTCGTGCATCTGATCTTCGAGGGAGAGTTGCCCGGAGACAGCGCTGGTGTACTTTCATTTTGTTATGACCCGAACCCGACTTCGATCGATTTAGGTGAGTGGCTTTTTCGGAGAGCTCTGAGCATGCGATCGGTTCCCGAGGCAAAATGATCCTCGGTCTCTCCGAGATCGAGATCCGGCGAACATCAATCGATGCGTAATTTTTTGCCTAAACTCCGCCCGTTCCGCCTCCTCGGAATTCTTGTACTGGGGTACGTGCTGTACATCGTGGATCTGAATGCAGTCATTGCGCAGCTTCGTCAGATAGGTATTTTCGCGGCCGGCGGTGCAGTCGCTGCATTCACCGCTCTCGTTACGTTTCGCTGCTGGCGCTGGGTTTTGCTCGTCAGGTCGGCAGGCGCGCAAACCTCCGCGTTGGCCAGCATCGTTGCCTGCAACGCGTCCATCTGGATGGGTCTGGCAACACCAGGGCGCATTGGAGAATTCGGCCGCGGATTGGATCTTGCACATCGCACAGGGAAAGGGTTGGCGGAAACCAGCGCTCTCGTAGTGTTCGACCTCGTCCTTGACCTGTTTGCCTACGCGGTGATGTCTGCCGCCGGCGTGGCATTGCTCGCCATGGACAGTGATCGAGCCGGTGCGATGCTGCTATATGCGCCGCTCGTTCTTGCTGGCTTATTCTGCCTAGTTTTCATGCGGGTGTTCATTGCCGCAGCGGCGCGCTGGCTTCCGTGGTCGAGCAAGCTGCCGGGTGTATCGACATTGCTGCCGCTTCTTGCATCAAACCTCGACCGTAGGAAATCCTGGCAAATTGCGCTGGCGACGGCAGGCGCATATCTCTCCTACAGTTTCATGATCGCAGCGCTCGTGGCGCCGATGCAACTTCAGCTGAATGTCACCGACACGTTGACGATAGTGGGGTTGGTCGGCGTCTCGAGCGCGATTCCCATCACGTATTTCGGCTTCGGGACGCGCGAAGTCACGTTGATCTGGTACTTGAGTCAATTTGGCCTCGGCAAGGAGACTGCCGTGGCAGTCTCCTTCTCGTTTCTCCTTGCACAGCTGATCGGCATCGCCGTTTCGCTGGCGATTTCGCCATTGCTCCGGCTTGCCGGCCGAGCAAGAAGCGGCACCCAGCCCAAATCGTAACTTCCGGATTGTGCCGACTGCGCGGCTGGCAGCTACCGTTCAACCGCGGGAACGCGCTCCGCAACGATGAATACCTTCATCGCCAGATAGCGCAACAAGGAATCCGGGACTTTCCGGTCCAGCTTGATGATCGCTCGGCCGATCACCTTGGGTAGTGACCACCGCGTAAAGCCCCCGGTACTCAGAAAGCCCAGACAACTGAAGGGTGATACCTGCAAAGTTCTCAGGCCGGTGTGCTCGACAAGGCTCTGCGCGTTATCGAAGAAGAGCGATTTTGGAATCGTCGCGTTACCTTGCATGGCGTTCTTGGCATTCGTCAGCACCGGCGCCCACGGATCTGCTATCGGAAAACAGTCCTCCGTGTGCAGGTACTTGTTGACGAAATACCCAAGCGGCCCAGTCCACGGCTCAACGAGGATCAGACGACCGCTCGGCCGCAATATCCGCGCAATCTCCATCAGTCCCTTGGCAGGGTAGTAGAAGTGGTGCGCCACATCGATTCCGACCACACAATCGAAGCTTTCGTCCGGAAAGGGCATCGCATGCACGTCGACCACTTGGTCTACGTGCGGTGCGGGCGCCACGTCGGTGACGACGTCGCAGCGGTGATACTCTGCGAAAAAACCGGGGCCGGCGCCGACCTCCAAACTGCGTCCTCGGGGCATCGCCCGCAAAATCCGCTCGAAATACTCCGAGATATAGAAGTGTCGAAGAAGCTCTTTGCGCGCCCATGTGAGGCGGTGCGCATGGATCCAGCGCGTGCCCTCGGCACCGGCCTGTGCAGTCGACGCTTCGGTCGTCACAGTGCCTCCCAGTTCCCGCAAGCGGGCGACAAACCGTTCCGCACCAGCGCTACACCCCGGGCAAATGGCGAAGGCGATAAGCCACGGAGAGGTTCACTTGCGTGTTATGCACTTTGAACGGCCAAAAGGATCGTGCCTCGACCGAGAAATACTTTCTCAAGGTATTGTCGAGACTGCAGATCGTGTTGCAGTGGTCGATACGCTGAGCGATTCTGCTCTGGGCAGGAGTTATCGCAAGAACCCCTGCATTTCGTCTGGATGTCACCAGTCGCGCAAGCGCGACCGCTAGCGACCCCTCAGTCGGAACACCCACGTAGAACCGCCCCGAGTCCGCGAGGCAACGCTGAACTTGCTCCACGGCGCGTTCAAGGAAAAAGACGTGCTCGAGCACTGCGTTTGCGAATACGCGTCGCAGCGTGTTGCTTTGAAACGGCAATTGCGCCAAATCGGCGCGCACGACCGATGCCTTGGGATGCAATCTCTTGGTCACCTTGAGTAATGGCAATGAAGCGTCGACACCAACGAGGTCCTCGTCGTGCCCGATCATGCGGAAGCCTTCGCCTAGCCCACAGCCCAAATCGACGCTGGGGGCCACGGCGGATTCAACGAGGCTAAACAGATCATTCTTGATCGCAAGCTCAATACGTGCAGACAGGCTATCGCTCTGGTAGTGTGCCGCATGTACTGCATCGAGTTGTTGTATGAACCTACGATAGAAGACGTTCTTGTAGAACCGCGGCGGGTTGCGTACGACGTCGCCCAGAAAATCGATGACTCCATCCTCGATCGCATACTTCTTCCCGCAAGACGGGCAGCAGACGTTGATGCCGCGTAGCTCGAGCGGATCATGTTCGCAGGCAGGACAGCGAAGCACCCCCCGCAATAGATCCCAGTTAATCTCGCTTGATCGTGCGACTGCCACTCTGGAGATCGACATCAATGGCTTCCTCGTACAAGTCTTTCGAGCTCATTATGTGTGTAATCGACACGGGTACTCCGGCATTGAGCATTGCGACTAGTTTCCCAGAAACATCAGGTCGTAGCCGTACCGTTCTGCCCGTCACTTGACGACCTGATGGGCTGTGCATTGACACCGAAAGCGCTGCTTGCACGTCGGACAATCGCGCGAGGCCACGCCCGGGTAACAACGTATCGACAACTCGAACAGACTGCGCACCAACATCGACTCGACGTTCTAACTTCAACGCCAACGAGCGCCTGGGTGAAATCATCCTGCGCTTGATGGCCGATTGAAACGCAGAGGAGATAAGACTTGACGCGAGTGCGTGCACGACCATCTGGAAAGGGATCATCAACCACCGTAGTGGTATGCCGCTCGAAGCGGCACGGAAACCCGTAGCGACCTGAATTCCCTCACCGTCCGTAATCGGCTGCCAATCGGTCGTGGGTTCCCATATGGCGCTTGAGTACCGTGTGCCCGTTGCGGTCAATACTTCGTATCCCAAGTGATACAGGGGCGGATCATCGGGCGTTTCGATCGCGAGCGCACCACCCAGCCTGCGACTGACGGCGACCGACCAATCGGACCGACGCACAATTGCGAGGCCGCATCCGGGCAGGTAGGTCGAATCCGCCCGCTGAGTAACTGACCCAAGCGAAGTTGCGGTAGTTGCGCCACAGTGGAACGCAAGCGCGAACTGCGGCAGATAGAAGTACGCGAAATAGCGGTCGTCGACCGTGTCGGGGCGCGGCACCAGTTGCCGGGCAATCCCGCCGAGCAAATGTTCGGCTAGTGCTGCAGCGTTCTCGTCCGTGCCTGCGAAGTAGATCGCACCGAAAGAAAAAGCATGGCTGGTGCCGCGGCTTCCTAGGCGGCCAGGAAACACGAATCCAGCACCACGAACTTCGACCAGAAAGCGGCAAAGGCCGCGTGTCATTTTGTCCACTGCGGGGCCACTCCCCAGCATCCGGCAAGCAGCTAGCAGATCAAGCGCGAGCGTGCTGTAGCCGAAATCCATTCCACCGTACTCCGGAAACCAGCCCTCCGAAGTTTGGTCGCCGCGGATCCGGTCGAGCTTCGCAGCGGCCACCTTTTCCCATCGGCTCCCCGGCAACAGGCGCGCAAGCCCCTGGAGAGCTACGGCAGCAGCTAGGTTCTGGTTCATGACTTCGACGTTGTAGCGCGGCTCGAGCCAATGTCCCGCGCGCTCCAAGGCGGCAATTCCCGCGGTACTCGCTTTGCTCGGCAGAGCGGTACCCATCAGGTGCAGCGTTAAGGCGGCGCCGGCGCTCGTGATTGCAGTAGGGCAATAGCTGCGTTCGTTGAGGTACCACTCGTCGAATGAACCGTCCCGATGCTGCGACTTGGCCCAGAATCTAAGAAGAGCACCTGCAAGTTCCGCGGTGTGAGGGCTCAGATAGTGCGGATTGGAGGGATGCGCGGTTCGGTATAGGCATGCAAATGCAAGCATGAGTTGCTGCCACGTCGCGCCGGGAAAATTCGTGAGCGTGCGGTAATACCAGTAAGCCCGATCTGCGCAGCCGAATGTTGCGGAAATTCGGTTGTCGTCGATTAGCGCGCGCGCACGGTCGATCTGCCCCAAAACGACGTCTGCGAGCAGGGTGACCGCAGTATCCTGCGGAGGCGGCGCCGCGTCAGTGAGCCGTCGCGTGCGCATCGAGCCACATGTGGAGGCACGCCATGGTGACAAGGCGCTTGGACGCCAGAAACTCGCCGTTCGCGAGATGGGCCATGTTTTCGTCGATGAAACCCCGTTTAAGTATCCCGTACTTCTTAGTCACCGAATCGGACAGCCACTCGCGACATAGCGCTTCCAGAGCCGGCTTGTAGCGCTTCTCCATCGGTACGTGGAACGCGAACTTCGGCCGTTCCGATTCTCCGCCATTGCGCGTCAGTACGCCGCGCAGAACGACCTTGTTTTCCTTGCCATTGAGTATCAGTTCATCGGGCGCGTCGGCCATATGTTCGTAGAGCCGCGGGTCAAGAAACGGCACGCGCGCCTCGAGGCCATGCGCCATGCTCAATTGATCCAACTTGTTGAGGATCTGGTTCGGCAGCCAGGTGCGAACGGTCTCGAGCATCGTGCTCGCGAGGGTGAGGTCCATGTCTCCTGCCGGTCGCGGCGGAGGGAGATTGGCGGCGCGCAGGATGTCCAGGTCATCGATCACCGACGATGCCTGCCGGTATACCGCCTCTCGCGTTGGCAGGCTGGAGATCATTCGCGCCAACTTGCGCCGCCCGAGCACCCCGAGCGATGCCTGGTAGTCGAACTCGCGGTCGAGCAACGCGACCGGCAGCAACTCCACCAGCGGGGCCAGGTAATGTGCAAACGGCAGGATGCGCTGCAGGCGCCGCAGCTTGTCGAAAGCCGTGAAATGAACATAACCACCGAAGATTTCGTCCGCGCCCTCGCCTGTCAAGACGACTTTGAGATCGCGCGCCGCCGCCGCACATAGCAGATATGTGGGCAGGATGATGGCGTCTCCGACCGGTACGTCCATGCAGGCGACCGCGTCATAGAGCTGAGAGAAATCCATCGTGAGATCGGTTTCGACGACAACATGACGTGCCCCCACACGCTCGGCGATAGCGCGCGCCGGCGTGACCTCGTCGTCGAGGTCGCGCATGCTGAACGTGTAAGCAGTCATCGGGTAGGGGCAATGTCGCGCAGCAAAAGTTGCGATCGTGGAGGAATCCACGCCGCCGGACAGGAACAGCCCCACTGGGACATCGGACCGCAACTGCATGGCGATGGCGTCTTCGAGCAAAGACTCGGTTCGCCGGATCCACTCTTCGGCCGACCAGCCACTCGCGCCGGTCCGCGGGCGCGGCTTCCAGTACGAGGTCAGCCGCGGCTTGGAACCCGCTTTCGTTTCGAGGTATGTCCCGGGCGGCAGCGTATTCACGCCGCGAAAGAAGTGCTGCCCATCGGTCGCGTAGCGATACTGCAGATAGTCGCGTATCGCCTGCTCATCAAGTCCTCGATCGACGTCCGGATGCATCGCCACCGCCCGTGCCGAGGAGGAGAAAACTAGCGTGTCCGCAGTATCGGCGTAATACAGTGGCTTGATGCCGAAATGATCGCGGACCAGGATCAGCCTTCTTTCGAATGTGTCGTAGAGTGCGAATGCGAAGATACCGATCAGTTCGGAAAAGAACTTGGCTCCGAACGCCGCAAAACCCAGCGGAAGTAGTTCGGTGTCGCTGGTCGTGGTGAACCGGCGGCCAGTGGCTTCGATCTTCGCGCGCAGATTTTCGTAGTTATAAATCTCGCCATTGTAGCTGACGATGTAACGGTTGTTTTCCCGGATCATCGGCTGCACGCCACCGGCAATGTCGACGATCGCCAGCCGCGTGTGCCCGATTTCGATATCGGCATTGGAGAAGACGCCCGATCCGTCCGGCCCCCTGGAGCGGATTGCGTTCACCATGCGGTCGAGGAGTCCCTCGCGCTTTGGACCTAGGTACCCGGCGATTCCGCACATGGCGCAGCAACGCTATTGGTGGGCCGCGATTCCGAGAACCGATTAGACCGCAGCACCGATAGCGACGGGGGTCGCCACGAGACGCGGCAGATGCTTGGCGATCGCTGCGAACGTTTCATGAATGTGCTCGGATTTCGACACACCGACGACCACACCATCGACGTGCGCGATCCGGCTCAGATAAGCATAGGCCTCGTTGGGTTCGATGTACCCCGACGCCAGCGAGCCCATGACAAGGATGCTCGCATCGTGCTCGGCCGCCGCCCGCTCACAACTTACACGGTCCGGATTCATGTGGTAGCCGATCTTGTTGAAGTGCGTCATCACGACCGGCTTGGGCAGGCCCCACGCTTTGAAGCGCTCCAGCAGGAATGGCAGGTTCTTGGTTGCGAAGGCGCCCTGCGCAGCGAAGCTCTTGCGCGTCTCATCCAGGTAGAACTCGAACACCTGCTTCAACCCGAACGCCAGCGCGAGGTCCGTGAACGCGTCGTGCAGGAAGATCGCAGGCACGTTGAGCTTCGAGAACGGCTTGAGCTCCATCTGCATCAGTGCCGCTAGCACCGCGTTGAAGTCTTTCGAGAGAAACGCGACGCTGCCCTTGACTAGCAGGTTCAGCTTCTGGCTGACCGTCGTGCCCGAAAGCATCTCGAGCACGACGTTGACCATGCCCACTTCGTTGGATCGTGTAACGTATTTCTGCACGTAGGGGAGTAGTGGATAGACGCGCAGGTCCCGGCTAAGGAGAGGGTCGGCCGAGATCAACTCAGCTATGGGCGCCGCGCGCTCGTGCGTCGACATCATCATGCCACCAGCACCGTGCGCTCGCGCCTCGCGAATAACGCCGAGCACACGACCCGGGTCGGCAAAATACGCGGCTCGCTCGCTGCCGCGCGCAGCCGACAGATGATCTACGCCAAAGAATGCGTTGTGGCCCAGAACAATCCCAGAAAGCACGGTCTCAGACATCAGTGAATGATCTCGATCTTGACTGGCGCCCCGTCCTCGCTCGCCGAGAGATAGGCGGCATCAATCACCTGCTGGACTTTGTACGCTGACTTCACGTCCGATTCGACGCGCTCGACGCCGCGCAAGGCACCCAGGAACTGCAAAGCTTGTTCGGTGTAGTTCGGGCCTCCGATGTCGAATGGCGAGCCGCGATAGAGGTCAGGCTTTCGCCAACTGTGCCATCCGGACCCAAAGCCCGATGCGGAATCGACCACAAACAGCCGCACTCCGTCGTCGTCGACGTCCAGCGTGCCATTCTCGCCTTGGACATGAATCGTCACCGCGGGCGTCCGATAGTGCCGCGCCGACCAGGAGGCGTCGAAGAAGCCGCGCAATCCGCTGTTGAACTGAAAGAACACGTGTGCATGGTCTTCGACCTGCTCCGAGTAGAGGCGGGTTACGTGGGCGCTGACCCAGTCGATATCGCCAAAATACCAGAGCAGAAGGTCGACGACATGCGAATTCTGCGTCGTTAGCACGCCGCCGCCGGCAGCGGCTTTGTCGTAGCGCCAACCTTTGCCACGTCTAAACAGCTGGCCGATGTACATGCTGCCCCTCAGTAACTGAGGCCCGCCTAGCACCGCGGTATTGAGGAGTTCCTTTGCCTTGCGGAACGTGTCGAGGAAGCGAGTCATGTAGCCCACCATGTTCACGACCGGGCGCTTACGAAGCGACGTGAGCAGCAGGCGCGCCTGTGCTGCATTTAAGGAAAGCGGTTTCTCGATGAGCACCGGAACACCTCGGTCCACGCAATCGACCGCGATTGGAACATGTAGACCGGTTGGTGTAGCGATCGCGACTAGGTCCGGCCGCACATCGTCGAGCAGCTTGAGATGGTCACCGTAGGTCGAAATGCCTTCCATGCGCGACTTGAGTCCGTCGAGTACTGTCTTCGTTCTATCCGCGACGGCGACCAAACGGCACCCCGGCAAGACGTTCAGCGTTGCTGCATGCAGCAAACCAAGCTTGCCGAGCCCGATGACTGCCGCGCGAAGCTCGCGCGATTCAGACACGCGTCCCCTCCCCCCTTCTCGGGGTCG
>Ga0137459_1000099_pt1 | contig 29124 bp, 22 predicted proteins | sample EasRivERMGT700_2_FD_104908 | JGI IMG/M metagenome (GOLD analysis project Ga0137459, IMG submission 104908) | Soil microbial communities from meander-bound floodplain in the East River, Colorado, USA - East River MetaG ERMGT700_2 | ecosystem: Environmental > Terrestrial > Soil > Floodplain ...
CGGCGGCACGATCCACCTCGACGAGGCGCGCCGCTCCGCCCCCCTGCTCGCGCTGGCCGAGGCGATCTCGGAGGTCGCCGAGCTACGGCTGGTATTCGATGCAACCACACGTGTCGCGGCATCCGACTGACCGCATCACCCGCGTGGACCGAGTGGCCCGAGTCGATTGAGCATCGCGCCGGGTCGCGCTACCGTCTGGCTTCGCGATGCACCGGTTCACCTTGCTCTTGGTCGTGCTTGCCGGCTGCAAGGAGACCGGTGTGGCCTCCGATCCGGCCCCCACCCCGCCCCGCCGGCTCGCTGGCGTGTATCCCGAAAAGTGGCGGTGCGACAGCATCGCGCCGCTCGACGCGCTCGGCCAGGTGCTCGGCGGCACCGTGAAGCCGATCGACTCGGCGCTATCGGTGCCGCGCGGCCTGCCGCATCCATGCAACTACGAGGTCCAGGCGCAGGCCCTCGAGTACTGGACGTTCGATCTCGACTGCCGCGACGGCATGAAGCAGCGCGCCGACGCGCTGTTCGCGCAATACAAGGCGACCAGCCACGAGCTCGTCGAGCAGTACAACGCGATGGCCGACGCCGGCGCGATCAAGCCCACCGACGCCGGCGTCGAGCTCCACACGCCCGAGGCCGCCGTCGACGTCGCGGTCGGCGCGAAGGGCCTCGACCACCACGGCCAGGGCCTGCTGTTCATCGATGACGACGCGCCGTGCTACGTCCGGGTCGCCGGCAAGGACGCGGCGCGCCGGCTCGCGCTCGCCACGCTCCTGACGAAGAATCTGACGTTCGCGAACGCGCCGATGTCACCGCGCGCGTTCCCGTGATTCGCCTGGGCGCGCTCGCCGCCGCGGTGACGTTTGCGGCCTAGCGAGCTGCAGGCGCAGATCCGGCTCGCGATCCCGCTGGCCGCCCAGCAGCTCGGGTTCCAGCTGATGGGCATGGTCGACGCGGCGATGCTCGGCCGCTACGACGACACCGCGCTCGCCGCGGCCGGCATCGGCAACAACCTGCTATTCGCGATCACCTCCGTGGGCTACGGCGTCGTGATGGGGCTCGACACCGTGCTGCCGCAGGCGGTCGGCGCGGGCCGCCGCGACGACGCCCGCCGCTCGCTCGGCGCGGGCCTGCGGCTCGCAGTCCTGATCGGCCTGGGCTGCACGCTCGCCGTGCTGACCACACCGGTGATCCTCGATCTCGCCGGCGTGCCCGCCGACGTCGCCCGCGATGCCCGGGTCTACGTCGATCTGCGCGCGATCGGCATCGTGCCGTTCCTGCTCTCGATCGCGCTGCGGTCCTACCTCGCGGCGCACAACATCACGCGGCCGATGATCGCCGCGATGCTGCTCGGCAACGTCGCGAACGCGTTGCTCGACGTCGTGCTGATCTACGGCGTCGGGCCGATCCCCGCGCTCGGCGTCGCCGGCGCGGCGTTCGCGACCGTCAGCGTCCAGATCGCGATCGTGGCGATCTACTTCGCGGGCGTGCGCGCCGTCGACGGCGGCGTCCCGCGGCCGGCCTCGACGCGCGCCGATCTCGCCGAGATCCTGCGCTACGGCCTGCCGATCGGTGGTCACCTGTTCGCGGAGATCGGCATCTTCGGCGTCGCGACGGTGCTCGCCGCGCACATGGGCAAGGTGCCAGCGGCGGCCCACTCGATCGCGCTCAACCTCGCGAGCTTCACGTTCTCGGTCGCGGTCGGCATCGGGGCGGCGACCAACGTGCGCGTCGGTCACGCGATCGGCGCTGGTGACCGCGCGCTGGCCCGCCGCCGCGGCGTCCTCGGCCTGCAGATCGGCCTCGCCGTGATGGCGTGCTTCGCCACCCTGTTCCTCGCCGCCTCGGGCACGCTCGCGCGGCTGTTCACGGATCAGCTCACGGTGATCGCCGCGACGATCCCGCTGCTCCAGATCGCCGCGTTGTTCCAGCTGTCCGATGGCACCCAGGCGATCGCCGCCGGCGCGCTGCGCGGCATCGGCGACACCCGCGCGACGTTCATCGGCAACGTGATCGGCCACTACGGCATCGGCCTGGCGATCTCGCTCGGGCTCGCGTTCGGCGCCGGGCTGGGCGCGCCGGGGCTGTGGTGGGGGCTGTCGGCAGGGCTCACGGCGACCGCGATCTACCTGGTGCTCCGGTTCTGGGCCCGGACCGGCGGTGGTCAGCCGGGCGCCGGGCGCAAGACGCCATCCTCCCGCTGAGGCGCGATCAGAACTCCGAGCCGAAGCCGGCGAGGAAGTGCACCCTGCCGCGGTTCACGCCGTCGAACGGGATCGCGAAGTCGAACTTGAACAGCTGCGCCGAGGTCTGCGGGATCAGCATGCGCAGCCCCAGGCCGGCGTCCTGGTGCAGCGCGAGCTGCTGGAGCGAGCTCGCCGCGCCGCCGAGGTCGTAGAACGCGACGCCGCCGACCCGCAGCACCCACAGCGAGTACGGCAGGGTCCGCGCCTCGAGCTGCAGGTTGAACAGGCGCTGGCCGTCGAACTCGTTGATCCCGTAGCCGCGCAGGCCGGTGTCCGAGCCGATCTTCAAGTCCCGGTTCTGGGTGTCGTTCCAGTGGGTCGACAGCGAAGCCTGCGCCAGGAACCGGACGCTGCCTGCCACCGCAGGCGCCGCGGCGCGCACCACCCCGGTCGCGCTGTTATCGATCAGCTCACCGTGCTCGCGGCGGCTGCCGAGCCCGGCCGCGATCCGGACGAACCCGTCGCGCGACCACGGGAACGTCCAGCCGGCCGCGGCGCTGAGCCGCTGGAAGGTGTTGTCGGACCCGAGCGCCTCGAGCCCGAAGCCGAGCGTGACGTCGAGATCGGGGCCGATCCGGAGGTCCTCGGCGAGCGCGAACGTCGAGATGTTGCGCAGCGTGCGGTACCTCGGCGTGAAGAACGCGTACTCGAGGAACGGCACCGAGGTCACCTCCGAGCGCGGCAGCACGTTCGCGATGAAGGCCGCGCGCTGGGCGGCGTTGCCGGTGAAGTCGGCGAGCGGGCGCGGCCGCTGGCTGTCGACGCTGTGGCCGAACGAGACCTGGTGCTTGAGCCCGGTCCCCCACTGGCGGGCGACGTAGGCATTCACCCCCCACCGCCGCATCGTGTACTGCCAGCCGAACAACGTGGCCTCCATCGTGGTCGGATCGACGTAGTTGAACGTCCGCAGCGCGGTGCCGCGGTACTGGCGATCGATCGCGAAGCGATGGGTGAACGTCGCGCCGGCCGCCCACTCGCTGGCGAGCGACCACAGCGGGCGCGACAGCGTGACCGTGCTCGAGGTCCCCTCCGAGTGCAGCTTGCCGTGGGCGGTCAGGTCGTCGCGATTGAGGATGTCATCGACCCGGACCCGCAGATCGAGGTGCTCGCCGAGCAGGTTCTTGTCGATGAACAGCGGGCCGACGGCGATCGAGCCCTGATCCATCGTCAGCCCCGCCGCGAGCACGTCGCGCCGGCCGAGGAAGTTGTTCTCGGCGAACGAGGTCAAGAGGTTGGTCAGCCGGCCCTGCTGGAACGTGTACTGCGTGTTGAGCCGCAGGCTCCAGATGTCGCGGGTGACGATCAGGACATCGACGGTGCCGGGAGCCTGGGACCGGACGGGGATCACGGCGACCACCGACGTCCACAGCGGATCGCGCAGCCGGCGGCCGGTCTCCTCGATCCGCAGCTGATCCCAGACCTCGCCGGGCGCGATCACCGCCTCGGCGCGGATCGTCGCTTCCTTGGTCGTGATGTGAAAGTGGTTGAGGAACTGGAGGACCTGCGCGCCCTCGGCGAACACCGCTTCGTTGTAGACCCGGATCGCGCCGACGACCTTGTTCCACGGCGACGGCTCGAGCTCGTAGCCGCGCGAGACCAGGGCGCGCACCACGCTGGCGCGCTCGAGGCTCGACAGCGTCGCGATCCAGTCGCAGCGCGGATCGTGCGCGGCGCACTGCTCCTCGGCGAGCTCGCGATCGATCCGGGCGGCCGCGCTCGGTTTCGGCGGCTGCCTGGGAACCGCGGGCGGCGCGGGCTCGGGCGGCGCAGGGTCCGGGGTCGCCGGCTCCGGCGGCGGCGTGGCGGCGGGATCCGGCGCGCTCGGGTGCGGCGGCGGCACCGGCACCTGCGCGCCGGCACGCGCGCTGCCTGCGAGGATCACGCAGGCGATCGCGATTCGACGCACGCCGGCATCGTACACAAGCCCGACCACCGGCGGGGACACGCGACCACTTCGGACGCCCCGGTCCGTGAGACGATCCGGGGCGGCGCCCGGCAGCGCGAGCCGCTACGCGGCGGTGCCCCAGGTCACGCGGGGGTTCTTGCCGAGGTCATGCACGAGCGTGATGCCCGCGAACCCCGCGGCGGCGAACCGCGCCCGCACGGCGTCGGCCTGGTCGTAGCCGTGCTCGACGACCAGGGCGCCGCCGGGGGTCAGGTGCGCGCGGGCCTCGGCGCAGATCCGATCGTAGAACGCCAGGCCGTCGCGGCCGCCGTCGAGCGCGATCACCGGCTCGCGGCGAACCTCGGCGGACAGCGTGGGCACGATCGCCGACGCGATGTACGGCGGGTTCGACGCGATGAGCTCGAAGCGCTCGCCGTGGACCGGCGCGAACAGATCGCCGTCGCGCACGTCGACGCGATCCGAGACGGCGTTGCGCGCGGCGTTCCTGCGCGCGATCGCGCCGGCGTCCGCCGAGATCTCGGTCGCGACGACCTGCGCGGCCGGATACTCCTTCGCCAGGCTCACCGCGATCACGCCCGAGCCGGTGCACAGATCGAGGATGCGGCACGCCAGCGCGCGATCCGGCCGCGCCGCGCGCACGACCTCGATCACGGTCTCGGTGTCGGGGCGCGGCACCAGCACCGAGGCGTCGACGTGGAACGGCAGCCCCCAGAACTCGGTCTCCCCCACCAGGTAGCTGACCGACTCGCCCGCCAGCCGGCGCTTGATCAGCCCGCGGTAGCTCGCCAGCTCGGCGTCTCCGAGCGGCTTGTCGAAGCCGGTATAGAGCTGGACCCGCGAGCAGCCGAGCACGTGGGCGAGCAGGACCTGGGCCTCGAGCCGTGCCGCCGCGATCCCCGCGTCCGAGAACCGCCGGGTCGTCCAGTCGAGCACGCCGAGCGTGGTCCACCCCACGCCCCCCGTATAGCACCTCGCGCCGATCGTCATCCGACGATCGCGAGATCGGCGTGGTTGATTCCGCTCGGGCCGGTCACGACCAGCGCGCCGGCGGCGGCGAGCGCGGCCCCGGCGTCACAGGTCGCGAGCGCCGCGGCGGGATCGCGGTCCGCGGCGATGATCCGGTCCCAGGTCGTGCCGTCGACCCACGCGCCGGCAGGCGCCGGCCGATCGGGCGGCGGCGGGCCGTCGATCCCGTCGGTGCCGATCACGAGCGCGCTGCGCGCGGTGCCGCGCAGCCAGCCGGCGAGCACCAGCGCGAGCTGCTGGGCGCGCCCGCCAGCGCCGTGGACGGGCGGGACGCGCAGGGTCGGCTCCCCCCACGCGACGATCGCCGCGCCCGCCGCGTGCCGGGTCGCGAGCGCGTGCGCGACCGCGGAGACGTCGCCGGCCATCGGCGCCTCGACGAGGGTCGCCGCGATCCCGCGCGCGGCGAGCGCCCGGACGGCCGCCTGCGCGGCGCTCGCCATCGGGGCGATCACCACGGCGAGGTCCGATCGCCTGACCGAGGGCTCGGCCACCGCGGCGATCGCTCGCTCGCTGTCTCGCGCGTCGAGCTCGCCGGCGAGCACCGCCGGCACCGCCACGCCATGGCGCTCGAGGATCGCCCGCGCGCGCGACCGGAGCGCCGCGACGCCATCCCCGGCGCCTCCCGGCACCGCCAGCCACGGACCGATCGTGGGCCCCGAGCCGATCACCGCCAGCGAATCGCCGATCACGTCGCTGATCGCGAGCGTGACGATCGGCGCCGGCGCCGCGAGCGCGAGCCGGCCGGCCTTGATCGCCGACAGCGCGCCGCGCACCGCGTTGATCTCGTCGATCGCCGCCCCGGCCGCCATCACCGCCCGCACCGTCGCCACGAAGTCGTCGAGCCCGATGAGCGGCAGCTCCGCGAGCGCCGACGCGCCGCCCGACATCAGCGCGAGGATGACCTCCGGCTCGCGCGGGATCCGGACCAGGGCCTGGAGCGCCCGGCCGGCGGCCACGCTGCGCTCGTCGGGCTCGGGGTGCGCGGCCTCGAGCAACCGCCAGCCGCGCGGCAGCTCGCCGCCCGCGCCGGCGCCGCTCGGTACGACCGCGACACCCTCGACGACCTCCCCCGCGCCGCGCGCCATCGCCAGCGCGGCCTTGCCGACCGCGAGCGCGAACCGCCGCCGCCCGGCGAGCCGCGCCGCCACCTCCGGATCGCCCAGCGCCTCGCGCACCCGGGTCGCCGGATCGCAGGCGGCGATCACATCGCGCATCACCGCCTCGGCCACCGCGCGATCGATCATCGGCGGCGAGTATCGACCCATCCGGCACATCTGGGCGCCATGACACGCCCTGGGGAGTGAGACTTTCGGGGGGGTTGCGTGGGTTCTCCGCCGTGCCCACCCCAAGGAGTCAGCGAAAGGATTTCCCCATGTCGAAGAACCTCCCGATCGTCCCGATGCGGAGTGCCGTGCTGTTCCCCGGGATGAGCCTGCCCATCACGGCAGCTCGCCCCCAGACGCTCCGGGCCATCGAGGCCGCGCTGCGCGATCCCGATCACCGCGTGTTTGTCGTGGCGCAGCGCGAAGATGGCGACGAGATCCTCCCCGAGGGGCTGTACACGATCGGCACGATCGCGACCCTCAGCTCGGTGCAGCGCGGGCTCGGCGGCGTGCGGGTCGCGCTCGAGGGCCACGAGCGTGGCATCGTCATGCGCATCGCGCCCAGCGACGGCTACCTCGTCGCCACCGTCTCCGAAGCCACCGAGCTCCCGCCGCTCGATCCGAAAGACTCCGCGTTCGTCGCGCTGCACCGCGAGGTGCGGGACCGCGCAGCGGAGCTCGCCAGGAAGCGCGGCCTGCCCGAGGAAGCCATCCAGCAGATGCTGACCCAGATCACCGAGCCTGGGCGGCTGGCCGACCTCGTGGCCGGCTACCTCGACGTCCCCGTCGCGGACCGCCAGGGCCTGCTCGAGGCCCTCGCGATCGAGGATCGCCTGCGCCGCGTGCTGATCCACACCCAGCGCCAGATCGACGTGCTGTCCGCGCAGGAGGACATCCAGTCCAAGGTCCAGGAGGAGCTCGGCGGCCGGCAGCGCGAGGTCTACCTGCGCGAGCAGCTGCGCGCCATCCAGAAGGAGCTCGGCGAGGGCGACGGCGCGACCGACGACGCGCTGAAGGCCCTCAAGGCCAAGCTCGACAAGCTGCCGCTCCCCGACGACGCCCGCAAGGAGGTCGATCGCGAGTGGGCGCGGCTGTCGCGCGGCGGCCGCGAGTCGATGGACTCGCAGATGGTCCGCACCTACCTCGAGACCATCTCCGAGCTGCCGTGGGGCACGCGCACCGAGGAGCACCTCGACGTCCAGCAGGCCGCGAAGATCCTCGACGAGGATCACTTCGGCCTCGGCGACGTCAAGGATCGCATCCTCGAGTTCCTCGCCGTGCACCAGCTGTCGGGCGGCAACCAGAAGAAGGGCCGCATCCTCTTGTTCGCCGGCCCGCCCGGCGTCGGCAAGACCTCGATCGCCAAGTCGATCGCCCGCGCCATGGGCCGCAAGTACGTCCGCATCTCGCTCGGCGGCGCGCGCGACGAAGCCGACATCCGCGGCCACCGGCGCACCTACGTCGGCGCCCTGCCCGGCCGGATCATCCAGGGCATGAAGCAGGCCGGCAGCAAGAACCCGGTGTTCCTGCTCGACGAGGTCGACAAGCTCGGCGTGTCGCACCAGGGCGATCCGGCCAGCGCGCTCCTCGAGGTCCTCGACCCCGCGCAGAACGACTCGTTCACCGATCACTACCTCGGCGTGCCGTTCGACCTGTCCGAGGTCATGTTCATCGCGACCGCCAACTTCCTCCAGAACATCCCGGGCCCGCTGCTCGACCGCATGGAGGTCGTCGACTTCGCCGGCTACACCGAGCGTGAGAAGCTCGCGATCGCCAAGCACTACCTCGTGCCGCGCCAGCTCGGCGACAACGGCCTGGCCGGAGACCAGCTGACCCTCACCGACGACGCGATCCGCGAGGTCATCACCGGCTACACCCGCGAGGCCGGCGTCCGCCAGCTCGAGCGCGAGCTCGGCCGGCTCGCCCGCAAGGTGACCCGCCGGATCGCCGCCAAGGAGATCGAGCGGCTCACCCTCGACCGCGGCGAGGTGCGCCCCCTGCTCGGCCGCCCGCGCGTCCACCCCGAGAAGGCCGCGCGCGCCGATCAGGTCGGCACGTCAACCGGCATGTACTACACCCCCAGCGGCGGCGACATCATGTTCGTCGAGGCCTCGCCGATGCGCGGCAAAGGCGACCTGATCCTGACCGGCCAGCTCGGCGACGTCATGAAGGAGTCGGCCCGCGCCGCCTGGACCTACGCGCGCGCCCACGCCGACTGGCTCTCGATCGATGATCGCGTGTTCGAGCGCGACATCCACGTCCACGTGCCGGCCGGTGCGATCCCCAAGGACGGTCCGTCGGCCGGCATCGCCATGGCCACCGCGATGGTCTCGGCGCTGTCGGGCCGCCCGGCGCGCCACGACGTCGCGATGACCGGCGAGATCACCCTGTCGGGCCGCGTCCTGCCGATCGGCGGGCTCAAGGAGAAGGTCCTCGGCGCCGTCCGCGCCGGCATCACCCACATCGTGATCCCGCGCGACAACGAGGCCGACCTCGACGATCTGCCGGCCGAGGTGCGCGACCTCTTGACCGTCTCGCCGGTCGACTCGCTCGCCGAGGCGCTCTCGATCACGCTGCGCGACACGACGCTGCGCGACGGCCGCTTGTTCTTCGGCGACCACCGCGTGGCCGACGAGCTGCGGCTGGCGCACTGAAGCGGCAGGGCGTCGCGCCGAGGGCGACAGTGCTACAATCGCCTGGTGCTCGAGGACAGCTCGATGATCCAGGCGCGCAAGCTGCGCGAGCTCAGGGACGCTGCGGGATTCACGCTGCGGCAGATGGCCGGGCTCCTCGATGAGGACGAACGTGCCCTTGCAGCGCTCGAGTCGGCTGACGCCCCGCTGGATCCCGAGCTCCTCGATCGCTGCGCGCGTGCCTTCGGCATGACCGTCGAGCGGTTGCTCTCGGACGACGCCGTCAAGGCGCCCGCGCTGCTGCTGTTTCGGTCACTCAACCCCGAAGTCATCAGCGAGCTCCGCGCCCGTCGGGCGCACTTCGGGCTGGGGGACTTCCTGCGCTCGACGTGGGATCTCGCCGAGCTCGCAGCGCTCCGTGCCCGGAAGGGTGACGAGCCCTGGACGCCGCCGGATGAGCTCGACGGTGCGCTGCAGCGCGTCCCTGACGGCGATCCCGAGCTGTATCGTCAGGCCGAGGCCCTCGCCGATCAGCTCCGCGATCGGCTGGACCTCGGCGATGCGGCGGTTCCCTCCATGATCGAGCTACTCGAGACCCGGCTCCGGGTTCCGATCCTGTGGAGCACCCCGGACGAGGTCGATGCCAACATCGATGGCGCGTCGACGCGCGAGCCGATTCCGGCCGTCCTGGTCAACCTCGTCGGCGGCCGTGACTGCTGGTGGCGAACGCGGATGACGCTTGCGCACGAGCTGTGTCACCTCCTGTTCGATACGCTCTCCGAGACGACGCAGCGTCGGATGGTGATCTTCAGTCCGCATCGCGACCCGTCGCGGCACGGCCACGGACGCCCCAATCGCCTCTACCAGCTGCCCGACGTCCTGGAGCGGATGGAACGTCGTGCGAACGCCTTTGCGGCGCACTTCCTGGCGCCTGGCAGGGTGATTCGCTCGCTGGTCTCGCGCAGCGAAGCGACGTCCGAAAAGGCGCTCACGCTGCTGTGTCAGCATTTCTGTATCGGCCGGACCACGGCGATCAACCAGCTGACCAATATCTTCGCGCTGTCCAGGGAAGAGCGGGCGAAGATGATCGATCGCGGAGGCAGTGAGTCGCTGCCACAGGATCACCCGGACGCGAACGTCCCTCGCGGCAGAGCTCCACGATGCAAGACGCTGCACGCGTGGATCGATGAGGCGCTGTCCCGCGGCTGGCTGAGCAACGTTCGCGCGCGTGACTACCTTGGCCGGAGCCCCACGGAATCTTTGCCCTGGAACACACTACCGCACCAATCCCAGGCGCCGGTCCTACCGGAGGCCGCAGCGGTGAGGCTGCGGGTTCACGCCTACCTCGGCCGGCAGGATCTGACCGTCCGGTGGCTGGTGGATGAACCGATCGCAGACGGCGGACGATGGCGGGCCCGCGTGTTCGACATCGATCCCAACGGTCAGCGTCGAAACCGCGGCGAGGTCGTCTTGACCCGTGCTCGCGAGGTCGTCCCGGCCGAGACGGCGCTCGATCTCCCCGCGTCGTAGCGGTCTTTGCGCCATGGGGCTCTCGCTCGCCGACGTACACGTGCACCAGTCCACCAGGTGGAGCTGTGTCGCGGCTTGCGTGTGCATGGTCCGCCGGCGCCGCGACGAACGCGTGGAGGAGCCGGCAATCCTCGAAGCGTGGGGCTCCGGAGGCCCGTTCGCCTTGACGGTCCACGCAGAGGAGCTGCGGGATCGCAACTATCCCAAGGTCATCGATGCGGTCTCGAGGTCGAGCCGCGGCTTGTTGCGTGCTGTCCTCCAGAACGGCCAGTGGGTGATCATCACGATCGTTCCGCTGCCTCATCCCAGCCGGCTCCATGCGGTCGTGCTCATCGAGATGACCGATGACGGCTCGTTCCTGTATCTCGATCCCGCCGAACCTCCGGAGGCCCAGCCCCTGGCATTCTCCGAGGACGAGCTTGTCCAGCAATGGTCGGGCGAGTTGATCGTATGTGCCCCGTTTCCCTGACATCCTGAGCGCGAGCAATCTTCGGCATTGCGCAGCGCCGAGTCGCGACATTCCCCAAGGGCTCGGGCTCAGTAGCCGCCCAGCGCGGATCGCTGATTGATGCTGAGGGCTCACTGACACATCGCGCTCGGCACGCGAAGCTTGATGAATTCGCGGTGGGGTGCTTTTCTTGGAAACAAACCACCACCCTGCCCGAACTTCAGAACGATCGTGCCGGCGCAGCAGCGGTTGTGCTCGCGGCCATGTGCCACCAGAGAGGTCAGGTGTGTCGGCTTCTCCTTTGGAAGCTTCGACGCACACTCCTCGTTCAACTGCGTACAAATGACGCGGGTGTTCGCGTTGGACGCGCGGACGGCATCCACGAGCTCCCTCCTAGGATTGCCGAACCGCCCGCGACCAACCGAGAACACGACAGAGTCGGGCTTCGTCGCATCGAGGAGCTTTGTCGCGAAGTCCGCAGAGCGCGGGCCGCTAGCACCGCCGTGGTGAGGAAACACGAGCAACGACGTCGACGCGGCAACCTTTCGACTGAGAATCTCGTCGAGAGCGATGCCATCCATGTCGCCGGTGAGGAGGGTCACTGGTTGCCCACCGTAGATCACGCGAATCACAGCGCTGACGGTGTTTGATGTGATCCGGCGACCATCGCTGGTGCGAGAACCCGCCCCCATCGCAGCGAGACCAGGTGATGGAGACAAGATCTCCAGCGTGGCGGATCCGATCGTGATCGGTGAGTCCTGTGCAGTTAGACCCACGTCGAACTGGAGTCCCTTGTTCTGCCAATGGACGTTGAGCTCGTGGACGAGCCCAGCCCAGACTTTGCTCTCCTTCTCGGAGTTGGTGTTCAGCAGGACGCGCCTGATCGGGACGTTTCCAGCCACCAGCAGTCCAAGTAGGCCTCCGATGTGATCCTGATCGGCGTGCGACAGGATTACGAGATCGATGCTGGGGATCGAATTCGCCTGGATGTATTCAAGCAAGGTCGTTCCAGGTCCGGCATCGATCACGCAAACCTGGTTGTCGATGTGCAACACGGCGCCATTTCCATGGCCGACATCGAGCAACGCGATGCGATCGCCCATCATGACTCAGACCAGTCAGAGAAGTACAGGTCTGCCGGACGTTCTGCTCCGATATTCACCACCGCATAGAAGTGCGCATTTGCGACAAGCTTCGCATGCATCCACCCTGGCAACTCGGAGCGCTGCAGCTTGACCATCACGTTCTGGTTCCAAGAAGGGAGGCAAACGTCCACGCCGACGTCCTTCGCGTTGTCCGCATGGACATCTTCGATGCGAACCAGGGTCTTCCATGGCTTCCGCGTCTGGACAAACTTGTTCCCGAACTCGAGAACGCAGTTCTCGAAGGCGTGCGCGATCGTATCCGCGTCGAGTTCGTCCGGGCGTAGTAGCGCGGGGATGCGCGGTCGATACGGGCGGATCTCGTCGAGGTCCGCAAACTCGAAGCGCGTACACAGGATCGCTGGCAGCTTCCTGTCGTAGAGGGAGGCGACGAGTTCGGCGCCGTTAAACGTGGCGTACGTCTTCACTTTTAATTTGAAGTCCGAAATCGCGGCCTGCGCAGCCCCTTCGACCTTTCCAACGCACGCGGCAACAGACTCGAAAGGGCCATCCTCACGGAGTGCCTGCATCGAGAGTTCTTCGACGTAGAGGGAATAGATCTCTCGGCTGCTAGGATCATCGTCGATAACGGAGACACGTTCGATTGTGCTGCCATTCTGCACCATGCGTCTCACGCTCCTAGGATTGGAAGTTCGACACGCAGTGTCGCGCCGCCAAGTTCGCCGCGTTCTTCCACAGCGACCTCACCTCCGAGGTCTCTCGCGGCGTCACGCACGATGGTGAGACCGAGCCCGGTGCCCCCGGTCTTAGTCGTATAGCCTGGCAGCCAGATTTCACTCGACTCAAGGCCCGCGATACCGGGGCCGTTGTCGAGCACTTCAAGGATAACCTTGTCTGAGAGCAACGCGGTCCGAATTTCGATCTTGCGAACCTTCGTTCCGCCTCGTTCGAACGCGGACATACTGTTCGTTAGAAGGTTTGTCAGGATCGACTCGATCGCCGCTTCGGTGCCCTTCAGGTACGGCGCGCCCTTGGCAAACTTCGTCTCGACCGCGACCTCTCGCCCATCAATGAAAGGCTGAAGGAGCGCGAGTACGGAAAGAAGAGCATCATGAACATCGACGCGGCCGACACGTCGCTTGGCGCCTTCGAGTAGGCGCAACGTCGCGGACCCAAGGACGGAGAGTGATTCCGTGGATCGGCGTGCGATGGACACGGGCTGTTGAAGGGTTGTCTCGTAACGGTCGGCAAGTTCGCGCTTGCCACGCGACTCGATCAACTTGAGCGACATCGTGATCGCCTTGATCTGATTGCCGGTCGACTCGTGCGCGAACGTTGCTGCGGTGATGCCGGCCGTGCTCAGAGAGCGATAGAGTTCGACCTCGCGCTTGAGAGTATCGACTTCCTTGTCACGCGCCTTCTCAAAGGCTTGGATAGCTTCCTCGACCTGCGCGCGTGCGTTCGGGGGCACCTTCTTCAAAGCGTCGTCGAGTTTCTTCTTCGTCTTCCTGGTCGTCTTTGGGGCAATTCCTCGTTCCGTCCCACGATGCTTCTCTGCCTCTTGAAGTCGAGTGCGCGCGGTCCAGTCGAGGACGTCCTGAAGCAGCGCCTTGACCTCGGTGAACGCACTACCTTCGATGTATCCAGAACGATCGGTCTTCTGAACGAGTCCCTTTGGTTTGCCCTCGAACCGGACCCGGCCGATGCTCGTATTGGTGCTCGGTCTCTCTTCGGGTGACCTGGCACGTAGAACGTTCAACTCCAACCAGTCGTTGCCAGGATTGCCATACGGCGGAACTCGTAGATCGTTCTCATAGACGTGAACGCCGCCGAACTGCTTCAGCCAAGCGCGCACATCAGGGAGCTTGGCTGTCTTGGTCGAGAACGACTCGGCAGAGAGAAGAAAAACCCAGAGGTCGAACTGGAAGTCCGGGGCTTCGTAGGGTACTCCCTTCCGCTTTTTTGCGAGCGTCTTGTGATCAGCGGAGTGAAGCTCCTTGCCGCGCCAATCCACGATGCCCACGCTTGCCTCTCCGGCGCTAGCCTTCGCGTGAACGTGGTAGTCAGCCTGTTCGAAGTAGCGCTTCTCAACGAGCGCCGACAGATCTTTGAACTCTGGTGCGTCCAGCACGGATCGGAAGCCGTGCGCTTTCGCCCCGAAGGGGTCCGAAAGGAGAATCATCGCCCTCGCGAGCCGCTCCACTTCGGCGCGGGTCACCGGGCGCTTCAGGTCATGCACTGCAATGCGCGTACCTTGCGTCGCTTTAAGCGATCTTTTTTGGTGAGCGATCACTAGAGGGACCTGCTCGACGGTATCTGCTTGATCAAACTGCTTCCAGACGAGTTCCAGCCCGAACTGTTCCGTGGGCTTCTTGCTCGGTCGCGTAACCAGTTCGACGCTCTCGCCCATGCGAAGACACGCGAGTCGGCCAAGTCCCTTGCTCCCAGTCGGAATGCGACCGAGCGCTGTTACCGCTTGCGATTCCTTCTCGGAAGCGCCGAGCACGAGCCATCCATCGATGATGTCGTCCGGAACCATCCCAATTCCATCGTCGACGATCTCGAGTGTTCCGCCAGCCTGATCAACGTTGCGCAGCGACACCAAGCACGAGAGCGCGTCGGCATCGTAGGAGTTCTTGACCAACTCAAGCACGCCCTGATCCATCGTCGGATTGAGTTCCTCGCCGAGACGTCGCAGGATCGCGGTCGCGAAACGAAGAGTCGTCTTCGTCTGCGCACTCACGGCGTCCACCATGGAACGGATCGGAGCGCCGAGACGATCAGGTGCCTGCAGCGGATCCGGGCATCGAGCCACTTGGTGGTCTTGCGGTGCTGAAGAATCTGGACAAGCTCCTCGCAGGAAGCGAGTGAGCCATCATGGGGGACGAGCGCCATCAGATGGTTCTCGACCGCCACTCGTCGCTGCCCGGTCACGATCGTTGCGACTGCGCGCTGTTTGTCACCAAAACGAGAGGTCCTCCGTACGGCGACGAAAGGGGGCTTGAAAACGGTTCCGGTGAACCGCCTGCGCCGCGTTGGGCGATGCGACGAAACGGTTTCCCATGGCGGCGTCCCCTCGACGGTCAGATAGGGACGCCATGGTCCTTGCTTCGGACTTCGATAGTCGACGAGAGAACCGACGGAAACCGTAAAGCGGTCACCGATCGTGTCGTTCGCGATGCTCGTTGGCGTCCACTTCGGTCGTCGTCGTCTTGTGGTGGCCGCTCGCGCAACCGCATGAAGCAGAAACACATCGACGTCAGCCCATCGCGCGAAGCGTCCAGCAACCGTAACGGTGCTGATGTCCAAGTGCTGTTCAATCATCGCGCGCCATTTCTCGTAGCCGCTTCCGCTACGGAGGACATCCGGCAGCACGGCCGCGATCCTCGTCCCCGGTGAAGCATGTTTCGCCGCAAGCTCGACGAAAAGCGCTGCGGCACTCACACGTCCGGAACGCCATTCGCACTCCTTAGGAGCAGCGACCAAGGTGAAAGGTGGGTTCAGCACGATATGCGAGGCTGCGGAGTACAGATCGGTACCTGAAAGGCTGCAGCCCGAAGTCAGGTGCGGAAATAGTTCCTTCCCGCTCGGAACGCGTACGTTGGATCGCGTCGCAGCGAGAAACATGCGCACGCGCGCCGCGAGGACGAATTCCTCGAAAAGGTCACGTCCCCGGATCCGTTGTGACCATTCCTCCAGCCGGCGGTCGCGGTCACGAAACAGCTTGAAGTGACGTGCACTCGCGATGAGGAGATCGCCTGCACCGCACGTCGGATCGACGACCACCGGGTTCGCTCGCAGTTCCTGGGCGAGTGGCGCGACGAGTTGCTGTGCGAGACCCGTCGTCGTGAAGAAGGCGCCAGCGCGCCTTCGAACCTTCAACGGGATCAGTTCACGGAGCGCCTCGTTCGGATCCGCGTTGGTCTGGTCGAGGGTCCTGAGTTTGTCGATGTAGCGCTGGAACGAGCCGACGGAGCCGCCCGCAGGCGACGATTGCGTCGACGTGTCTGTGCCACGGATCGCGTCGGATCCTCGGTCCGTCACCTGCCCAAGAGTCGTCTAGGTTTGAGAAGCGCTCAAGCGAGCCGCGTCAAAACCTAAACATCCCGTGCAATTAGTGGCTGCCCGGCGACCTCCGCTAGTCGATGTTGGAGGCGGTTTCAGTTCGGCACCTGCGTAGACTCGCTCGGAGCGTCGCGAAATCGCGCTCGACGCGGCGTCCGAGCGCGGCATAACCATTCTAATCTGTTCGAGTTTTCCGGTTCAGTACGGATGGCGCCACGTCTTGGCTCGCCCCTGCCGGCCAGGAGCTCCTCGCCCACGAGCTCGTCCATACCGTGCAAATCCGGCGGCGCCGTGCGGCAGCACAAGTCCACCACCGTCTCGTCTCCCGGCGACGCGGCCGAACAGGAGCCGATCACGTCGCGGTCGCGGCGCTCGCCCCATCAGCCGGCGGGCCCGACCCGCGAGCAGGCGACCGGCATCGCCCGCCAGCCCAACTCCGGCGCCGGCGCCACCACGGCACGAACGACCGTTGCCGTCACAGCTTCGCGCGCAGACTCGCGATCGCCTCGTCGCGCTTCGGCAACTCGCGCTGCCACGGCAGGTCGACGCCGATGATCCGCGCCAGGTAGAACGCGGCGAAGTCTTTCACGCGATAGCGCCGCATCGCCATGTCGGTGGCCTCCTCGCTACCGAGGTACGAATCTCGCGGCGTGGCATCGTCGAGCAACGCGATCAGCGCCGGCACCGCCGGGCGACCGAGCTCGACGAGCGTGGCTCCCAGCGGCCCGAGCGGGTCGCCGTCCGCCCACAACCGACCCCAGGGATACGCGTATCCGGCCAGGTCCTGCTGCAGCGCGGCCGCGAACACCTGCGCGGTCGCCTTCGGCTCCGCCTTCTCGGCACGGCTCTTCAGCACCAGCGCCGCCGCGAACCGCACCCGTTCAGGACGGTGCGCGTCCTCGACCACGGTCACGTACGGCGCGCTATCGGGGTACTCGGTCGAGACCGCCTTGACCTGCGGATCGGCCGCGAGGCCCGTCGCCATCGCGCCCACGTTGCAGGTTGCCAGCTTCACGGCGAGCTGATCGGCCCGGGACGAAGCGCCTGGTGGATCGGAATCACTTTGCTTCATGGGTGCACAACCGGTCGATAGCACCAACAGCAGACACAGCATGGAGTTCGTCATGGTCAGGCACTCGAGCCTAGCGTTCGCGCTGGATCTTCGTCTGATCGACGTAGCCGTCGGTGGTGGGAATTCGCCCCCCACGGATGTCGGGCCCATCGACGATCCTCATGCCGTACGACCCGTGGATGGTGCAGAGCGTGTTCTCCATCCGCGTGTTGGCCGGCAGGTCCTTCAGCTTGGTCTTCATCTCGGCGTCGCTGAACAGCGGCGTGACGGCGGGATTGATGAACACCTGCGGGACCGGAACGTTGGCCGTGTCGCTACCGTCCTGGGTGTCCTTGAGGTCGGTGACATTGATGTAGTACTGGTCGCCGCCCGTGACGGCCGCGACCTGCGTCATGATCGTGCCGGCGATGAAGGCCACGTCGATGTGACGGACCTTGGTGCCCTGCGCCACGTCGACCGCAGACATATCCGAAACCTTCTTGGCCTTGGCCGGGCTGGCCGTGACCTCGAGGGTCCCGCGGGTCTTGGTATTGTTCCAGAGTTCGGCGGCCGCGAGGTAGTGCTGCGTCGGCACGCCCATCGAGGCCAGCTCGATGTCCTTGATATCGACGTCGGTGCCGTTCACCACATAGCCCCACTTCACGCTGCCGAAGTACTTGTCCTTGTCGGTCCCCTCGAGGCCGAGCGCCGTGGTCTCGAACAGGTTGCCGCCGCCGCCGGCCGGCCTGTCGTAGAGCGCGGCCTCCTTGGTCTTCTGAACGCCGGCGTCCTTGAACGCATGGCCGAGCTGGTACGTCGCGTTGCCCCCGTCCGCAGGGGTGGCGACCTTGGTGGGATCGGCGCTCGGGTTGTTGTCGGCAGCGGTCTTGTCGATGCCTTCGTTGGCGCCGAGATCGCCAGCGCCGTAGATCGGGTTGTTCTTCGACGAGATCCGATCGAGCACGTAATCCTTGCCCGCCCCCGACTTCACGCGCCGGCCCTCCTTGGTCGGGTCGATGCCGGTGTGCGTGCCGTCGGGATAGGTGATCACGACAGACTGCGACATCCCGATCTTCTTGGCGTCGATCTTGGCCGGATCCGGATGAAACTCGACCACGGCGTTCACGCCGGTGGTGGTGTACTTCTCGAACTTGCTGGTCTTGAACGTGCCGAAGTGAGTGGGCACGTCCTTGCGCTGGACCTGGTGCTGGGGCGCGGACGATGCGCCGCCCCCGGCCATCTCGTCGAGCAGGCGCTCGGCCGATCGCCCGGCAACCACCTCGGCGGCCACGGCATCGGCGTGCTGCTCGTAGACGTCGCCCGCCTGGCCGATCCCGCTCTTGAGCTGCACGCCGCCGGCCTGCTGGACGACGTGCGCTGCTTCGTGGGCGGCAAGCCCGAGATCGGGCTGTGACGCGAACGCGATCGAGTTGCCGGTGGTGTAGGCCTGCGCGCCGATCGACGATGACGCTTCGGCGGCCGCGCCGCCGACGTGCGCGCGGATGCCTTCAACCTTCGGAGCATGGCGGCCGAAGCTCGCGGCGATCGCGTCGCCGTGGGGCAAGGCGCCTCCTCCACCCGCCACGCCCTGCATGGCGACCACGCGGGTCTCGGCGTCGCTGGTCTCGCGCGACCCGGCCTCGTGGAGCTGGACCGGTTGGTGGTGGCCGAACAGCGCCTGGATGGTGTGGCCGGGCCCCGCGTCCGACAACGCCTTGCGCTGCACCGGCGCGGACAGCGCGGCGCTGCGCGGCTCGCCCCCCGCACTTGCCTTGCGCTGCACCGGCTCGGAGAGCGAATCGATGAGGCTCTGCTTTCCGGGCGAAGCTGCGTGCGACACCTCGCTGGTGGCATTCCCTGTGCTCGTTGACTTCCACGCCCTCATGATCTCCTCCTCAAGGCAGCGCGGAAATCCTAAGCGACCGGGGGCGACAAGGGTACAGATTTCTGGCGATGCTACCCTTACCTGTGGCAGGTGGCCTTCTCGGCGTTCCCCATCTCAGGCGAGGTGCGGGACCGCGCGGCGGAGCTCGCCCAAAAGCGCGGCCTGCCGGATGAAGCCATCCTGGGCACGCGCACCGACGAGTTCCTCGATATCCAGCAGGCCGCGAAGATCCTCGACGAGGGCCACTTCGGCCTCGGCGACGTCAAGGATCGCATCCTCGAGTTCCTCGCCGTGCACCCGCTGTCGGGCGGCAACCAGAAGAACGGCCGCATCCTCCTGTTCCCCGGCCCGCCCGGTTGTGACCCGAGACTTGCACACCGCGCGCACATGCCCGCAGGCGGTATCCACGAACGAACGTCTGGCGCGGTCGGGCCGCAGACGACCCTGGCCGAGCTCCGCTAGCGGGTAATCCAGTCCGACGCCTACGCCAGGCTCTCTCCCGTGTCCGGAATCAGTTAGGTCAGAATTTCTGGAACCCGCATGCGCTACGATGTGGAGTTCCGTGCAGCAGCACGCGTTAGCGCGACCCATGACACGAAACTCGACCGCGGACTCGGATCATAGTCTGACGACTCGCGCTCGATGAGGCAATCGGCGCCCGCCGGTCCCTCATCCTGCGCAGCGCATCCAGCGCCGCACCCTCGATCCCCCACGATCGCCGCCATGCGCTTCGGGAAAACATCTAGCGGTTCGTCGAACCGCCCCAGCACCCAGCGCTTCTGCCCGAACATGCGTCCGCAAGGGTACACTTCGCGCTGCATGTAGATGATGTTGTGGAAGCCTGATCCACAGGTACTCCCAAACATCGTACATACGCGATCTGGCTTTCCCGACAACGCGCGTTCGTACGCTTCCAAGTTGCCGATCTCGAGCCAGTCCAGCCCTCGCTCCACCTTGATCTCGGCGATTCGTCGCAGCGCCGCGTAAAACTCGGCGCTACTCACCATGTGCTCGCGCGGCACGTCGACGAGTCGATCGAAGATGATCTTGCCGAAGCGGTGTTCCTCGATGAAGTCGAAGTATGCTCCGAGGTTGTCGACGACGTCTCGCCCCAGGGTTGTGTTGATCGCGACCGGGATGCCGCCTTCGCGAAGATAGCTGATGCCGCGCATCACGTCTGCGTGGCTACCGCGCCCATTGTGACGCAGGCGCGTGCGATCATGCAACGACGCTGGGCCGTCGAGCGACACGCTCGGCGAGAGCGAGAGCCCTTTCATCTCCTCGACGGTCTGCGGCTTGAGCAGGAGTCCGTTCGTCACCGTGTAGAAGCGGAGCCGGTGGCCTGGCACCTCAGTGTTAAGTTTCTCGATCGCTGTGCGGATGGCGTTCCACGCGAGGAGGGGCTCGCCGCTGCCAACGAAGTTGATCTTGAGCCGCTTGTCTGCCTCCGGGCGCAGGCTGTACTCTTGACATCGTCGCAGGATGCTCCCGATCTCGTCCGCGCTCAGCGAATCAGGGCCAGGGAGGCTGTCGGGCCTCAAGAAGAAGTAGCAGTACGTGCACTTCAGATTGCACACCGAGTTCACCGAAATGCAGACACGCTCGATACCACTCATGAACTCTGCCTTTCCGCGTTCGGAACAATGCCGAATAGGCGGTCCCCGGTGTCGGTCGCACCCTTGCCGACGTACTGGTTCTCCGAAACGCGAGCAAAAAGGAACGACACGCCCGGCCAAGACCGCTCTAATCGCTCGGCAGTCACCACCGGGGTCACGAGCGACAGGACGAACAGGCGCGCGCCACGCGTCGCGAGCTGAGCGAGGACGGGTTCAAGCGACGCGCCGGTGTTCACCACGGCGTCGATGAGGACGCACACACTCGGAGCCCGCGCGTTGAGGACCGCCAGTTCGACTTCGGCGAGTCCTACGCCCCGCTGCGGGTTCACGTGCTGCATCGGCGCGTGGTGCAGCACCTCTCGCACACCCTCCGCGACGTAGAGACCGGCCCGCATGAACACGAGTAGCGCGATGCGTAACTCGTCGGCGATCCGCCAACCTTGGCGGACACCCTGCGGATGCGCGATGTCGCACGGTTCAACGGGCAAGTGGTCAATGAGTTCTCCCGCCAGGAACCTCCCGAGCGCGACGTGAGAGTTGGCCAGCGCGCGGGGCGAAGTATCACTTCGCCTGGTTTCGGTCGCGAGAAGGCGAACGAAGTGACGGTCGGTGAAGTGCATCAACGGCACGCAAACTCCTCTTGAGGGGGCCATTGGGGGAGACGTGCGACGTCGGGGAAACCAAGTCGGGCGACTCCTTCGTGGGGCTCGCCGTCTGGAACTACCTGCCAGAGCGAGGTATGGGCCCTCAGGCTTGGAAGAAGATCCGAGTTGCGATGGTGATTCATGACGACGACCGCCGTGTCCGCGAGCTGCATCATCTCTGTGTCCACATCGGAGTCACCCAAGGCGACCACGCAGCGAGCACACCCTCTGAACGCACGGGCGACTTGCCCCTTCTCCGAGCGGCCAAAGACGAATGGGTCCCGAGGGTCGAGCCCTCCCACGACCGCAATTTCAGAAAGCGCGAGCCGGTCGAGGATGCATCGCCAGATCCGGGGGATTCCAGCGGAAACGATGACAACCTGCCCTGTTCGTATGGCCGCCCGCAAGAACTCGTCGGCTCCGATGTGCAGCAAAGCATCGGCGGCGACCTTGGGGGCGAGCTCGGAGAACACAGCCTCACCGAGCGACACATGAACCTCCGCATGAAAGCGGAACGCGCCGAACACGTATCCGTCTCGCTGGAACCGGCGCTTGATGATCATGGGGTCCAGGCCGGCGAGCGACAGGAAACGGCGGCTCGTGTCCTCGGGCGAGAGCGTGCGGTCACCATCTACCAGGAAGACCGGCGCCCCCTTGTTCTGCGCAAGCAGCGGCTCGAGTGCGCGAGCGACACGAAGTGCGTTCTCTTGCTCGTCCTCGGGCAGGGACCAGCTCGAAGCACTCACGACAGAATCTCCAGAAGTTGCGCTCGAGCAGCGACGTCGATGTTCGGCGGCAGGACGTGCAGTTGCATTCCCCACCTCTCGGACACCAGCCGGCTGGTCTCCCGCTCGCCGGACACTTCGGCTTGGATGACCGCCAGATCGAGGCTGCGCTTCTTGGTTGTGTCGCCGCGGCGTCGGGCGAGCACGATGTCGATCGGAGCCTCGAGCAAGATCAGCTCACGGAAGAATGTACAATCTCGATCTGTGAACACGCCGCCAACGGCGGCCGTGCTTTCGTCGAGGAGCGAGGTGTGGCCGTCGCACAAGATATGGCGCCTCTCGCGTCGCTGGCGGTCCTCCATCCACGTGATCGCATCCTCCCGATACCTGCGTTTCACATCGGGAGGCAAGTGGTCGAAGCTGGCGAAGTCGTGACCCGCGAGTTCGCGCAGTACGGCCGATCCCACGATGTAGTCGACCTGTGGGACGTGTCCCAGGATCGAACGGATCAGGGTCGTCTTGCCCACTCCGCGGACACCAACCAGGCAGATGCGACGAAGCGCGTTGGTCACGATGCGCCCCCGTCGATGCGTCGCGCGATCCGAAAGGAAACGCGGTGCGACTTCTCGTAGATCTGCCGTGAGGCGCACCGGAAGTGCTCCTGTATTGGGTGCCGACCATCGATGGGGAATCGGCCGACGTAACCGCCACGCGCGACGACCCTGTCGCCGCCCACGAGTCCGATCGGATCGATCGCGGAGGCCGGCGTGTACGGTCTTGGTCCGTCGCGCATGGTCTCGTAGACGAGACCGTGCATATCGAACAGGCCGAACGCGTTGGGACGACGCTGCCCGACCGGGTGTAGCCGTCCGTCCGAGTTCCGCTTCGTCCACGCGAACTCCTCGAGGCGCCCCGGCCGGCTACCAATGCCAGGATCGTCGCCGAAGCAATAGGTCGCGTCCGAGCCGGCTCGACAAGCGTACTCCCACTGAGCCTCGGTCGGGAGCTGGAACCCGCCGCCCCCCGGCAGCCCGTTGAGCTTGTCGAGGAACTCCTGCATCTCACGGTAGCTGACATGGATGATGGGGAACTCAGGGTGCCGCTCGACGTCGCGCAGATGTGGCAGCCCTCCCATGACGGACCGCCAGAGGTCCTGCGTTGCGGGAGTTCGCGCGAGAAGGAATGGGCGCGAGATCGTCACGCAATGCCGGGGACGCTCCTCGGGTACGCGGTCGTCTCCCATCAGGAAAGCACCGGCGCGGATCTCGACGAGGGTGTCGAGCACGCGCTGCACGAGCGGGTGGACGCCGGACACGGGCGCGACCGAACCCAGGGATGCCTGTCGCGGTGATGGAAGCTTCTCAACCAGCGCTTCGGCGGTCGCGAGCATGGTTGGCGTACCCACCAACACGTCATACGGACACCAGTGGCCCGCGGGATCTGCGCTGCAGACACCGAGTCGCTCGCCCTCCTCGCGCAGCCACGGGAAAGGCTCGGTCCCGACACGAGCCTCGAGCCGCCGCCAAGCCTCGATGCGCGCACGTCGCTCCTCGTCGGAGGGCGTGTGGGCGAGCTCGTCGTGCATGACCGCTTCGAGATATTCGGGCGCCCGCCACTCGAACTCGAGCTCGTGGCGGATCGCGTGGAGGCTGTGCCAGAGTTCGTTGCCCGTCACGATCCAACCTAGCGGCGCGTCGGGCTGTCCTTCGAACGCTCCCCGCTCGAGTGCTCCCGGCCACTGCGCCCGGAACTTTCCCACGATGTGCCTGGCCACCGACGTCGACCAGAACACGAGGCCGAGCTCGCGGGATTCATAGCGGCCCTTCTCGCCGCCGTACGATAGCAAGTTCTCGGATGTGACGATCCCGCGCATGCCGTCGACGACCAGGAGTTTGGCATGGTTCTCCATCGGATCTTCCCGCGTCAGCAGCGCGGGGCCGAGCAGGTCGCGAGCCCTGCGCACGGTGCCTCGCGCTCGCTCAAGTTGTTCCCTTGTGGCGTTGTCGGTGGGCCGACGTCCCGCCCATTCCCGACCCCACACGACGCGAACCGTGCGCCGCGAGCGTCCCCCGTGCAGATCCCGAAGGGTCGCCGGATCGAGGCCGCTGTCGGCGAGGCGATCCGACGCGAGCAACACGTCCCGTCGCGCTCCCCGCAGCAGCGCGAGGAATGCGTCTCGCGTCTGGTGCTCATCCACCACGTCGGCGTGGAGGACCGACAAGAACGGCAGCAGTGTGGTCCGCGCGGCGCGCACCGTTGCCGTCCAGGCGTCCGATCGTGAACCGTCCACGTCTGGTATGGCACGCTTCAGGAGCGCAACGGCTCGGACCAGACCCTCGACAGCCTCTCTCGCGCGACGCGGCGTCTCGTCGGCTGCCCGAGGGAGCGCCACGGAGACCTCGTCCACGAGTGAGGCTGCGAACGGTTCCTCGACGTTCGAGCGGATGCGATCGAGAAGCTGCGCGGCGAATGCGGTGGACCTCCCGGCGAGGCTGCACTCGAACACCGTGGCGCTCGGGAGACTGCTTCCGGCGTTCCAACTTCCCACCTGCCAGTCCCCGGTGCTCGTGACAAGCACCTTCTCGTGCGAGCGCCGCTTCCCGGTGGTAGCGAAGACCCGTCCTCGGAGCGATGGCGCGCGAGCGACCACGGCGGCCTTCCATGCCTCGATGTCGCGGGCCTGCTGGTCGGGCAGGTCGTCGTTGGCGTGACCGTAGACGATGAGGAAGCGGGCGTCGGAGGGCGCGATGGCGAAGGCGTCGGCGATCCCTTCGGCTTCCGCCGCGTTGCTCGGGTTCAGAAACGCCGTCGTTAGCAGGATGAGCGAACGCCCATCCTTCGGCAGTTCCGCGCAGACCTCCGCGAGCGCATCGAAGTGAACCTGCGTAGGTCCGAGGACCGGGCGTGCATCGAGCCCGGTCGCGAGCCACTCCGCGAGGCCTTCCGACGATCTGGCCACGAGTTCCTCGAGTCGCGTCACGCGAGCCCGAACAGGCTCGATCGGACCCAGCGCGACGGGATCGGCTGGCAGGCGCTCGAGCTCTGCGGCGATGCGCTCCACCGGACTGTCCTTGAGCTGCACGATCCGCGAGGTCACGACCTTGCGTCGACCAAACAGCTCGGGTGCATGCGACGCGAGCACCGGCTCCAGCTCCGCGAGCTCGGCGGGAAGGAGCTTGAGATCGTCTCCGACCATCGTGAACAGGATGTCCTTGGGGTCTCCGACGGTCAGCGGAGACGCGAGGAAGGCGTTGTCGCGGTGCGCGCGAAGATCTTCGCTCCGGCCGAGCTTCATGAACAAGTCGGCGAGGTCGTGGTCTGCCCGGTCCACCAGCGTCTGTGGATTCCCTGCCAAGTCGAGGTCGTGATCGGCGCGTTTCTGACGATCCCAGTCGAAGGCCGACGCCGTCGCGCGAGAGAGCACCGTGCCAGAGAGCCCCTCGGCCCACCATTCACCTTGGATGACCTCCGCGTCGAAGAGCACACGTGCGAGCCCCAGGCGCCCCTCGGTTCGGAAAGCGCGCTCCAGATCCTTGTCGACGACGACACCCGTGCTCGACCACACCGGCGTGACCCAGCGCAGGTCGATCAGCGTGTGCAGCAGGTGCCGAGAGAGCAGCGGGTCGGTGGGCCTGGGCCATGGTGGCGACGTCACGAGGTCGTCGACGCTTCGCCCCGAGAGGAGTGCCTCGACCCAGGGGAGGAGCCAGATCGCATGGCCGTGAGCTCGTGGCAAACAGATGCTGGCGTGGACCAGCACACCCGCGAGCTTCACGCGTGTCTGCCCGACACCCGGCGGGTTCGGCGTGGTCGACCTGTTACCCACGCACCACCTCGCGAGCAGAGAGGACGCGAGCGTGCTTCGGATCGCGCGCTTCCTCGAGGTATGCCTGCCAGAACGCATGCAGCCACGGACAGCTCTCAGCGTGTCGCTCGATGTGCGCACCGCACCCGACGACCACCTGCCGAAACCGTGTGCGCGAGAACATGACGTTCAGGCGCTCCAACTCTATCATGAAGCCCCAGGCTCGCGCGCCTTGGCTGTTGTTCCTCACGAGCGACAGCACCGTCATCTCGGCCTCACGGCCTTGGTACTCGTCCGTCGTGCGCACGAGGTGCTCGAACGGGACTCCCGTGAGCCGTGCGCACGTCTCGCGAAGCTCGGCATGCTCGAGCAACAGCTGCTTCTGCGCATTGTACGGCGTCAGGATGACGATGTCGATTGATGGGCCGGGGCGAAGGCGGCGCAGGTACGCAAGCACGACCTCGGCTTCATAGGCGTTGTCGCGAACGCCGCGCTTGCTCTGGTCCTCGGTTGCGTCAGGCTCGTCCGTCATGTGCGGCGTGTCGATCCAGAGCATCGGCACGTCCAGCTCCTCTGGAACCACGTCGCACAACGGGCGTGTCGGGAGCAAGCCTTGCTCGACGAGCTCGGATTTCCGGTGATCGAAGGGGCGGCCGTAGAAGACTCTGCCGATGGCGCGCGACAACGGAGCTTCCATGCGGAACTGCTCGTCGAGTCGATGGCGGGTCCTCAGGCGGTCGAAAAGAAACCCGAACGGCCGAAGCCATGCAAGTTCCTCTTCGGTTAGTGGGCCACGTGCATCAGCGAGCGCTTCGAGAGACGAGAACACTGAGCCGAAGCGTGCTCGCAGCACGTCGCGTTGTCGATGATCCGCTTGTGCCCGTCGGATCGCATGTCTCCAGGCGTCAGCGCCCTCTCGAGTTCGCTTCTCCTGGTATGGCGGGAGCTGGTTCTGGTCGCCGATCATCAGCGACGTGCGGCCCAGGCACAACGCGTGAAGAAGCTCGGACGGGTAGCACTTGCCCGCCTCCTCGACGATGACGAGGTCGAACGACTCGGTCCCGAGCGACTCGATGAGCGACGCGTCCATCGTAGTCGCGAAGAACAGGCTGGTCGACTGCTGGCCGAGGGTGACCAGGCGAAGATCCTGCTGCTCGGAGGTTGCCGCCTGCCAGCGGATCCACTCCCGGTCGGACTCAGCCCACTCGCGGCTGCCGAGGTCAGCGGTGACCTTCGGTGACGACCACGTGCGGTCGACCTGGCCGCCGCTGCGTCGCTGCTTCGCGAGCGAGAGCGACCGCCATGCTCTGAACGGCAGTCCGTCCTTCGTGAGCGCAGCTGTGATCTTGCGAACGATGTGGTCGAGCGCGAAGTGCTCCTTCGAGCACACGAGGATGCGTGCGCCAGGGGTGCGCGCCAACAGTCTGCGCACCACTTCGGTCGCAAGGTGCGTCTTCCCCGTGCCCGGTGGGCCCTGCACGGCGAAGACACCTCGCGTGGCGAGGATCGCGTCTTCGAGGGACGCTCGGGGATGCGCGTTGTGCTCGAAGTGTTCTGGAGTAAGCGGAGCTTCAAGCCACCGCGTGAGCGCAGGGTGGCTACCCGCGAAGCTGGTGAACACCCGCTTCCGGTCCATGAGGACATTGTCACCGGCGAGGTGCAACCGCAGGAAGCCCCTCGACGGAAGCGGTGCGCTCTCGGGCTGGAGGTACACGAATGGCTGGTCGTCGTGCACCCCGATCCACCTCGCAACGACGTCGCCCTTCGACAGCATAGCGGAGAGTGGATTCGGAACGTCTTGAGAAACGGCGAGCAACGGGACGACGCGTACCTCTTCAACCAAGCTGTCCCACACCTCTTGCGGCGACGGTCGGGTCAGAGACGGAAAGTGAGGGTCGGCCCAACTCCGGTCCACCTCGAGCACGGTCTGGCGGCGCGGGTCGATGCCCATCGCCACGACGTGACGTTCCTCCAGGCGCCGATACGCGTAGACCGTGCTAACGCGCTCGAGGAACTCCGCTTCGGTGAGAAGAGCGAGGAATGACGGCGCGGCCTGCTCCTCGGCGCGGCCGTGCATCTTCACGATGTTCCGGCTCGTCTGCACGAGACCGCGCAAGCGCGGCACGTCCGCCGTTCGAAGGGCGTCGAGAAAGGCTGCCCGGTATGGCGCTTCGCGTCCCGCGCGCGCCTCCGCCTCGATCCATGCTACCGCGGCGCCGAAGTCAGCGTGCATCGCACCGTAACGATGTTGCGGAAGAAACCACTCGACCGGAGGCACCCAGCGTCCGTCGATGATCCCGCCTGACGCGAGCCCCGCGACGCCCCGATCGCAGCAGAGGAGAAGCGTTTCGACGAGCGGCAGGAACTGCTGGTCCCGCCAAACGGCGAAAGACCGCGGCTTCCTCGTCGGGGAGTTCAGGGCACCGCGCTCGAACCTGAGGCGAAGCTGACCGGTTCCGAGGATGAGTTCGATCGGGTGCAAGAGCCCGTAGGGGCGCGCGCGGACCTGGCGCAGCCGGTGTAGTGCGAAGTCACCGGCCCGCGCCTCCCATGCCGCACTCACTTCGACCCGACACGACAGCTGGTCGTCGTGTCGAGTCCACGTCGGCGGTTCCCTGGCCTCGGCTCCCACCATCTACCCATCCGAGTCATCGTCTAGCGCGACCTCGTTATGGTGCGCCGCGGACATCGCCCGCGCCTTGAAATCTTGGTTGACGCCGGTCCGGTCAGCGTGGGCTTGGATCGCCCGCGCCCGCTCCGGGGTCATGCGAACCGATGACCGCGAGGTGCGGGCCTCGCCAGCAGAGCGACCCGCGCTTCGACTCGTCGTCTGGTCTCGTCCACCGGCAATCCGGCTGTCGTTTCCTCGGCTCATGAAGCATCCTTCCTCGGCTCATGGAGCATCCGCCACACGACGAGCCGGTACACGAAGCGGTCGAGCACGAGCCCCGAGACCTCGTCGTCGCGATCGATCAGCGCGCCGGTGCGCGCGACCGTGGTTCCGAACAGGGCGTCCCAGCTGCGGGGCATGTGCGTGAGTATGCACCGAGCACGTGGTGGGCCCACCCGAACCGCCGCGCGGGCTCTCCATGACCCGGGGGAAGACCCGGCCGGGTTTGACCTGGGCAGCTGGGGCGACGACGCCAACCGTGAGGATCCGCTGACCACGAGTGATCGCCGCCGAGCTGCTCGCGCGGACCGATCCGTCGTTCGATCTCGCGCCCACACGCGACTACGCGCTGGCCCGCCGATAGATGTCGTCGACGTGGATCGTCCGTCCGGCGATCACGATCGTGCCACCAGCTCGCGCTTCCTGGCGGATCCAGTGGCCTCGTTCAGGGCGC